>ERZ779632.22-NODE-22-length-100539-cov-14.225757_pt1 | contig 100539 bp, 78 predicted proteins | sample MGYA00514194_ERZ779632 | MGnify/ENA primary metagenome ERZ779632 (study PRJEB29562, sample SAMEA4376704) | mouse gut metagenome | isolation source: Cecum | study: EMG produced TPA metagenomics assembly of the A DSS colitis mouse model was used to assess the... | reverse complement strand
TCGGGGAAATGTACGGACGCTGCCGGAGTACAACCGGGTATCAAATCCGCAGGACGTTAAAACTCCTGCAAAGGAAAATGGAGGTGCTTTCACATGGGGAATCCGACTTGCTTCCCTTGAAAACGGACACATCAACAAAGACACCGAGGACAGCATAAAACAGCGTCTTGTCACTGCCCTATTTAAGTTTCGGTTTGATGAACAGCCATACAAAAAAACTGAATAACCGCCGCCCATCACAGCGGCACACCATGACAGGAAATCAAAAAAAGATTTCCTGTTTTTTTGCGCTCATTTTTGGCATTTTCAAAAATCACCAGTATTGCGCCGTGCAAAGGGGGATTAGAAAGAAATCTTCTCTCCCGTTTGGCAAATCCGCAAGCTGTCCGTGGAGGGCGGGCAAAGAGAAAATGTGTCCTGTTTGTTTGGCAGTTTTCAATTTTTGGTGGTGTGGGAAATGAAAGGAAAATGAAGAAATTTCCGCAAATCTCCGTCAATTTTGCTTTGCGTGGTGTTGTAGGTATTAGGGGGAGAAATGTTTCCGCAGCTTTGGCAGAATCCCTGCCCCGTCCGTCGAGGGTATCAGAAAATTCCATGAGAAATTTTCGCCGGAACGCAACAAACCAGCCCCGGAAAGCTGGATAGTAAGTGAAGATACCACACAGCGCAGTTTCTTAGAGCAAGATTCTACCACAGTACCAAATTTCGCTAATCGCTCATTTTGTCCTATGGGAATCTTGTTGGGGTTGCCACCCCAAGCCCGCCTTTTTGCGGCTTGCGCCGCTTGAAAAATCCCCGAAAAAATACTACACGTTCCCTTTTTCGGATTTTACTTTTCGTTGATTTTTTATCCAAAACTATTTATTTTATATGCGTTATGTATATTTCTATTTTCTTCTGTGTTAAATATTGTACAGTGGAATCAAAGCTTTAACCTGTTTAATGCAAGATTAATACAAAAGAAACGACAGTGCATACCGGTGCGCTGTAAGGACACATGGAGAAAAAATGGAATTTGGTGAATTTCTGGCTAAACTACGCAAAGAAAGAGGAATCTTACAAAAGGAGCTCGCCGCTTACCTGAACATGACCGTGGCGACTGTCTCCAATTATGAAAAGGGCGTCCATACACCCGATATTAAGACACTGATTAAACTGGCGGACTTCTACGACGTCTCCACCGATTATCTTTTACAGAGAACCAATTATAAAGCAAATATCAGTACCCTCAACACGCAGCTGTCTCCCGAATATACATTGAGCGATCTTATGAACACCACGCTGGAACTGGACCGGCATAATACCGACGCGCTACTTGACTATTATGAGCTTTTAACCATGCGCAACGCCATCAAACATCCTAAATAAACGCATTTTTCCTGCCAACCCGACTGTTTATAAAAATTTCACACAAACACTCTGTTTCCTTCATTGACATCCTTTTTCGGACTACTTATCATATTTGATAGAAAGTCAAATACCACTCAGATTATTGCACGCCGCAACGGAAATCACCTCCGCCGCAGGCGGCAGGAATAAAACAACAGGGAGAAATGTATCATGTCATCACACGAAACAGTCGGAGAAGAAATCAGAGAAGTGCAAAGACAGGCATTTGCAACCATGAACTTTAAGGAAAAGCTTGCCTATTTCTGGGACTATTATAAAGTACATACCATTGCGGCGATACTGGTCATTGTTTTTCTTATAAGCTTTATTAACGCCTACCGCTCCAATAAACCCTACGCTTTTTATGCTGTTCTTTTAAACGCCGCCTCCACGGAGGCAAATCATGACACTTCTGTCATATTAGCCGATGAATTTATGGAGTATGCAGATATCGACCCGGAAGCTTATCAGGTCAATATCGACACTACCGTCTACATCTCCGCTGACGGAGGCTCCCAGTACGAAGCAGCCAACCGCCAGAAAATGGCGGCCATGATGCAGCTCGGAGATATTCACGCCATCGTGGCGGATACCGAAGCCTTTGAAAGCTACGCAGGTCTGGAAAACTTTTATGTGCTCACCGATATTTTCAGCGAGGAAGAGCTGGCCCCTTTCGCCGACAGTCTCTATTATACGGACGCCGCCGCTTTTGACGAGGAAACCGGCGATACCCTGGAAGAGCTGGAGGCAGCGCAGAAAGCGGTCTACGAAAAGGTGATCGACCACGGCGACCCTTCCTCCATGGAAACGCCCGTAGCCGTAGGCGTGCGCATTCCCAAAACAGGTAACAGGCTGGCGGATGCCGGCTACTATGCCTATCTTGATGAAAACAATTATACCTTTCAGGGATACCCCTGCGAGGTCGTAATCGGTATTCCGCTGTCGGTTGAAAATCCCAGCCTTGTGTTGCAGTTTCTGCATTTTTTAGAGGCGGAAGGCAGCTGACTACAGCAGCTCCTTCAACATCCGATTCACCGCACCGGGATCGGCTTTGCCCTTCATGGCCTTCATGGTCTGCCCTACAAGGAACCCAATCGCCTTTTCCTTTCCGCTTCGGTAATCCTCCACAGACTGGGGGTTCGCTGCGATTACCTCCTCCAGCACCTTCTTAAGAGCCCCCTCGTCGTTTACGGTCCTTAAACCCTTTTCCTCCACATAAGCTTCCGGGTCTATATCCTTTTCAAACATGACTTCAAAAACTTCCTTCGCCACAGAGCTGTTGATCACCTTCTGATCCGTAAGACCGATCAGCTTCGCCAGGTTTTCCGGGGAAAAGCACAGGTCGGAGGCGTCCGTCTCCCGTTCCTTCATCAGACGAAGGGTTTCGCCCATCAGCCAGTTGGAAACCTTTTTCGGCTGGCCGCCAAACGCCACGGTGGCCTCAAAAAGATCCGCCAGCGGTTTATCTCCTGTGATTATTTCTATATCGTAATCGGGAATATCAAATTCTTCTTTGTACCGTTTCATTTTCTCCGTTCGAAACTCCGGCTGTTTCGCCCGTATCTCGGTCAGCATTTCCTCGCTCACACTGACGGGGGGCAGATCGGGATCCGGAAAATAGCGGTAATCCTGCGCGTCCTCCTTGCTCCGCATGGCATAGGACTCCCCCTTCGCATCATCCCATCTCCTGGTCTCCTGCACCACGCTTTTTCCGGCTTCTATCAGATCAATCTGTCTTTCTCTCTCTCCCTCAATGGCTCTGGTAATAGCCCTGAAACTGTTCAGGTTCTTCATCTCCGTCCTGGTGCCGAACTCCTCCGCTCCCTTCTTTCTGACAGACAGGTTTACATCGGCGCGCATGGAGCCCTCCTGCAGCTTGCAGTCGGATGCGCCCAGATACTGAATCACCAGACGAAGCTTTTCCAGATAGGCGATCACTTCTTCGGCGCTTCGCATATCCGGTTCTGAGACAATCTCAATGAGCGGTACGCCGGAACGGTTGTAATCCACTAAAGAACAGTCCTCCCACTCGTCATGGATCAGCTTCCCCGCATCCTCCTCCATGTGAATCTCATGGATGCCCACCGTCTTTACGCCGCCCTCCTCTGTCTCAATCTCCACACCGCCGTTTTTGCAGATGGGCAGATAAAGCTGTGAAATCTGATAGTTCTGCGGATTGTCGGGATAAAAATAGTTTTTCCTGTCAAATTTAGAATATCTCGTGATATCGCAATTAGTGGCAAGCCCCACTGCTATGGCATATTCCAGAACCTGTTTATTCAATACAGGCAGCGTACCGGGCATTCCCGTGCAGACCGGGCAGGTCTGGGTATTGGGCTGTGCGCCGAAAGCAGTGGAACAGCCGCAGAATATCTTTGTTTTGGCCGCCAGTTCCACATGCACTTCAAGACCGATTACCGTTTCATACTCTCTATACATGACAACATCCTCCATTCTCCAGCGTGAGACTCAGAAGTTCTTTGCAAAGCCCCCTCTGCTGCAAGCATTATAACCTCTTCGCGCACAGTTCATAAGCATACGCCGCCCGAATCAGCTTCTTTTCCTGAAAGCAGTCTCCGATCAGCTGTAACCCGATAGGCAGCCCTTTCCTGTCCTGCCCGCAGGGAAGGCTGATTCCCGGCAGGCCCGCCAGATTAACGGCAATGGTATAAATATCTCCCAGATACATCTGAATGGGATCCGCCAGACTCTCCCCAAGCTTTGGCGCGGTGGCCGGCGCAACAGGCCCCAGAATAATATCATATTTGGCAAAAGCCTGGTCGAAGGCTTTCTTAATCAACGCCTTCACCTTCAAGGCCTTCAGATAATATGCGTCATAGTAGCCGGAACTGAGAACGAAAGATCCAAGCATAATACGGCGCTTCACTTCCTCCCCAAAACCTTCGGAACGTGATTTCTTATACATATTATGGAGTCCCGCGTAATCCTCTGTTCGGTAACCGTACTTGATGCCGTCAAACCGCTCCAGATTGGAACTGGCCTCAGCCGCCGCAATGGTATAATAGGCCGGAATCGCATACTCCACAAGGCTTAAGTCAAACTGCTCCACAATCGCGCCCTGATCTTTAAGCGCCTCAGCCGCCTGTAAAACGGCCGTCCGCACCTCATCATCAAGCCCTTCCCCCAGATAATCGCCAGGAATGCCGATGCGAAGTCCCTTCACGTCCTCCTGTAACGCCGAAGTAAAATCTGTGTCCTCTCTGGAAAGGGATGTGGAATCTTTCTCATCGTGGGAAGCCAGCACCTCCAGCACCGCCGCGCAATCCGTTACGTCCTTCGTCAGCGGGCCGATCTGATCCAGCGAAGATCCATAGGCAATCAGGCCATAGCGCGACACCGTGCCGTAGGTTGGCTTCATCCCCACAACGCCGCAGTAGGAAGCCGGCTGCCTGATGGAGCCGCCCGTGTCGGAACCGATGGCATAAATGCATTCTCCCGCCGCCACCGCCGCCGCAGAGCCGCCCGAAGACCCGCCCGGCACATGCTCCGGATTCCGGGGATTCTTCGTAGGTCCGTAGGCGGACGTCTCCGTGGTGGAACCCATGGCAAACTCGTCCATATTTGTTTTACCCAGAATCACCGCCCCAGCCTTTTGCAGATTTTTCACCGCTTCCGCCGTATAGGTTGGTACAAAATTATGCAATATTTTAGAAGAACAGGTGGTAAGCAGCCCTTCCGTGCAGAGATTGTCTTTCAGCGCAACAGGCACGCCGGCCAAAGGGCCGGTAAGCTCGCCCGCCTCGATGCGCTCCTGCACCTTTTTTGCCTGCGCCAGCGCGCCTTCCCTGTCGACCGTTACATAACAATTGTAATCTTTATCTGTCTTCTCAATCTGCGCAAGCACCGCCTCTGCGGCCTCCACCGCAGTGGTTTCTCCCGTCCTGATCGCCGCGGAAAGCTGTACCGCAGTCATTTCTGTTATTTTCATATCCTTTACTCCCTTTGTCACACAGTTATTCGAATGTCCGCGGCGCCATAAACATGCCGTCCTTCTCCTGTATGGCATTCGATAACATCTGCTCTCTTTGATTCCCGTTTGTCACCACATCCTCCCGAAACACATTCTGTACGGGAAAAACATGGGACATGGGCTCCACGCCTGTGGTGTCAAGCTCTCCCAGCTTATCAATATAGTCGAGCATTCTGCCCATGTCGGATTTGGCCTGTTTCTTCTCCTTTTCCGACAATTCCAGCTTGGCGAGAATACCCACATATTCTATTGTCTCGTCGCTTATGATATTTGCCATGGTAATTCCTTTCTATGCTCTCACCTTAATATGCACTTCCCTAAGCTGCTGTTCCGTCACTTCCCCCGGCGCGCCGCACATCAGATCCTGCGCGGAACCGCTCATAGGGAAGGCGATTACCTCTCTGATATTTTCCTCGCCCCGAAGCAGCATGATCATACGGTCCACTCCCGGCGCCATACCGGCGTGGGGCGGCGCGCCAAACTGAAACGCATTATACAGGGCGCCAAATTTTGTTTTTAAGGTCTCCTCATCATAACCCGCAATGGCAAAAGCCTTTTCCATGATCTCCATATCGTGATTTCGCACCGCGCCGGAAGAAAGCTCCACACCGTTGCAGACGATATCATACTGATAAGCCAGCACATCCAGTGGGTCTTTCGTATTAAGCGCCTCCAGACCTCCCTGAGGCATGGAGAAGGGATTATGGGTAAAGCCGATCTGCTTTGTCTCCGGGTCCCGCTCAAACATGGGAAAATCATTGATATAACAGAAACGGTAAGCGTTCTTCTCAATCAAGTCAAGCTTCTCTCCCAGCTCCGTACGGATCTGCCCCGCGTAATAGGCGGCCCGCTCCTCCTTATCCGCCATAAAGAATATCGTATCCCCGGTGGCAAGATCGGCCAGTTCTCTAAGCTCTCCCTTCTTTTCTTCAGGTATAAACTTGTCAATGGGGCCTTTGTAGCTTAGATCTTCTGCCACCTCCAGATAACCGAGTCCGCCCATGCCAAGATCCGTCGCGAATTTTAACAGCTTTTCATGAAAGCCCTTGGACATGTCCGCATGCACCTTAATGGCACGGACGGTTCTGCCCTGAAAAGGCTTAAAGGTACAGGTCTGGAAAAACTCTGTCAGATCCAGAATTCGCAGAGGGTTCCTCAGATCCGGCTTATCCGTGCCGAACTCCAGCATAGCCTGCTTATAGCTGATGATCGGATACGGCGCTTTTGTCACCGCATACCCCTCTGGCGCAAATTTCTCAAAGGTTGCCGAGAGCACTTCCTCACCCACCTGAAACACATCTTCCTGGGTGGCAAAGCTCATCTCAAAATCCAGCTGGTAAAACTCGCCGGGAGAGCGGTCCGCTCTGGCATCCTCGTCCCGGAAGCAGGGGGCAATCTGAAAATATCTGTCAAAGCCGGACACCATCAAAAGCTGTTTAAACTGCTGCGGCGCCTGAGGAAGCGCGTAAAATTTCCCCTTATACTTTCTTGACGGCACAATATAGTCTCTGGCGCCTTCCGGGGAAGAAGCGCACAGAATCGGCGTCTGAATCTCCAGAAATCCCATTTCTGTCATTTTTTCCCGCAGATAGGCGATCACCTGAGAACGAAAGATAATGTTATCCTTCACTTTCTGGTTTCGCAGATCCAGATAACGGTATTTTAAACGCACATCCTCTCTCGTCTCCCTGGACGTCATAACCTCGAAGGGAAGCTGTTTGTAGACCCGGCCCAGCACATCTACCCTATGGGCCTCCAGTTCAATAGTCCCCGTAGGGATTCTGGGGTTATAGGTTTCCGCATCCCTTTTTTCCACCAGACCCTCCACGGAAATGCTCATCTCTCTGGTAAGGCCATCAAGTAAGGAGGTATCCCGCATCACCACCTGCAATACGCCGTACATATCCCGCAGATCCACGAAAGAAACGCCGCCGTGGTCCCTGATATTTTCAATCCAGCCCGCCACGCGAAGCTCCCTGCCGATATCGTCCTCGCTGATTTCCTGTAACGTCACGTCTCTGTACTTGTTTTTGATTGTCATATTCTTCTACCACCTTTCCCTTATGCCGTGTTCCGTAAATTAGAATTTCCATATCCAGAACATAAGAAAATCCCGGAACACATTTCTGTATTCCGGGACGGACAATTTCTTTATCCGCGGTACCACCCGCATTGGCAAACCGAAATCTCTGACAAGATTTATATCCGCTTTGCCCTCTCTTTCACTTAACGCGTGTAACGTACTGCCCTAACCCAATTTTGACATTCGTGTCATTTTACGGCCGCTTTCCTTTGTCCGCCGTCGCTTCTCACGCATATCCATGGTTCAGACAATCTGCTCCGGAGTGTTCCCGTCCCTGGCTTTCACAAACAGCGTTCTCAGTCGGTGACGCCGTATTCCTGTCGCTTCCCTCAGGGTGAGTCTCCTTCATAGCATTTTGTATACATATATACATTTATACCTTTATATCATATAATTATGCAAAATGCAACCTTTGTATCGGTAAAAAAACAAAATTACTCTCTTTTTCATCCGTCGAAATCGTCCTACATATAAATCTTCGCCGCCTTCCCGATCTCGGCCGCATTTGTCTCCACAAACGCCTTCACCCTCTCGTCGTACCGGGCAAAACAGCTTTTGCCATCCACATAGCGAATCCCGTAAAGACAGCCCTGCTCAACGCAGGCCGCCCGCCCGATATAGGGAATCGTCTCTTCGGAAACCGCCTCCAGAAGCGCGAACAGCACCGCCCCGTGGGCTACCAGCAAAATCCTTTCCGCGTTCTTATGGGTATTCACAATCTTACGGAATGCCCGTCCCGCTCTCGCCACCAGATCCTTCTGGAGCTCCAGACCCGGAAAATCGCAGCCGGGATAGCGGATCTCTCCTTCCTTAATGGTCAGGCCTTCCCCTTCGCCGAAATCCCGCTCAATCAAAAGATTTTCCACCACAATGCTGTCTCTGGGATAATTTAACAACGCCGCCGCAATCACGGCGCTTTCCTGCGCTCTTTTCAGGGGACTCGAAACCATAACATCCATACGGACCCCCATATTGCGCAGTATCCTGACCGTTTCATCCACCTGCACTCTTCCGCGTGCATTCAGCGGAATATCCGCATGGCCCTGTAAACGTCCCGTCTTATTCCAATCAGTTTCCCCATGTCGCAGTAAATAAATGTCCATAAAACCGATACTCCTCTCCCGCTTTCCTTTCCAAAGCGGTTTTTTTATTCAATACTATATCACTACTATATTCTAAAGGGAAAGCTTTTTTATTCTGTCTACCGCCTCTACGGTATTTTCGTAACTGCCAAAGGCTGTCAGCCTGAAATATGTTTCACCGCTGGGCCCGAAGCCGGAACCGGGCGTGCCGACCACATTGGCCGTCTCCAGCAGATAATCAAAAAATTCCCAGCTGGTCATGCCGTTTGGCGCTTTCAGCCAGATATAGGGCGCATTGACGCCGCCGGACACCTGAAAGCCCGCCGATTGTAGCCCGTTTAAAATGTAGGACGCATTCTTCATATAATATGCCACCAGCTCTTTCGTCTCCCGCTTACCTGTCTCGCTGTAGACCGCCTCGCCCGCGCGCTGGATGATATAGGGCGCGCCGTTATACTTGGTGCCGTGTCTTCTTGCCCAGAGCGCGTGCAGGGACACATCCCCCGCTTTCAGCTCCTTTGGAATCACGGTAAATCCAAGACGCACGCCGGTAAATCCCGCATTTTTGGAAAAAGAGCGAAGCTCAATGGCACAGGTCCTGGCCCCCTCGCACTCGTAAATGCTGTGAGGTACGTCCTCCTCGGAAATATAGGCCTCATAAGCCGCGTCATAAATGATCACGGAGCCGTTTCTGTTTGCGTAATCCACCCACTCCTGTAACTGCGCCTTTGTAATCGTTGCCCCGGTAGGATTGTTCGGAAAGCACAGATAAATCAGATCCGGCACAGTCTCCGGCAGCTGTGGTGCAAATCCGTTCTCCCGGGTGCAGGGCATGTAGATCACATCGCTCCAGTTTCCCGTCTTTTCATCGTATACGCCGGTTCTGCCCGCCATTACGTTGGTGTCCACATATACCGGGTACACGGGATCGCAGACCGCAATTTTGTTATCCGTTGCAAAAATCTCCTGAATATTGCCGGAATCGCACTTCGCGCCGTCGGAGACAAATATCTCGTCCGCCTCAATCTGACATCCTCTGGCCTTATAGTCGTTGTCCGCAATGGCGGTGCGCAAAAACTCATAGCCCAGATCAGGCGCATAGCCCCGGAACGTCTTTTCCTCCGCCATCTCATCCACCGCGCTGTGCATCGCGCCGATAATGGCGGGCGTCAGGGGCCTTGTCACATCGCCAATCCCCAGCCGTATAATCTTTTTATCCGGATTGGCTGCCGCGTATGCGTTCACCTTCTTTCCGATAGTGGAAAAAAGATAACTGCCGGGCAATTTTAAATAATTATCATTTACCTTGACCATGATGTAAAATAACCTCCGTTTTTAAATTTCTCCTTCAAAAACCGTAGTCGCCGGCCCGGTCATATAAACCAGATCCGCCTCCCTGTCCCAAGTTACGGTAAGATCGCCGCCAAGCAGCTTCACCGTTACGTTCTCCCGGGTCAGCCCGTTTAAAACACAGGCAACCACCGTAGCGCAGGCCCCCGTGCCGCAGGCAAGGGTCTCTCCCGTTCCCCGCTCCCAGACCCGCATCTGCACGGTATCTTTGTCAATCACCTTCACAAATTCCGTATTCGTCCGTCTGGGGAACCGCTCGTGGTTCTCAAAAAACGGGCCGATTTCCTCTATGGCAAGGGATTCCACATCGTCCATAAATACCACCGCATGAGGATTCCCCATGGACACGCATGTCATTCTGTAGTCCCGGCCCCGCACCTGAATGGGTTCGTCCACAGCCTGTTTTCCATCGCAAACCACCGGCACCAGCCCGGCCGCAAGCTCAGGCGCTCCCATATTGACCCGCACCGTCTCCACTTTCCCGTCTTTGGCAAAAAGGGTCAGATATTTTACCTTCCCCGCGCTTATGACAGTTATGTCGGTTTTTTCCGTAAGACCCTTATCATAAACAAACTTCCCAACGCAGCGGATGCCGTTCCCGCACATCTCAGCCCGGGTGCCGTCCGCATTGTACATTTCCATCTCAAAATCCGCTTCGGTCGAAGGATTGATAAAAATCACGCCGTCCCCGCCGACGCCAAAATGCCTGTCGCTTAAACGCCGTACCAATTCCGGCTTTTCCTCCGCCAAAATATGCTGCGCCCCGCCGTCAATATAAACATAATCGTTACCGCAGCCCTGCATTTTTGTAAATCTCATCGCTACCTCCTTATCAGAACCCTCTCCCTTCCCCGCCATTTTGGCCGGATTCCGGCGTTTCCAGATCCCTGTCCCTGATACGCTACCCAGTATAACATATTTTTTCCAGATTCGCAGTAACCATATTTTCATCAGGTTCGCATCATAACAAGTACCATGCGCGCCTCCTCCACCAGGTTGGTGCCGCTGTCCATACTGCATTTTTGCAGATAACGGTGGGCCTCCTCCTCCGTCATATGATTTCGGTTCATCAGAAGCTCCTTGGCCTCCTTAATCGTTCCTTCTTCCTCGGCGCTGCGTTCTTTCGGCCGTTGTCTTTCCCGCTTTTTACGCCGCTCAATGGCCTGAGTCATCATATCTACCGTATTGATCAGGTCATGCACCTTAAGGGGCATGGAAAGGCTCATGATATCCCGGCAGTCGCACTCCTGCAGCATATTGGCTGAGGCGATAAGCAGCATCTCAAATCCCTTCGGAAGGCAGGCGTGTAAATCACTGTACATCATATCCGACATTCTGTAACTGCAAATCACGATGCCGCCGCTTAAGTCGTCCATCCTGCTCAGCGCCTGCGAGCCGGTGGTGCACACGCTGTCCACCCGAAAGCCGTTCTTCATCAGAAGGTTTCGGAGTCCTTTTGCATCCTCAGACCTGGGCAGAACTACTATAATACTGATCACACGCTCACCTCCCTTCTTCCAGTAAAAATATCAAGTGTTCTTTAATATTGATTCAGGTATTCGTTGATCTCCCAATCCGTAACCTGGCTGCGATAACGGTTCCACTCCTCCTTTTTCAGAGCGATGTACTTTTCAAACACATGACTGCCCAGCGTCTCTTTCATGAAAGCATCCTTTTCCATGCAGGCAACCGCCTCCATCAAAGTCCCCGGCAGCTCTTCAATGTTCCGCTCTCTGCGCTCCCTCTCGCTCATGTGGAAGATATTGCAGTCCACACTTGCCGGCGCAGCCGTCTGTCTTCTGATGCCGTCCAGCCCGGCCCGCAGAATCGCCGCCAGTGTAAGATAGGGATTTGCCGCCGCATCCGGGCAGCGAAGCTCCATCCTTGCCGCATCCCCTGCGGCCGCCGGAATCCGGATCAGCGCGCTTCTGTTTGTGGCACTCCACGCAATATATACCGGCGCCTCAAACCCCGGCACAAGTCTTTTATAAGAGTTCACAATGGGATTCGTAACCGCAGTCATGCTCTGCATATGCTCCATAACGCCGCCAAGAAAGGCATAGGCCGTCTGACTTAACCCGTTTCCGTCGCTCTCATCCGCAAATACGTTTACCCCATCCTTTAAAAGGGACATGTTGATATGCATTCCCGATCCGTTCATGCCATACCGCGGCTTTGGCATAAAAGTAGCGTGAAGGCCGTGTCTGCGCGCAATGGTCTTGACCGCCAGCTTGAAGGTCATGATATTATCCGCCGTGGCAAGCGCGTCGTCATAAAGAAAGCTGATCTCATGCTGGGCAGGCGCCACATCGTGGTGGGACGCCTCCACCACAAAACCCATGTCCTCCAGCGTAAGCACCATATCTCTTCTGGCATTCTCCCCCAGATCAACAGGCCCCACATCAAAATATCCCGCCTTCTCGTGGGTTACTGTGGTGGGCATACCGTTTTCATCCAGATGGAAAAGGAAAAACTCACACTCCGTCCCCACCCGGAACGTATACCCCATGTCCTCCGCTTCTTCAAGAGCCCGCTTTAACACATAGCGGGGGTCTCCCGCAAAAGGCTTTCTGTCCGATCGGTACACATCGCAGATCAGCCGCGCCACTTTTCCCTGCTGGGGCCTCCACGGAAAAATCTCCAGGGTGTCCAGGTCTGGATACAGATACATATCCGAATCCTCCACATCGGTAAATCCCGCGATGGAAGACGCGTCAAACATACACTCATTGTCAAGCGCCTTCTTAAGCTGCGCCGCCGTAACCGCCACGTTTTTGAGATTGCCCAGAATATCCGTAAACTGGAGTCTGATAAATTCCACATCCTCCTCTTCAACCAGATTGATAATATCCTCTCTTCTATAGTTTTTTTTCATTCCATACCGCCTTTCTACGCATAAACCATAATATAAAAGGGCGTTCTATCCCCATAAGAACGCCCTTGTTCCGTATTATCATAGCAGTATTGGGATTCTCCTGTCAACCCTGTACAGGACGCAAAAACCAACGCATAAACTGCCGCCCGGCCACATAAACTGATAAAAAAGAATTACTGTGGGGATATTTGTATGAGTTCTAAAACCAAAATTGTCGTGCTTCATGTAAAAGAGTTAATATATACCGGCATCTTTGCTGCTCTTGGTATCCTTTTTATTATCCTGCTCATTATCATGTTTCTGCCCCGGGAAAAGAAACAGGAGACCATGTCCACCGTAACGCAGACCACGACAGACACCTATGTGCCCGGCGTATATACAACCTCGCTGATCTTAAACGACAACGTGGTGGAGATCGAAGTAACCGTGGACGAAAAGAATATCAACGCTATCCGTCTGGTAAATCTGGATGAAGCCGTCACAACCATGTATCCTCTCATCCAGCCGTCCTTCGAGGATCTCGCCGACCAGATCATCAAAAACCAGAGTCTGGAAGGGATTACATACCCTGACGACAGCAAATACACCTCCATGATCCTCCTTGACGCCATTACTACTTCGCTGGAAAAGGCTTACGAGAACGACGGGGATGTGGAGCTGGAATAATCCGCCCACGGATTTTCCAGGCGGCGCTGCGCATCCCTCTTATTTCACAGGAGGCATTTTCCCATGAAATAAAATACGGCCGGTTTCCCCGTTGGATACCGGCCGTAAAAAATGCAGCTGCCCTTTACATTCCGAAAAAAAAATTCTATGATTACATCATGATTACCGCCAAGCCTGTTATGATTGTCGGTAAGACTGTTGTGCAGCCGGAGAAACGCTCCAAAGGAGGATATCATGAAGATTCTAAAGAGAATGACGCTTGCATCGGCCGGCGTTTCTGTAATGTACATCGCGCTTGCGGCGCTTCTTCCGTTCACGGAGCTTTCCTTTCGCACCTGGGCTGTCATTCTGGGGCAAATGATTACCTTCCTTCTGACGCCCCTTCTTGGCATTTCCATACTGATTGCCCTTTTATGGAAAAACGAATACGCGGGGGACGCCATAAAAGGCGTCGTGACTCTGTTTACCGTGCTGGTCTGCGGACTGGGTTCCTTTTTCATCTGCATTGTCATTCTGCTGCTTGCGGATGATGAGCGGCCGCTTACCAGACATCTTCTTGTTGTAAGGAAAGAATACGAAAACAGCATGTACTATCGCCCCATAGCTCTCTTTTTCAGAAAGCAGACCGTAGTGACAGACGAAGACAAGCTGGACTATCTGTCGGAAAAATATGACCGAACCTTTTTCATGGAAAACGGAAACGGCAGAATTTACGAACCGAATCATACCGAGTTGACCATAACTGTCAGACTGCGGGACGTTGTTTTTACCGACGATTATGTGGAACAGATGACTGTAAGCTATTTGCTGGAAGGATACGAAATGCTTGACATGGACAGGACCTGCAGCATGATTGAAGCAGGTGCGGACTCTTACACGTTTCTTTGCCTGAAAGGCGAGGGCTACGACGATATCGAGCCTCTGGCAACGGATATCTCCACACTGTGCGGCTACGCTATGGCCATGGCGGCCGTAGACAGCGGGACAAGCGTTTACGAGGAACACTTCGGAAACATTTTCTTTACCTTCGGAGAGGGCGACGATGCCTGGCTGGAAAATGTCAGCTTCCCTGACGCCCAGAACGATCTCGCCGGGCTGGAGGCCCGCGTGCGAACCGCCTGTCAGCGGGAATTTGACAAAAGAGCCCGCCAGAACGGCAGTCATAAGAGCGACGCCTCAGACACGACCTCCCACGATGAAAGTGACAACGCCGATAACACGGCCTCGGATGGCGAAGGAAACAACGGCACGCAGACAGACCCGCAAATCGACGCCGCCAGAGCCGTATATGACGCGTTTCTTGCCGCGGAAGGCTACTCCTTTGAAGTCTGCTATAACGCCAAGGGAAATCTCTATATTGATCTGGGAAACAAAACCGACGAAGAATCCGGCCAGCTCTACCACTACCGGCTGGTATATGACCGCCCCTCCAAAAACGACCGATGCGAACTCTTTGTTCTGTACCGTTCGACAGAAGGCTCAGAGGAGGCGATCATGGACATGTTTGCCGTGGAGCGCGGTTCCGGGCGGGTGGTAAGCTCCGGGAAGAAGGCCTGGGGCGACGTGGGGACGGAAGAATACCGGGAAATTACCGGGGAATAATCTACAGTTCCTCCAGCTCCTCCAGCCAGATTTTTGCGCAGGCGTCCGAGGGCATGCGCAGGTCGCCCCGGGGGGAAAGCGCCACGCTGCCCACCTTGGGGCCGTCCGGCAGACAGGATCTTTTGAACTGATGGACGAAGAACCGTTTATAAAATATTTTCAGCCACTTCAAAATGACAACATTGTCATAAATTCCCACAAAGGCCATACAGGCCACCCTGTACACCTTTGCCGGCGTAAATCCGCAGCGAAGCGCATAATACAAAAAGAAATCATGCAGTTCGTAGGGCCCCACCAAATCCTCCGTCTTCTGGGCAATCACCCCGTCCACAGGGGGCAGAAGCTCCGGGCTTACCGGCGTATCCAGCACGTCCATCAAAAGCTCTCTAAGCGTATCGTCCGCGCAGGTATCCGCATAATAACGCACCAGATGGCTCACCAGCGTCTTTGGTACGCCTGCGTTCACGCCGTACATGGACATATGGTCCCCATTATAGGTCGCCCAGCCAAGAGCCAGCTCCGACATATCTCCCGTACCGATCACCAGGCCGCCCGTTCGGTTCGCAATGTCCATCAGCACCTGCGTCCGCTCCCTTGCCTGTCCGTTTTCATACGTCACATCATGACAATTTTCGTCCTGCCCGATATCTCTGAAATGTATGTTCACCGCTTCCCTGATATCAACTTCCCGCAGCGTAGTCCCGAGCCGGCCGGCCAGCTTGCAGGCATTGTCGTAGGTTCTGTCGCTGGTGCCGAAGCAGGGCATCGTGACACACGTTATTTTATCTCTTTCAAGCCCCAGAAGATCGAACGCCCTCACCGTCACCAGAAGCGCCAGTGTGGAATCCAGTCCGCCGGAAATCCCAATCACAGCCGACTGGCATCCCGTGTGCTCAAACCGCTTTTTCAGACCGTAAGCCTGAATGGACAGAATTTCCTCACACCGCTTTTCCCGCTCCCCGGTCTGATCCGGCACAAAGGGCCTTGCCGAAAAACGCCGCTCCACAATAGTCTCCTCCTGTTCCATATGAACAGGCAGCACCCGATGCTCTCTGGCTTTCTCCGTGTAAGTGCTCATTCTGCGCCGCTCATGGCAAAGTCTGTGAATGTCAATATCCGCATAAACGGTTCCCGTGGTAAAACGTTTGGCCTGCGCCAGAACCGTTCCGTTTTCCGCAATGATATTGTGTCCGCCGAATACCAGATCCTGCGTGGATTCCCCATCCCCTGCGGAGCTGAAAATATAAGCGCAAATTTGTCTGGCGCTGGCTGATTTTACCAGCATCTCCCGGTAAACGTCCTTTCCTGCCGTCTCGTTGGAGGCGGAAAGATTCACAATCACTGTGGCTCCGGCCAGCGTATGCGCCGTTCCCGGCGTTTCGGGCACCCAAATATCCTCGCAGATCTCACAGCCCACCGTCATTCCCTGCACTCCATCCACCTGAAAGAGAATATCGGTTCCGAAAGGAATCTCCTTATCTTCATATAGAAAAGGTTCCGGCACAAGATTGCCCGGCACAAAATACCTTGTCTCATAAAACTCCGCATAGAAAGGAATGTGCCTTTTCGGAATAAAAGCCAGCACTTCTCCGTCCTGTAATACAGCCGCCACATTATATAACTTATGTTCTTTAATAATGGGAAGTCCCACAAAAACAAGCGCGTCAGTCCCTTCCGTGGCCGACGTCACCTCTGAAAGCGCCGCAAGCGCCTGCGTCAGCAAAAGCTCCTGTAAAAACAGATCGCCACAGGTATAACCGGTAAGGGACAGCTCCGGAAAAACTATGACTTTGGCGCCCCGCTCGGCCGCTTCCTCAATATGCCTGCAAATCTCCTTCGCGTTATAGCCGGGATCTGCCACTTTAATTTTCGGCGTCACCGACGCCACTTTTACAAACCCGTTTTTCATATTCTGCTTCCGCCTCTCTTTCCACTGTCATTTCCCGTTTTTTATATCTGTCTTTAAGCCTCCGATACCCATGGTTTTCCATCAAACACTTTTCCAAAAAAACGAAATACCGATCTTCATTTTGTGTTAAATCTTGTTTTACTTTTTGCCATTCATTCCCGGGCGTAAAATATTGACGTTCGTGTCATGAAATTGGCGTAACATATGGTTTGTCAGTGAAACTCTTTTCTCTGCTCCGTGTGCGGATTTTCAACCTTGTCTGTTTTCTTTTCATTTTTATTTCAAGACCACCCGCTATTTAAATCATTCCGCGACTTTTCTTCCCGCTTTCTTCGCTTTCCACACGCATCAATATTCTTCCCTGTTTATCAGTGCTTTATCCAGATACAGGTTGTAATTGCAGCTGTTTCTTTTTAAACAATCCCTTAAAATCCGCTACCGAAGCAAGTCCGATAATACGTCTTTTCTTTGTTTTTATCTAAAACATTAAACTTTGTTTTAACTTTTCGTTTTTGAAGAATCGGCGGTATCAGACGCTTTCATAAGCTCTTCCACCTCCTCCACGGAAAAAGTATACCTTTTGTTGCAGAAATGACAATGCATCTCCACCTCTTTCCCTTCCTCCGCCAGCTCCTGCAATTCCTTTTTTCCAAGACTTAAAAGCACCTTTTCCACCCGCTCCCTGTTACAATTACAGGAAAAAGCTACGGGAGTCCTGTCCGTAATCTCCACACCAAACTCACCCAGCACAAGCTCCAGTATTTCTTCCGGCGTACTGCCTGTTTCCAGCATGGCCGTCACAGAGGAAAGCCCGGAAAGCTTCTTTTCCAGACGATCTACCATCTCATCCGGCGTAAACGGCATCAACTGCACAATAAAGCCGCCCGCCTGCCGCACCGTATTGTCCCTGTTCATCAAAACGCCCAGCGCCACAACGGAAGGCACCTGCTCGGAGGCTGCAAAATAGTAAGTCAGATCGTCTCCGATCTCTCCCGTCTGCAAGTCCACAGTGGAAGCATAAGGCTCCTTCAATCCCATGTCCTTCATGACCTGCAAAACACCCGCGCCGATTACGCCTCCCACATCCAGCTTTCCCGCGCTGTTTGGCGGCATCATGGCCTGAGGCTGATCCGCATAGCCCTTTACATGACCCGCCGCATCCGCCGTCACCGTAAGGCCGTGCACCGGGCCTTCCCCGCGAATCCGCAAAGTCAATATATCCTCTTCGCCTTTCAGCATTCCCCCCATCATGAGAGCGCCCGTCATAAGCCGCCCCAGGGCCGCCGTTACCACCGGGCTTGTATTATGAGCCGCCCTTGCCGTCTCCACAAGTTCTCTGGACGTCACCGCAAAAGCGCGTATCTGCGCGTCGCCTGCCGTGGCCCGTACCATGTAATCTTTCATATGTTTCGTTCCTTTCGCAATTACTTATACTTTCTGGTTTGCCTTCATCTCCCCGCCCCTGCGCGCCACCACATAGATCCGCTCGCTCTCGGCCCGCACTTTTTTGTGGGTATCCGCGTCCTGCGCCTCCACAAACACAAGCCCCGCTTCTGCGAGAAACTCCTTCATCTGTTCCAGACAGAATCCTCTCTGGTAATGCACTTCCTGAAACCGTCGAAACCGCCCGCCCTGCACCGTTTCACCCCCGTCTTTCCGCATCGCGTCCGCACCATGCTCCATTCCCTCTTCCCGCGTCACGTCCATACCCTGCCTCATCCTGTCTTCGCTGACAAAAACCGTCAGATCGTACTCATTGATCTCCTGCTCCTCATGATAATAGTTTTCCCAGATGAAGCTGCAATCCTCCCGGTTTTCTGCGATGGTGGCGTCGCCAATGACCGTTGCGTACTTATACACGGTATTAAAATCAAAGACAAAAATACCCTGCGGATATAAATAATTGTTGACCAGGCGGAAGGTCTGCACGATATCCTCCTTTTCAAGGAGATAGTTTAAGCTGTCACAGACGCTGACCACCGCCCCCACTGTCCCGTAAAGCTCAAATTCCCGCATATCCTGTAAAAGATACAGGATGGGCAGGCCGGAACGCTCTCGCTTCTCCATTGCAATCTGCAGCATCTCCTGCGCATTGTCCACGCCGATCATGTCATAGCCTTTCCGGGCCAGCAGTTCCGTCAGGGTGCCTGTTCCGCAGCCAAGGTCGAGAATTGTATTGCGCTCCTGCCGGAGATTTTCGGCTCTTTCACCAATTTCCCTGTCCGCTTCATTCCCGCCGTCAGCATCAGACTTTATGACACCATCGTCAGTTCTACCCGGTCTGTCACCTTTGGATATATCGTCCACTCCGTATTTTTCAAACACTTCCATCAGAAATGCGCACCATTCCTCATAGGGCGTGTCGTCCATCAGTTCATCATAGACTCCTGCAAAATCCGTATATGCTTCCATTCCGTCCCTCCTGTTGTTTTCGGTTTCACGGATTCAAACTCATAAATTTTCTGAATATTAGCCTTCCCCTTACAAAAACACTTTCCTTTACTGTATAACAACCCCAACGCTTTCGCAACCAAAAAGCGGCAATTTTCCATCCGCCAATTTACCGTATCATAAAATTATGGTATATTTTGTGTCACAAAGCCAAAAGAATGTTGTCTAATAATACAGAAGCGTATATGGAATTGTTTCCTGCACTTAACGCTTCGGAATGGAGGAACGGAAGATAATGGATAAGAAAACGAACGAAGAACTGAAAAAACTGGTGGATCAGGCCGTTGCCGGGGATAAGGATGCGCTGGAAACCGTCATACTCAGCGTGCAGGATCTGGTCTTTAACCTTTCCCTGAGAATGCTCGGCACTTTCCCGGATGCGGAGGATGCGACGCAGGATATTCTGCTGAAAATTATTACCCATCTGTCCTCCTTTAAAGGAGACAGCGCCTTTTCCACCTGGGTATTCAGCATCGCCGCAAATCATTTGAAAAATTATAAAAAGCATATGTTTGCCCAATTTCCCTTAAGCTTTGAATTCTATGGAAACGACATCCAAAATGCAAAAACAGACGATGTGCCGGATCTGACGCAAAATGTGGAAGCCTCCATTCTGGCGGAGGAGCTGAAAATGTCCTGTACCAATGTGATGCTGCAATGTCTTGACGCCGAGAGCCGGTGCATCTTTATTCTGGGCACCATGTTCAAGGTTGACAGCCGGATCGCCGGAGATATCCTCGGCATCACACCCGAGGCCTACCGCCAGCGATTATCCAGAATCCGGGGCAAAATGGCGGATTTTCTGAAAGAATACTGCGGCGAGTACGGACAGGGGACATGCCGTTGCGCAAACCGGGTTAATTACGCCATCCAAAACCACCGAATCAGCCCTGACAGGCTGGATTTTACCTCCGCCGTCCCCGCTGAAACAATGGCGCAGGTAAAAGAAGCGATGGAGGATATCGACGGTCTTTCGCAGCATTTTTCTTTCTGTAAAACCTACCAGTCTCCGGCCAGCTTAAAGGCGTTCATTCAAAAATTTTTAGACGGCACGTCCTTTTCAGTCGTCCATAATGCATAAGGAGGAGGTATTAACAAATGGATTTATCCCTGATTTTAAAGTATCTGACCGATTTGAGCGAAAACAACAACCGCGAATGGTATCACGCCCACAAAACAGAATATAAAATGGCCAATGAAGCATTTGAATCGCTGATACAAAACCTGATTTTCAGCATTGGCAAATTTGACGCAAGCATCCTGCATAACGATCCCAAAAGCCTTACCTTTAAGCTGGTGCGGGACACCCGGTTCAGCCATGATAAGTCTCCCTATAATCCGGCCTTTCGGGCCCACATTTCCTCTATGGGAAAACTGCCGGTTCCCGTCGGTTACTATCTGATGATCAAGCCGGGAAACCAGTCCTTTCTGGGCGGCGGCCTGTTCGCCGACATGTTTAAGGACGCCACGGCCATGGTGCGGGACTACATTGCGCAAAACGGAGCAGAATGGGAAAAAGTAATCAACGATCCGGCCTTTACCAAATATTTCACGGTACAGGGCGCTTCGCTGAAGAATGTACCCGCAGGATACGACAAAGAACACCCGCAGGCGGAATTTTTAAAATATAAGAGCTGGTATCTGGAATATCCGTTAAAGGATGAAGAGCTTGGCGACGCGCAGGCCTTTCTTGCGAAGGCTGCTGATATTTTCCACATCATGAAGCCTTTTAACGACTATCTGAACCGAGCCCTTACAGACTTTCAGATGCCCGCAAGATAACAGAACCGTTATTCGACGTTCTCTGTCCGCTGACAGACAGCGGCCCGTAAGCTTCCCAGGCCTCCTGCACCACCGGCTCCGGAAGCTTACGGCCTATCGAAAGGTCAGGCTTTCATGGGAACTGAAATTTACCTTCCACTCCACCTCCCCGTCAAAGCATCCCGTCTGCGCGCCCACTCTCTGCAAAGGAAAGACAAAGGTCGCATACTCCTCGAAAGGCTCGCTGCTTCCCAGCGCATCCACCGCCTCGATCGTCTCGCCCTCCACAGAAAGAACCGTCCTTCCGGGCACGCCCCAAAGCGTGAGATTCACCCATTCGCCCTTGGGCAGGGTAATATCAAAGGTATAGGTTTTTCCCTCTCTGGTAAAGCCGACCTTTCCCGTCTCCTGCTGTGCCGCATGAAAAGCCCATTTGCCGTAGGCGCTGTCCCCTTCCGCGAGAATCTGCTCCCCTGACGCATCCGCATCCAATTTCACCTTCATCTCAATCTCATAGCCCGGCTCCGCCGCTTCTTTCTCCGCGTACAGATAAGAATCGTCGTGGCCGTCCGCCTCCTCAAACATTCTGGGAAGATACATATCCCCCGCGGCAAGCCGGATCAATGACTCATGGCCGGACTCCCGTCTTTTTTCCGCAAATTCCTCCAGCTTCGACGCCCCCCACAGCTTCGCGGAAAGCACATCCAGCGGCCCCCTGAACCGCAAAAACTGATCGTACTCGCAGATTCCCAGATCCAGACTGCCGCTCATATCATTCCAGATCATATAGGAGGCCCCCAGCATCTGCGGGGAATAGGCAGGAATGGTTTCAATCCGGTTGTAGTCGTAAAACCGGTTGGGCGCCCAGTTCTCATACAATTCTGCGGCGTCCAGACAGTCATAACCGCCTCCCGGTATGATATAAAGATGGTTGTTCTGCATATTAATCAGAGAATAACCGGCCCTGTACATCTCCAGCGGATCCGCCCACACCGTACTCCAGATGTTCATTTGCAGATTTTCAGGGGAAGGCGCGGTTGTACCCCCCATATTGCTCAGACTCCCCCACAGCCGCACAGCCCTGCCAGTCTCCTGCACCAGACTGTTAATCCGCGCAAGATACTGTCTATACTGCTCTCCGTCTCCGTAATACTCGTCCATGCCTATATTTACAATCTCCGCCCCCCGAAACGCGCCGCTTTCCTCATCAAGCGCCTCCCGCCAGAGGTCTTCCACAAGGGCCACAGCCTTTTCGTTTCCCAGATCAATCTGATCCGCCGACTCGTTTGAGGTTTGCAGGGCGTATTCCGGGTACAGCTTTGTGATGGAAAGAGAGTGGGCGGGGGTGTCAATCTCCGGCACCACCGTCACGCCATAGGTCTTCGCCACAGAAATAAACTCCGAAAACTCCTCCTTCGTGTAGGCGTACTCCGCTGAGGTCAGAGCCGCACCCTTTTCATTCATCAGAGAGGATTCGAGTCGGAAAGCGCTTCCTGCCGTCATGGCCTCCTCCACTGAGCCGGTAAGGCCGCTGGTGGCAAGAATCTCATTATCATTCAAATGAATGGTCAGATCATTCATCTTATACCATGACATGGTTTCCATCATTCGATAGAGCGTGTCCAGCGACATCGGCTTTCTGGCCACATCAATGCCGAAGCCCCGCACTTCATAGAGCGGATAATCCCGAATCTGGCCCTGTGGAAGGTTTGGCCCCCGGAACAGCATCTGCATCATGGTAACAGTGCCCCATCGAATCCCGGTGGCGCTCTCAGCTCTTATGACACATCTGTCAGTAATATCGCAGGTATATCCTTCCTCTCCCAGACCGTTTACTTCTTCTGCATAGCCCAGATAAATATCTCCCGGCCCCACGTCTTCCAAGGTTCCTTCACACACATCCGCCTCATACTGAAAACGGCTGTTTTCACACTGCTTTCCAAAAAGCGACGCTGCCTCCCACAAGGCCTGCGCGTCCGCATTTTCCGCCCTGCCTGTCTGCACATCCGCTTCTGCCGCATGCGCGTCTGTCCCCGCCGCAGCTTTTTTGTCCTTTTGGGGTGGGCGGCTGTCCGTATCCACAACTATCCGCAGACGCTCCTCCGAAGCCAGATTAAAAATCCCCCGGCCGCCCCGCCACTCCGCAATGGAGGGAACGACCCAGTAGGGGCTGTCGTTTATCTCGTCCCCGTCCTGTCCCGCTCCGCCAGCGGCATCGGACGACCCGTTTCCTGCCTCCTCAGCCGTAGCCGACGACCCGTTTGCCGCAGGAACCGCGACTTTAAAGGAGACCTCTCTCGCCTCTTCCCGGCCTCTTGTGTCTTCCACAAAATACCCCACCGTCACTTCCTTATCCTGAATGGTGTCATAAACCCTGCCGTCCGCGCCGATCACCTGCTCCAGATCAGCGCCGATCAGACTGACCCGAAAACCCTCCGGCGTTTCGGGCATGACAAGCCGCCGTTCCCCGTTCGCCGCAGTTTCTATAACAGGTGTTTTTAATTTATAAGCCGTAGGCTTGTCCCCGTAAACCTCAAACTCATAAAGAGATACATTCTGGTAAAGATCGGAAAAATCCGCCTCCTCCTTTGTCACTGCGTATGTGGACAGCCGCAGATACCGCGCCTGCACGGGCTCTTCCAGCACGATTTCCTGTTTCAGCGCTTCCGGCGCCGTCTCAAAGCTTTGCAGCGTTTCAAATTTTCCGCCGTCCACGGAGCTTTCCAGCGCATAGGAGATAGCGTTGGCCCGCTCCCATTTCAGCACAACAAAAGAAACTGAAATTTCTTCGGGAAATTCCAGTTGTATATAGTGGGAGGCGTCCTCTCTGTTATTCTCGCTTGACCAGCGGGAAGCGCGGTCCGTATCGTTTCCGTCAATGGCCATGGCCGCAGACAGCGCCTCCTGCTCCACACTGTCACAGGTGGCCTTCACGCCTCTTTTCCGCGCAAGATTGGGATTGGCGTCCCCGAAAACCTGTCCCCTCATAAGGACGCCGATCAGCCCTGCCGCCGCCAGAATCACCGCAATGGCCGCACCTGCAAACATGTATTTTTTCCTATCTCTTCTCTCCTTCATCCACGATCCCATTTTTTCCTATCCCACCAGCGCAGCCAGAAGTCCGTAGGAAAAGAAGGACATAATCACCGTAGCGATCACGATACCCAAAAGCTCCGCCAGAATCGCCTTTTTTAAGTCCACATCCAACAGCGCCGCAATCAGAGATCCCGTCCACGCACCCGTTCCCGGAAGGGGGATTCCCACAAAGAGCACCAGTCCCCAGAACTCATAACGCTTGATATTATCGCTCTTGCTCATAGCCCGGTTTTCCAGTTTTTCAATAATGCCGCGGAAAAGCTTAATCTTTTTGAGCAGTTTAAAAATCTGCTTGATAAACAACAAAATAAAGGGAATCGGAATGATATTGCCGATAATGCAGATCGGAATTGCCGTGGTAATCGGCACCTGAATCAGCTGGGAGACAATCAGACCGCCCCTGAGCTCCAGAATCGGTATCATGGAGATTACAAAAACCACAATCTCCTTACTCACATATCTTCCCAATGTATTGGCAAACGCCACCGCTAAACTCTCCATATCTTTCCTCTTCCTTTCCTGTTTTTCCATACCGCCCGCTTTTTCGTGCGGCTATTATAGTATATGTATAAAATTTGGGGTCAAAACCTTTATCGCCAAAATCTCCTATCCGCATATCCCGTCCAGCGCCCGGTAAAGCGCTTCCATCTGCTCGTCCGTGCCAATGGTAATCCGCAGATAGTTATTGATTCTCTCTTTATCCCACCATCTGACATAGATGTCATTTTCTTTCAGCGCCTCGAATATCTTCCGGGCGGGCACGCTTTTATGGGAGGCAAAGATAAAGTTGGCGCAGGATTTCGGAAAGACAAAGCCCCGTTTTACAAGCTCCTCTTCCGCTCTTTCCCTCGTTTTTATAATCCTGCTACAGCATTCCTGAAAGTACGCCTCATCCCGCACCGCTTCCGCTCCAAGTGCAAGCGCGGCCGTATTCAAGGTGTAGGAATTGACGGAATACTTCACATCATTGAGATAACGGATCAGCCGGGGCTGTCCCATGGCATATCCAATGCGCATTCCGGCCATGCATCTGGACTTGGAAAAGGTCTGCACGACAAGCAGATTGTCATACTTTTCGATCAGCGGCAGCGCGCTTGTACCGCCAAAATCAATGTAAGCTTCGTCCACGATTACCACAGCCTCGCGGTTGTTTCTGACAATCTCCTCCACCCTGTCAAGGGGCATCAGCACTCCCGTAGGCGCATTGGGATTAGGAAAGACCACGCCGCCGTTTGGCTGCATGTAATCTCCCGGACAAATCTGAAAATTTTCATCAAGCGCCTTCGTCTCGTAAGGTATCCTGTGCACATCCGCCCACACTTCGTAAAAGGAATAGGTTACGTCAGGGAAAAACACCGGCCTGCCCGACTGGAAAAAGGTCATAAAAGCAAGCGATAATACATCGTCCGAACCCACGCCGATAAAAATCTGATCCGTTCCGATATGATACTGCGCCGAAAGCGCCTTCGCCAGATCCGTCTTTTCTGGAAATGCCGGATACAGACGAAAACTCTCCGCATCCAGACCGGCCAGAGCCCGCGCCACCCCCGGCGCCGGCGCATAAGGATTTTCATTGGTATTAAGCTTGATGATTCCTTCCTTTTGCGGCTGTTCCCCGGGTGTATAAGGCGTCACCCTGCGCACGTTTTCTTCCCATTTCATGTTGCTTTGTCCTTTCTTATATATGCCATTCCAACGCCAGCCGGGTATATTCCGCCGCCTGTTCCTCATTGCCGAGAGCCTGATAACAGGCCGCCAGCCCCCTGAGCGGAAGATCGCCCCCGCTGTGAATATTCAAAACGCTCTCCGTCTCATAGGCCGCATTATACAGCCAGATAATGGCTTCGTCATAATCCCCTGCTTCCATGTAAAAGCTGCCCAGTTCACAGCAGATCTCCGCACACCCCTCAGACGCAACCGCCTTCATGGCATACTTGAAAAAATCCGACACATCCCCGGCGATTCTGGCCGCTTTTGCCGCCACACAGGCCGCCTCCATAAGCTCCTCTTCTCCCCGTTTGCCATCCGCGCAGGAAGCCTTAAAAAAGGCCCGGGCCGCCAGAAAATCCTTTGCTTCCCCGGAAATAAACAGCTCCTTCGCATAAATGTTGTGCAGCCTTTTATCCAAAGGCTCTCCAGCCTCCACAAGGCGCGCAAAAGCCGCCAGATCCCTGTCCTTGTGATTCTCCTCGGGCAAATGCTGAATGCAGATTTCGCTGTCGTAAATAACAGGTGTAATTCCAATCTGCTCGTGAATCGCTCCCTGCCAGCGGAAAGTCCTGTTCCTCTTAAACAGCTTTGGCCGAAGCTCCTTGTCGTAGTTGTATATCGTGCCGTTCAAAAGCTGATTGGCATAATACATCTGCACAATCTCAATCTCCGGAAGCAACACCTGCTTCATGCGCAGAAACGCCGCCCTGTTTTCCTCATCCAACACCTCGTCCGCATCCGCCGAGTATATATAATCCATACCGGCTTTTGAAAAGGCGAAATTTCTCGCCTCCGAAAAATCCCCCGTCCAGACAAAGTCATAAATCCGATCCGTGTACGCCGCCGCAATTTTTTTGGTTGCATCCGTCGAACCCGTATCCACAATAATGATCTCGTCCATCAGCCCTTCCAGGCTGTCCAGGCATCTTTTCAAAATCCGCTCTTCATTTTTCACGATCATACACAGGCTGATAGTGACCATTTTCAAACCTTTCCCAAAGCACCGCCGTATCTGTCCGCCACGCCTTTCCGCACCGACCCTCAAAGACACACGCCCCTGCGCATTCATCGGTAGACATACAGCACATCCTGCCGCATTCTCTCCTCCACAAACAGCCATGCCTTTGCCTTTCCCGCCCGAAAGAGCAGACTTTCATAACGGTGTTTCTTCACAAACTTCCGGGAAGCCAGAAGAAGATATCTCGTGGTAAAGGACGCGTCTCCCAGCTTTTCCCGCATATTTACGACATACATGTCATTTACTTTTCGCAGCCGCCCTCGTCCCAGAAAACGGAATCTTTTTCCGTCCCAGTTATAAATTCGTACCGTATGGTACGTCAGATCATGCTGCAGCGCCGCCAGAGCAGCAAGCAGCAGAAGCAGCGCCGCGAAAATCCACAGCGGGCCGCCGTTTACAATGTAAAACCATTTTCCTGTCATTGTGCCTCCTTACGGGCACATCTCTCCGTACAAACACTAGAGTATCATACTCCCCTGCCGATTGCAATTCAAACCCGCATAAGCCTATGCCTGACGGCGCACAGCGACGCAATCCCCCTTTGTAACAGCAAAGGCAGAGCCACCCCCGCCGCCAGGTATACCATCTTAAAGGCCTCTGAGCCTTTTACCAGATAATAATAATCAATATTTCCGTAAAACTCTGTAAAATCAAAATCCGCCAGATACCCCGTATGGGCGGCGATTCCCGCCAGAATCATTTTCACCAGCATAAAGGCCATGATATGGTGCATCATCACCGCATAGGTGTTACGGCCAAGACACAGGAAAAAACCGCCCCTTCGATCCCCTCCGCAAAGCGGAGCCAGAATTTTCGCCGTCCGCAGCCAGAAAGCAACGCCTGACACCACTGTCACATATGGAATCACCGGACCGTTGGCAAAGCCCGTGCACCAGACGCTGCTGTAAGCAAGACCGTTGCAGCACAGATGCAGAAGCACCTGTATGCCGATCACCACGGCAAAGTAGGGAAGATTCCCGATTCTGTCATGAGCTTCCAGCTTTTCCTTATAAAACCGTCCCATCTGAAAACAGGGATAGAGAAACAGAATCCGCCCCGCCGTCTTATAAAGCCCCCACACATGACCCCCGATGGAAAGCTGCACCACCGCCACTCCCACCGCCAGAGAACCAGACAGAATCAGCCATTCTCTGTCAAGCCTGAGTTTCCCAAGTATCATCCGCATACACAGGTTCATCATCTCTATCAGAAAAAGCGCCGGCACAAACCATGCCGCAAAGTTATAGATGAACTGATAGCCATGAAGAAACGGGTCTAAAAACAGGCTCTTTAAGGAAATCCCATCTCCCATGGAAAACCCGCCAAACGTCCGCAGCGCTAAAGAAACCACCCCGTAAACAAGATTCCAGATAAAGTAAGGCAAAAGAAGCCGTTTCGCCTTTTTCTTTACATAGAGAAGCGGTTTCTCTTCCTCCTCTTTTCGATAAAAGTAACCGGAAATAAACAGAAAAAGCGGCACGTGAAAGGAATAGTAGGGAAACAGGCCGCCCACCGTCAGAATGTCATAGCCCGCATGGCCCGCCACAATCATGAGGATGGCCAGGGCCGAAAGAAGGCCGAAAGTTCTATTGTAATCAGCATCTATTATGTTTCTATTTGTTTTCATCTCTCGCGACATATACATAAACTAAGATATTTCATATATCTACTTTCTGGAAATAAACGCATCCACAAGGTCAGCACCCGCCTTATCTTTATTAAAGTATTGTATCATGGCATCCTTTTAATATCCATAAAAAGTTATTGAATAAAAAATTCCAAGCCGCTAAAATGATCGTAGGGCAAATCAGTATTAATAACTGCCTGTAAATGAAAGGGGCAGAACCATGATCAAAAAAAACCTTATAAATAAAAAACACCTGCTATCATCCTTTATCTTCGCCCTGTCTCTTCCCCTGACGACCTTTCTGCTTACGGCCTGCGCTCCGAAGACCGCCTCCACGTCCACCGACACGGAACCGGCCGCCAGTGCGGACACTGCCGGCAGAAACGCTCCGGCGAAGCTCCCGAGCGCAGAACATCTGCGGGCCTTTGATCTGGTACTGGATATGGAAGGGGCAGACTTCTCTCCTGTTTCCGCCGAATCCGTTCCCCAAAATCCTTTTCCCGATCTGAGCGTCCCCACCTATGTGACAAAAACAGACGATACCTGGTTTCTTGTGGACTGTTACCACAATCAGGTGATCTACCACGACAATCTCTCCGATCCCCTGACCGACTGGCAGGTTCTGACTGACGAGATTGACAAAGGACATACCATTGCCAGCGACGGCACCGTATATCTGGTGGATGACACAGAGGGAAACCGTATCCTTGTCTTTGAAAAAAGGGAAGGCGTTTTCTACCACACCCAGACGCTGGATGAGGTTGGAAACCGCCCTCACTATATTGTCTATGACGCCCCCACGGACACTTTTTATGTATGGAGCTCCATGAACGGCGAGATGTATCTGTGCCGCCACGATCCCGGCGACACCCGGATGTACCTCACCGAAATCCGCAAAACAGAGGCCCTTGCGGACACTTACGTGCGCTCCTTCACCATTGACGGCAGCGATATCTATTTTGTCTCCGGCATCCCCGGCAGTCCGGCCATCCTGCGAGCCGATCTGTCCACTTTTGAGGTAAGGGAAGCCTATCCCGTGCCGGATGTCATGGCCGGCATGGTGCAGCTTACCATCGCCGACGACAGCTACTACATTACCGTCTCCACGGATATTGCGGGAAATCAGGAAGCCGCCACCATGATTCGCACAGAAGATCTGTCGCAGCTCACAGAAGGAAGTTACGAGGACGTCTATGCCAATTTCATCGGCGGCGGCACACCCTATTACATTACCCATATAGATAACAGCTATTATTTAACAGAGCACCGCATTCCCGGCCATGCCCTCTGGAAATTCGACATTACCGAAAGCGGCATATCCAACGTGGAAGCCGTTTACTGACACCAACGTCATGATTTTTCCAGACTTCCGCTCCTATTCCGCAACACAAGCAGCGCCGCTATCATCAGCACAACGCCCACCGGCAGCGCAATCCATGCGCTCTGTACGAAACCGGCTACGATATAGGTGATAAAGGAAATCACGGCCGCCAAAACCGCATAGGGCAGCTGGGTGGTAACATGATTCACATGCTCGCACTGGGCGCCTGCCGAAGCCATAATGGTGGTGTCGGAAATCGGCGAACAGTGGTCGCCGCACACCGCGCCTGCCATACAGGCGGAAATGGAAATAATCATCAGCTGCGGGTTGCTGCTCTGGAAAACCGCCACCACAATGGGAATCAAAATACCGAAAGTTCCCCAGGAAGTGCCTGTGGCAAAGGCAAGCAGGCATCCCACCACAAAAATAATTGCGGGCAGGAAATTTAAAAATGCGGCCGCGCTGGACTGCACCAGTCCGGCCACATAGAGATCAGCCCCCAGACTGTCCGTCATTGCCTTAAGCGTCCACGCAAAAGTCAGGATCAAAATAGCGGGCACCATGGCGCGGAAGCCCTCGGGAATACAGTCCATACACTCCTTAAAGGAGAGCACTCTGCGAATCTGATAGAGCACAATTGTGATTACCAGACCAAAGAAACTGCCAAGGGTCAGGCCCAGAGAAGCGTCCGAATTGGAAAATGCCGTCACGAAATCCGCTCCCTCAAAGAAACCGCCCGTATAAATCATGCCGATTACACAGCAGACAATCAGCGCAAGAATGGGAATCAGAAGATCCATAACGCCGCCTCTGGGACTTACTTTCTCTTCCTTCACATTCTCGTAGGGACGGCCCGGCGTGGTAAACAGATCACCCTTCTGTGCGTTCTGCTCATGCACCTTCATCTTACCAAACTCCGTCTTCGTCAAAATCATACCCACCATCATCACAATCGTCAAGATCGCGTAAAAGTTATAGGGGATAGCCCGGATAAAGATGGAAAAGCCGTCTTCTCCCTCTACAAAGCCCGTCACAGCCGCCGCCCACGAGGATATCGGGGCTATGATACACACCGGCGCCGCCGTAGCGTCAATCAGATAAGCCAGCTTTGCACGGGATACCTTAAACTTGTCCGTCACAGGACGCATTACGCTTCCTACCGTCAGACAGTTAAAATAATCGTCGATAAAGATCAGCACACCGAGTAAAACAGTCGCCAGCTGCGCGCCCACGCGGTTTTTGATCCTGCTTGCGGCAAACTGCCCGAAGGCCGCCGAACCGCCCGCTTTGTTCATCAGGCTGACCATGGCGCCCAGTATCACCAGGAACACCAGAATACCCACATTGTAGCTGTCCGACAAAACGCCGATAATACCGTCGACAAAAATATGGGTAATCGTCATTTCAAACCGAAAGCCCGAGTACAGAAGGCCGCCCATCAAAATACCCACAAACAATGAACTGTACACTTCCTTTGTGATCAGCGCAAGGCCGATCGCCACAACGGCGGGGACAAGCGCCCAAAAGGTCGCGTGGAACTCCGAAACATACTCGGCCTCTTCCTCCGCCGCAAGCACTGTCGTGGAAAACGCAAGCGCCAGTAGAAGCACTGTGGGCAGAAGCATCATCCACCTTTTTTTCATTTGTCTCATAACATTCTCTCTCCTTCTTCATAGAATTAATGAAAAAACCACAAATACGCTGCCCCATCGCCACGCATTTGTGGTTTTTATTTCTGTCTTTCTGATTCGGGCTGTGGCCGCCCTCTTTTGACACGAATAAAATAAAGTCGCATTATATTTTACACGATATTACCGTATATGTCAAACATTTCATTTGTACCAAACCGGCATTCGCTCTTGACAACTTTTCCCAACACGCATAAAATCAAATGGATCATTCTGGAAGCCCTGCTGTCGGCATTGCTTACCCGAGTGATCAAAAAGATCCGCGAAACAAATCCGGCCGTATTGAAACAGATTACCCGCAGGCTTTTTCCAACGGCGTTCTTTTTCATTGTGACCTGTATCATTTTTACTCCCAGTTCTCTTTTTCTCGGAAATATCGATGAATTTTCCATTCGCTACATTGATATTGTTCCCATCCTCCTATGCACGGCAATTGGGGTTTTCGCCATAATATTTGTGTTCGCTTTCTGGCTTATGCAGGAAAAGGCGCTGCCCTATTATATGGCATTTATCTTCTCTGTTACTGTAGCCGCATACATACAGAGCAATTTTCTCAATGCGTCGCTTCCCATACTGGACGGCGCCCTCATTCAATGGGAAAAATACCGTACGCAAAATCTGATCAGCGCCCTTGTCTGGATTCTTTGCTTCGTCTTTGTATTTTCCTCCCTCTGCTTCAAAAAAAAGACGACGGAAAAGTTCATGAAATACACCTCTCTTTTTTTCAGCGCCGTGCAGTTAGTATCGCTGGCCGTCCTGATTCTTATGAATCCGCTTGACAAAAACGCCTCCTTCGGATTTTCCAAGGAAGCGGAATTTACGGTCGGTTCGAAGGAAAATATTATTGTATTCGTCATTGACACCTTGCAGGAAGACGTCATGGAGGAATACCTTGCGTCCGACGCTTACAAAGAAGACGGTTCTCTGGACGGTTTTATCCTTTTTGACAACGCGGTATCCGGCGGCGCATCGACTCAGTTCGGCATGTCACTTCTATTGACCGGCATGGAATGTGATCCTTCGCAAAAGAATTATCTACAGGACGCATGGGATGAAACTACGCTGTATGATGATCTGCATCAAAACGGCTATGACGTCCGCCTCTATTCTGAACCAAACGAATTTCCCGGCTTTCACGACGAATATTTTGATAATTATAAGTTTATAGGAAACAGACGGATTGAAGACTACTTCGGATTTAGTAAGGATTTATATCGATTGGTAAGTTGTCTGCTCATGCCGCAATTTATGAAAGAATCTCTCTGGCTCTCAACCGATACGCTTTTATATCATATCAAAAGCGCCGGTTATGAGTTAAACGATATCTATCTCCACAACGACTTTTGCGCCGTCGAAGAAACGCTGCAGACCGATTATGAAAAGGCTCTCAGAATCTATCATATGAACGGCGTTCATCCGACCTACAAAATGACGGAAGACTTTGAAAGGGTATGGGACAACGGCGTTACGGAGCAGGTGGTTCTCCGGGGCGACATGCGAATCATCTATACATATATTAACGCCATGAAACAGGCCGGCATATTTGATACAAGCACCATTATCATCACCGGCGATCACGGACGTCATTCCGACGGCAATCCGAAAACCAATCCGGCAGTCCTGATTAAATTTCCGGGAAAGGGAGATCTGCACAAGCTTGTACGCAGTTCAGCCCCCATACACTTTAGAAATATTTATGCCACAATAGCGGAGGCATTTCTGGAGGATTACTCCTCCTACGGACCATCGGTTTTTGACATCACGCAGGAAAGCGATGTGGAAAGGCTGCATACGATTAATGAAACGATTACAACGCAACGGCTCCACCTGAAAAATTACGATACCTCCATAAAAGAAGCGCGGCTCATTGTTCTTGGCGAAGCGTCTGAGATGAAATACCGGCTCTGGAATCCATATGAAATCAACTGCGTTGACTATCAAATCGGCGATGTCATTGACTTTACTTCCGACAATTCCTATGCGGATCAGATCAACTACCGCCTCTATAAGGAAAACGATGCGGCGACTGCAAGCAACGAGCTGAGCATCTGCTTTCATCTGCAAAACAGGAAGTCAGAAGATTTGGAGTTCCATTTTGTATACTCCGGAATATACTCTGATTCGCAGAAAATACAAGTGTATGCAGGAGGCACTAAAGCGGATCGTATTGTTTTGCCTCCTCCCCGTAAAAATAAGGCAGATAACGAAATTACAGTCAAAATTCCCAAAGACAGCATTCAAAACGAATGCCTGCTGTTACGGCTGGTCTTCCCAAACGCACTGACACCCAACCAGTTAGACAGAAATAATCCCGACAAACGGGTTTTGTCTGTCACATTTGACTCTATGTGGCTGGAATAAACCAGCCACATCCACATCTTGCGTGCTTTACTTTCCCCGGACGCATCTAGCCCTTTATCTCCCCGTGCAGCTCCTGCAGGGACTTCACCTCGCTGCCTTTGTGCGTTTTCAGGTAATGGATACCCTCAGCCGTCACTCTGGCCGCCGCCACCGTAGTGATATAAGGCGCCTTCGCCTTAATCGCCGCCTTACGCAGATAACTGTCGTCGTGCACGCTGTCCTTGCCCACAGGCGAGTTGATAATCAGATCGAAATCTCCGTTGGTGATCATATCGTTTACGTTGGGTCTGCCCTCGTAGATTTTTTTCACCTTCACGGCCGGAATATCCGCCGCTGTGATCAGATTGTACGTGCCTTCGGTGGCAAAAATTTTAAATCCGTCCTCCGAAAGCCGCCTCGCCACCTCAACCGCTTCGTCCTTATCCTTCTTGTTAACGGAAATCAGCACCGTTCCTTCAAGCGGCAGCTTTGACTGCACTGCCTCCTGCGCCTTGAAAAAGGCTTCGCCGTAGGACCCTGACAAGCCCAGCACCTCTCCCGTAGAACGCATTTCCGGCCCCAATATGGGATCCACCTCCGGGAACATATTGAATGGGAACACCGCTTCCTTCACACCGTAATAGGGAACCGTCTGCTCCGTCAGCCCCGAAATCGGAGAAGGCCGTCCTGTAATGTCCGAAGTGATGATATCTGTCGCCAACGGCACCATGCGGATATTGCAGACCTTGGATACCAGCGGCACCGTGCGGGATGCTCTGGGATTGGCTTCCAGCACAAACACCTTGCCGTTTTCAATAGCATACTGCATATTCATCAGTCCCCTGACATGCATTTCCTCCGCAATCTTTCTGGTATATTCCTTAATGGTCTCCACACTCTCCGGCGGAATATGCACGGAAGGAATAATACACGCCGAATCGCCGGAGTGAATACCCGCAAGCTCGATATGTTCCATTACCGCAGGCACAAAGGCATGCGTACCGTCACTGATGGCGTCTGCCTCGCACTCCAGCGCGTGGTTCAGGAATCGGTCGATCAGAATCGGCCGGTCCGGCGTCACGCCCACTGCGGCATTCATATATTCCGTCATGCTCTCGTCGTCGTAAACCACTTCCATGCCTCTGCCGCCCAGCACATAGGAAGGACGAACCATGACGGGATAACCGATCCTGTCCGCAATGGCAAGCGCCTCCTCCACCGTGGTCGCCATGCCGGATTCGGGCATGGGAATGGAAAGCTTCTCCATCATGGCACGGAACTGATCCCGATCCTCTGCCAGATCAATGACGGAAGGAGAGGTGCCTAAAATCCTGACCCCGTTCTTTTCCAGCTCCGACGCCAGATTTAAAGGCGTCTGACCGCCAAACTGGGCAATCACGCCAAGCGGTTTCTCCTTATTATAGATACTCAGCACATCTTCCAGTGTAAGAGGTTCAAAGTAAAGCTTATCGGAGGTATCGTAATCGGTGGACACGGTCTCCGGATTACAGTTTACGATGATCGTCTCAAAACCGAGCTTTTTTAACGCCTGCGCCGCATGAACGCAGCAGTAGTCGAACTCGATGCCCTGCCCGATCCGATTGGGGCCGCCGCCCAGAATCATGATCTTTTGTCTGTCTGCGTTCACCGGGTTCTTGTCCGGCCCATTGTAGGTAGAATAATAATAGGCGTTATCTTTTGTCCCGCTGACATGCACGCCTTCCCAGGCTTCCTCCACGCCAATCGCAAGACGGCGGTTCCTGATTTCCTCCTCCGATATTTCCAGAAGCTGGCTTAAATACTTATCGGAAAATCCGTCCTTCTTAGCTGTGGTCAGCATATCGTCAGGCAGCATTTTGCCCCGGTACTGCAAAATAGCTTCCTCTTCCTCCACCAGTTCCTTCATCTGCTCGATAAAATACGCTTTTACTCTGGTGATCTCAAAGAGTTCTTCCACCGTCGCGCCCTTGCGCAGCGCTTCATACATGAGAAAATGCCGCTCGCTGGAAGGCGTTGTAAGCCTGCGAAGCAGCTCCTCCTTCGGCAGCGTGTCGAAATCCTTCGCATGGCCAAGGCCGTAACGTCCCGTCTCCAGAGAACGGATGGCCTTCTGAAACGCCTCCTTGTAGGTCTTGCCAATACTCATTACCTCGCCCACCGCGCGCATCTGCGTTCCCAGCCGGTCTTCCACTCCCTTAAATTTCTCAAAGGCCCAGCGGGCAAATTTAATCACCACATAATCGCCGTCCGGCACATATTTATCCAGCGTCCCGTACTTGCCGCAGGGAATGTCCTTAAGGGTAAGACCTGCCGCCAGCATGGAAGACACCAGCGCAATGGGAAATCCCGTGGCTTTACTTGCAAGGGCCGAGGACCGGGAGGTACGGGGATTGATCTCAATTACAATGATACGGTCTGTCACAGGGTCATGGGCAAACTGCACGTTCGTGCCGCCGATCACCTGTACAGACTCCACAATTTTATAGGCCTGCTCCTGCAGCCTCTTCTGACACTCCTGCGAGATGGTAAGCATGGGCGCGGAACAGAAGGAATCTCCCGTATGAACGCCAAGAGGGTCAATATTTTCGATAAAGCACACGGTAATAATATTGTTGTCCGCGTCGCGAACCACCTCAAGCTCCAGCTCTTCCCAGCCGAGAATCGACTCCTCCACCAGCACCTGTCCCACCAGACTGGCCTGCAGCCCTCTGGCGCATACTACCTTTAACTCTTCCTTATTGTATACCAGACCGCCGCCTGCGCCTCCCATGGTATAGGCGGGACGCAGCACCACCGGGTATCCAAGCTTTTCAGCAATGGCAAGCGCCTCGTCAACGGAATAGGCCACCTCGCTGCGGGCCATCTCAATTCCCAGCGCATTCATCGTCTTCTTAAACTCAATGCGGTCCTCGCCGCGCTCAATGGCATCCACCTGCACGCCGATAACCTTCACATTGTATTTGTCCAAAACCCCCGCCTTATTTAATTCCGCGCATAAATTCAGGCCGGACTGCCCGCCCAGATTGGGAAGCAGCGCGTCGGGACGCTCCTTGGCAATAATCTGTTCCAGCCGTTCTACATTAAGGGGCTCAATATACGTCACATCCGCGGTCTCCGGATCCGTCATAATTGTCGCCGGATTGGAATTGACGAGCACAATCTCATAGCCCAGCTTCCGAAGCGCCTTGCACGCCTGTGTTCCCGAATAGTCAAACTCACAGGCCTGTCCGATGATAATCGGCCCCGAGCCGATGATCAGTACTTTATGAATATCTGTTCTGCGTGGCATACTTATCCTCCATTCTCATCCCATCGTAATCTGCTAAAAATAAGTATACAAAAAAAACTGCATTTTAACAATGCAGTTTTCTTTGTAACTGATGTAATTTTATGCACTCTGGTACTTTCGTTCTACCTACACGGTCTTATATTTCTCAATATAAACAGGGAATGTGTCGGTGCCTTTCATCTCCTTACCGGCCGTAATGGTAACGTTCTTGTCGGTAATGAGATATTCCACGTTGGCGCCTGCCTCTACCACCGTATCCTGCATCAGGATACAGTTTTTGATTTTAGCGCCCTTGCCGACCGTAACGCCGCGGAAGATCACGCTGTTTTCCACTTCGCCCTCGATCACGCAGCCGTCAGCCATCATCACATTTTTAACTTTGGCTCCGTCCTTGTAATGGGTCGGGTTATCGCCTCGAATCTTCGTATATATAGGAGCCGAAGCAAACAGCGCGTCCAAATTGTAATCGTCCAGAAGCTTCATATTCTCTTCAAAATAGCTCTTCATACCGCAGATGCGCGCCACATAGCCCGTATACTTGTAAGCCTGTACGTTCAGCTTGCCCAGCTGCGGCATAATCACATCGCGCATAAAGAAGGATTTACCTTCCATGTATGCAGTGCTGACAAGATCAATCAGAAGCTCGCGCCCAATCACAAAAATATTCATGGCAGTTTTCTGTACGCCTTCCGTCTTCGGATTGATGCTCACTTTGCGGATACGTCCCTCTTCAATGTCAAAGGTGTAATAGAAAATCTGGTCGCTGGTCTGATAATCAAGCAGCTCCTTCGGCAGTTCCTGCTCGTTGTAAGCGATGGTCAAATCTGCGCCGCTGTCCATATGCGCCTGCAGCATCGCATTGAAATCAAAATTGACCACTATATTGGTGTCTGCCATGATCACATATTTTTCTTTCTGGGACTTTAAGAAGTCCAGAAGATTCGCCAACGCTCCGGCACGTCCCACGTAAGGGCCGCCCACCTGCTTCTCCGCAAAGGGCGGGAAAATGTGCAGGCCGCCGTTCTTGCGAACCAGATCCCACTCGCGCCCGGAGCCAAGATGATCCATCAAGGAATGATAATTCTTGTTTACCACAACGGAAATATTGTCAATGCCGGAATGGGTCATGCTGGACAGGATAAAATCTATGATACGGTAACGGCTGGCAAAGGGGATGGAAGCCATCAAACGCACGCTGACCAGCTCCGGAATCAGAGCGTCATAACTGTTAGGAAAAATAATACCGATTACATCTGTGCTTGATTTTATCATACTGCTTCACCACCTTCCACATTATTCCTGACCATGGCGTCAGGACCTACCACCGCATTCTCCCCAATGGTAACGCCGGAGCCGATGGTTGCCACGCCTTTTTCATCCTCAGTGGGCATTGCGCCTACCACTGCATTCTCGCAGATTGTCACATTTTCCGCCACGATACAATGTTTTACCACTGCACCGGCCTTAATCGTCGTACCGCCCATGATGACAGCATCCTCTACCACTGCGCCGGCTTCTACCTTTACGCCGCCAAACAAAACGGAGTGCTTAACCGTTCCCTTGATCCGGCATCCGTCGGTAATCAAAGCGTTTTCCACCACTGCGCCCGTGTTGATCTTATGTCCTGTCATACCGGCATTACGGCTGTAGATCTTCCAGCCCTCATCAAAAAGATTAATACCGCTGTGCTCGGGGTCAAGAACCTCCATATTTGCTTCCCAGAGGGAAGAAATAGTTCCCACATCCTTCCAGTAGCCGCTGAAATGATAAGCGTACATCTGCCGTTTGTCGCGCAGCAGATTGGGAATGATGTTATTACCGAAGTCATTCTCGGAGTTGGGGTCCGCCTCATCCTCCTCCAGGTACTGTTTCAGGATATCCCAGTTAAAGATATAGATACCCATGGAAGCCAGGTTTGATTTGGGATCTTTGGGCTTCTCCTGAAATTCCGTGATCTTGTCATTCTCATCGGCTACCATCAGGCCAAAGCGGGGCGCTTCCTCCCAGGGCACTTCCATCACGGCAACGCTGAACTCAGCGTTCTTTTCTTTGTGGAACTCAAGGAAATCGCTGTAATCCTGTTTGCAGATCTGATCGCCGGAAAGAATGATCACATATTTCGGATCATAGCGCTCGATAAATGAGATATTCTGATAAATCGCATTTGCCGTGCCCTTATACCAGTCTGACCCGTGCGCCTTCTGATACGGCGGCAGTACATGCACGCCGCCATAAAGCCGATCCAGATCCCATGGCTGGCCGTTACCGATGTACTCGTTTAGCTCTAACGGCTGATACTGGGTCAGGATACCTACAGTATCAATGCCTGAATTAACGCAGTTAGACAGCGGGAAGTCGATGATACGGTACTTGCCGCCAAAAGGAACTGCAGGTTTTGCAAGCTTCTCCGTGAGCGCGTAAAGACGCGAGCCCTGTCCGCCGGCAAGAAGCATTGCAATCATTTCTTTTGCCATAATACGATTCCTCCTATTTTTCTTGATATTAAAATTATATTACATTTGGGAAGTTTTTTATAGAAAATTTAAAGAAAAATTGTAAAATTTATGCAAAAAATATATATTGAAAAGATTTTTTTGTGCACTCCAAACAAGAACTGCATTTTTGCAATGCAGTTCCTGCAATTCCATATCATTCTTTTATTCTCCCGATACCTGTGTCCCGTCGGCCTTCATATGGTACTTATCCCTGTAAATCAACTGAGAAATGGGCACGATCTCATACCCCTTCTCCTTCAATCCCGTAATCACTGCGTCCAACGCGTCAGCCGTATATTTTGCACCATTGTGCATGAGAATGATAGCCCCGTTATTCAGCTTATCAGATTCTACCACTCGTCTCACGATATCGTCCGCGCCATAATCTTTCCAGTCCAAAGAATCAATCGACCATTGAATGGGGTAATAACCGCACTTCTGCACATTCTTTATGACATGATTGTCATAATCTCCGTAAGGCGGACGAAACAGAAACATTTCATAGCCCGTCAGCTCCTGCACCCTGGTATGTACTTTCCGAATTTCCTCCTGACACTCCTCGTCGGAAATCTGGGACATGTTTTTATGATTTTCGCTATGATTTCCAAGATCATGGCCGTCCGCCAGAATCGCCCTCACATCCTCGGGATAAGATTCCACCCATCCGCCGGTCATAAAAAATGTCACCTTCACATTATGCTTTTTCAACGTCTCCAAAATCCGTCCCGTATCCTCGTTCCCCCACGGTGACGGTAACTTGCGGAAAAATCAACAAAAAAGGCAGCCGCATAAAGGGCTGCCTTAACCTGTTTTTATCCGCTTTTCTCTACCGAACTATAGTTCGGATAACGCCGCTTCATCCGCCACCAGCGTGACGTCACCATGAAACTGTAAAATAGATGCCTGCACTTCGGGCGTAACCTCCCCATAAATCACTTTTTTCAAGATGGGAGCCTTATCCGCCCCGCTGACCACTACAAGTATTTTTTTCGCCTGCATAATGGTTCCGATCCCCATGGTGTACGCCTCTTTCGGCACCTCGTCCGCGGAAGCAAAGAACCGCTGATTCGCCTTGATCGTTGATTCCGTCAGCTTCACGCAATGAGTCTGCGCCTTGAAAACCGGGCCGGGTTCATTAAATCCGATATGCCCGTTATGCCCAAGTCCAAGAAGCTGTAGATCCACGCCGCCTGTTTCTGCAATCACCCTGTCATAATCCCGGCAGGCTTTCTCACTGTCCGCTTCCGTGCCGTCCGGCAGAAAGGTGCGTTTCAGCTCAACATTTACTTTGCCGAACAGATTATCGTGCATAAAATAGTAATAGCTCTGGTCATTGTCCCGGCTGATACCGCGATACTCGTCCAGATTCACCGTCGTAACCCCCGAGAAATCCAGATCCCCTTCCTCATACCAGGAAACAAGCTGCTTATAAACGCCTATGGGCGTAGATCCGGTTGCCAGTCCCAGAACACAGTTCGGTTTCATAATCATCTGGGCCGAGATGATGTTTGCCGCCTTTCGGCTCATGTCGTCGTAATCTTTCGCTCTGATGATCCTCATAGAATCCTTATTTCCTCCTTTATCATATACCTTATAGTCAAATCCCCCGCCACAGGCAGCGGGCAGGAAAAACAGATAACAAATGCAAGGGACGGAGGCCTTACAGACCCCCGCCCTGCCGGGTTATCATACCTTCAAAGCTCTTTTTGCTCTCATCCTTTTGCCGTTCTGAAAGGGATTTAGAGCATCTTCTTCATTTCATCAGCCACAAACTGAACTTTAGTGCCTACAATAACCTGCACCGCAGTCTTGCTGGGTCTCATAACGCCTGCCACTCCGGCAGATTTGATCTTCTTTTCATCTACAAGTGTATAGTCTTTGATCTCCAAACGAAGTCTTGTGATACAGTTGTCGAGAGACTTCACATTACCCTTACCGCCGAGACCTTCCAGAATGACGGAAGCCACTTCGGTGAAATTGCTGTTGGAAAGAACCGCTTTCTTCTCTGCCTCTATATCGTCATCCTCTCTGCCGGGTGTCTTTAAGTTAAACTTCACGATAGCAAAGCGGAATACTACATAGAATACTGCAAATGCTGCAATACCCAAAGGAATGATCATCCAGGTATTTGCCGCAGCCGGCAGCGGCGCCGAGAACACAAGATCCGTTGCGCCAGCCGAGAAGCTGAAGCCTGCACGGAAGCCAAGCAGCACGGTAACCGTCGTGAAGATACCGTAAAGCAACGCATAAATCAGATACAGACCCGGTGCCAGGAACATGAAGCCGAACTCGAAGGGTTCGGTAACGCCGCAGACAAATGCACAGAGAGCCGCGGAAGCAACCAGACCGATCGCCACTTTCTTCTTATTGCTCTTCGCCGTGTGAACCATAGCAAGCGCCGCACCCGGAATACCGAACATCATACAAGGGAAGAATCCCGACATATACATACCAAGGCTCCATGTAACATCCGCACTGGTCTCGCCTGCCCAGAAGTGAGACAGATCGCCAAGACCGATGGTGTCAAACCAGAATACGTTATTCAGTGCATGGTGCAGACCTGTAGGGATCAGCAGTCTGTTCAGGAATGCATATATACCTGCGCCTACCGCGCCCATACCCACAATAGCCTCACCTACTGCAATCAATGCGCCGAACACGATCGGCCATACAAACAGCAGGATTGCCGAAGCCAGAATGGAAACCACACCTGCTATAATTGCCACACAGCGCTTGCCGCTGAAGAAGGAAAGCCAATCCGGCAGCTGTGTGCTCTTAAATTTGTTGTAGCAGCTTGCGCCGATGATACCTGCCAGAATACCAATAAACGGATTTGCAATCTTCCCGAATGCAAGGGATTTGTTCACATCATCCGCGATAGAAGGCATCAATGCCGTAACCGTGCCGACTGCCAGCAGATTCGTCATCATCAGCCAGGATGCCAGTGCCGCAAGGCCTGCCGTGCCGTCATGATCATCCGCCATACCAACGCCGACACCGATTACAAACAGGATAGCCATATTGTCAATCAGGGCGCCGCCCGCTTTCACCAGGAAAAATCCCAGCAGATTCAAAAAGCCGTTCATGTCACCGCCCTGCATCGTCGCCGGACACAGCGCATAACCGATTCCCATCAGAATACCGCAGATCGGCAGACTCGCCACCGGCAGCATCAGGGATTTCCCCAATTTCTGTAAATATTTCATCATAAGCTCTACCTCCCAATCATTTTATACTTTTATAAGTTTTCTTCAAAGAATTTTGCGAGCGCATCATGCGCGGCGTCCTCGTCCTCCCCCTCAATCCGGCAGACAACCTCCGCGCCCTGCTTGATTCCGAGCCCCATCAGCTTGATTAATTTCTTCGCTTCAGCGCTCTTTCCCCCGGACTCAACCGTAATACTGCTGGTAAATTCGCCCGCCTTCTTTACCAGCAGACCCGCAGGTCTGGCGTGCAGCCCTACCGGATCCTTGATGACATACGTAAATTCCTTCATTTCCTATACCCTCCCTCTCACTTTAATTTATACGTGCCTTCGAAGTCCCTCAGAACCAGGTATGAGGCGGCTCCAAAAGCCCCTTTATGGCAGCGCTCTCACCGCCCCACGTACCTTGAGTACCGCAGATGACGCAACGCTCAGCTCATCCACGCCAATCTTCAAAAACCACTCCGTAAGCTCCGTATCGGCGCCAAGCTCTCCACAGATGCCTGCCCAGATGCCCGCCTCATGAGCATTCCTTACAGTCATCTCAATCAGCCGAAGCAGCGCTTCATGGTGGGTATCGCAGATGCCTTCCAGCTTCTGGTTCTGTCTGTCTACCGCCAGCGTATACTGCGTCAGATCGTTGGTTCCTATGCTGAAAAAATCCACTTCCTTCGCCAGCTTATCGGAAATCACAGCCGCCGCCGGCGTCTCGATCATAATGCCAAGCTCCGCCTCCCCTACGGGATAGCCTTCCTTTGTAAGCTGCTCCTTCACCATCTCCACAATCTGCCTGATCCGCTTCACCTCATCCACGGATATAATCATGGGGAACATGATCGCCAGCTTTCCATGGGCAGCCGCACGGTAGAGCGCCCGAAGCTGGGTAATGAATATCTCCTCCCGGTCCAGACAGATACGGATCGCCCGATAACCGAGCGCCGGATTTTCTTCCGGTTCCAGCCCGAAATAATCCACCTTCTTATCCGCCCCGATATCCATCGTGCGGATCACAACCTTCCTGCCTTCCATCTTTTCAAGAACAGCCTTATAGCTTGCGTACTGCTCCTCTTCCGAAGGAAAATTCTCCCTGCCCAGATAGAGAAATTCGCTTCTGAAAAGGCCGATTCCTCCGGCATCTGCCGCACAGGCCGCCTCTGCGTCCTCCACATTGCCAATATTGGCAAATATGTCGATCCGTTTCCCGCTCTTAGTAACATTGTCCTGTCCCTTCAATTTCTCAAGGGCTTCCAGATCCGCCACCCACTGGTTTTTCCGCACAACCTTTTCGGACAGTATCTCCTCCTCGGGCTCCACCAGAAACTCGCCCTCAAATCCGTCCACCACACAGCTCTTTCCGTGCAGCTCATCCGAAAGGTCGATACCCACGTTCACCAGCGCCGGCAGATTCATGCTTCTTGCCAGAATGGCCGTGTGGGAATTAGCCGATCCTTTCACCGTCACAAAGCCAAGGATTTTCTTTTTGTCAAGCTTCACCGTCTCGCTGGGCGTCAGATCCTCCGCCACCAGAACCACCGGTTCCTCCGAGTCAATCTCTTCCTCCGGCAGATCCAGAAGAATGCGGATCACTCTCTGGGAGATATCCCGGATATCCGCCGCGCGTCCTCTCATATACTCGTCATCCATCGCCGCAAACAGCTCTGCGAACTGCGTTCCCGCCTGATCTACCGCATACACTGCATTATAACCGTTCTCTATCTCTCCCGCGGCCGCGGCCAGATAGTCTTCATCCTCCAGAAGCATCCTGTGTACGTCAAAGATAGCGGCATGATCCTCTCCCACGTTCTGCAGAGCCTCGTCATAGAGTTTCGTCAGCTGTGCCTTCGCGCCATCCACGGCGGCAAAAAACCGTTCCTTCTCAGCCGCTGCATCCGCCACCTTCCGATCCGTCACCTGAACGTCGACCTTTTTATATAGGTATATCCGCCCTATGGCGATTCCCCTCATAACGCTTTTTCCAATATATTTATCCATCCCCGCCTCCGCCGAATCAAAACCCTTACTTTTTGAGCGTCAAAACAGTATCCCCGGCCTCCACATCTTTTGCTTCCGCCATCGCGACTTCCGCAAAATCGTCTGTGTTGCAGATAACGATGGGAGTAATGATGTCATATCCGGCGGCCTTAATCTGTTCCAGATCCGCCTCCAAAATAAGATCCCCTCTGCTTACCTTCCGTCCTTCTTCCGCATGAATGGTAAAGTGCTCTCCGTTCAGCTTCACCGTGTCCACCCCTATATGTAAAAGCACCTCCGCTCCGTCGTCTGTGGTGATCACCGCCGCATGCCCGGTGGGAAAAATCGTGGTAACTGTACCATCCGCCGGTGCGAGAAACCGATTATCATCAGGCATGATTGCCGCCCCCTGTCCCAAAATGCCGTCCGCAAAAGTAGGATCACTGACCTCACTGATAGGAACCAGCCTTCCGGCTACCGGTGCGCAGATCTGTATGCCTTCCTCTTTCTTGCCGCTCCCGAAGATATTCTTAATAAGTCCCATACCGCACTCTCCTTTCTGGTCATTAATAAAAAAGCCGGGCGTCCGCGTGCGCTCGGTTATACAAGCTACGCGTTCCCATTAATAAATTATACACCTGTCGTCTTTGCAATATATACAAAACAAAACGCGAAAGCTTTCCTTTTTGCATTTTTTATATTTTTATGCCTGTATTTTTCTATTACTATAGCATTTTAAACATTTTTTGTCAACAGTGTGAAACTTTTGTCGTTATATTGACGCGTTTTATTTAAAATCTATTATTCATTTTTGTGCATTATGTATATTTTTAACATATGGACATATTTTTGATATAAAGTCAAGAATAATTTTATTTGAAAATCATTTGGCATATTGGATAAGCCGTACCCAATATGCTGTTATGAAAAGATGGCATAACATTTTAAATGGATTTTTACGGGAGGGACAACCGATTGGAAAACGACAGGCAGGAAGCAATTCGCTATACCGTTGAAAGAGAATTTTTAAGCAAAATCACTGTTACAGAATTTATAAACCGAATTATACAGGCCCACGTAAAAGAACAGACAACCATCGAAGGGTAAACAACTATGGAAACAAACGTACTTTTCAATACAGCCGAATATATCAGATTATCCAGAGAAGACGGCGACAAGGCGGAAAGCGACAGTATTGGAAATCAGAAAAAGCTGATTGCAGATTACTTAAAAGGCAAAAACAACTTTGTCCTGTATGACGCCTACATAGACGACGGCTACACGGGAACCAATTTTAACCGTCCGTCATTTACCAGAATGATCGAAGACATAGAAGCAGGAAAAGTAAATTGCGTGATTGTGAAAGACCTTTCGCGGTTCGGACGCGATTATATTGACACCGGAAAATATCTGGAACGTTATTTTCCGGATCGCGGAGTGCGTTTCATTGCCATTACGGATCATATTGACAGCATGAAACAGGCTTACGATATGCTGCTGCCCATTAAAAACATCTTTAACGAGCAGTATGCACGGGACATATCAAAAAAAGTCCATGCTTCCATAAAAACCAAACAACGGACGGGGGAATTTATAGGGGCTTTCGCTTCCTATGGCTACAGGAAATCGCCCGCCGATAAAAACAAATTGGTTATTGACGAATATGCCGCCGGGGTTATCCGCAAAATCTTCGATCTCTATATCGAAGGATATGGAAAAATCCGTATTGCGGCTTTGCTGAATGAGGCCGGCATCGTATGCCCGTCCGAATACAAAAGGATAAATGGGGATAATTACAGAAACAGCACCCGTCTGGACAGCACCTTTTACTGGACGTACTCGACCATAAACCGTATTCTTCAAAACGAGATGTATGCCGGCAATATGGTACAGAACAGGAAAAGCCAGAGAATGCGCGGAAAGGCAAAGGCCCAGGACCGGAAAGACTGGATTGTGGTGAAAGGCACGCACGATGCGATTATTGATGCTGAAACCTGGAACAGGGCGCAGGACCTGTTAAAGCGCCGGACACGCAATCTCGACTTAAACAGCAATCTGAGTATTTTCGCCGGTTTTCTGAAATGCGGGGATTGCGGCAGAGCGCTTGCAAAGAAAACGGGATCGCCGGGGCACGGCGGCAGTAACGTCAATTACTACTGCGGCGCCTATGTACGCTCCGGCAGACAGTTCTGTACGCCCCACAAGGTACCCCATTGGGTTCTGGAAAAAATCATTCTGGACGATCTGCAGGCGATCATACAAAGCATTAATAATATACATGAAATCATTGAGCATAACCAGACCGCCGTCGTTACTGCAACGCAGATTAACGAAAAAGAGAAACGCCGTCTTTGCGCCGAACTGGAAAAAGTGCGGAAGCTGAAAAAGGCGGTTTACGAGGATTACCGAGACGAACTGATTTCCAAAGATGAATTTTTCGCATACCGGCAGGACTATATGAAAAAGGAAGCCTTACTGGAAAAGCAGCTCGAAAGCATTGGCGACAGACAGGACAAAGCTGCGCCGGATATTTTTGACAATCCGTGGATAAAACGTCTGTTGGCGTTTGGAGCTGTTGCAGAATTGGACAGGGATATTGTGTTGGAAATGATACACGAAATAACGGTATATGAAGACCGCAAAATCAAGATTACCTACAATTTTTCCGGCGATCTGGAAGCCCTTTTTAAAACCGCGTATACAGGCGGTGAAAACAAGGGTACAGCTGCTGACGTATCCGCCGGAAATGGCAGCTGACGTATCTGTCAGCCGGAAATGCGCCGCAAGTTACCGCCGCCCCAGGCGGCATCAAAGCTTAACGCCACCTGCTTTTTGTCTGTCTCCACGCAGTAGATCGGCAGCTCCCTTCCTCCAACGGAGCTGCTCACCGTAATGGAGTCAGGCAAAAACCTCATGATACCCTGTATCAGCGCCACCGCCGCCAGAAGAAAGGCCGCCGACTGGGCTGTCTGCACAATCGCATTTTTCAAAAACAGCTCCCGTTTATGTTCTTCCTTCGTCTGTTCTCTCTCCATTGTGCTCACGGAGCCGCAATACTGCCCGCAGCCTCTCTGCTTCCTTCTCTCCTCATTCCATTCCTCCACCTTTTCCGGCGCGGGCCAGACGTCGTTTTTACCCCGTCCCCTGCGCTCCCTCTGTATTTTATTTTCCAATTCCCCCATGGCAAGTCTGACCTTATCATTCCAGCTTCTCTTTTTTGGCATACCGACACCCTGCATATAATTTTAATTAAGTATATGGAAAATAAATATACCATATGCTATACTGTCCAAAGCCACTTCAAAATCATTCTTAAATCACTCAAAGGAGGTCATGACATGGACGAAACACATAAGAAAGGTTTGAATGCTGATTTAATTGAATCTGATCTGGAAAACTGCTGCCGGGGCGAAGCTCTCTGCGGCCAGTGCCGTAATACAGCGTGCAACATAGGCTTTGCAAAGCGCTGCATTTCCGACTACAAAAAAGCTCCCAAAAAGGAAGTCCCCGGCGGCACGGACAATATCCCCACCACGGACTTTCGTACCTTTGACGAGGTGGAGCTGGAAACGGCCATCGCGCATATCTTAAAGGAATGTAAGGACTGCAAGGAAGACCACACAGAAAACTGTATTATTAACATAATCCGCAATTGCTACGAGGTCAGTCTGTTAGGGGACACACACGTCTACGAGGGAAGCGCTCTTCAATATTTAATGTTCCTGAGAGAGCATTTTCCGGATCAGGCGGCATGCATAGCAGACGTTTATGCAAGCCTGCCCTGAAATATTAAATTTTTTTTCCAAACCCCTTTACAAATCGGCACAAAAGACGAAATAATAGATATAGAAACTTATGTTATTACCACATATATGACAAGGATGTCAGATATAGATTATGACAAGGAGGGAAAACCATGGGAATTAGTTTGAACGGATTAAATTCAGGAATGGCTGACACCTATTCCACACTGCTTGGCGGTATGGGCGGTTCAGACGACGCAGGCGGCGTAAGCTCGCTGCTTGGCGATTACGCCGCGATTAAAAACGGCAGTTATGGCAAGATGATGAAATCCTACTATGCCAAAATGAAAAAGCAGGAGGCTGAGGAGTCCGGCGAAACCAAGCAGACGAAGGCCGGAAAAGTGAAGGACAACGCGTCCGCGTCCGCAGCGGCGTCCCTTTATAAATCCGCCTCTGCGCTTACCTCTTTAAACTACGATGACCGCAGCGAGGAAAACATCGGCAAAATCACGGACTCTGTTTCCGCCTTTGTCAAGGATTACAACAGCCTGATGAAGAACGCGGGAAAGAGCGAAAACTCTACCGTACAGAAGCAGGCGGAGTCCTTATACAACTCCTACTACTCAAACTACAAGCTGTTTGCCAAGGTTGGCATCACCATGAACTCTGACAAAACGCTCTCCTTTGACGAGGATTCCATGAAAAAGGCCCTCGCCGACACGGAGCACGCAAACGGCGCTACCGTTAAGACGCTCTTTGGCGGTATCGGCTCTTTCGCTGACAAGGCTGTCAACAAAGCAAGCCAGATTTACCGGGCTGCCAGCGGCGGAGACTCCGTTACCTCCTCCAAGGCAAAATACGCGGGCGTAGGCGGTTCTTCCTCAACGAGTACTTCCAGCACGTCCTCCACGAAAGATAAGGATAAAAACAAAGTTGTAACGGACGCTTCCACGGCGGCGGCCGCCAACTCGCTCTACAATTCCATCGAGACGCTGAACGCCATGGAGATTAACAACGACAACAAGGAAAACGTTTATAAGGCGTTTACCTCTCTTGTAAAGAATTACAACGAGCTGATCAAAAACACCGATAAAAGCGCCAACAGCAACGTTGTCAATCAGGCTTCCTATCTCAAGAGCCTCGTAAACAACAATAAGAGCGCTTTCTCCAAAATGGGCGTGACCGTAAATTCCGACAAATCCCTCTCCATCAACGAGGAGAAGTTTAAGGAAGCGGACATGAGCAATGTTAAGAATCTGTTTACCGGCGTTTACTCCTTCGCGGAGAAGCTTGGCGACAGGGTCAACAGCATTTACCGCTATGCGACGCAGGGTGACGCCCTGAACAAGAAGACCTACGACAACGGCGGCAGCGGCATCAACGTGCCCAGCATGGGTTCCATGGTGGATACGGTTTTGTAAGCCGCAAGAAAAGAAACTGTTTTGCCGTAACACAATCATTAGAACGTAAAAGAACGGAGCCATTTCGGCTCCGTTCTTTTTATAACTTTATTCAACCTGAAAGGTTCCCGTTCTTTCCCGTCCACTTTACGCAAAAGGATTCTCCGTGGGATACGGCAGGCTCTTAGGCTGGTTGTAGCCAATCTCGCTCACATCCACGCCGATATACTTAAACACCTCATAAAGCGCCTTTCCGTAATGACCGAACGCCACCGCGCCGTGGTGCGGGTAATTCTTCTCAATCAGCACATGACGATAGAATCTGCCCATCTCAGGAATCGCGAATACGCCGATGCCGCCGAAGGACTTGGTCGCCACAGGAAGCACCTCACCCTCCGCCACATAAGCGCGCAGGATATTGTCAGCCGTGCTCTGCAGACGATAGAAGGTAATGTTGCCGGGCACGATATCTCCTTCCAGCGTACCCTGAGTCACTTCCTCAGGAAGGGATCTCGCCATGATCATCTGATACTCCATGCTGCACTTGGACAGCTTCTTGGAGCAGGTATTACCGCAGTGGAAGCCCATGAAGGTATCGGTAAACTTGTAATCAAACTTGCCTTCGATAGACTCTTTGTACATATCCTTCGGAACGGAATTGTTGATGTCAAGCAGTGTTACGATATCGTCGCTGACAGCTTCGCCGATGAACTCGCTTAAGCAGCCGTAAATATCCACTTCACAGGATACCGGGATGCCTCTGCCGGTCAGACGGCTGTTCACATAGCAGGGAACGAAACCGAACTGGGTCTGGAATGCAGGCCAGCACTTTCCTGCAATCGCCACATACTCGCGATACCCCTTGTGCTCCTCGATCCAGTCAAGCAGGGTCAGCTCATACTGTGCCAGCTTGGGCAGAATGGTGGGCTTGTTGTTGCCTGCGCCAAGCTCTGCCTCCATATCCTTTACCACATCGGGGATACGAGGATCATCCGCATGTTTGTTATAAGCCTCAAAAAGGTCAAGCTCAGAGTTCTCCTCGATCTCCACGCCCAAGTTATAAAGCTGCTTGATAGGCGCGTTGCAGGCAAGGAAGTTAAGCGGTCTGGGACCGAAGGATATAATCTTTAAGCTGGAAAGCGCCGCAATTGCACGCGCAATCGGAACAAACTCATGAATCATGTCAGCGCAGTCCTCAGCGTCCCCTACAGGGTACTCGGGAATATAAGCCCTCACGTTTCTAAGCTTTAAGTTGTAGCTGGCATTGAGCATGCCGCAGTAAGCGTCGCCACGGCCCTGAATCAGATTATTCTGAGATTCCTCGGCAGCCGCAACAAACATCTTCGGGCCTTCGAAATGCTTTGCAAGCAGTGTCTCGGAAATCTCCGGGCCAAAGTTGCCAAGGTATACGCAAAGAGCGTTACATCCGTTGTCCTTGATGTCCTTCAATGCGTTCACCATGTCGATTTCGCTCTCGATAATGCAGACAGGGCACTCGTAAATATCCGCCGCGTCATACTTTTTCGTGTACGCCTCCACCAGCGCCTTTCTCCTGTTGATCGCAAGAGATGCCGGGAAACAATCACGGCTTACCGCCACGATACCAATTTTTACCTTCGGTAAATTGTTCATATTTATTATCCTCCTTTAACCGGGTTGACCGGTTTATTCTCTAATATCTAAATTCTTTCCTACAAGACCGATATGCGCGCCTGCATCGAGGCCGCCCTCCTCATGGCCGATCAGCCATTTGTTCTGGGCTGTAATCAGGGAATCCTCCCAGCCTTCATGCCCTTCTTTCAGCGGATAATTGGTGCCCGCAGGGAGCACGATACCTACCTTGAAACCGTCTTCATTAGCACTGCACGGCGCATAGTGCAGGGTGGTCGCATAGATTTCCACCGCCGTGCCCGCCGGTACAAGAAAGGCCTCCATCTTAGCCGTCTCATACTTGAAATCATCGGTAATATCCTGCTGCATACCGAGGATCAGCACCGCGTCCGTAGCCGCCACATTGACCTCGGAGCTTCTGTGATATTCAACCGCGTTCAGCTTGTAATTATGACCGTTGCAGTATCCCACCTCAATGGGCAGCTCACCGTAGGTTCTCTTCTGTAACGCTCTGGCCGCCGTTGTCTCCTCCAGCGCCGGGATGGAAGGTTCATAAGCCACGCCCTCCGGCAGCGGCGTCTTACTTTTGATCGCCTCCACCAGATCCGTGAAGTCGATCCCCTCCACAGCCCTGCCGTACTTACGAAACGACGGGTCTGTCAGTTTTTTGATCTCCATACTTTTTCGCTCCTTTCTATCTATGGTTAGAAGTTTTTTCTACATGGTTAATGAATCTTTTTAAACAGCTCCTTACAGGTCGGATATATCTGTTTAAACTGCTGATATCTCTTTTCGTATTTCTCTACCAGCGCAGGCTCCGGCTCCACCGTATCCACGATCTTTACGATTTTCTCCGCCGCTTCCTCTACATTCGCATATTCGCCGCAGGCTACCGCCGCCAGCATCGCGCCGCCCATGGCAGGCCCTTCCTCGCTCTCGATCACATCCACTTTCAGATTCATGATGTTGGCGATCATGCGCTTCCACAGCGGGCTCTTCGCGCCGCCGCCGCAGATCTTCGTGCGCTCAATATGAATGCCGAGAGACCTGGCAACTTCCAGAGAATCCCGCAGGGCAAAAGCCACGCCCTCCAGCACCGCCTGGGTCATGTCCGCTCTTGTCGTATCCATGGTCATACCGATAAAGGTGCCCCTTGCATCAGGATCGTTGTGGGGGGAACGCTCTCCCATCAGATAAGGCAGGAAATACACATGGTTCTCGCCCAGCTTATCGTCCGTAATCGCCTTCTGCTCGGCGCCGTACTCCTGCGTGCCGACGATGTCGTCCATCCACCATTTATTGCAGGAAGCCGCACTCAGCATACAGCCCATCAGATGATAATGACCGTCCGCATGGGCGAAGGCATGAAGGGCATTGAACTTATCCACGCCAAACTTGTCGGAGGAAATGAATATGGTGCCGCTGGTGCCAAGAGAGATATTGCACATCCCGTCTCCCACGGTACCCGTGCCCACAGCCGCAGCCGCATTGTCGCCGCCGCCCGCCGCAACCTTAACAGTTTCGGGAATCCCCAGTTCCTTTGCAATCTCGGGAAGCACCGTCCCAACGGTTTCGTAGCTCTCAAAAATTTTGGCAAGCTGTTCTTCCCTGACGCCGCAGATTTCGCACATTTCCTTTGACCAGCAGCGGTTTTTCACATCAAACAGAAGCATGCCGGAAGCGTCGGACACATCCGTGCAGTGCACGCCCGTCAGCTTATAGGCAATATAATCTTTGGGGAGCATAATCTTCTTAATCCGGGCAAAATTTTCCGGCTCCTTGTTTTTCACCCATAATACCTTCGGCGCGGTAAAGCCCGTAAAGGAAATGTTCGCCGTATAAGCGGACAGCTTATCCTTGCCGATCTCGTTATTTAAATAATCGCACTCCTCCGTGGTTCTTCCGTCGTTCCAGAGAATCGCAGGCCGGATCACCTGATCGTTTTCATCCAGAATCACAAGTCCGTGCATCTGACCGCCAAAGCTGATGCCTGCGATCTGACTCTTATCCACATCCGCAATCAGCTCCTTAATCCCTGCAATGCTCTGCTCATACCAGTCCTCCGGCTTCTGCTCAGACCATCCCGGATGAGGAAAATAAAGCGGATATTCCTTCGATACGATATTGACGATCTTTCCGCTTCCTTCCATCAAGAGCAGTTTCACGGCGCTGGTTCCCAAATCCACCCCAATATACAACATGTTTTTCTCCTATTCCGGAGCGTTTACGCAACAATGGCGACGCTCCCTATGCCATCTGTTAAAATTTTCCGTGCCCGTGCACGTTCCTTCTGATTTCATGATAAGCCGTCCCGTCCCGAAAAGCAAGTCCGTATCTTTTTTTCGGAACTTTATACAAAATACAACGGAACACATTGTCTATTTCCACTGAGTATGCTACGCTAGTCAAAGATCATGCCGCAGACAAAAAACGGAAAGGAAAACCCATTATGGCAACCATCAAAGAAATCGCCACACTCGCAGGCGTGTCCCGGGGCACGGTGGACCGCGTTTTAAATCACCGCGGCGACGTCAATCCGCAGACGGAAAAAAAGATCCTGCAAATCATCCGCGATCTTGATTATAAGCCCAATAAGGCAGGTATTGTTCTGGCCGCCCAGAAAAAAAATCTGAAGCTGGGCGTGGTGCTTCTGGGCATGGGCAATCCCTTCTTTGACGACGTGCTTGCCGGCGTTCGCGAAAAAGAGCAAGAGCTTGCCGGCTACAATTGCAGCGTGCTCATAAAACAGACGGAATACAGCTTACAGCAGCAGCTTCATGCCATAGACGCTCTTCTTGCCGAAGGAATCAACGGCCTTGCCATTTCTCCTTACAACGACAGCGCCGTGCGGGAAAAAATTAACAGCCTCTGCGCCCAGGGCATCCCTGTGGTAACGCTTAACACCGATATCGAAAATTCCAGCCGTCTTGCCTATGTGGGCAGTAATTTCTACCGCTCCGGCCAGACCGCGGCCGGACTCATGCATCTTATGACACAGGGCGAAGTGCGCGTCGGCATCGTCTCCGGCTCCCGGAACATCCTCTGCCACACCGAGCGCATTGCCGGTTTCTCCCACATAATCGAATCTCACCCCAATATCCGTATCGTGGACACCGTCAATAACAATGACGACGACAGGGTGAGCTGTCAGCTGACGAAAAAGCTTCTTGCGGATCATCCGGAAATCAACGCTTTTTACTTCACTGCCGGAGGCGTGTACGGCGGCTGTCAGGCAATCGAAGCATCCGCCCGTAAAAACGACATAACTGTCATAACAAACGATATGGTTCCCACAACACGAGAATATATGAAAAAGGGACTGATCGCAGCCACCATCTGCCAACAGCCCTCTTTACAGGGTTCCCAGCCGCTCGCTCTCCTGTTCGCCCACCTGACCACAGGAGAAATGCCCGCCGCAGAAAATAACTATGTAGATGTGGACATCCGTATCAGAGAGAATCTTTAGCCAGCAGAAAATCTTCCTCAAACTGCTTTGCCGGAGCGGGTTTTCCAAAATAATATCCCTGTATCATATCCGGCTTCGTGGCCATCATTCTGGCAAGCTCTTCCTTCTCCTCTATTCCCTCCATGCAGACCGCGGAGCCCAGACTGTGCACCATATCAATGATATGGCTGATAATATTAAAATCGTATTCGCTTTGCAGCGCCTGAGCCACAAAGCTTCTGTCAATCTTCACGGTTCTGAAATCAATCTCTTTCAGATAGCGCATATTGGAATAACCCGTACCAAAATCGTCAAGAGCCAGATCAATATTTCTCGCTTTCAGATCCCTGAAAAGCTCCTTAATCCGCTCATTGGTTTCTATGTAACCGCTCTCGGTCAGTTCCAGCACCAGACTTTCCGGGTCAAGTCCGACCTCCTGCACACATTTCTCCACATCCCGCATCAGATCGCTTTTGTGAAGCTGCACATAGGACAGATTCACGTTGATATGAAACTCCGGTATGTACTGCTGCCATTTCTTACAGGCTCTGGCCGCCTCCCACAGGACAAACCGTCCCACCGGGATAATAAGTCCGCTCTCCTCCAGAATCGGAACGAACACCGCCGGCGACATATTGTCATATCCATCGTTCTTCCAGCGTAACAGCGCCTCCGCCCCAATCAGCTTATAGCCGCCCGCCGTTGACACAATAGGCTGGTAATATACCTCAAATCCTCTGAAATCATGATTGATATCCTGCCGCAGCGCCTTTCGGATATCAAGCTTCCTCAGGTAAACCTCATAATCAGCCTGCACAAACGGCCTCATCTGATTTCTGCCGCCGCGCTTAGCCTCATTCAGGGCAAACTCCGTATACCGCATAATTTCTTCTACGGTTTTGCCTGTAAAATCTCCCTCCAGCACTCCTGCGGAGACGGTGTAAAAACGGCTGTATTCTTTCCGTTTGGCCGTAACGGCTATGGCCTGCTGCACCTGTCTGTAAACGGCGCGGGGCTCAAGCTCCATGGCCTGTCCCTCATCCACCACCATAAACTCGTCCGCCATCAGCCGATAAACCCTTACGTTCTCGCCCACTGTCTTTAAAATGCACTCCGCAAGCTCCCTAAGCACTTCGTCGCCCGCCTCAATGCCTTCCTTTTCGTTAATCTCCTTAAAATTATCTATGCCGATACGCATCATATAATGAACGGAACCGGGATTTTCCTGAAGAAGATTCCCCATATCGAGACGCAGCGCCGCCTCCCTGCGAAGCCCGGTGACATTGTCAGCCTTGGCCTTCCTTCCAAGCTCGCTGACCGTCCCGATCAAAAGCCGGTGCCCCTCCGCGCCTGTCACTACCGTGCCGCGGCAGCTGATCCAGACCACCCTGTTCATACGGTCCATCCAGCGGTATTCCAGCGCATGCGTATCCTTTTCGCCCAAGCGGCACTTTTCCAGATCCGACGCTACCATCTCATAGTCGGAAGGATGTATCACTTTTCTGATCGTTTCCGTGCAGTTCTCGATCACCATAGTGCGGAAGGGAAAACGTTTCGTCGCCTTTTCCGACAGAATATAAATGTCCGCGCTCAAATCCAGAATAAACATGTACGCGTCCGAGGACTGCTGCATAATCTCAATGACAGTTCTGATCTGTTCCAGCGTCATTCCCTGCAGCACCTTCATGTCATGCAGTTTATCTCCTGCACTGTCAGTTGAATTCATCGGCTCCACCCCTTCCCTGATTCTCCAGCGTCTGTTATACCAAATTCCCTGACTTTGCGTCTATTATACAATTCCTTTGCCGCCTTGTCAAACTATACATGTGTATTTTGCATAATATTTTTCTTAGTTTTACCTAAATTTTTATATAAACCATACAATTTGTTTACATAATTTGCGGCAAACCCTTCTATACAAAGAGTTCGACTTTTGTTATACTGAGAATATGCGGGAAAACCCGCCCTGAAGTTTGTCGATTGGAGGATTTTTCATGAACAAAATATTGAATAAAAAGAAAGCAGTCGTCTCTCTTGGACACGAAGCGCTCGGCTATACCACGCTGGAACAGTGGGACGCAGTCAAGATCACCGCAAAGGCTCTGGCCGATCTGGTAGAAGCCGACTATCAGCTTACCATCACCCACAGCAACGGGCCGCAGGTCAGCATGATCCATAAGGCAATGACCGAACTGCGCAGAGTCTACATCGACTATACCCCCGCACCCATGTGCGTCTGCTCCGCCATGAGCCAGGGCTATGTTGGGTATGACATACAAAACGCGCTCCGTGCCGAGCTTCTTGGCCGCGGTATCGTAAAAACCATCAGCACCGTTCTGACGCAGGTCACGGTAGATCCCTATGACGAGGCATTCTACACTCCTACCAAGGTGATCGGCCGTTATATGTCGGCAGAGGACGCGGAAACGGAAACCAAAAAGGGCAACTATGTGAAGGAAGAGCCCGGCAAAGGCTTTCGAAGAGTAGTGGCTGCTCCCCGCCCCATCGACATTGTAGAAATCGACGCGATCCGCGCGCTGGCGCAGGCAGACCAGATCGTCATTGCCTGCGGAGGCGGCGGCATTCCCGTTATTGAGCAGAACCACACCTTAAAAGGCGCTTCCGCGGTAATCGAAAAAGACGCCGTAGCCGGCAGGCTGGCCGCCAAATTGCAGGCGGATGAGCTGATCATCCTGACAGGCGTCCCGCAGGTTTACCGGGACTTCGGAAAGCAGGAGCAGACCCCCATCTCTTCCCTCACCGTGCTACAGGCCAGAGAGCTGTGCGAAGAAGGCCAGTTTGAGGAAGGAACCATGCTGCCGAAAATCGAAGCCGCCATCGCCTATCTGGAAGCCAACCCGGAAGGCCGGGTGCTGATCACATCGCTTAAAAACGTGAAAGACGCCCTCAAAGGAAAAAGCGGCACCGTGATTACCGCCTGATGCCGCCTTTATTTTCGCCGCATGTCGCCCAAAACCATGAGCAGCGCGCCGATCATAATGCAAAAATCTGAGATATTGAAGACAACGCGGCGGACCCGTTTGTTTTTTACGGGAAAGCTGACATAATCCACCACATAATTTCTGGTCAGGCGGTCATAGGTATTGCTGTATGCGCCGCCAAGCAGAAGCGCTAACCCTGCCCTTAGGGTAGAGTTTCCACGAAAGCTGAAAGTGGAGAGAAACACAACTGTCATAAAAAGCGTTAAAAGCAGGGACAGAAGGGCAACCGCCTTCTGTCTCTTTTCTCCCGCATCAAGAAAAGCGCCCCTGTTATGATATCTTCTGATCAGAAGCTTCCCCCGGCAGACAGACTTTTCCTGTCCCACCTCCAAATGCGTTTCGATATAATTTTTTATAAGCAGATCCAGCAGGAAAATTCCAGCCGCCAGAATCGCAAAGATAATTACCGTCATAAAGACCTCCCTGCGACTATTATACCCGAATTTCTCCCGCAAGATCAATCCCCATCCTATTTTTTCGGGGTAACTTTGGCATTCTGCCGTCTGTAGGTGTCGTTGTCCTTCTGTCTCAATTCATTTTCCACCTGAGTCAGCTTTTGTTCCAGTTCTTCTGTTTTCTCTTCATCCCCGGAGGCGGCCCGAAGCTGCTGCTCGATCTGTCTCTTCTTTTCTTTCAATTCCCGGATCTCCCGTTCCACCTTATCCGTGTTGCCGACCCACTCTTCCTCAGAGTCTTTCGGATTTTCCCCATTTACCTTCGGCTCTTTCTTCTCATCCGCCTTCCCGGCTTTCCGGGGATCGTCGTAAAAGATCTTACGGCTGCCGTCCTCATCCTGTCCTACCCGGTACAGACCGGAAGGCCGGGCCCCCTCCTTCTCGCTGCTGATGTATTCGTCGTGAGGCGCTTTCACGCCGTCTGCTGCCTTTGCAGGCCCTTCCACGCCGTCTGCTGCCTTCGCAGGCCCTCCCACGCCGTCCGTTGCCTTCGCCGCTCCGGCGCTGCCTGCTTCCTCCTTATTGCGCATTGCCTCCTCTACATACTTAGCGGTGGAATGATTGTAGCTTCCGTTGATTTTCATGGACATACTCTTTCCCTCCTTACATGGTATTTGAAGACGGCGCAGTCCACAAACAGCCGCCTTCAATTACTCTTTCGGCCGCCCGGAAGGTCGAATAAATCCATTTGCCGCAGGATGCTTTCTGGATGCTGTGGAATGATTAACAGCACATGCAGGAGGAAAACCGCTCCCTGCCTTTTCACGCTCACCGCTCCCTGATATTTTTCCGCCACCGCCCTGATATTTGAAAGACCCGTCCCCTCTTTGAACATCCCCTCTCCCTGAAAGCTGTTCTCTATTTCCATAAGGAGAAAATCTCCCTGCATGCGCCCCGCCATGCGGATATACTTTTCCCTGCCGTCCTCCATTTTATGGCACCCATGAATCGCATTGTCCAATGCGTTTGACAGGATAATGCAGATATCAATGTCCCGCAGACCGCAAGGGTATGGCAGGACAAGCGAACATTCCACCCGAATCCCCATACTCTTTGCGATTCCCAGCTTATTTCCCACCAGAATATCCGCCACCGGATTGTGAGTGCTTACGGGAAAGGACATCTGCTGCGCCATCTCTTCCAGATCCTCCACATACTGTATGGCCTGATCCAGGTTTCCGTTCTGCAAAAGCTGCCTGATCACCGCAATGTGGTTTTTCACGTCATGGCGGAACGACGCCGTCTTTTCATAGCGGGTTCTGGCCTCTTCCACGTATTGGTTCAGATAACGTTCCTGCTGCTCCAAAAGCGACAGCTCCGTGCCAAGCCGCAGACTTTGCAGCATTTTCTGCCAGGCATAAAGAATGCAGAACAGGCTGCCGATTCCCAAAAGCTGTATGGCAAGCATCTGACCGTGGTTGGTATACACCGTGATGCCTCTGCCGTCCGTGATATTTACACCGTAAATGATGGAATTGATATATTCCTCCATAAAAAATATCATCAGCACGGGAATCAGCACCATAAACAGGTATTGCCGCTTTATGGTTTCACGGCGGAAAAAATACCGTTCTATTATATGGCAGCAGCGCCAGAATAAAAAAAGCGATGTCAGTTCTCCCGACAGCATAAATGCATATCCGGCTATTTTGCCTTCCGGCACGGGCAGCAGCGGATAAAAAACGCTCCACAGCGATTTCACAACGCCGTAACAAAGCAGCATCACCTCCGCCACCATCACGGCATACAAAACGGCGGACTGGAAATCCGCCGCTTTTTTTATGCGCGGGCGCTCCGCCCGATCCCCCTCCTTCGGCAGCAGCATCCCGCATATCGTAAGCAAAAGGACATAGGCTGCCATCTGAACCGTTACGCTGCCCCTGATAACATGCACAAAAATACCCCCGCATACAACGGACAGTAGATAAAACCAGGGGGACACCTTCTTATGCATAAATCTCACATAAAAGACAACCCCTGAAAAAATCTGCGCGATTCCGCCTGCCATCGCATATAAATCCAATATATCCATACCATCAGCCTTCCGTTCTCTGCCGTCACATATTTTTCATATACCGTAAAATAACCTCGGAAAATTCCCGGCCCCGCAGCCTGGAAACCGGAATCTCCCTGCCGCCCTCCATGTATGCGGTTCCGTTTTTAAAGCCTTTTAAATATTTCAGATTGATCAGATAGCTCCTGTGACACCGAAAAAAGCCGCTGCCCAGCCTGGCTTCCAGCTTTTCGATTCTTTCGTAATAATCGACCACCTCCGACGTGGATAAATGCAGATAGATTTTCCTGTCAATGATTTCGCAAAAGACAATATCCTCCAGAGAAATAATACGGCTTTCATAGCCCTTTTGAACAAGAAGTCCTGACTCGTCGGCATTTTGCAGGGAAGCAAAAAGACGCTCCATCATTTTTGCAAACGCGCCCGCCTCCACCGGCTTTACCAGATAATCATAGGCCTGTACCTCAAAGGCCTGAAACACCATCTCCTTTAGGACGGTGACAAAGATCAGAAAACCCTGAAATTTGCGTTTCCGAAGCTTCTTTGCCGTCTCCATGCCGTCCATTTTCTCCATCTGGATATCCAGAAAAAGGATGTCTATTTTTTTGTCGTATTGCAGCAGTTCCTCTCCGCCCGAAAACTGTAAAATGGAAACCTCCACATTTTTCCTGCGAAAAAAGTCACGGGTCATTTTTTTGATGTGATCGGACATGTTTTTTTCATCGTCGCAGACCGCAATGCAGATCACCCAATCGCCTCCCCTGCTATTATTATCAGGCCGCGCAAAATGCACCGCTGTGCTTTTCCCTGTTTTATCGGTTGTTTACACTGTCAGAACGACTGATTTGCCGTGAAATGCCATCTGAATGCCGCAGAATGCAGCCCCTTCGCAATTTATGCTCCTCCTGCCTCCCGCCCGCTATGAGAAAACTGCAAAAGAACACGCAGCGTTCTTTTCAAGGTAATCCACAGCGGCCGGGGCACGCCGTTTTTTTTAAGAGCCTGATATCCTTCTTTAAAAGATACCAGATAATTTCCAAGTCCCGCATTACTGGTGCCGCCGTAAAACATGGCGACCAGTACCTCCGGCACATAAGCCAGTATATTTCTCTCATCTTTTAAAAAACGAACCATAAACTCATAATCCGCCGCACACCGATAGGACGTATCGTAAAAGCCGTATTTCTCATACACCTGCCGTCGCAGAAAAAGAGTGGGATGTCCGGGCATCCAGCCCTGCGAAATCCTCCCCTGTCCCATGCGCCACTGCCTGACGATTTTTTCGCCCTCCACATACACCAGATCAGAATGAGCGCCGATACAGTGCGGGCCGCCGCTTCGTAACGCATCCACCAGACTGCTTACCGCGTTTGGTTTGCATAATATATCATTGCACACCGCAACCACATCCCCTGTGCTCATGCGGAAGGCTTTGTTCATGGCGTCGTACAATCCCTCGTCGGGCTCTGAGACCCACCGTACGCACAAACCCTGTCTGTCCGCCATCTTTGCGGCAAACTGCCTGATCAGCTCCACCGTACCATCGGTGGAACCGCCATCCACAATCACCGCCTCCATATCCTCATAATCCTGCGCTTCAATACTCGCAAGAGTAACGGGCAGACTATCTCTCACATTATAGACCGTCACCAGCAAAGAAACCTTCATATCGCTCCACTCCGTCCGGGACACCGCCGGCATCCGGCCAGGCCCGGGATTCTGCTCTGTATCCGGCCGGAACCGGGATTCTACTCTATATCCGCCCTGGCCCAGGACAGCGCCTCCTCCAGACTGTCCGCACCGAGAATGTTCAGAATAAATTCCGTGTATTCCCCTGCCCGATCCGTATCAATATCCCGAAAAATATCCTTTATATATTTCCCCGTGTGATCATACTCATACACGCCAAAAGCCATCCCCGCCAGCACTTCCTCCGGCGCATCCGTCTGCCGGTTCATGAGGAAGGCGTCTACATGGGGATTGTCCTCCACAATATAGTAACAGTAGGCAAAGGCCGCCGCCTGCAGCCTCTCTCCTGACCCGGAGGAAAAGCCAAGCTCGGTAATGGTAACGCTTCTTATGTCGCCGCTTCTATCCAGATAGGTCTCCTCGGAAAGCATGTCCGTCAGCACATTCAGGTTCATGATGGAAAGGTGGGAGGCGTCTCTTGACTTATCATATTCCTGCGACCAATAATTCACACGGGTAAGCGGTTCCGGATAAGGATGGATTGCAATTCCCCAGTCATAATTCCCGTGCTGCAGGGCCGCCTCGTTAAAAGCTTCCAGAACATCCCTGCCGTTAAAGAAGCTGCTGTTATCTCCCTCGTTGCTGTTCCAGGCGTGGTCAATGCTGAAATACACCCGCGCATTGGCGTAACGGCTTTTCACCGCCTGATAGAAAATGCGGAAGGACTTTTCAAATTCCGCTGCATAATGATACACGTCCTTGGTGTTCATATAGTTCCACACCCGGTTCTGGTTAATCTCATTGGCAATGACCCAGCTATGTACCATTCCGTGTTCACCGTCAGAATAACGCTGGGCCAGAAAGGAAGCCACCGCCTCCAGCGTCCTCGCCCCTTCCGCTTCAGAAGCATTAAACATGTAATAGTAAGCGCCGCTCTCCTGATTTCTGGCCTCCGGGTGGATCAGCTCCGCAAAAGCATCGTTCCAGTCGTTTAAAACCACCGCCGTGGCGGTCATTCCCTGATCCGACAGATACTTGAACAGGCCGTCGTAACCGTTGACGGCGGCTCCGTTAAAGGCATAATTTCTTCCCCGGTAAGTGTATGTAATCGTGGGGAAGGTAGGATCCGCCGTCTCTCCCATAATATGGGAAAGGGGAATATTATAGATGGCATGCTTTACATTCAGATCCGTAAGCTCCGGCGTCCCAACCATAGTCGGATCCAGAAGTATCCCTTTCTTGGAGCCAAGCTCCGGATAGGGATCCTGATTTTCTGCCAGCGCCTCGGGATTTAGCAGATACACACTTTTTCCTACCTGTACATAATTCCCGTCTATCCGAAGAGCAGGAATAAACCGCTTAAACAGATACGAGTCCCGATAGGGAAACGCTGTCTCCCACTCTCTGGCCTTTCGTCCTCTGGTAACCGGCTCTCCCGCAAGCACATCTCCGTCTTCCTGCCAGCTCTCCGCCTGAAACAGGTAGAGATAAGCGTCGTCGCTTCCGGGAATCAGCGGCATCTCCAGCGAGCAGCGAAGCTTTCTTTGCTCCGCATCATAAATCAGGGACACATCCATGGCATACTCGGACAGTTCCTCCAGCGACAGGCTTGTCTCACCCGCCGCAAGCTCCGAAAGCTCCCTTTCCCTTTCTGCGTCCGCACTGTTCTCCACGTTCTTCTCTGCCACAGGCGCATCTACCGGAGCCGCCTCTTTTCCGCATCCGGCAAGCAGCGCTGCGGATATCCCAATGCTTAAAAGCAGGAGACAGACGGGACGTACCTTTCTCTTCCTTTCCTTATACACTCCCAAACCTCCTGCGTTCATTCAAAGTTCACCGTAACGGCAACCTGGGGCGGCGCACTGATATCGTCCGACACCGTTCTGCCGCCTCTCTTCATCTGCTTATAAATTTCAAAAAAATGGGTCGTGGGTATCTCTTTGAAACGCCATTCCGTATCCACCACCGGGATCGCCGCGCAGCCCTCGTCCACACCGTAACGTTTCACCTGTCCTGACCTTCCGCTGTTCCAGCCGCCGTTTGCATAAAAGCTGTCCAGCGTATCCGTAACAGCCGAGCCAATATTCTTAACCGCGCTGGTTAAAACCCGGTCCGAATCCCTGCACTGGTCCACATCCACGCCGATCAAAAGTCCGTCCTGATTCTCCGCCGCCTCCAGCACAGACTCATCGAGTCCGCCGCCGCAGGCAAAAATAACCTGCGTACCGTTCTCATACCAGCCGTCCGCCTTCTCCCGCACCGCAATATCCGGCGAAAAGGTGTCCGCATACCAGTAATTAACCGTCACGTCGTCAAGGGATAGATCCTTGGCCGCCGCATCAATTCCCTGCAAGTAACCGTAACCGTAACGCAAAACCGCAGGCTCCGGCCTGCCGCCCATAAATCCAAGCTGCCGGTATCCCTCCCAGACCGCCATATATCCTGCCAGATACCCGGCCTCTTCCTCATGAAAAAGAACGCAGTGCACATTTTCCGCGATGGAAAGCTCTTCGCCTTCCAGATCATGAGGCACGCTGTCAATCAGTAAAAAGGAGGTCTGCGGGTACGCATCCTGCAAGACGCCTACCGCCTGGCCAAAAATATCTCCGGCACAGACTATAATTCTGGCGTTTTCCTGCGCCGCCCGTTCCACCAGACCGGGATAAGTTTCCGGTTCATCCGGATTTGCATTATAATAAGAAAAGGACCTGCCTGCTCCCAGCGCGTACATCCGCACGCCGTTATAGACGGCCTCGTTGTATCCGCCATCCTCCACGGAGCCGTCCGTCAGCAGAACGATCTCGCCGCCCGTCTCGCTGTAATCCCCATAGGGATCCTCGAACATTTTCTGCACCGACTCCCGCCAGGACGTCATCTCAACGCCTGATTCGTCCTCTTCTTCCTCCTGTGTCTGCTGGGGTGTCCCATCCGCCGACTCCTCCCCGAACGCCGCTGCGTCCTCTGCCGTCTGACCGCAGCCCGGTAACAGACACATCAAAATCAGCCCGGCAACGCCAAGCCATCGTTTTTTCATTATCACTGTATCCGCCTTCCAAAGTTGTTATAAATCTATATACACATTACCACAAGCGGACAAAATCAGCAAGTTTTCCAAAATCTACAGCCGCGCCAGCGTCTCAAACGTACCGTTAATGTCAATCCGTCCGTATCCCCACTGTCTGTCAGGATATATCACATTGTCCGGCCGCTCCGCCCCCTGTATCAAATAACTTTTCGTTCCCCTGCTGTCCACCATATAGGCGTTTCCGTCCACGACGGCCCACTCTAAAAACTGCGCCACGCAGCCTGCCGCCAGCGCCGCCGCCATACAGGAACCGTCCGTCTCGCCAAGCGCCGTCGGTATGCCAACGCCGGGAGCCGCCAGATCAGGCTTAATCCCGCCGTTTCTGGTAAACCCTCTGCCGGAGGGCGCATACCAGCTGTCCGTATAGCTGTTATAGGCGGATATGGTAATGACCTGACACGCATTGGACGGCTCTGTCAGGGTTACGTCCGGGCTTGGCGCAAGAAACGTCACGCGGCTGCCCAGAAAAGCCTGAATGGGAAGCCACATGTGATACTGTCCGTTTCCCCGCATTCTCCTTGCCGATGACGTTACCGACACCGTCCAGATACCGGGCGTTGGATCGGCAAAGCGCATGAAGACCATGGGATCGCCGCTGTCCTTTTCCACCAGTACGGAACTGATTCTTATTTTCGTCCTTTCAAAAACAAAGGACAGATTTCTGTCAATCCCGTTCCTGAAATCAATAATGGGTGTTACTTCTCCCCCGGGCGAACGAACGGAAACGGCGTAAGTGTCCGGGAGATTGCCCCATAATTCCACGCAGAATCCCTTCATCGGCTCTTCCACACGGATCTCCACATTGCTGGGCATGGAATGCTCATAATGGTGTTCTTTGTCCCCCTCGTTGCCGCCGCCTACCACTACCGCGCGGCTTCTGCGTCCCGCCACGATATTTAAGTAGGAATCCAGCGCGGAAGTGCCGTCATGACTGCCCATATTCGTGCCGAGTCCGAAAACAATCACCACCGGCTTCTCAAAGGCTACCGCCATCTGCTGGAGATATTTCACCGCCTCCATGATATCGTTTTCCTGGAAAGCCACCGCCTGATCGTCAATCAGATAGTAATCGCGCAGGTAAGTCTTCGCCCCTTTTAGCTTCACTACCGCAATATCCGCAAGGGGCGCCGCACCCCGGAAGTCCAGCCCCTGGTTCAGCAGGCTTCCCGCCGCCGCAGAGGCCATCCTCGTACCATGACCGATGGTGTCCGTGGTTGGCACGACTGCCAGCGGGTTCTCAGAGGCAAGGGCCCTGTCGATATCCGCCCGGCGGTACTCCGTCCCGTATTCAAATCCCTCCGGCGGTTCCCCTGTCTGTATGGCCTGATCCCAGATGGAGACAATGCGGGTGCTGCCGTCCTCCCGCCTGAAAACATCCTCCTGATAGCGGATGCCCGTGTCAATAAATCCCACGATAACGCCGCTTCCCTGTAAGGCAAGCGGCGGATTCTGTACCCGTATGTTTCCCATGGCCGCAAGGGGCGAAGCGTCAAAGGGTCTTACTCCTTCCTGCATCAGTCCATACAGCTTTGGAATGGTGGAATAGCCGTAATAACTGATGGACAGAGGTTCCACCTGACTCCTTCTTACGCTGGCAACCCCAAATCCGGCGTCAATCGCATGATAACAGTACTCCACGTCCGTGGAAGCTAAAATTTCTTCTATCGCGTCATAGTCCGCGATAATATCCAAAAAATCCTCCGATAAAATCATTTCCTTACAGGTCAAGCCCATGCACCGCCTTATCGCTCCTTACGGTATTTTATGCGGCACCTGCAAATGTGTCCCTGTCAGCTGCCTGCCGGCTGGTTCACCACATTCAGGCGGTCGGGATGCTCCGCGCTTTTGCTGCGGATGTCGATAATGGGCCCGCCCGTCCCCTCAATATATTCTCTGGTGATGGTGACACGGCCAATGTTGTCGTCCTTTGGCACCTCATACATGATATCCAGCATAAATTCCTCGATAATGGCCCGCAGCGCTCTGGCTCCGGTCTCCTTCTCCATGGCCTTGTCCGCAATGGCCTCCAGCGCACCCTCATCATAAATCAGCTCTACCTCATCCAGCTCCAAAAGCTTCTGATACTGCTTGAGAATGGCGTTTCTGGGCTTGCTCAGAATCTGCACCAGCATATCGCGGCTCAAACCCTCCAGCGTAAAGATCACCGGCAGACGGCCGATAAACTCAGGAATCATACCAAATTTTCTGATATCTTCCACAGTTACCCTGTTTAAAATATTTTTTTCCTTATCGTATTTATCCTTAAGCTCCGCGTTGTAGCCGATGGACGTTCTCTTATTCAGTCTCTGCTTGATGATCTCGTCCAGATCCGGGAAAGCGCCGCCGCAGATAAACAGGATATTTCTGGTATTCACAGTGGCAAGAGGCACCATGGCGTTTTTGGAGTTGGCCCCCACAGGCACTTCCACCTCCGCGCCCTCCAAAAGCTTCAGCATTCCCTGCTGTACGGATTCGCCGCTCACATCCCTTGCGTTGGTGTTCTTTTTCTTGGCAATCTTGTCGATCTCATCAATAAAGATGATGCCCCGCTCCGCCCGTTCCACGTCGTTGTCCGCCGCCGCAAGAAGCTTCGACACCACGCTCTCTATATCGTCCCCAATATAGCCCGCCTCCGTCAGGGAAGTGGCGTCCGCTATCGCAAGCGGCACGTCAAGAAGCTTCGCCAGCGTCTTTACCAGATAGGTCTTGCCGCAGCCCGTAGGGCCGATCATAAGCATATTGGATTTCTCTATTTCGATCTCGTCCATGGTGCCGGTGGCCACTCTCTTATAATGATTGTAAACTGCCACGGACATCACTTTCTTGGCATGTTCCTGCCCCACCACATACTCGTCCAGCTTCTGCTTGATCATGTGGGGCGGCAAAATCTTCCTGATGTCAATCTCCGCAGCCGCCTTCTTCTTTTTTCTGGGCTTCTGCTTATTCGGAATACCGCCCTCTCCCTGCAAATCCGCCAGATTGACAAAGCTGATATTGGGAAAGCCCTTCCCACCGTTCATGTCGTTCATATTGGGGTTATTCAAAAGCCCCTGATAATCAAACTGGCTGACCGTATCCATGGTCTTATGCATACAGTCGTCGCAGACACAGATATGATTGGGCAGTTTAAACATCTTCCCCGCCTTGCTCTCGGGTCTGCGGCAGATAAAACAGACGTCCTCATAGTCGTTTCCGGAATCGTCCTTTTTCCCATCCTGCGTTTCAGGCTTCTTCTCTTCCTCCAGCGCAGTCTCTTCGTAGGTATCGTCTCTGTGATCGTCCATCATATCCTCCTCGCCTCATCTTTACGTTTCCGCTGTCTGCGTCTATTTTACCATAAATATAAGGCCTGTTGTATAAAATCTTTGTGAAGAAAGGGCCGCATTGCCCTTAGAAGAAAGGACCGCACTCCCCTGATGGAAATGCAGTCCTTCCCTTATAAACCTGTGGTAATCCTATTCGTTTACTTTATTTCCCAGCGTGAGATGTCTGACAGCCTCCTCGTAACCGGCCACCGTCATGGTCATCACCTTCACGTCCACATCGTCGCCTCTGGCGTAAAACTCCAGCTCCTTCTGCAGTTCATCCATGGAGGTAATCTTATCTCCGTCAAATTCGGTGATGATATCGCCCTGTTTAATGCCTCCCGCCGCTGCCGCCGAGTTTTCATAAACCTGCGCCACATATACGCCCTCGGGCATACCGTAGGCCTGGGATACCTCCTGCGTCACACTGATGCCGGAAATGCCAAGATACCCTCTCTCCTCTTCCGCAACCTTACTCTTTGTTTCCTTAAGCATCAGCTCCGCAATGATGGGGCTTGCCGAAGAAATGGGAATCGCATAACCCATGCCTTCCACGGCGCTGCCGCCGATCTTATTGGAATTAATGCCGATCACCTCGCCCTTGATATTTAAAAGCGCGCCGCCGGAATTACCGGGATTGATGGCCGCGTCTGTCTGGATAAAGGTTCCCTCTACATTGTCTCCGCCATAAATGGAGCTGGACGATATACTGATGCTTCTTTCCAGCGCGCTGATCACACCCGTCGTCACGGACTGACCATAGCCGAGAGAATTGCCTATGGCAATGGCCGGCTCGCCCACCGTCAGTTCATCGGAATCGCCAAGCGTAGCCACTTCGATGGCATCCAGAGTATCGGACGACAGCTCCGTAAGCGGCACGGCTATGACCGCCAGATCCATTTTGGAATCCTGTCCCTTGATAAACGCTTCCGCTTCGCTCCCCTCGTTAAACTGAACCGTCAGTTTATCCGTATCCGCCACCACATGATAGTTGGTGACAATCAACAGCTCCGTATCGTTTTCACCTACAATGATGCCGGAACCGCTGGCATCCGCCTCGCTGCTCATGGACTGTCCCCAGTAAGACATGGTTTCCGTATAGTGGTTATTTACCGCAACGATAGAGGGCATCACTTTCTCCACCACATCCGTCACGTCAGTGACCACCGCCGTCACCGTATCGGACTGTCTGATGAGAGCCCCGTCTTTGGCGCCTTGCTCCTGTATATCTCTTGCAGTCTCCGTTTGCGCAAGGTTCGTTCCATCCGCCGATTCTGAAATCTCTACCGGGTCTTTGTCCAGCATACCGGAAGCCGCCTCCACAATATACAATCCAAGACCTGCAAAAAGTCCGAAGAACAATCCAAGAGAAACGGCTACAAGGGCTTTTCTGAGATAACCGGCCGGCTTCTTTTCCCTGGCCTTTCGTTCCTTTTTCTGCCCCGCCTGTGCATAGGTATTCGGATAAGCGCTGCCGTAATGATAATTTCCCGCGCTGGCACGATAATCTCCGGCATTTTCGTAATGATTCCGGCCGGCGCCCTGCCCATAGGAAGTCTGACCGGCATTCTGCCCGTAAGAGGTCTGTCCCTCGCTTTGTCTGTAAGAAGACTGTCCCTCGCTTTGTCCGTAAGGGTTTTGTCCGTAAGCGCCGCCGGTCTGATTTCCCGTATGATTGGAGTAACCGTTTGGATAATTATTATCGTACATAATCTCGCTCCCTTCCATAAAATCACGGATTCTAATCCGCCTGCTTTATTTCCCCTCGCTGATTATGTCCTAAGTATATCTGGCATTTGTGTCTATTTTGTGTTTAATTTATTTAAAAAATGTGTTTTTTACTCCACGGTCACGGACTTAGCCAGATTCCTTGGCTTATCCACATCGCATCCCTTGCCTACGGCAACATAGTACCCGAAAAGCTGTAACGGTATGATGGCCAGCGAATTGGCAAAATAAGGATTCGTCTCCGGAATGTAGATCACATAGTCCGCCGCTTTCTCAATCTCCTTGTTTTCCTCACAGGTCACCGCCAGCAAAAATGCGCCTCTCGCCTTCACCTCCACCATATTGCTTATGGTCTTCGCGTAAAGCGCAGGCTGAGTAGACACAGCCGCCACCAGCGTTCCATCCTCAATCAGGGATATGGTGCCGTGTTTCAGCTCTCCCGCCGCATACGCTTCGGAATGAATATAGGATATTTCCTTCAATTTTAACGAGCCCTCCAGCGAAATCGAATAGTCGATTCCCCTGCCGATAAAGAACACATCCTTTGCACCGATATAGCGGTTTGCAAATCTCTGAATTTTATTCTTATTGTTGAGCAGAAGCTCGATCTGGTCAGGCAGACAGCGCAGATCGGCCAAAAGTGACGCAAATGTCACATCGTCTATTTCGCCGCGCACCCTGCCGAATTTGACGGCCAGCAGATAAAGCGCAATCAGCTGCGCGCTGTAAGCCTTCGTGGTGGCAACGGCGATTTCCGGCCCGGCCCAGGTGTACATCACATTGTCCGCCTCCCTGGCAATGGAGCTGCCCACCACATTGACAATGCCAAGCACCTGAAAACCCCTCTTTTTGGATTCCCGAAGCGCCGCAAGAGTATCCGCCGTCTCCCCGGACTGGCTGATCACCACCACCATGGCTCCCTCTTCGAGGATCGGATCACGATAACGAAATTCAGACGCAAGATCCACTTCCACCGGGATGCGGGCAAGCCCTTCTATCACATATTTGCCGGTAACGCCCGCATGATAGGCTGAGCCGCAGGCCACAATATGAATCTTGCTGACCGCCCGTATCTGGTCGTCGTTCATGTTAAGCTCTTCGATGACAATGTCGTCGTCCTTAATACGGGGCGTAAGCGTATCCGCCACAGTTTTGGGCTGTTCGTACATCTCCTTTAACATGAAATGCTCATAACCGCCCTTTTCCGCCGCGCTGGCATCCCAGTCGATGAATACGGGTTCCTTTGTGGTTTCTTCCTCATCCACCGTGTAGAAATGCATGTGATCCACCCGCAGACGCACCACTTCCTGATTATCCACATAATATACCTTTCTGGTATACTTTAAGACTGCGGGAACATCCGACGCGATAAAGCAGCCGTCCTCATTCTGACCCACAATAAGGGGGGAATCCTTTCTGGCCGCAAAAATCTGATCGGGGCAGTCCGCAAAGAGTATGCCCAGCGCATAGGAACCCTCCACCCGGTGCAGCACCTTGGTAACTGCCTCAAGCGGGTTGCCCTTGTAATAATAATCCAGAAGATGCGCCACAACCTCCGTATCTGTCTCAGAAATAAACTTATAACCGCGGTCGGTAAGCATCTTCCGCAGCTGTATATAATTCTCGATAATACCGTTATGTACCACGGTAATCGTCTCCGACTCGTTAAAATGCGGGTGCGCGTTGCTGTCGCTTGGCACGCCGTGGGTCGCCCAGCGCGTATGCCCGATTCCGCAGATTCCCGGCAGAGTCTCCCCGCCGCGGGTCATATTTTCCAGCACCTTAAGCCGCCCCACCGATTTTGTGATATTCACCTTTCCCTTTTCATCTATGACAGCCATACCCGCTGAGTCGTACCCGCGGTACTCCAGCCTGGACAGACCGTCCAGAATGATGGGCGCCGCCTGCTTTGTCCCTATATATCCTACGATTCCGCACATATTATACCTCTTTCCGAAGCGCTGCATTAAACGCTTCTTCTCAATTTATTATTTCCTTATCTACAGACAGCCCTGTCTCCAGTACTCCTTATTGGAAGACATGGAAAGCACCAGCCGCTTTGGCAGACGGCGGTACTTCTTTCCGCACAGATATCCGGCGTATTTAAAGGCGCACTGTAAAATAACGCCCGGTATCTTATTTCTCATTCCCTTTTTTTTCAGGTGCGCCACCGTGCCCTTAAGAAGCCGAAGCCCCTCCGATTCCGACGGATAAGCCGCAAACACCTCAGGATGATCAGCCTGGGATACGCCAAGATCAAAATTCCGATGAAACTGCTGCCTGTAATTATAATTATGGGAGTGATACACACAGGCCCCCGCCACATAGGCTATGCCGTAATCCGCGTTCACCGCCTTTGCCGCATAAAGCATATCCTCGTTAAATATAGCCCGGTTGACAAATCCCCCGAGAGCGTCGAAAATCTCCCGCTTATAGGCCGCGCATACGTTGGAGCAGAAAAAAGTCTTAATCCCCAGCTCCGGCAGATCCGCCTTCGTCTTGATGAAAGACTCCTCCGGGTAGTTAAAACGCCTCGTATACCGCTCGATCTCGCCGCTTTTTTCTCCGGGCAGCTGTCTTGCGTATGCCGCCGCAGTCCCTTCGTCCCGCAGTCCCGCAAGCAGACGCTCCACCAAATATTCGTCGGCGGGCATGGCGTCCTGCGTCATCATGAGAAACACATCCGCCTTGGAGAGCCTGACACCCTGATTTCTTGTATGACCGTGATCAAACTCCCTTTTTGACAGGTGCTTCACTGTTATATTATGATAAGTCCTCTCAAGAACAGTACCGTAAAACAGCCTGTCAAAATATTTTTGCTCCGTATTCATAATAATAATCTGATTCACAGGATGCGACTGTGTCTCCAGCTTTTCCACCAGCGTCAAAAACCCGCGATCCGGTTTGTAGACGGGAATGATCACGTCCACTGTCTCCATGCGTCCGCCCTCCGTCCGCTAAAAATCAAAAGGCAAGGGGCCTGCAAAACAAGCCCCTTTTCTTTTATTTCGTCAAATATCCGTTTGTTTCTTCGTATATCTTGTCACTGCACTGCTTCACGGTTTCTGACGGCTCGTAATTTTCCGTATCAAACAGGAACTTGTGCAGCCACTTTACGTTGTCTTCCAGGCTGGTAGGAATGACACAGGACCCCTTGGAACCGATCGTACCCGTCACTCTCATTTCCTCCTGCGGGAAGCCTGAGTGATCCGAAATATAGTATTCCCCCACATGACCAAGCATATCTACAATCTCCGACAAATCAAGGGAGGTGTATACCTCGTCAAACACATTGTTCGCCGTCTCCGTCAGCTTCGCCAGATTGGCCTTCTTCGCCTGATCCGCCACAGCCAGAAGCACCTCTCTCTGCCTCTCGGCACGCTTGAAATCGTCTCCCGCCGTATAACGGATTCGGCAGTAGCCGGTAGCCTGCAGTCCGTCTAACAGCTGATAACCCGTATCCTTCACCGGTGTGTAGGACCGCTTCAAATCTTCCGCGATACAGAGCTGATAGTTGTTCAGATGGCTGATCTCTGAGTCGTCCACGTCAATCATTACGCCGCCCAGCGCATCAACAGCGTCAGTCAGTCCTGCAAATCCCACTGTGACGAAGTCCGTAATATTCATATCCAGATTCATATTCAACATATTGATGGCCTGCTCGGGACCGCCCTTCGCATATGCCGCGTTACATTTATTGTAGGAATCGTTGCTCAGGTTCAGGTAAGTATCACGATAAATGGAAACCAGCTTACACTCGCCCGTATCCTGATTAATGGAAGCAATCATAATCGTGTCGCTTCGCGTATTCTTTGTCAGCGCGCCTGTGGTGGAGTCAACGCCGAACAGAGCGATATTTCGGTATCCCTTCATGGTCGTCTCCTGCGCTTCCTGCACGGATTCGTTGATTATGATATCCTTCTCCTTGAGATCCACCTTGCCGGTTCCTGTTCCCGCAAGCACCGCATAAAGCACCATCACCGCAATCAGCAGTATAATAATCTCAACAACAAAAAGAATAATGCGCCTGCGCTGCTTTTTGGCCTGCGCCTTCTTTCCCGCCTTCTTCTTGCCCGATCTCTTCTTCCCGGAGGAGCTGCCGCCCTTTCCGGAAGATTTCTTCCTGGGCCTTACCTCGTCCTCATCATATTCATCCGTATATCTCTTAGCCATAACCTGTACTCCCTGATCCTCCTGAAATCTGTTTCTCATGTTGTTATATTTTGTCTGATTTAGCAAGCTTTAGTAGCCGCTCTTATACGATTATACTACATCTTGATATAATTGCAATATAAATCCCGTTTCTTCCGAAAGTCTTTCACAATTCTTAAGATTTTAGTATCCCTTCTAGTAGGCATTTTTATTGATAAATCCCTTGAAAATTGTGAGAAACATAATCTTAATATCAAAGGATATGGTCCAGTTTTCTATATAGAAAATATCGTACTCAATCCGCTTTTTAATGGAAGTATCCCCCCTGTAGCCGTTAATCTGCGCCCATCCTGTAAGACCCGGCCTGACCTGATGCTTCACCATATAACGGGGAATTTCTTCTTTGAACTGCTCCACAAACTGAGGCCTCTCAGGCCTTGGCCCCACCACGCTCATATCTCCCATCAGGATATTGAAAAGCTGGGGCAGCTCGTCTATGCTTGTCCTGCGCAGAAATTTTCCCACCTTCGTGACTCTGGGATCGTCTTTGGTGGTCCATCCCTTCTCTTCGGCGGAAGCCTGCTGCACCTTCATGGTGCGGAATTTATACATGCGGAAAGGCTTGTTATGCAGACCAATGCGCTCCTGTTTAAAAATAACGGGGCCTCTGGAAGTAAGCCTGACGGCAATAGCTGCGGCCAGCATGATGGGGGAAGACACCACCACTCCCACAAGGGCAGTCAATATATCAACCACCCGCTTCATACACCAGTTCAGGGTATTGGTAAGCGGCACGTAACGGATATTGATCACCGGCAGCCCCATCAGATCCTCCGTGTAGGGACGGCTGGGGAAAAGGCTGTTATAATCCGGAATGAACTTGGTATGCACGCCGGATTTTTCGCACAGATCAACAATATGTTCCAAATGGTCGTAATCCTGCAAGGACAGCGTGATCGCGATTTCATCCAGCTTGTTTTCCGGGAGAATATAGAGAAGATTTTCGATGGTACCGACCACCTTGACGCCCTTGTAAAGCGTCCCGGCAGGCACATGATCGTCCAGAATGCCGCGCACCACATAGCCCCACTGGGGATTCGAATTGATACGCTTGATATACTCCTCCGCCGCGCGGGAATACCCCACCAGCAGAATATATTTGAGGTTGTAGCCCTTTTCACGAAAATACTGCAAAAGCGCACGGATCAGCGAGCGTCCCAGCGTAGTCAGGATAATATTGATGCCGTAGAACATGGCCATCATGGTACGGGAGAAATGGATCTGCGCGATCATGTACCAGCCGGCCATCATCAATACCATGCCCACCGTGTTCGCCTGGAAAATATTCAGAATTTCATAACGGTGAACCGTGGCCCGCTTTGGCGTGTATAAATTAAAAGCGTAATATAAAATAAGATACCCCGGCACAATCAGATAGAGCATCTCAAAATAAGTATGCACGTCAAGAGCACCGACATTAGGATCGGTGTCTGAAAAAGGACTGGCAAACTTCAAATACCAGGCCAGCGTATAGGACGCCGCAATGATAATCGCGTCCAGCACAACATGCAGTCTGTTAAAATATTTCTGGTTGTCTTTTATCATCTATGCTCACATCTTTATCTGCAAACCCGCGCTTTCTGCGTTTTTTTCCCGAATAAGCCGGAAGTTTGCATGTTATATACATAGCTTATGCAATATTTATGGTTATTTTACAATAACCACGCAAAAAAAACAACCATATCTTACAATATATACAATTTCTGGTATTTATAAATGTACGCGATACCATATATTGCGCCACAATTCCCACTGTATTCTGACATATGCAGGCAGACGCTCACTGTCAAAGCGCACCCGCCTCTTTTTCCCTTCCGGAGAACGGCAAAGCCCAATTCCCTTCACCAGCCCTTTCCACCAGCTTTTACCAAGCCCCTTTTTCAGAAAAAAAAGCTGTTTGATCAGAAAGCCTGCCAGAAGAAACGGAAGATTGAGAAGCATCTGCCCGGGCGGCATGTTCTTATAAGCAAGATACACACTGTTTCTTGCCGTCAGCTCCGCCTTAAAGGCGTTATAACGCGACCCCGAGGAAGCGCTTCCCGCATGGCGCACCACAGCCCCCGGCACATAGAGATTGCGAAAGCCGTACAGGCGGGCTCGATACCCCAGATCCACGTCCTCCAGATAGGCAAAATGATTCTCGTCAAGCATCCCTATCTTTTGCAGAATCCGTCTGCGGTAAATGCAGGCGCCGCCGCAGGCGGAAAAAATCTCTCTGGGCGCATCATAATTTTCAGCCGGTTTATCCCTGCCCGCCGCAAAGGCCCAGCCCAAGGCACAGTAATAATCCCCCGCATCGTCGATCCGTGAAGGAGCGTCCATCCTGACCATCCGCGCCGCACCGGAAAACACCCGTTCATCGCCGTCCATGGCTTTCTCCAGCGCTTTCACAAATCCGGGCTGGGCCTCCGTATCGTTGTTTAATAAGATAACATATGTTGTTTCGCTGACCTCCATGCCCCGGTTCACCGCCCTGCAAAAACCATAGTTTCTGTCAAGGGAAATCAACCGGACTTTGGGAAACTTTTCCTGTACAAGCTCCCTGCTGCCGTCTGTGGAACCGTTATCCACCACAATCACCCGGGCCGGTTCTCCCCGCAGGGAGGCAAGGCAGTTTTCCAGATACGCCATGCCGTTGTAGTTGGGAATGATAATAGTGGATCTGCACCCTTCCATCCCATTATCTATCTTTTCCATTCTGATTCCTCACAGCTTGCGGAAGGGTCCCACACCACAAGATATCCCTCTCTGCGCGCCGCCTCTCCCAATGCCATACTCAGTTTCCGATATCCCGCCTCATCACAGGCAAGCCCCGTCACGTCCGCAATACGAATTTCCCGATTTTCCAGACGCCCTTTCCCGTAAAGGCTTCTCTCCCGATAGGGAAGCCCTGTAATCTGGCTAAAAACAGGACGCAGCTCCTCCCGCACCTGCACGCAGCGGATATCCACCGCCGCACAGTCCTGCATAAGCGCCGCCCGGTGCGTGCTCCCCCCGGTAAACCGGGCGGGCAGTCCCGAAAAAAGAATGTGTCCCCGCTCGTCATAGGCTCCTGCAAAAATCTTTCTTCTGCGGTTCAAAAGCCGCCCTCCCACAAGCCCCACATCCTGTCTGACACGCAGTATGTCCGGGTCATAGGCAATATGATAAAAGCCAAGATGCAGGCTGTGCGTAACCTGCGCCGAAAAGCCTCTCCTTTCACAGAAATCCGCAAGGGCTCTCCTTCCCGCCTCGTATGCGTAGGATTTGCTGGCTGTATTTAAAGCCGTGGAATCCCTGTGGGACCGCCAGTGATAGAGCACCTTCGGTATATGGACGATCCGCCCTGCACAGGGAAGCCTTGTCCCGCTTGGCCAAATACTGTCCACCACCCGCAGCACCAGATCATAGTCCTGCGCGCCATCGTATTCTCCCCGCAGCATAAGCCGCTTCATGAGCCCTGCTTCCACCGCCATAAAGTGGCAGATATAGTTATTTGATAATATTAAATCCAGATTAAATTCCTGCTTAACATGCGGATTTTCAAAGGTTTTCGACGCATCGTCATACTTATCCTCATCGGAGTACACAAGCGCCGGAGCGCACCCGTTTTGTCTTCCCCGGCGCACCGCCTCCGCCATTTCATATAAAGCATCAGGTGTTATGAAATCATCATGATCCAGAAGCGCAATGTAATCTCCCTTGGCCAGCGCAATGCCCGCATTGGTGTTTTCGGCAATGCCCCTGTTTTCGGAAAGCCTACTGTAACGAATCCGCATGTCGCCCGTTTCATGTATGATCCTGTTCACCGTATTCTCCACCCCGGAGCCCGCGCTGGCATCCGCTATCACCAGCTCCCAGCGGGGATAGCTCTGGGCCTGCACGGAGGAAATCATTTCCCGCAGATAGGTTTCCCCGGTCTCATAAGCAGGCGTGACAATACTGAACAGGCAGTCCCCTTCCCCCGTCTTCTTTCTCTGCGCTTCCAGCGCCTCTTCCCCCGGCGGCTGATAGCGGTAAGGCGCTGCGCTGCGCTCCTCCTGCATCCGTTCCGCCGCCGCATAAAAAGTGCCGGAAAGCCCGTTCTTTTTTAAATAATTTACTGTTTTTCTTACATTGTCGAGTCTCAGTATCCGATTACCCACCGCCAGGTCTCCTGTCCTTTTCCCGTTTTCTTCCCTGCGCATAAGTCAGGCCGCTCCGCACTTGTCATGCCGGAGCGGCCTGGTTTCTGTTACAATCCTGCCACGACGACTGCTTTCTCTGCCGCCTAGATATTCTTCTTTACTTCCTCGGTCAGGCTGTCAAGCTTCGCCTGCGCGTCTTCCAAACTTGTGCCCTTCACGCCCATATAGAACTTGATCTTGGGCTCCGTGCCGGAAGGTCTTGCACAGCACCAGGAATCATTGGTCAGGTCAAAATAAAGAACATTGGACTGCGGAAGCCCGGTCTCGCCCGCTTCGCCGGTCTCCAGATTCAGAGTCTTTCCCGTGTCGTAGTCCCTGAACTCCTTCACCTTCAGCTCGCCGAAGCTCCTGGGCGGATTCTGGCGCAGCTTGTTCATCAGCTCCTCGATCTCCTTTGCGCCCTCAACGCCCTTTTTGGTAATGGCATACTGGCTTTCTTTATAGTAACCGTATTTCTCATAGAGATTAATCATCTGATCCCATACCGTACGGCCGTTCTTCTTGCACCATGCCGCCATCTCGCACAGGCACATAACCGCCACAATGGCGTCCTTATCCCTGGCATGAGTGCCGGCAAGACAGCCGTAGCTCTCCTCCAGACCAAACACATAGTTGTTGGAGCCGCTCTGCTCAAAGAGCTTAATCTGCTCGCCGATAAACTTAAATCCTGTGAGAACCTCGATAAACCTGACTTTATAGTCTTCCGCAATGGCCCGCGCCATATTGGTGGTAACGATGGTTGTCACAAGAGCCGGATTTTCGGGCATTTTACCGGTCGCCGTCCGCTCCCTTAAAATGTATTCCGCAATCAGCATACCGGACATATTGCCTGTAAACGGCACATACTCGCCGGATTTGGTATCCAGTGCATAAATGCCCAGTCTGTCCGCGTCAGGATCGGTGGCAAGCACGATGTCTGCATTCTTCTCCTTCGCCAGCTTAAGCGCCAGCGTAAAGGCCTTGGGATCCTCGGGATTCGGATATTCCAGTGTGGTAAAGTCGGGGTCGGGCATCTCCTGCTCCGGCACCACATATACGTTCTTAAAGCCAAGCTCAGACAAAATCCGCCTCACAGGCACGTTACCCGTGCCGTTAAAGGGCGAGTAAACGATCTTCATATCCTCCGCCATCTCTTTGATCACGTCGGGATGAATGATCTGCTTTTTCAGCTCCTCCATATACCTGTCGTCGATTTCCTTACCGATGACTTCATAAAGGCCGGCCTTCTTCGCCTCCTCCTTATCCATGGTCTTCACGGTGTGATAATCCGTTACGTTATTCACCTCCGTGATGATTTCCTTATCCTTGGGCGCCGTCACCTGCGCGCCGTCCTCCCAGTAGCATTTATAGCCGTTATATTCCGGCGGATTGTGGCTGGCCGTGATCACGATACCCGAAATACAGCCCAGCGTGCGCAGCGCAAAGGATAATTCCGGCGTAGGGCGAAGAGCATCGAACACATAAGCCTTAATACCGTTCGCCGCAAGGCACAGAGCCGCCTCATCCGCAAACTCCGGCGACATCCTTCTGGAATCATAGGCGATGGCAACGCCTTTCTTCTCGCCGCCCTGCTTCTTTATGTAATTGGCAAGACCCTGCGTGGCCTTACGGACCGTATAAATATTCATGCGGTTAGTACCCGCGCCGATCACGCCGCGAAGTCCCCCCGTGCCAAACGCCAAGTCCTTATAGAAGCGGTCTTCAATTTCTTTCTCGTCGTTTCTGATCGCCAGAAGCTCCTGTTTGGTTCCATCGTCAAAATAGGAATCCTCCAGCCAAAACTCAAACTGCTCTTTGTAACCCATTGTCAAACCCTCCTTGTATGTTAATTATATTATAACATCCGTCATTAATTATACAGTTCCCGCCTTCTGTTCCTGTCTCTTAAAAAGATTATAGTAAAAGCGGATGCTTCGGTCAAGGCATTTCACGATTCTGCCTTCCCCTCGGAAATTTTCAGTGCAAAGTCGCTGCGCTCCAGCGAAAAATTGGGATTATAGTAGGGATCGCCCTGCTCCAGAAGCTCTTTCCACCGTTCCCGAAACAACGCCGATTCCTTTTCGTATCGCTCCGCGTTTTTTCCCTCCAGATCCGTCCCGCGGGAAGCGGACTCGTAGTGGTAAAGCTCCGCAAATGGCGTGAATACATTCACCCGCCCCGACTTCCATGCGCGGATGCAAAGATCCACGTCGTTCAACGCCACGGCAAAGGTCTCGTCCAGCCCGCCCAGCTCTTCATACAGAGACTTTCTCATCATCAGGCAGGCGCCCGTCACCGCCATCACATTCTGCGCATAGCAGAGCCTCCCCATATAACCGAGATTCTGGCTGCTGACGCGGTAATGGCTGTGTCCCGCCGTCCCGTGTGCGCCAAGTCCCAGCACCACGCCCGCGTGCTGTATGGTTCTGTCTTCATAGTAGAGCTTTGCGCCCACTGCGCCCACATCGCTTCGCTGGGCATACATCAGAAGCTCCTCGATCCAGTCCGGCGTGATCACCCCGGTGTCGTTGTTAAGCAGAAGCACATATTCGCCCGCCGCCTGCGACACACCCAGATTGTTGATCCGGGAATAATTAAATTCCCCTTCATAAGTAATCACACGGATCAGCGAATTTTCCTGTATTTTCCTGTAATAATCAAAAATTTCCCCACCGGCGCTGTTATTTTCCACCACGATGATCTCATAGTTATCATAGGTGCTCCGCTCCACAATGGAAGAAATACAGCGCGACAAGTCCTCCAGATGGTCTTTATTGGGAATTATCACGGACACCTTCGGCTTTCCCAGAATCTCATATTTGATCTGAAATATGGTCTCAAAAGCCTTGGTTGAGGTAATTTCGAAATTCTTAAATCCCTGCGCGGTAAGATGGGCCGCCACCGCCCCTCTGGCCGCCTCAATGGCATAGGTCTTCGCGTTAATGTCGGAAGCCACGCTTCCCGCATGGGATCTCCAGTAATAGAGGAGCTTTGGCACATGCACCACGCACTTTGCCCGGGAAGTAAGGCGCAGGATCATATCATGATCCTGACTGCCGTCGAACTCCGAACGGAACAGCTGCGTACCGTCCAGCAGCCTTCTGGCAAAGGCGCTGAAATGACAGATATAATTGTTGGCCCGCAGATTATCCGGCGCATAATCCGGCTTAAAGTGCAGGGTAATCATGTCGTCTATGGTGGCGTTTCCCTTAAACGTCGCTTCGTCGCAGTAAATGTAATCCGCACCCTTCTCACAGATCGCCTTCATATACTCGTAGAGGACGCTTGGATGCAGCACGTCGTCATGGTCAAAAAGCGCGATATAATTGCCGGAAGCCATCGACAGGCAGGCGTTGGTGTTTCCCGATATGCCTTCGTTTTTCGGCAGCTTCTTATAGAGAATGCGGCAGTAAAGGCTGCTTCTGGGGCGAAGATACTGCTTGTCCCTGTCCATGTATTCCCGGCAGATCTGTTCCACGTAAGCGTGCTCCTCGTCCGACCCGTCGGCCAGACACAGCTCCCAGCCCTCATAAGTCTGGTCGATCACAGACTCAATCGCCTGCCGCAAAAACTTTTCAGGCGTATTGTAAAGCGGCATGAGGATACTGAATTTTACTTCCCTGTCAAATTTGTAAAGCCGCTGTCTGGCTGCCTCCTCGATCTGCGGAAAGCTGGCGGTACCATGCTGCGCCTTGGCCTGCCGCTTGATCATTTTTGCGCCCACCTTGCGCGCAATTCCCTTAAGGCTGCCATAACAGCCCAGCCGCTCCTTCATACGCGTCAGTTTGTGATAAAGCGTGCGCAGCGGCTTCGAAGCACGCCAAGGCATGCTTTTCCTGATTTTGTCAAGCTTCCTCTGGGTGGCCTCTCTGGTTTTTTCCGCCTCCGCCAGCTTGTGTCTCAATGCGCGGCCGCGACGCTTTTCCCTCTGATAGGCTTCCTTATAAAAACGAAGCGCCTCTTCCTCCGTCAAGTTTCCTCGTTCCATGCCAAATGAATCCTCTCTGAAATGATCCTCTCTATTCTTCTGCGGCAAAATCCGCCGCTTTCTGCTCCACCGTGATTTTTCGCTCAGACCAATCCACAAAAATCAATTCTGTCTCGGCCTCGCTTACGGCTTCCCTGACGGCAAGCATCCCTACCCGGTACTCGCCGGGAACAAGGTTCTTTAGCTGCACCCGCAGAACAAATCCGGCCAGTCCGACGTTTTTCTCCTCCGGCAGAATCTCTTCCACATCCGTCCGATGCCAGTCTGCCGGAACGGCCAGATAACCCGCGCCGTCCGGCCGCTGTAAAATAATTTCCCGCCGAAAAGCCGCGTTGTCCGCCTCTGGCAGATAACTCCATCCCATGATCCAGACGATGTCCGGCTCTTCTCTGTGTATTTTATGCTGCATCTCGGCCCGGTCCACCGTCAGCCGGAGCCTTCCCCGCCCCGCTCTCCGCAGGCGCTTTTTCAAAACCGACCTGGCCGCATGCCGCACTTCCTGCGTGCAGAGACAATCTTCGTGGGGAAACTTATAATTACACACATAATTTGACGCATTGTCAATCAAATCCTTATGGTAAAACGGGTCTTTTCCCGCAAACGCCGGGTGGCGTCCGTAAAGCGCCTCTTTCTCCGAAAGCAGCCTCTCCCATTTTTCTCCGCTCTGCTCGTCAAGCCCGCGGCTTAAGGATTCATGATGACAGAGGATCACGTCGTTTCGCTGTACATTGACATAGCCCGCCTCCAAAAGCCGGAAACAGAAATCCACATCGTTGTAAGCCACCGGCAGGGCTTCGTCCATTCCGCCCAGCGCCTCGTACTTTTTTCTTGCCACCATCAGGCAGGCGCCCGTCACCGCCGCCACATTGTAAGTAACGCGGTTCCTGCCAAAATAATAGTCCTCCTCGTCGGGAAACGTAACAAGCTTGTGGGAGGGACCGATTTTCAGATTGGTAACGCCCGCATGCTGAATATTTTCCGTACCCGCATACCAGAGCTTTGCGCCCACCGCGCCCACGTGGGGCTGCAGGGCCTGTCCCGCCATACGGCCAAGCCAGCTCTCCTCGATAATTTCCATATCGTCGTTCATCAGAAGGATCAGATCGCCCCTAGCCTGCTTCTCCCCAAGATTGCACATTTTGGAGAAATTAAATTCCATGGGCTCATAGATATAGGTAAAGTCGTAGATTTTACGCAAAGCCTCCGTCTTCTCACGGTTCTCTTCACTGCTTCCGTTATCCACCACAATCCACTCATAGTAGCGGTACTGAGTTTTTTCCTTAAAGGAACGCAGGCAGGTTTCCAGCACCTGCGGATGATCCTTTGAAAGAATGATCACAGAAACCACACGATGGGGTGCAATCGCCGTATTTTCACTGCCGGAACGGGTACAGCGCTCCCTGCCGGAAACGGAAGTGTCGTAAAGCAGATGGTAAATATCAGGATCGGCCCCCTGGGCAAGCTTTCCCTGAATGCCCCGCCGCATGAGCGTATCCTCTTTCAGCGTCACATATTTTGCGCCGGCGCCCATAAGAAGCTTTCCTTCCGCCAGATCACGGCGAAGCTCCCCGGCCGTCCTGTCGGTCTTATTATGATAAAGAATCTCATCCAGATGGCCCACGGCCGCCTGTCTCTTTTTTAAATCCCCTCCTGTCAGCTCGGTTATCTTTTCCTCCAGCCGCAGGCACAGCTCATAAAAGCCCAAATCCGGGTCCTTCATGCTCACCATTCGATAGGTCATGCTGTCAAAGGCATCCACCCTGACCGCCAGAAAATGTCCCCAGTACTGGAACGCCAGCAGCGTATCCGGCGAATAGTCCGGTTTAAACCAGGGTTCCATCCTTTCCGTCAGGTCTTCCCGGTAAAAGTCCTCATCCGCATAGGCCAGAAGACACTCCCTGTTTTTCTCAAAAAACGCCTTTACCGCCGAGAAAACATGGGGCGCCAGCAGTCCCTCTCCGTAAGTTAGGATACGGACGTCCGTATCAGGCACCGCAATTTCCCGGAACCCATGAACCGAAACGGGCTCCGTTCTATTAGTAGCAGGTGCTATGTTATTTTCCGTGCCGCCCTTTTCACAAAATGCAATCCACTGCCGATAGGGGTTTGACTGCTCCGCCAGCGCCTTTTCATAGGCAAGCCTCTTTTCAGGCGCCGCTTCCACCCGGGACAGATTTACATCCGGCCGGGGGCCGCCCCTCATCCGGCCTGCCATTTTCCTTGCGGGAGCGGTTGCTTTTGACGCGATTCGATAAAGCGGATTGGCGCAGATTCGGTTCAGTTTATCCGAAAGATCCGCCTGCCGCCTCTCCGCATCCGCTATGCGTCCGGCCATCTGCGTATTCTTTTTCCGCTCCTCCTCGTAGGCCGCCATATAATACGCCGCCCAGTCGTGATGGTTCTTCTGTCTGCTCATCAGCTAAACAATCCCCTTTTCTGCAAATGTTTCACGCTTTCCAATGACATTCTCGTTATCTCCATGACCGCCTCCAGATGATTTTCCTCCCCGGCAGGCAGTCCCCAGAGAGACAACGTAATATTGGGATCTTCCGTAGGGAAGGCATACATCTCCTCACCAATCCGAAAACCGTTCATCTGTAACTGCTTTCCCTTTAAGGAGATCCCCTCACCGTTCCAGCTGATTCTTTTCACATGAATTATGCAGGCATGGCTGCCGGGATCAATCCGAACGGCGCTGCGCCCGCCGGGAATCCGAACGGAAAGCTCCACCTGTCCGTCGTCGCCGCGTCGAATCTGTTCCCCGTCCTCTTCCGGAAAGAAGGACTGCTCTTCCAGAAATCCCCTGCCGGTATCTTCGTAGATCTGTATGCGGTCGTCCGCCGCCTTATTTCTTAATCCCTCGCAAAAATCCGTCAGCGTATACACCGGCTGGCCGATGGCCTCCCTGATCTCCGCCATGGAAAGTCTTTTTCCCGTCACATACTTCTGAAATTTCATCTCTTCCCTGCGGTACTGCTCCGCCTCCGCAGGCCCGATTCCCAACTTATCAAATATCAAATCAGGATTTAGCGCATTCCTTTTTTCGTCTTCAAGAAGATAACAGTAGATCGCGCGGAAGGCAATCTGCTTCGTATCAACAGCCTTATCAAAGGTCCATTCACAATCAATCAGACCCCATTTTTCTTCACTTAAATAACTGTCGATATTTAAATTTTCGCTTTTTCCCGTTTTTTCATTACAATCGTTACCGCCTTGTGAAATCAGGATATTTGCAAAAATAAGGTCGTAATCCGCGACCGCCTTCTCCTCTCCCCAGGATATCCTTTTCAGGTACTCGTCAAAAAGTCTGTGGAAACCGTCAAGGTCATTTTCCAAAAGCCTCTCGTCAAGAATTTCCTCCAGCGTCCTGCCTTCCAAATATTTAATCGTGATATAAGGTGTTCCGTCCGCCGTTTTGTCCAGCCGACTTTCATTGACCGCTATCCGGCTTCCCTCATAACGCTCCGCCAGCTTTTCATAAGCCCGTGCAGTGGCTTCGATATGGTTCTGCGCCTCTTTGCATAACGGGTGCTTTTCCAAGATTTTACCCGATCCCGTCCCTTTTTGCAGTGTTTTGATCTGAAATTCCTCTTTTCTGTCATTGGAATATTTTACATATTCCTCCGGCAGGGAAGGCCCCAGAAGCAGCATATAGGAATTGGAAAAGAGAGGGAACTGCCCCTCCTTTAAAATCGTATCGAAAACCCGCTTTTCATCAAACAGCTGTATACGGTCCCGGTCAAAATTACGCATGTTATTCGATAATTCTCCCCGTTTGGGCAGCCTTTTGTCCGAGTAAAGGGTCGTCATAAACTTATAGTCCGGGTAGGGATAATACATCTGCGTCTCCTTAAAGCCGCAGCGTTTTGCAATAGAAAGCAGCCCCTCTCTGGTAAAGGTGCGGACCACGCCCCCCTCCGGATAATCTTCTATCCCGGAGAAATAGCTGCCCAGATGGTCTTCCCTGCACCCTGCCCAATACTTTAATCCAAATTTATTCTCAATGGCGATAGCAATATGGCCGCCGGATTTCAGATGCTTTTTAATGATCCGCAGGAAATCCTCATAGGGCGTCTTTGATCCGATATAAGCCTGCGCATACTCAAAAACGCCGATCAGACAGATGTAATCATAGTCTTTGGGCAGATCAGGCTCCACATCCTGAAAATTGCCCACATGGATTGTTACGTTTTCCGCTTCCATATGACGGTAGGCATTTATCATGCTTCGCTTTCTGGAAAGCTCCACGCAGGTCACTTCCCCGGCTCTCCTTGAGAGAGCCCCCGTAATCGCGCCGCATCCCGATCCCACTTCCAGTACCTTCATGGAAGAATGGATGGGAAGCCACTCCACAATATTTTCTCGCTGGCAGGACAGATGATATAATATTTCCCAGCTCTTTCTCTCCTCTATGATACGGGGATATTCCACCGAAGAATAGTTTTTCGCTATATCTAAAAGCTCGTCCTCCACGTCCCCGTCACAGTACAGATCTTCACCCGGATAATGGGTTAAATCCAGTTTTATCTTTCCAATTTCTTCTATTTTACGTTCCGACATTTTCCCGTCCCTTCAATAACAGCCACTATTTAACAGTGATTTTGGAATTCATATCATAAAATCCCACCGTATCCTTGTCCGAAATCACCGTCACATTCAACACGTCGTACAGCCTGTGATACACCGTAAAGTCATCCTCCTCATAGCCGGTAACGCCAAGCGAAAGCAGATAATCCCCTCCCTGCATGTTCATATTCTGAGTGAAGGTGATCTCCTTTGCCTCTCCGGCTTCCACGGATTCCAGAAACGCCTTTTCAATCATGGTATTGGTGCCCGTGATCTCCGTACCGCGCACGTTTTTAATGGTAAAAGCGAAGATGGGCGCGGCGATCCGCTGTGCCATCTCCACCCGCATATGAATGGTAAAGCTGCTTCCCTTTAGAATGGTGGACGTCCTTGTACCCTGTTCGTCCGTAATATAGTATTCCGTAATCAGCGCCTTTTTAGAACCATACTCCAGAAGCTCGGGATTTTCCGCAATCCCCGGCTGTTTATCCGATTTCCCCCCATGCTGTTTACTGCCGTCCACACCTTTTGCCGCCATCTCCCGAAGCTGCTCGTCATCCACCAGACGCGATTCCTCCGATTCCGGCGCCGCATACTGCCCCACAAGCACCTGCTTGTAGGTATCTATCATCTGTTTGGCGTTTCCCTCACCAAGCTTGACGCCCTGATTCAGAAGCACCACGCGGTCACAGTATTTGCTGATGCTGCTCAGATCATGGCTGACAAAAACAATTGTCTTTCCCATCTCCTTAAACTCTTCAAACTTGTGGTAACATTTTGCCTGAAAAAACACATCTCCCACGGACAAAGCCTCATCCACAATCAGAATTTCAGGGTCAATATTAATTGCCACGGCAAAAGCCAGGCGCACAAACATACCGCTGGAATAAGTTTTGGCAGGCTGGTACACATAGTCGCCAATGTCCGCAAAGGCAAGTATATCCTCCATCTTTTCATCAATTTCCTTCTTGGAAAAACCGATCATTGTGCCGTTTAAATAGATATTTTCAATGCCGTTATACTCCATGTTGAAGCCGGCGCCCAGCTCCAGCAGCGCCGAAATGCGTCCATTGACCCTGACTTCTCCCGATGTGGGAGACAGAACGCCTGTTATTATTTTAAGAATCGTCGATTTGCCGGAACCGTTGGTGCCTATAATGCCTACGCACTCTCCCTGCCGGATGGACAGATTGACCCCCTTCAAGGCGCGGTGCTCGGTATGGTGCCTGCCGCGTCCGATCCGAAGAGCCTCTTTCAGACGGTCCGAAGGCTTGTCGTAGAGCTTATATACTTTTTCCAGATTGGTAACTTCAATCGCTATGTTTTCCATGATTTTTCCTTATAATTAATTATCTATACGCGGTTTCGCACAGTCATGCCGAGGCTGCGTAGCAGTCCTCGTGATCGAGCTTGCTCGATCGGCTATAATACATCCGCAAAATGTGTCCGCAGTCTCCTGAACACCAGCGTTCCGATACAGAACAGACTGATCGTGAAAATCCAGAAATAAGTGGAGGAATAAAAATGCTCCCAAAACCACACTTCCTCAAAAATGGCGCTGCGGTAGCCATTGACAATATAAACAAGCGGATTTAATTTAAAGAGCGTCTTCATATTGTCGCTTGGCAGCATCCTGATATTCCACATGATGGGAGTCGCCCACATGCCGATTTGCAGCGCAATGCCGATCACCTGCTGTAAATCCCTGATAAATACCACCAGCGCGCTGGTCAGGTAGCTGAGCGCCAGAACAAAGAGAAACAGACAGAAGCTGTAATAAAAAATCTGTATGGTATAGATGGTGGGCGTATAGCCGTAGCAGACTGCCACAATCATCAGAATTGCCACAAAAAAGATATGAATGAACGTGGCTGCAATCGTCTTGATAATAGGCAGGATGCTGATATTAAACACTACCTTCTTCACAAGATAGGTGTATTCCACAAGCGCCATCGTTCCCTGCGTGATGGCTTCGGAAAAATAAAACCAGGGAACCAGACCCGCCATCAGATACAGCACATAGGGCGGTTCCGCGCCGTCCGCCGCGACAAACTGCACTCTTGCGTCAAATACCTTGTCAAACACGATCCAGTACATCAGCACCGTTACCACAGGCTGGGCCAGCGCCCAGACAATTCCCAGATAGGAACCCGCATAACGCTTTTTAAAATCGTTTTTGGCCAGCTTCCAGATCAGCATCCTGCTCTGAAAAAGCTCCACGGGAATCGTCACAATTCTCTCATAATAGATGGAAAACGTAATACAGGTAAAAACAATCAACACACAGCCGCTGACCTTCTTCATCTGCTCCGTCACCTGATCCGCCAGCGGATTATGGTGCGCTATGAGCACAAACGCCAAAAGCATGCCAAGCCCCCAGAATATTGCTATCGCTGCGGACTTTGGAATATTTTTTTTCTCTTTAATAAAACCTTTTTTTCTCTTTTCTTCGCTCATCCCTGCTGCCCTTCAAACCGCTGTCAACGGTATTTTTCCGTGAACGCGGAAAGTCCCGCCCATTTCTGGTCCTTATCGGACATAACGAGATTCATTCCTTCCGGTATCGGCCAGTCAATCCCGATCTCCGGGTCATTCCAGCAAATACCGCCCTCGTCGTTTGGATGGTAAAAATCCGAACATTTATAGGTAAACTCCGCGTAATCCGACAGCACGAAGAAGCCGTGTGCAAAATTCTTCGGAATAAAGAACTGCTTTTTATTCTCAGCGGAAAGAATCACGCCGTACCATTTTCCGTAGGTCGCAGAGCCGGGACGTAAATCCACCGCCACATCGAAGACCTCGCCCGCCAGCACCCGCACCAGCTTATCCTGGGGATACCGAATCTGAAAATGCAGGCCTCGAAGCACGCCTTTTACGGAAGAGGACTGGTTGTCCTGCACGAATACCTGATCAATCCCCGCCGCCCTGTAATCGTCATAATGATAGGTCTCCATAAAATAACCCCTGCCGTCTCCAAACACAGTGGGCGTGATCACCTTAAGCCCTTCAATGTCGCATGTCTCTACTGTTATCTTTCCCATGTTTCCTCCTTATCGTTCAACCCGCGCCCATTCAGCACGGCGCACGGTCCATTCGCAAAATCGCGCTGCGCGCTCGCGTACGTTCAACGCGGCACATTTCCGCTGTCGCCGTTCACCACGCCCGAATATCCCGCCGCATTCCCGGCATGATTGATCGAAGTATCAATATTCATGTAACACAGATTCAAATCCACATTGGTGGAAATACCGTCCACCGTTCCCTGAGAAGTATACTGCCACATATGATAATACCCGTCGTAAGTGGGCACCGCCGCATACTCCGCAAGCCAAACCCTGTAATCTGACAGTTTTGTCATATCTATTTTCTCGTTGAGCCAGTTGCGGGAAGCGTAAACGCCCGTCTCGTACCCCGCCGCCTCGATGGTCTGTAAAAACGCCCTGTGCGCTCTGGTGCGCGTATCGCTGTCCAGATCGTCGGCCCTTCCGCTGCCGCCGGTGCTCTCGCTGTCCAGGAAAACGGGGTAGTCCACATCGTATTGCTCAATCAGACGAATGACCATGGAGGCCTCCTCAACGGCTTCCACCTCATCAAGGGCCTGTGTGAAGAAATAAACGCCCACCGGAATGCCCGCCTCAATGGCGCCCCTGATATTTTCCTCATATCTGGGATCAATTACCAGAGCGCCCGTAGATGCGCCGCGGTAGCCGCAGCGGATAATGGCAAACTCGATGCCCGCCTCCTTCACCGCTTCCCAGTCGATTTCCTTATTCCACTTGGACACGTCGATGCCAAGCTTCGCGCTGCCGTTGTCAAACTGCAGCTCCATATTCTCCGTACCGTCGGCCTCTTCCTTTGCGTCGTTAACCGCCTTATCTTCCTTTTCGGGATCAATATCATCCTCGGTCAGCATCAGGTACTCGATATTATCAATCACGCGATACTCAATATCCTGCCTCACCTGAATGGTTGTGATGGTATTGGGTATGCGAAAGCCGTCCTGTTCGTTGAGAAACACGCTGTATTCCCCGGAGCGCAGGCCGTCCACATAGATAACGCCGTCCATGTCCGTGTCCGTATACTCGCCCACATCCTGAATCGTTACCGTAAATTCCGTCCCCGTTACCAGACGTCCCATACTGTCCACAACCATAATCCGCAAATCTCTGGCTACAGAACTCATCATGAGGGACACGTTTCTGCCGGAATAGGATTCAATGCTCTTAAATTTAACCTCCGGGTCAAAAAAGGTCTCGTCGCTCAGAAAAGCAGACAGATTGCCTCCTATCTGTCCTTCCGCGCGTTCTATCTCCTCGTCCTGTACCGGCTCTTCCTCCTGTACCGGCTCTGCGCCGGCAAAGCCAAGCTTTCGCTTCACCATATCCCAATTTGTGGCGGCAAGCACGCCAAAGGCCGCCACAAACACGACGATCATAAAGATCATCGCCCGTTTTATCCTCTTAGAGTCCATTTGCAACCTCTACCATGTATTGTCCGTAAGCCGTCTTCATCAGCGGTTCCGCCAGCTTAAGAAGCTGTTCCTTTGAGATAAATCCCCTCTTATAGGCAATCTCCTCAATACAGGAAATATACAGTCCCTGTCTTTTCTGGAATGCCGCCACAAAATCGGCCGCGTCCAGAAGCATATCATGGCTGCCCGTATCCAGCCACGCAAAACCGCGCCCCAGCGTCTCCACTCTGAGCATTCCTCTGCGCAGATATTCGTTATTGATACTGGTAATCTCAATTTCTCCCCGGGCGGAGGGCTTTACATTGGCCGCAATCTCCACCACATCGTTATCATAAAAATACAGCCCCGGCACCGCGTAGTTGCTCTTCGGATGTTCCGGTTTTTCCTCGATGGAGAGGGCCATGCCGTTTGCGTCAAACTCCACCACGCCGTACTCCCTCGGATCTCTCACATAATAGCCGAAGATCGTAGCCCCGCTCTCTCTGGCGGCCACTTCCCGAAGCACTCTGGAAAAGCTCTGTCCATAGAAAATATTGTCTCCCAGCACCAGCGCAACGCTGTCCGTCCCGATAAATTCGGCGCCGATAATAAAGGCGTCCGCAAGGCCTCTGGGCTGTTCCTGTACCGCATAGGACATCTGCAGCCCAAGCTGCTCGCCTGTGCCGAAAAGCTCCTGAAAAACCGAAATATCCCTGGGGGTGGAAATAATCAGAATCTCCCTGATACCCGCCAGCATCAACGTCGAAAGCGGATAGTAAATCATCGGTTTATCATATACCGGCATAATCTGTTTGGATACCGCCTTTGTCAGCGGATAAAGTCTTGTGCCCGATCCGCCCGCAAGTATAATTCCCTTCATTTTATCCTCCATATCCCAGGCATCAATCCTGTTTCTTAATAAAGCTGCCGTTCCTAAAACGTCACTTCCCCGTCGTGATCCATCAGTGACGCGGAAATAACGCTGTCAAGCTCCATCAGCTGTTCCACCAGCTTTCCACCCTCCTGCGTCCTGACTTCAATCGCCATATTCAGTCTGTCCTTCGTCAGATTCCTTGCCTTTACCCTGCTGTTTTCGCAGCGCTTCTCCACAATTTCCATTATCTGTGGTTCGGTCCTGTAGTCCGAGCTGTTTACAAGCAGAATCACCGCCGCCCTGCCCACAGGCATCCTGTCACACAATAATATTATCACAGTTATGATGACAGATGCAACCACCGCCACGACCGCAAAACCCGCGCCGCATATAATCCCCGCGCTGATCGACCAGAAAAGAAACACCAGATCCATGGGATCCTTTACCGCCGTGCGAAACCGCACGATGGACAACGCGCCCACCATACCGAGAGATATCACGATATTGGACTGGATGGTCAATATAACCGCCGCGGTAATCACGGCAAGGGCAATCAGCGCCAGATTGAAATTGCGGTTATAAAACGCGCTGCGGTTCAACAGACGGTAAATCATGAAAATATACATCGCCACAAGCACCGTAATGAGCATACACATGACAATCGTTGAAAAATCAATATTGACGGAGCCGTAGCCCTCTAAAAAGGATTTTTTTAACACCTCGGTAAGTCTCATATCCTGACGCCTCCATAGCAATTATATTTACGGCACAGATAATACTTGGAAAATGCCGTCCACTGCAAAGAATCCAGTTCCAGCTGCCCCCTGATAAAAGAGGGCAGAAGCTCGTCCCATTTCACTTCCAGAATACTGCCGCCCGCAGGCAGAACGCTCCGAAGGGGGATGTCCTCCTTAAAAAAATCACCGATGGCATTGGAGGAGGAAATCGCGTCGTCAAAAGTGACCCTGACATTCCCCGCCTCTCCCACATAAGGGGCTCTGGTATACTGGACGATCACCACCGGCCGCAGATTCAGAAGCCGCATCCGGCCAAACATAACCGCCTGTTTTCCTGAAATTCTCTCTTCCGGCTCCGGTATCACGCCCTCCATAAACCGCTCGCACTGGTCTTTGGTAATGGGGCAGGCCGTCTTTTTTGTCATGCCCCGCGCCTTTGCCTTGCATTCCAGCGTAATCCTGCCGCTGTCACAGTTATAAATGCGGATGCGGTATTTTTCCCGGGGATCAACGCCGTCTTCATTTTCATAATAAAAGCGGTCCTCCCGGGTGTCAAAGTACAGGCTGCGAATGAGATATTCTCCGTCTTCTCCCGCATGGACGTCCCGCTCCAGAACCCCCTGTGCCCGAAGCCTTAAAACCGCCTTCTGCATGGCGTCTATCTGATATTTATATTCATGCCTGTACTCTGTCACACTTTTCGCGCTCCGTTTCCTTTGGCAGCCTTTGCCGCCAGTGAATAAACGTTTTTACACCAGTCACTGATTCAGACAGTCTCCGGCAATGCAGGCCGTCCCTCCCGCCTTTACCTTTTCTTCCACGGCGTTTACGCTGCACCGGCTGTCATACAGATACAGATCTGAGGCCGTATAAACGCCCTTCTCACCGGCCACAACCGAAACCGTGCTGTCCTTCACTTCTATGACGCCTCTGTCATTTTCTCCCTGCGCGGTGGCGCGGATCCCGTTTTTCTCGCTCTGCACCTCCACAGAAGCGTCCTGTATCAAAATACCGTCGTTTCCTCTGATCCCGTCTCCCTTTGCCTGCACCGAAACGCTGCCGCCAAGAAGCCGTATCCTGTCCTTACTGCGAATCCCGTCCTCATAGTAGCCATAGACGCGCAACGCGCCGTCCCCGTTGACGGTAAGGTCGCAGACGCTGTAAAGACAGGCGGGCATCTCCTCATAGGAAATTCCTCCCTGCGGCTCCACATAATCCGGCGAATCCGTCAACACATTTTCCGTCCCCGGCATCAGCGTCACAACCACCTTGGCCGCCTCCTCAATGCGAAGCGCAGGCCCTCTGTATGCGTTGATTTCCACACCGTCCAGATACAGATGCACCAGCTCGTCCTCCGCCGTGTCAACGACCACCGAGCCTTCCAAACTGCCGGACAGGCGGATGTCACCGCTGCCTGCAAGGATTAGGGTGCCCTCGCAGGCATTCAGATCAACCGATTCGATTTTTGCTTCATCCACAGGGCTGATCCGCCGATCCTGCACGGTTCTTCTGTCATATTGCTTTCTCTGCGCCTGCCAGTCCGTCCCCGGCGCCGCCTGATCCGAAGCCTGTCCCTCCCCGGCGCAGGCCGTCAATAAGAACGCCGCGCACAAAGAAAAAAGGACGCCCGCCGGTCTGCCTGTTTTTCCTTTTATCCCGCTTCTTTTCATCATCCCTCTATTTTTTCAAACCATCTGTTTTTCTTCCAATCAGCCTGCCCACAAGCCGCTCCAGCGCCCCAAGCCCCGTCGCACAAAGAAGCGCCAGTGCGGAATACTGGAACACAAACCCGATATCGTAAATGGAATAGTATGCATCCTCGTTGGGCCATGCGGCACAAAAGCTGATGGAAACCGGGCCTTTCAGCACATAGAAGGCCGTATACACCGCGCAGACAATCACCAGGTCATGCACCAGCCAGCTGACGCAGGCCCCCGCAAATTCCTTAAAGCCGCCGGGCTCTCTTCCGTCCGCAATTTTCCATGTGAGCATACCGGGCACTAACAACAGTAAAATAATCAAACAAACCACGTTTCTTCTCCTCTTTCATTCCCTACTCTGCACCAAAAGAGCGCATGGCCTCCTCAAAATAAGGAATCACGTAGTCGGCGCGCTTCTTGTAAAACTCATCCACAACCGCAATATTTTCCCAGAAGGTATCCGCCGTATACGCGCCGTCGTTGAAACGGCGATAGCTTTTCACCATGGGTTCCTCGTACCGCGCCGCCATCTCATATAGTTTATCATGAACCTGCGGATACGCAAAGTTTTTATTTATCATGTCATAAAAAGTCCGCCGAAACTGCTGTCTGAACGACTCGTTTACAAGAAGCTGCGACATAAGCTTCGTGGTAAAGGGACTTCCCGCCCAGTGCGCTTCCTCCTGAAACGGATCGCTGTCGTAAGTGCACATGCCCTCCTTGTAGATACCCGTGGATTCGTCCGTATCGTACACACCAAAACGCCATCTGCCGTCCGTATAGGGATTGCCGTCTTTTGCCTCTCTGGCGCGCCAGCAGCATACGTTGTTTAACGGCCAGTCCGAATTGCCGATGTAAATTTCAAAGCAATACTGCTCGATAAAGCTCTGTATATCCATCATCTGTCCGATGGCTTCATAGCATTCCGGCCGGGAAAGGTCGTTTTCCAGCGCATAATCCAAAAGCGACTGATACAGCAGGAGATCTTCCTCTTCCCCCACCGAAACGTGCTTTTCCCGCTTGATTACGACAAGATTGTCCTCCTCAATGCCGTACTTTTCCTGATAGTATTCTTCCCCGTAGCGCGCCTGCAGGTTATACAGGCCCCAAAATTCCCCGTTTAAAAACACCATACAGGGTTCGCCGGGCTGTGTGTCCAGACTGCCGCCTTCCACCAGGGACTGATTAAACACATCGCGAAGCATGGTCACATTCGTGTCCACAGAGCCGGAGGTGCGAAGCATCTTTCCCCCAAGCCCCAGGGGATCCTCGCCGTATTCGTCCCGCACATAGAAGTTAAATCCTTTCTGCCGCATGTTTCTGGAAGAGCCGCCGCGGATCCTGACGCCGATCTCCTCTTCCCCGGCAAGCTTCCCGTCCTCGTCAAAAAGCGTGACCTTTACCCGCCGCTCTTTGGTTCTGTCGGGATGGGTATAGTTAGCCTCAAAGGAGTGGCCCATATCCTTCCGATACGCCTCCCACCTCTGATAATCCTCTCCCAGCATGTAGATGCCTCTTTCCTGGGAAAAGAAATCCTCCGGCTCTGCCTCCACGGACAGCACCTGAATCCGATCATACGCGGATTTTTCTTCATACCCCACAAAGTAAATCTCTGATACCGCCCGGCTGACCTGTCCCGCCTCGTTCATACATACCGCCCTCACAAGCGTCCCCTTGTCTATCCCGTCCGGCGGGCTGTAATCTCCCTGATCGGAAATACCGCCTATGGCGGCGTAGATATTTTTCCTCCCGGAGGCGTCCCCTATGGCGATGGGCTCCTCATATCTGGGAGATTTTGCCGTGGGCATCGTACCGTCCGTCGTATAGTAGACGCTCTCGCCCTCCCCGGCTGTTAAAGACAATAAAAAAGGTTCCTGATAGAAGCCGCTCTTTGCCGAGAAAACGGGAGCTTCCAGCGAAGGCAGTACAAAAGGCTCCAGTCCCTCGTTGTCCTGTCCTGGCGTCCCGTTTTTTACAGCGCTCCATCCCTCCGCCAGTCGGGCGTAGGATACGTCTGTGGAAAGCGCCGGCACCTCCACCCGATCAACCGCCCGGCCCGTGCTGTCGGCAAGGGTCAACGTTTCTCCCCGCTCCCCCAGTTTAAAATCCAGATATACGGCAGTTTTTTCCTCTTCTCCCTCCTCCTTCTCATATACCGTCAGTCCCCTGCCGCTGCCGTCCGCAAACAGAAGCAGATAAGAGCGGGGCAAAAGCATGATTTCCGAAAGAAAACCGCCTCCCTCTTCATACGTCCCGTCGGTAAGCTGCCATCCGTCCAGGGGTACGGCGGTAAAGGAGGGATTATACAGTTCAATATAGTCGCTGCTTCGTCCGTCGCCGTCCAGCGCCAGAGACAGATTATGGGAGCAGACCTCGTTGATTCTCACATGCCTTACCGCATAATCGTCATAACATACTCCCGCCAGCAGAATCATCCAGAGCGCCGTGCAAAAAAGCAGCGCCGGACGCCGGATGGACGCATTTTTCCTCCTGCCCTGTACAACAATGGCAATTGCCGCGGAAAAGCCGCAGGCCGCCACAAACCAGACGACATACAAAAGCAGATAAGGATTCTGTTTCAGGTTCAGCTCCATATCCCCGAACAGCAGTCTCGTCGTACCGGCCGTACAGACAAGAATAAGAAAGGCAAACAACAGCGTATCCGCCGCCGCGGAAAGCCGATTGCCTTTCTTATCTCTTTGATATTTCACATATGCCGGCAGCATTCCCGGTACGAGAACAAGGATAACACCCGATATGAATTGAATCATCACATACCTCTGCTACACGTTGTACATCTCTTCATAATACTTCTGATAATCACCGCTTGTCACATGCTCCATCCACTCCTCATGGGCAAAATACCACTCGATGGTGCGGCGGATTCCCTCTTTGAACATGGTTTCCGGCTCCCAGCCGATCTCCTCCCGAATCTTATCCGGCGCAATCGCATAGCGTCTGTCATGCCCCTTGCGATCTTCCACATAGGTAATCAGGTCTTCGCTGACAAGGGCCTTTCTCGGATCGCTCTCAGGCAGCATCTCCCGCAGGGTCTCTATTATGATTTTAATAATTTCGATATTCTGCTTTTCATTGTGTCCGCCCACGTTGTAGGTTTCAAAAAGCCTTCCCTTCTCCTGCACCATGTCAATGGCCTTGGCGTGATCCTCCACATAAAGCCAGTCGCGCACGTTTTTGCCGTCGCCGTAGACAGGAAGCTTTTTCCCCGCCAGCGCGTTATGAATGATGAGCGGAATCAGCTTCTCCGGGAACTGGTAGGGTCCGTAATTATTAGAACAGTTCGTGATATTTGCCGGAAAATGATAGGTGTCCATATACGCCTTCACCAGCATGTCCGAGCTGGCTTTGCTGGCAGAATAAGGGCTGTGGGGCGCATAGGGGGTCGTCTCGTAGAAATAACCGCCGTCCTCCTCCAAAGACCCGTACACCTCGTCGGTGGACACATGCAGGAACTTCTTATTTTCCTTAAAACTGCCGTCAGGAAGCTCCCATGCCGCTTTCGCGCAGTTTAACATTACCGCCGTGCCCAGCACGTTTGTCTGCACAAAAATCTCCGGGTTTTTAATGCTTCTGTCCACATGGCTCTCCGCCGCGAAATGAACTACCCTGTCAATTTCATTTTCCGCAAAAATTTTCGAAATGGCGTCCTTATCACAGATATCCGCCTTAATGAAGGTATAATTATCCCTCTTTTCCACTTCCTTCAAATTTTCAGGATTACCGGCGTAGGTCAGCGCGTCCACATTAATAATGCGGATGGCGTCCCCGTATTTTTCAAACATGTAATGGATATAATTGGAGCCGATAAACCCGGCGCCCCCTGTCACAAGATAGGTTTTCATTCTGTTCCTCCTTACCGAAACCCCTTCGGATTCCTTCTGTTCTATTATCTGTGAAGCGGCCCGAAAACGCAAGTGCTATTTCCGGACCGCCAAAACAGGCTAGTAGTTTACATAACTTATATTCATATCCACATTACCGCTGATGCCGCTGACTTTTCCCTTGGAGGAATACTGCCACAGGTCATAACGGGTGGCCGTGTAGGTCGGCGCGCTTGCATACTGCGCAAGCCATAGCTTATAGCCGGTAAGGCTGGACGTATTAATTTTCTCGGTAAACCATGTCTTATTCGCATAAACGCCCGCGGAAATGCCGGAATTCTGCACTGTCTGACAGAAGGTTTTGCAGACTGCGGTTCTGGTTTCCCGGCTGATGCCGTCAGCCCGGCCGCCGCTTCCCTCCACATCCAGAAACAGCGGATAATTCAAACCGTATCCCTTCACCAGGTCGATGGCCATGGACGCCTCCTCCACGGCTTCCACCTCGTTCACCGCCTGACTGAAAAAGTAAGCGCCTACCTTAAGTCCCGCCGCCTTCGCGCCCTTGATGTTGCTCTTAAACTTGGGATCCTCCACCAGTACGCCGGTTGAGTAGCCCCGATAGCCGCAGCGGATGATCACATAGGAAACGCCGGAGTTTTTCACCGCATTCCAGTCAATATTTCCGTTGTGCTTGGATACGTCGATCCCCATTGTGCCGTCGCTCTTGGCCATCTTGCCGTCGCTTCCGAAGCTGTACCTTGCGCCCTGAATTACCTGATCGCCGGTCACGTATTTGCCGTCTTTATCGTAATAGTAAAGATGCCCGTCAATGGTCTGCCAGCCGGTATATTTGTAGGCCGAGGATTTCCTCTTGAAGAAATGCGTGTGCTCAAGGAAATCCTGATAGGTCGCCTCCTTAAACTCGCCGGACTTCTTATAGTAAAGCTGGTTACCGTTCTTGTCCTTTAAAAGGGTTTTCGGATCAATCACCGACTTCTTGACCGTGATTTCATAATCGGTCCAAACCTCAAGATTTGTCTTGCAGGCGGCCACAATCTTAACCTTGCCCTCCGCCACGCCGGTAACGACGCCTTTCTTATCCACCTTCGCAATCTTCTCGTTCGAGCTGTTCCAGACGACTTCTGCGCCCTTCGGATCCGTTTCCGCCGCCAACGTAATATTCTGCTTGACGCCCACTTCCTTCCGTCCGTTTATGGTAATTTTCTTATAGTCCTTGAAACCGACGATTACCTTACAGGACAAATCCGGATTCTTAATGACAACACCCTCCGGCGCCTTCACCTTCACGCTGACCGTGGCAATGCCGTCCTTCTTTGCTTTCACCTGTCCGTCGGAATGGACTTCCGCTATGGATTTATCGCTGGTAGTCCATGTGCCGGAATAGGTCTTACCGTTTGCGTCAATGATCTGCAGCGTTTCCTTTTTATCTTTGGCAAGATTCAGCTCCGTCTTGTTCAGCTTAACCTCCACCTGATTGGTCTTCTCCTTCACTTCCACGCTGCAGCTCAGCCCCGGATTTTTGATGGTAACGCCGTTTGTCCCTTTTACGTTTACAGTGATGGTTGCCTTTCCGGCGGCCTTGGCCGTGATCGTACCGCCGGACACCGT
>ERZ779632.20-NODE-20-length-101507-cov-14.748541_pt1 | contig 101507 bp, 88 predicted proteins | sample MGYA00514194_ERZ779632 | MGnify/ENA primary metagenome ERZ779632 (study PRJEB29562, sample SAMEA4376704) | mouse gut metagenome | isolation source: Cecum | study: EMG produced TPA metagenomics assembly of the A DSS colitis mouse model was used to assess the... | reverse complement strand
AGCGGGAAGAACTGTATCGAAAGCAAAATCCAACTGAGAAAAAGTTCAAGCAGGTCGTTGACACCTATATGACATTTTATAACACGAAACGCCCGCACAGGACTTTGAAAAATCTAACGCCCTGCCAGGCAGAAGAACAATTCTACGCAAATCAAGAATAACCATTTTCCTGACAATATCGGGGTTCAAATCGGCTGCTTTTGAGTTTTCCTATTCTGTCTTTCGCCTGTTTTGTCATGTATAGTGACATTTTACCTGCAATATGCGAAATGCCCGAAACCCAGATTTCTCAAGGCTTCAAACATGAAAAGACCCTACCGGATTCCAGGTACTGACATACAATCAGTTCGAATCAGGTAGGGTCATTCACATGGTGCGGGTGACAGGACTCGAACCTGCACAGTCTCCCACCAGAACCTAAATCTGGCGCGTCTGCCAATTCCGCCACACCCGCATACGTACAAAGTTATTATACAGGTATTTGGCGGGAAGTGCAAGCTTTTTTTCGCAAAAGGCAGGCTTGCTCAAGCCCCCACTGTGGTGACCACCAACGTACAGGTTCCCTTCACCCGGACTTCCCCTGCGTTTGCAGGCACGAACAGGCTGTCCCCAGGGACAAATCCCACCGTATTTTCCCGGCAGGAAGCGCTGCCCTTCCCTTCCGTCACCACCAGGGAAGCAAAGCTGCCGCCGTCCAAAGGCAGGAGAACCTCCCCCTCCACCCGGCAGCGGCGGGTGGTAAAATACTTGCAGGAGGCAAGGTTCTTTATCCAGCCGCCTGGAACAGCTTCCTCTTCTCCCTGCTTGTCCCGCGTATCCGAGGGAGTAAGCTTTGACACCGCCAAGGCCTTTTCCACATGCAGCTCCCGGGGCTTGCCGTCAGCGCCCAAGCGCCCGTAATCATACACCCGGTAGGTGCAGTTGGAGTTCTGCTGGATTTCGCAAATCAGGATACCCCCGCCAATGGCGTGGATGGTGCCGGATTCAATAAAAAACACGTCTCCCGGGTGTACGTCCACCTTGTTCAGCACTTCCAGCAGAGTGTTGTCCTCAATCCTTTGGGCAAATTCCTCCCGGCTCACCTCCCGGTTCACCCCAAAATATAAAGAAGCCCCTGGCTCGCAGTCCATCACATACCACATTTCCGTCTTGCCGTATTCACCCTCAGCCTCCAAGGCGTATGCATCGCTGGGGTGCACCTGGATGGACAACGGCTCTTTCGCGTCGATAAATTTGATAAGCACCGGGAACTGCTCAAATTTCCCGCAGTTTGCCCCCAAAGCCGCCGGGCCTGCCTTTTCCAGATACTCCCCCAGCGTCATCCCGTCAAATTCGCCGCCGCAAATGGTGCTCTGGCCAGCGGGATGGGTGGAAAGCTCCCAGCTTTCCGCCACCTTCTCATACGCGCACTTTTTTCCGTAGACCTCCCGCAGCTTCACCCCGCCCCACAGGTAATCCTTAAAGGCCGGCTCCAGCTTTTCAATCTTCATGGGTATTCCCCCTTAGCCAATATGATATTTTTCTTTCACGCGCTCCCGCACTTCCGAAAAGCCCACCGGCGGCTTTGCCTCCGGGACGTGGGGGCCGATGTGCTTTTCCATCCACGCCATGTTATACCACCGCCCGAATTTATAGCCTGCCTGGATAAACTCCCCCACCATCCGGTAACCCAAATGCCTGTGAAACTCCACGCTGTTGCGGGTTAAATATTCATCGTCCTTTTCCGGCACCGCAATGCAGGCATTCATGTTGAGGAACCCCTGTTCCCGCAAAACGTTTTCCAGCGCCCTGTGGAGCTTGCCCCCCAGCCCCATGCGCTTTTTCGCCGGATCCACATAGATAGAGGTTTCCACGCCCCAGCCATAGGCTGCCCGGCTGTGGAACGGCCCGGCATAAGCATAGCCTACAATCTCCTCGTCCTTTTCCGCCGCCAGATAGGGAAACCGGGCCAGCACGCTCACTATCCGCCCCCGGAATTCCTCCGCGCTTGGCACGTCATATTCAAAGGTGACAGCCGTTTTCTCCACATAAGGCGCGTAAATCGCCAGCAGCCTTTCCGCGTCCTCCGGCTTTGCCGCCCGTATGTGCACCTCTTCCCTTTCCATAGGCGCCTCCCTTCTTCCATATGGATAAACGCCGCTGGCCTTTCAGCAAGCGGCGTTTGCATATTCCGTTTTATAAAAGTCCGTCAGGCAGGCACAGCCTTATGCCTTGCCAACAGAGCCGAACAGCTCCATCTTTTCCTTCACAGTGGCCTTGATGGCCTCGGTGCCGGGAGCCAGCAGCTTGCGGGGATCAAAGCCCTTGCCCTGCTTGTCCTTGCCCTCTTCGATATACTTGCGGGTAGCCGCGGCAAAGGAGAGCTGGCACTCGGTGTTCACGTTCACCTTGGAAACGCCCAGGGAGATAGCCTTCTTTACCATTTCCTCGGGAATACCTGTGCCGCCATGGAGCACCAGGGGCATGGTGCCGGTCTTTTCCTGAATCTGGGCCAGCACGTCAAAGTTCAGGCCCTGCCAGTTCTCAGGATATACGCCATGGATGTTGCCAATGCCTGCGGCCAGCATGTCCACGCCCAGGTCGGCAATCATCTTGCACTCGTCGGGATCCGCCACTTCGCCGCCGCCAACAACGCCATCCTCTTCGCCGCCGATAGAGCCAACCTCAGCTTCCACAGAAATGCCCTTCTCCCCGGCAATGCGGATGATTTCCTTGGTCTTTTCAATGTTCTCGTCAATGGGATAGTGGGAGCCGTCAAACATAACGGAGGAGAACCCGGCCTCAATGCACTTTAAAGCCCCCTCATAGGAGCCATGATCCAGGTGCAGGGCCACAGGCACTGTGATGCCCAAAGTTTCCATCATGCCCTTTACCATGCCCACAACTGTGTTATAGCCGCACATGTACTTGCCCGCGCCCTCAGACACGCCGAGAATCACAGGGGAATTGCACTCCTGTGCAGTCAGCAGGACAGCCTTTGTCCACTCCAGGTTGTTGATGTTGAACTGGCCCACAGCATACTTGCCGGCCTTTGCCTTTTGCAGCATTTCCTTGGCAGAAACTAAACTCATATGAAATTCCTCCATAGCATTTATTTTAGCCCGCTTCCCTGGTGTGGAACAGGAAAAAACAGGCAGGCTTTCACCCATATATTGATTATACCCTCTAAAGCAGGAAATTGCAACCGTAAAATGGGCACATTGCCTGTTTCTCCGGAAATTTTCTCCTATTCCCCCTCTGCCAGCAGCCTGTCCAGATAGGCCGTATCCACGCTGCCCCGCTCCAAGGTGCAGGCATAGCCATATTGCCGGAAAATATGATCCCCCGGCCTGTACCAAAAGCCTCCCCATTCAAACACAGGCATGTCCGGCGCGTTTGTTTTGTCGCCCCAGGTAAGGACGTAAAAGCCCTCAGGCTCCTGGGTGCCATCGGCCCAGGCCCTGCGCACCCGCACCCCGTCAAACATTTCTATGGACTGCCTGACGACTTCCGGGTCGGTAAACACCGCCCGCCTGCCGTCCTTTTCCACCATAAAGGCACCCGGCTCCTTTTCCTCCAGGAAATCTTTCCCAAGGAGCCGTTCGCCCCGTATGGCTTTCACAAGTTCCCCCAAATCCTCTGTCACATGGAAGGGCAGCAGCAGTTTTTCAAAATACTGGAAGTCAAGCCTTCCCCCTGAAAGGGTCTGGAACCATCCGTCATAATTGACATACCCCTCGCCCTGCACCACGATCTCCTCCACTGGCTCCCCTTTTTTGTCATACCATGTCAGGGCATAACTCCATCCCACCCAGCCCTCGCTGGACTGGTCTTTTTCATATACCGGCGCGTAAAACATTTCCCGCAGATGGGAAAGAACTGCCGGATCCTCTATCTCCGCAAAAGTCCTGCCGCTTTGCAGGGAAACATGAACCGCTTCGTCCAGGCGGAGCAGATCCCTGCCGCCAGTGCCCCCGGAGGCACAGGCCGTCTGCCCTCCTAACAGCACCAAAGCCAGCAAACACACGAAAACCGTCCAAAACCTTTTCACAAAAACCCCTCCCTTTTTATGGTTTCTACATACAGTATACCATGAAAAAGGAGGGATTTCCATTACAGTCTCGTCATATGCTATTACATTTCATTCACCCGCTTGCAACTGCGGGCCGCACAGGTGCCAATAGCGCCAGAGACCCTGCGCGGAAAGCGAAGCGTGGAAGTCCAGAGGGGCTTTGCTCCCAGCCGCCGGAGGCTCACGCCTTATCCTTGCGCTGCAAGAGCACCGCGCCGATGATGATAGCCCCCTTGAAGGCGGCGCTAAGATAGGGATCCACGCCTATAAGGTTCAAAAGGTTATTCATCACCGCCACAATCAGGGTGCCGAACACAGTGCCCACAATGGAGCCCCGGCCGCCGGACATGCTGGTGCCGCCTACAATAACCGCCGCAATGGCGTCCATCTCAAAGCCGGATCCTGCGCTGGCATAGTCCATGGAACCAATGCGGGAGGTCTGGATAATGGCGGCAATGGCCACCAGGAAGCCTGTCAGGGCATACACCCGGCGCTTCACCTTGCGCACATTCACGCCGGACAACTGGGTGGTGCGCTCGTTAGAGCCAATGGCAAACACATAGCGCCCGAAGGTAGTCTGCCTGGAAATGAAATACATAGCCCCCGCCAGAATGGCCCAGTAGAGAATGGGCATCAACTGCTGCCCGCCAATGCTCAGCCGGGCTATGCCCTTGTAGCTGTCAGGCAGAGTGGGGCTTTGCAGCTTCATGAAATACTGGGTGACGCTGCGCAGAATCTGCATGGCGCCCAGGGTGGCGATAAAGGGGGGCATCCTGCCGTAGGAAATCAGCAGGCCGTTGCCCTCTCCCAAAATCCCGCCGAACAGCATGGCAAGCACCAAAGCGATGAGGATAGCAGGCACGCCTGTAAGGCCAATGCCCTGGAGCCAGCCGTTTGTGCCTGTGTCCAGCAGCATCATGGTGAAAGCGCCCACCGCCACATACACCGAGCCAACGGACAAATCAATGCCCCCGGAAATAATCACAAAGGTCATGCCCAGGGCAATAATGCCGATAGCCGAATTGTTGCGCAGGAGGGAAATCCAGTTAAACAGCCAGTTCTGGAACCAGTCCCCAAAGCTTGCGAAATTGGAATTCATGGTCAGCGCCAGGGTCTGCACAATGATCATCACGATAAGCGCCATGCCTGTGCTGAACAGGGGGTTCTGGCGCCATGCCTGCTTAAACCGTTCCAGCAGGCCAGCCTTGTTTTTCTCCGCGTTATCCAACACTCTCCACCCTCTCTCTCATTTCTCCGCCTGTAGCCAGGCGCATAATCTCCTGATCCGTCATCTCTTCCCCGGAAAGTTCCCCCTGCACCCTGCCATGATACAGCACCACAGCCCTGTCGCACAGGCGGATAATCTCCTGGGCTTCGCTGGAAAGCACCACCACTGCCACGCCCTGGTTTGCCAGGGCCAGGATGGTATCGTAAATATCTTCCTTAGCCCCCACGTCCACGCCCTGGGTGGGATTGTCAAAAATCAGCACCTTGGGATCCGCGTTCAGCCATTTTGCCAGCACCACCTTCTGCTGGTTGCCGCCAGACAGGCTGCCAATGGGGTTTTTCTCGCTGTCCATCTTAATGCGCAGCCCCTGCACCTGCTTCTGGAAGCCTTCCCGCACCTTCCCCCAGTCTATCACGCCGAAGCGGGCGTTCCGGGTCCAGGTGACAATGGAGCCGTTTTCCAGTATGTCCATGTCCTTGATAATGCCGTTTTCCTTCCGGTTCCGGGGCACATAGCCAATTCCCAGGGCCAGGGCCTGCCGGGTGCTGTGAACCTGCACCGGCTCCCCCTCCAGGTAAAGCTGGCCCCGAACCCTTCCCCCGCTGCCGAACACAGCCTGGAAAAGCTCGCTGCGCCCGTCACCCAGAAGGCCTGTAAAGCCCAGCACCTCCCCGGCCCGCAGGGAAAAGCTTATGTCGTGGAAGCGCTCCTGGCTAAGCCCCTCTGCCCGCAGCACTTCTTTCCCCAGCTCCCGCTCCTGGCGCAGGGACTCGGTACGCACCTGGTGCCCCACCATGTGGGTGGCAAGCTCATCCACCGTAACGCCCTCCACCGGGCCTTCTGCCACCATGGCCCCGTCCCGCAGCACTGTATACCGGGTACACACTGCCAGCACCTCTTTCAGCTTGTGGGAGATGAACACCATGGCAACGCCCTGGCCCTGCAGGGTGCGCATCATGTCAAACACCCGCTCAATCTCCGGCTCTGTCAGGGAGGTGGTAGGCTCGTCCATGATAATAATAGAGGCTTTCATTAATAAGGCCCTGGCAATCTCCACAATCTGCTTGTAGGAAGCGTCCAGATCCCGCACCATCAAGGCGGGATCAATATCCACATCCATGCGCGCAAAAACTTCCCGGCACTTCTCTATCATGGCAGGTGCGTCCAGAAAGCCGCCTTTACGCTTGATTTCCCTGCCGATAAACATGTTCTCATAAATAGCCAGGTCATTTACCAGGTTCAGCTCCTGATGGATAAAAGCGATCCCCGCGTCTAAAGACTTTGCAGGAGTGGAAAACTGCACCTCCTTCCCGTCCAGCAGGATGGTGCCGGCGTCAGCGGGAAGCACGCCGCCCAGAATGTTCATCAGGGTAGACTTGCCCGCGCCGTTCTCCCCCAGCAGGGCGCAAATTTCCCCGCCTGCTATGGAAAAGCTGATATCCTTGAGCACATCGTTTGCCCCGAAGGATTTACAAATATTGCGCATTTCCAGCGTCATAGTCATCGCCATGCGATACCAAACTGGCACAAAAGGGATAAAATATCATTCTTTTGTACCCGGTATCGTTCCTTTCTTCAGATTTTCCACGCTTGTACTCCTCGCTCCATTTTGGAAAAAGGCTATGACGAGTACGCCATAGCCTTTCATTTACCAAACTATATTTTCCGGGCAGCCCCTTTTAGTAGGGAGAAGTCTCGTCCAGGAAGTCTGCGCAGTTGTCCCTGTCCACCACAGTGGTGGGGATAATCTTTTCCTTGTCAACAGACTCGCCCTTCAGGAGGGACACAGCCATATCCACAGCGTCCATAACCATGTTGGGGCTGTACAGAGCGGACTGGATCCAGATTTCCTCGTTCTCGGGCATCATGCCAAAGTATTCCTGGCACCCGCCGCCACCGGTGACAACCTTCACATCGGTACGCTTTGCCTCAGCAATGGCCTGCAGCACGCCAATGGAGGTTTCGTCGTCCATGGAGAACACAGCGTCAATCTGGGGGTTGGCCTGGAGGATGTCAGCAAAATCCTTCAGCCCGTCCTCGCGGGTGAACTGGGTGGAGTAGGTCAGCAGCTCCATGTCGGGAGCGATTTCCTTCATCTTCTCCTCAAAGCCAGCCTTGCGCAGCTCGGAAACAGAACCGGAAGAGGGAACCTCCAGCACCACAACCTTGCCGGTGGTGCCAATCTTGTCCACAATATACTGGGCGCTCTGGGTGCCCATGTCCTTGTTGTCGCCCGCCACGTGGTACACGCCGTCCACGTCAATGACAATGTCAAAGTTTACAACCGGAATGTCCGCGTCAACCAGTTCCTTAATGGGGTCTTCCATGCCTTCCCACTGGGGGAATGCCACAACTGCCTGGACGCCCCAGGTTTTCAGCTCGTCGATCTGGTTGGTCATTTCCTCAGCGTTGCTGCTGGTCAGCAGGCGGTACTCAACTGTATCGCTCAGCTCCTTGCAGCGGGCCTCGGCATAGTAGGCCACGCCAGCCACCCAGCCATGGGTAACAGCAGGGGCCAGAATGCCAATCTTCATCTTCTCGCCGGAAGCAGTGCTCTCAGGCTCGTCAGCCTTGGAAGACTCCTCAGCCTTGGAAGCGGTGCTGCTGGCAGGGGTGCTGCTGGAACTGCCGCCGTCGCCGCAGGCGGCCAGGCAGGTGCACAGCAGGGCCAGAGCCAATACCAGTGCTAAAACTTTTTTCATGGTTGTTTCCTCCTAATTTCTGAAACAAATATGAGAATCCCGGCAGCCAGTATGTCCCAGCCGCCGCTGTCGTATGGTATTATAGCAAACCCATTTGGAATTTTCAAGGGAAAAGACATTTTTGCTTCTATTTTGTAACCTTTTTGTCAGAACTCCTCCCCTGCCCCGCCCCAGAGCGTGTCCATATAAGCGTTTGCAAGCATCTTTTTGGCGGATTCCTGCCATCTTCTTTACCAAAAATCCACATATCATCTTATCTAAACACGCCCTAAAAAACTTGCAGCGGCCCGCCTCCTGTGATATACTATATATAATATAGGCGATAGGCGCCTGAACTATGCCCGGCGCTTTGCCGTAACCAGTTGAAGCCGGATGCGGATAACCGCCACCATGCCGGTCTGGGCCGGGCTGAAGGAAAAGCTTTTGCCTGCCTGGTGCTCCATAATGACCGAAAGGCCATGGGCTTTTTCCTCATGGGCCTGCAAAATTTCCGCCTTCCCCTCCCCGATAATGCTTGCAAAGGTGCAGCTATAGCGGCAAGGGGTGTTCCCCTCAATGGGGCTGTATTCGCAGTCAGCCTCCACGCACACAGCAGGCCGCCTTTCCAGAATGGACAGCCTGCGGCCTTCCGGGGCGCAATGGAGGTAAATGGTAAACTGCCCGTCCTGCTCCTCCACGCCGAAATTCATAGGCACCACATAAGGCCGCGGCCCGTCTGCCATGGCAAGACGGCACACACGGCATTTTTTCCATATCTCCATCATCTGTGCTGTATCGGTAATCTCCCGGTCTTTCCTTCTCATGCCGCACTTCCTTTCCATTCTCATAAAAAACAGGCCGCAGCCTTCCACAAAGTATACACGTAGCCTGCAAAGCCTGTCAAGGGCAGAAAGCGTCCAGCCTGGACGTTTATGCCTTTAAATACTATTATATTCTTCTGCTTGCCGCAGAAAAGGAGGTTTTTACCATGCCGGAAATTAAGTGGGTGGGGATGAAGGACGCTGACGCAGCCTTCCCGGAGCAGTCCCTGCCCTATGGGGCAAAGCCCCTGCGCGCTCCGGATCCGTTTTCCGCCGCCCCCCTCCCCTATGGGCTTCTGCCCCTTCTGCTGTGCTTTGGGGCGCTGTTTTTCAAGGCCTGGCTTCTGGGCCGTTTTCCCATGGAACCCGGGTATATCCCTTTGGGCATCCTGCTGGGGCTGCTGCTTATTCCTGTCCATGAATACCTGCACGGGGTGTGCTATCCCAAAGGCTCCACTGTCTATGTAGGGCTTATCCCCAAGAAAATGGCAGCTTTTGCCGTATGCCATGTGCCCATTTCCTGGCGGCGTTTTATGGTAATGAGCCTTCTGCCTGCTATACTGGGCCTTGTGCCCTTGCTGGTGTTCCTGTTTGCCCCTGCCTCCTGGGGCAAAATTATGGGGGTGTGCTGGCCCTTGGCAGTCATGGGCCTTTTGTCCCCCATGCCCGATTATATGTGCGTAGCCTGCGTGCGCCGCCAGGTGCCCCGGGGCGCCCAGCTTCAGACCACCAACAGCGGCTGCTTCTGGTACATGTAAGGAGGGTTTCCCCCATGAATTTTAACAAGCAGGTGTATGAAATTGTCAGCCGCATCCCCCGCGGGCAGGTGTGTACCTATGGGCACGTGGCCCTGCTGGCAGGCAGTCCCCGGGCCTCCCGGATTGTAGGGGCTGCCATGCTGCATGCCCCTCAGGGGCTTCCCTGCCATCGTGTCCTTTACCGGGACGGTGCCCTTTGCTGCGATCAGGCTTTCGGCGGCAAGGAGATCCAGCGGCAGATGCTGGAGGCTGAAGGCGTGGCTTTTCTGCCGGACGGGCGGGTGGATTTAAAGCGCCATATGTGGCTGGGGGACGGCTGAACGCCGTGCAAAGCCAAAGGGAGAGGCTGTGCCTCTCCCTTTTTTAGGGCTTAGAACCTGTATTCACAACCTGCAACCACCATCTGAGCGCCTTTTTAGAGCCGCTCTGTGTTGAATTTTCTTGCAGAGGCGCAAACGTTAGCCAACGGCTAACGTTTTGCATGGCGAACGCATATATGTGTTTGCGAACATTCGCCTTGATTGACCCCAAAAATTCCCGCTCATCCGGCAATTTCGATTATGAATACAGATTCTTAATAGAAGGAATGACAAATTCCTGGTCAGAAGTGGTGAGATTCCAGGAAAAACCGCCGTTTTTCCCGCTTCCCATGCACGCCATGCCGCTGGTTCCCAGAAGTTCTGTCCCGCTAACAGGCTTCTGCGCTCCAAAATTCCCGCGTTGTTTCCAGCAGCACCGTTTCTGAAAATCTCCTCCACGCCCCGCGCAAAGCCATTTTTTACGGCTGCTTTTCCCCTTCCAGCGCTGCCAGCACGTCACCGCACCAGCCAATCAGCAGTTCATAGGCTTTTCTGGTTTCCAGGCTTCCTGGCTCCAAAGAAAGGCTTAGCAACTCCCTTTCCCGGCCTGCAAGCGCCTCCCCCAGTTCCTTTTTCGAGGCCCTGTAAACCCCGTCCTCCAGCAGCGCCCAAAGCCGCAGGCAGAAGAAGGCGGCCTTTCCCAGCCCCGGCAGGGCTTTTTCCGGCGCAGGGCTGTACAGGAAGGTGTGGCAGGCGGCATGGTACAGGTTGGCCGCGCCGATAGCTAAGGCCTCCCGGGCATCCGCCTCTGTAAGCCGGGGCAGCAGGGCAGGCAAATCCCCGAAAACCGGCTTTGTGTCCAGCATCAGGCCATAGAGATCGTACCGGGGCCAGGCACGCAGCTCCTTTTTCCCGCAAAGGAACCCGCAGGCCAGCTCTCCTTGGGGCTGGGCCTGCACCAGCGTTCGGTAAGCGTCTAAATCTGCTGGAGCAACTGCGTCCAGCACAGTTACAATGTCGATGTCGCTTTCTGGGGTGGCCTCTCCCCTGCCATAGCTGCCCTGGTATCCCACAAACAGCAGCCGGGGGCCAAAGTGCCCCTGGAGTTTTTGGGCAAAGCTCTCTGTCCAGGCCCTGATTTCCACCATCGCAGTTCCCTCCCAATCTGCATAAAATTCTTCGTCAAACTGCACAAGGCGGCATTTTCCCGCCTTTTTCCCACAGGGAATTCCCAGTAAAAACAAGATAAAAAATGGCTGGCTTTTGGTAAAACCCAGTGGTTCTGTAAATATTTTGTTACTGTTGTAACAAAATATCATCTTTGCAGCAGAGATATCCACCTCAAAACATGTGCAGTTTGCACAACCATTTACAGGCAAGCAGTCCCTGCTCCGCCAAAGAGGGGCAGGGACGTGGATTTTTTCCTAATACCAAATTTTATCCCATCATTTCCTGGATAACGCGGCCCATTTCCTCCCGGGCGGCTTCCATCTCCTCCACCAGCCTAAACTGGTTTCTGGCCCTGTCCAGGTTGTGGCTGGGCCGGGCGGTGCGGAAGTACACGTCCCCGTTAAGGTAATCGGCCAGGAAGCGCAGGCCCACCTCCAGGGTCATGAGGATGGCGCCGTCCGGCAGGGTTTCCAACTCCCGTTCGGTCAGGATATCCCCGGCGGCAGACAGGAAGCCCCTGGCATAGGCCTGGTAGCGCTCCAGGTCAAATTTCACCTTACTCAAATCTGTTTCGTCCTCTGCGGCGGTGGCAGCCCCGGCCCGGATGGAATCCCCAAAATCAAAGGCGCAAAGGCCGGGCATTACGGTGTCCAGGTCAATAACGCACACCGCCCTGCCGGTAACATCGTCCAGCAGGATATTGCTCATCTTTGTGTCGTTGTGGGTGACCCGCAGGGGCAGTTCTCCCTTTTCCAGCAAATCTGTCAGCAGGGCGCAGGCCTTTTCCCGCTTATAGGCAAACTCCAGTTCCGGCCCCACCTCCCCGGCGCGCCCGGCCTTATCGTTCTTCACAGCCTCCAGCAGTTGGGCAAACCGGGCAGGGGTATTGTGGAAATTGGGGATAATCTCGTGGAGGGTGTGGGCGGGATAGCCGCTTAAAAGGCGCTGGAAATCCCCAAAAGCCCGGCCTGCCTCCTCCAGCATGACAAGGGTTTCCGGGGTTTCATGGGAGGTGGCGTTTTCAATATAGCCCAGGCACCGCCAGGGGTTCCCCTCCTTGTCTATATATAAGAATTTGCCGTCCACAGTGGGGCACACGCTGAGGGTTTCCCTGTCTGGATCCCCTCCCCGGGCGGCAATTTTTTCCCGAAGGAAGGAGGTTACCCCTGTCATATTTTCAGTGATATCCTCCGGGGAGGGAAACACAAAGCGGTTGATGCGCTGGAGGGTATACCGGGGGCCGCCAGCAGTGCTTTGGGCCACAAAGGTATCGTTAATGTGCCCGCCGTATAAGGAAGAGACGGCGGACTGTGGGGAAAGCCCGAAGGCCGAGAGGATTTCCGGAGTGCAAAGGCTGTTGTCCATGGGAGTTTACGTCCTTTCTGTATTTGAAGTGTATGGGTACGCCTAGGGCCGCCCGCAAACGCGTGCCGAAAGCACGCCCCTGCGCCAAAGGCGCAGGGCAGGGGAAGCGCGGAGCGCTTCCCCTGGTTTGCGGGCGGGGCGGCTGGTAGTGTTAAAGGCGATGGGAAGGGGCAGAAGCGCTGGCGCCCTGTATGGCGGGCATCCCGCGCACCTTGCTAAGAACCTGTTTAGTATCACAAGGCACGCCGTCTGAGGGGGCTTTTTCCGCCCGGCTGTGTCAAAAATCCTCAGAATACGGCAGTATTCTCTGCGGCTTTTTCCTTGCCGGACAAAAAAATCTCCTCACATCCGGCATACCTTTTAGATACTGAACAGGTTCTAAAAGCGCATTTCTGCCAGCAGGATGGTTTCCTCCGGCGTGCTGGAAACTGTGAGCCTGCCGCTGTGGAGCAGGACGGTTTCAGCGGTGTTCTCCAAGCCGGAAAGATCGCTGTCCTCAGCCGGGTGGTCGTCAAAAAGCCACTGGAGCACATCGGAAAGCTTCTTTTCTTTTAACTCCTGCAGCCCAAAGGAACGGCCTGCAGGAGGGACAGCCGCATATACAGCTTCCAGCCGCAGGGAATCCTCCCCGGGGATGGCGGTGAAGCGCACCCGGCGAGGCTCTTCCCCGGTATAGCCCAGGGCTTCCTTGCAGGCGTGGCTGAGCATTTCATGGAAAAGCACGCACAGTTCGGAGGTTTTCAGGGGGACATTGCCTGTGCAGGCGTTGCACTGAAACTCTATGCCGTTCTGGGAGGCAAAAGCAGCCTTAGCGGCAATGACGCCGTTGAGATAGGGGTTTTCATGGTATTCCCGCAGGACAGGCTCCCGGGCAGCGGCATGTTTTGCCATATAAATGTAAGCGGGCACCTGCTCGGGCACGCCGTCCTGGAGCATGACGGAGATGGTATCCAGAGCATATTCCCCTTTCTTCTGGACAGCATGGGCCTCCCGCACAGCCGCCAGCAGATCCCCGAAATCCTCCGCGTCTTTGTCCAGCAGCTTCCGGCGGGTGGCTTCCTCCAGCACAGCCGTCCGGAACCGTCCGGCCTGGTATACGCTGCGGAAACAGAAAACCAGCACGATGAAAAGCAGGGAGGAAAACAGCAGGCGGCCTGCCAGGGCATTGGCCGGGAAAAGCAGATCCGCTTTTCCGGTGCAGATGAGGTAAACCAGGCAGAGCAGCAGGCACATGCCTGCCATAAAGGCCGAAGGGCCGCGGTCGCTGAAATGATGGAAGGGCCGGTACAGGCAGAGGCCCAGAAGCAGGTACAGCAGCAGCGTGCCTGCCGCCGAAACCACGCCGCCCACAACTCCCGCAGTGCGCAGCGGCAGGGTTCCCAGAAGCTGGGGCAGAAGCACCTCCGCGTATACCAGGCAGCAGGGGCACAGCAGAAGCACGAAAAGCTTTTGCAGGATATTATTGCTATGTACTGCCAGGGAGGCGGCGAAAAGCAGCAGCGTGCCTGCCCAGCAGGCCAGAAGCTTTCCCAGGGCCGGATCTTCTATCATGCGGCCTAAGAGTACCCCCGCCAAAAGGGCCAGGAGGAAAGCAATCCCCCCTACCAGGAGGGTTGTCCAAAAGCGGAACCTGTCCTGCATCAGGACGGCGAAAAGCCCGGCTGAGCAGAGAAGAACAATGATGAAGCTTGTCATGTCGTCGAACTCCTTTTTTCTAAAAAAGCAGGCCGGCTGCCGGCTGCGAAAAATATTTTTATGTGATTTGCCTGGGTAAAAGCGCTGTTTTTGTGCAAATCACAACATGTAGTCAATTACCTGCCTATTATACCATATTGTGCGGCACATTTCTATAGGAAAATAGGATTTTTAACGATTTTCTTTTCCCGGGAAAAGAATTTTCCGGGCGGGGCTGGGGACAGGGAATCCCTTTTCCGGAAAAAAGCCTCGAAAAAGCGCACAAAAGAAGGGGGCGCGCATAAGATGAAGTGAGAAGCCGTACCAGCAGGGCGCAAGGCAGCCCTTCCGGCACAGCTTCTGAGCGGCAAACGACTGGGCTTGTTCCCTGGCTTGGGGGGCAAGCCCCTAAACGAGGTGATTTTTTGGGCAAGCCCTTACTTGTGGTAAGCTCCGTCACATATGCCATGAAGGGCCGGGATCTGCTCTTCCGCAGGGGGATCCGCGGCTATGTGGAGCGCATCCCCCAAACGGAGGAGTCCGGCTGCGGCTATGGGATATACGTGCCGGCCGGCGCTGACGAAGCGGAACGGATTTTACAGGAAAACCGCATCCGGGTTCTGCGCCGCATGGAGCAGGAGGATGGCCCGTGATTTATCTGGATAACAGTGCTACCACGTACCCCAAGCCGCTTGTGGTACGGGAGCAGATGCAGAAGGCCCTGCGGGAGCTGGGGGCAAACCCCGGCCGCAGTGGCTATGATATGAGCGTGCGCACCTCCCAGGCAGTGTATAACTGCCGGGAGCGGGCGGCGGCCCTGCTGGGCGCGCCGGGGCCTGAGTGTGTGGTGTTCCAGCCAAGCTGCACCCAGGCCCTGAACCTGGTGATAAAGGGGTATTTAAAGCCGGGGGACCATGTGGTAGTTTCCGACATGGAGCACAACGCGGTGATGCGGCCCCTGCAGGCCCTGGAGGCAAAAGGCGTCACGTATACAAAAGCTGTGGTGGCGCCAGGGGACAACGACGCCACGGTGGACGCCTTCCGGAAGGCCATGGGGCCGCGCACCAGGCTGGTGGTGTGTACGGCGGGCTCTAACGTGTTTGGCGTGCGGCTGCCTGTGGAGCGCATTGCGGCCCTGTGCCACCAGTATGACGCGAAAATCTGCGTGGACGCGGCCCAGACAGCCGGGGTGGTTCCCATCAGCGTGACAGAAGGCGGCATAGACTTTTTGTGCTGCGCCGGGCACAAGGGCCTTTACGGGCCGATGGGCACCGGGCTGCTGGTTTTGCGGGATCCCGGGGTTTCCCTTGCCACCCTGACAGAGGGGGGCACTGGCACCCAGTCCCAAAGCCTTTTGCAGCCCGACGACCCGCCGGAGCGCTATGAAAGCGGCACCCTGAACGTGCCGGGGATTATAGGCCTTTACGCGGGCATGGGGTTTGTAAGCGCCATGGGGATGGAGCGGATTTACCGGGAGGAAATGGGAAAGGTTTCCTATTTATATGAAAAGCTTTCCCGCATGGGGCATGTGAAGCTTTACACCTCTCCCCCGGCGATCCCCTATTTTGTGCCGGTGCTTTCCTTTAATATAGAAAACCGCCCCAGCGAGGAAATAGGGCAGATTCTGGCAAAGTCCGGCATTGCTGTGCGCTGCGGCCTGCACTGCGCGCCCTGCGCCCATGAGAAAATGGGCACCAAAGGCACTGTGCGGGTATCCCCTTCCGCCTTCACCAGGCCCCAGGAGATGGAGGCCCTTGCCTGCAGGGTGCGGGCCATAGCTAACACAGTTCAAAAGAGGTAGTATGCCTCTTTTGAACCAGGCGGCGCAGCCCCCCAGCTTGAAAATCGGAATATGCCGGTTTTCAAGTGTGTTTACTATATCCCGCCGGAGAAGCCTTTGGCGGACTGACGGTTTTCCAGGCGGCCTGTGAAATTTTGAAAGAAAACGAAAAAAGCCTTTTATTTGCGGCCTGCCTGTGATACAATAAGACACAGACAGGCCCTAAAAGCTTTTGCAGCACAGGCGTGCTTGTTCTGCACACTACATATGGAAAGGGATGACGGCAGTGGGGGACATGATGGACGCTGCGGCGCGGTTCGGGCAGACATTTTTGAACCTGGCGCGGCAGTTTACCTTTAAAGACGCTATCGATGTAGCCATTGTAACCGTACTGCTGTACGGCATTATCAAGCTGGTGCGGGAAACCCGGGCCGGGCAGCTTGTCAAGGGCATTATCCTTCTGGTGGGGCTGTTCCTGATTTCCTCCACAGAGGCCCTTGACTTTTTGATGCTCAACCAGCTTCTGCGGTATTTCTTCCAGTCTGCCTTTATTGTGGTGATTATCCTTTTCCAGCCGGAGATACGCAAGGCTTTAGAGCAGGTGGGCCACAGCAAGGTCAGCTCCCTGGGCGGCATTATCGGCGGCAAGGACAGGGACGGGGACAAGCTTAGCACCCGGCGGGCCATTGCCGGGGTGGTGGGGGCTGTGGGCATTTTGCAGCAGCTCCGCATGGGGGCGCTGATTGTGTTTGAGCGCCGCACCAAGCTGGGGGAAATTGTGGAGACAGGCACCATTGTGGAGGCCGACCCTTCCGCCCAGCTTATTGCCAATATTTTCTTCAACAAGGCCCCCCTTCACGACGGGGGCATGGTGATACGGGACGGCCGGGTTCACGCGGCGGGGTGCATCCTGCCTTTGACAAGCAGCGACAGCGTAAGCGCGGAGCTGGGCACCCGGCACCGGGCGGCTTTGGGCATGAGCGAGAACTCTGACGCGGTGGTGGTGGTGGTCTCCGAGGAGACGGCCCAGATTTCCATTGCAGCGGGAGGCAGGCTGACCCGGGATTACACTAGGGCGGCCCTTTCCGACGCTTTGGAGAAATACCTTATCGGCGCGGAGGACAAAGGCGCTTCTGGCAGCAAGCGTATTCTGGGCAGGCTGGGCTTTGGCTCCGGCCGGAAGGAGGGCTGAGCCATGAAAGACGGAAAGCCCATGGAGAAAAAAAGGGGAAAGCTTTCCCTGCGGAATATTTTTTACCACAACACCTTTGTGCTGGTTTTTTCCTTTGCCATTGCCCTGGTGACCTGGTTTGTGATGGCCTATAACAGCGACATGAACCGCACCTTTACCATCCAGGACGTGCCCATTGTGGTGGTGCCCTCTACGGAGGCGGAGGCTGACGGCCTGCGGGTGTTCAACATGTCCTATGCCGCGGCGGACATCGACGTTTCCGGCAACAGCCTGATTACCTCCAAGTTGACGGCAGAGGATTTCAAGGTGACAGTGAGCCTGAACCCCACCTCCACCAAGCTGACGGGCAACACCCTGCAGAAGCTGACGGTGCCTGTGCGGGTGGTGAAAAACTCTGCCCTTTCGGAATATGACATTGTTTCCATCAACCCGGAGGAAATCAACCTGGAATATGACCGCTATAAGGAAGTTACCCTGCCTTTGGAGGACGAGATTGTGTACAGCGCGGACGCGGGCTTTTATCCCGGCTCCCCTGTGCTGTCCCAGGACAGCGTGACCATTTCCGGGCCGGAGTCTGCTGTGAACCGGGTGAGCCGGGCGGCGGTGGGCTACACCCTGGACGCTCCCCTGCGGGACTCCCAGGAGTTCTCCTGCCCCATCCGCCTGTATGACCAGAACAACCAGGAGATAACGGACACAGCTTCCTTGTACCTTACGCTGAGCGTGGACACAGTGCAGGCCACCATCCCGGTGATGGCGAGAAAGACAGTGCCCCTGGTGGTGAACACTGTACACCAGCCTGACAGCTTTGGAGAGAACCGCATCAGCATAGAACCGGCGGAGATTGCCATTGCAGGCTCCCAGGAGGTGCTGGACGGCATCAGCGAAATCCGCCTTGGCAATGCCATTGACTTTGCCGATTTGGATTTGTCCCGCCCAGCCGCCTTTGACATGGAGATCCCCCTGCCCAGCGGCGTGCGCAACATTACAAATGCCGGGGAGAACTCTGTTACCCAGGCAAAGGTTTCCATTAACTTAAACGGCTACAGCCGGGCCACGCTGACTGTGCCGGAGGCGAACATCCAGCTTCTCAATCCCCCTGCCGGGAAGGACGCCCGGCTGACCACCCGGAGCATGGAGGTTTCAGTGATTGGCCCCCAGGCCCAGGTTGGGAAGCTGACCGGGGATTCCATCTTTGTGCAGATTGATTTGGCCAACGTGGCAAACCGCACAGGCAGCATAGAGGCCCCCGCAGCCGTTACCATCTCCGGCACTGCCGGGGAAGCCTGCTGGGTGTCGGGCAGCTATACCGCCACAGTTACCCTCTCTGACGCGGTTACCATCCAGGCCGGCGCAGGCGTGGAGACTGCTTCGGCAGGCTCCAGCGACGGGGTTGTGGCAAAGCCCCAGGAATAAGGAATTTGAAAGGCGTACCGGAAAGCTTCGGTGCGCCTTTTTTGCGCGGCTGGAGGCTGGCTGGCGGAGGGGGCTTTCCAGGGGGTTGTTCTGTAGGGGGAGTGCTTTGCAGGGGCTCCCCCTGCACCCCCGCCAAAGGGCCATTGGCCCTTTGGAAACCCAATCCGGCTGGGTGGGAGGGGGTATGGTGAGGTTTGTTTGCGAAAAACCTTTGCAAAATGCCGGGGGACAGTGTATAATAAGGCTTGTTATGTCTGTTATGTCTGGAAAAGAAAGGAGGGCGGCAAAATGGACGTGCGCGTTGGGGACATTCTGCACATGAAAAAGCCCCACCCCTGCGGGAGCACAGCCTTTACCGTATTGCGGGCAGGGATGGATTTTAAAATCCGCTGCTGCGGCTGTGGGCGGGAGGTTATGCTGCCCCGCCTGAAATGCGAGAAGAACATCAAGCGCATTGAGCGCCAAACGCCTCCGGAGCCTTAGCGGCGCGGTTCAACCTATTCTAATTATTACTTTTGCATTTAGTAGCAGGAAACGGGATGTATTCCCCCGCCCTACAGGCGGGAGAATGCACGTCAAATTTTTCCTATTATTTCCCGCAGAAATATTATTTAGGAACGCGAAACGCTAAGACTACTATTTTGGAGGAAATGGATATGTTTGAGAATTTACAGGTTTTTGAAAACCGCTATGAAGAACTGAATATGAAGCTGTACGACCCCGCAAGCGCCGCCGACAGGGAGCTGTACGCTGCTTTAATGAAGGAGCACAAAGAGCTGGAGCCTATTGTGCTGGCCTACAGGGAATATGTCCGGTGCGGGGAGGCGCTGCAAGGGGCCAGGGAGCTTTTGGAGGATCCGGAGCTGAAAGAGATGGCCCAGGAGGAAATGAAGGAAAACCAGCAGAAGCTTGCGGCGCTGGAGGAGGAAATCAAGATATTGCTGCTGCCGAAAGACCCTAACGACGAAAAGAACGTGGTGATGGAAATCCGGGGTGGCACCGGAGGCGAGGAGGCCGCGCTTTTTGCCTATGATCTGTACCGCATGTACACAGCCTATGCGGAAAAGCAGGGCTGGCGCACAGAAATTGTGGGCCTGAACGAGACAGAGCTGGGAGGCTTCAAGGAGGTCAGCTTCCTCATTGACGGCCAGGGGGCCTATTCCCGGTTAAAATTTGAAAGCGGCGCCCACCGGGTGCAGCGGGTGCCGGAGACGGAAACCCAGGGGCGCATCCACACCTCCGCCGCCACTGTGGCGGTGATGCCGGAAGCCGAGGACGTGGAGATTGACATTGACCCCAAGGATTTGCAGATTGACACCTTCCGCTCCAGCGGCGCGGGGGGCCAGCACATCAACAAGACAAGCTCGGCTATCCGCATTACCCACCTGCCTACGGGCATGGTGGTGGAGTGCCAGGACGAGCGCAGCCAGTATAAAAACAAGGACAAGGCCATGAAGGTGCTGCGCGCAAGGCTTTTGCAGCAGGAGCAGGACAAGGTGAGCGCCCAGACGGCAGAGGCCCGGCGCTCTTTGGTGGGCAGCGGCGACCGCAGCGAGCGGATACGCACCTACAATTTCCCCCAGTCCCGGGTGACGGATCACCGCATCGGGCTGACCCTTTACAAGCTGGAGGAAATCCTGGGAGGCAGTCTGGATGAAATCCTGGACGCGCTGATTGCCGCAGACAGGGCCAGCCAGTTGGAACAGGCAACGTAAACAACGTGGCGGAACGCTATCGCGCAGCGATTGCGTTTTTGTATCTCTGTGACGCGAGGACGTGTAAGGGAATATTTCGCCGCGCGGAGAGTCCGCGCGCTTAAAGGGATGCCGCGCCGGCAGGCGGGACTCAAAGCCCCTAAACCGCCGGAGGCATGGGCAGGAAAATAAAAGGCAGGCACATGGGGAAAGCTTATGGAGACATTGTTTTTAAAAGCGCATAATACACATGATGTAGAGCGGGCCGGGGAAATCCTGCGAGCCGGGGGCCTGGTGGCCATTCCTACGGAGACGGTGTACGGTCTGGCGGCGGACGCTCTCAACGGGAATGCTGTGAAAAAGATTTTTGCCGCCAAGGGCCGGCCCTCGGATAACCCCCTGATTGTGCATATCAGCGGGTTTTCCCAGCTTGCCCCCCTGGTGAAGGAGGTGCCGGAGGCCGCGAAGCGGCTGGCCCAGGCTTTCTGGCCCGGGCCGCTGACCATTATCCTGGAAAAGTCGGCGCTGGTTCCCATGGAAACTAGCGGGGGCCTTGACACAGTGGCGGTGCGTATGCCCCGGCACCCAGCGGCCCGGGCGGTGATTGAGGCGGCTGGCGTGCCTTTGGCGGCCCCCTCCGCCAACCTTTCCGGCAGGCCCAGCCCCACTTCCTTTGCCCATGTGCGGGAAGATTTGACCGGGCGGGTGGACGCTCTTTTGGACGGCGGGCCTTGCGACGTGGGGGTGGAATCTACCGTAATTACCCTTGCGGGGGACGTTCCCCGGGTGCTGCGGCCCGGCGGCGTAACCCTTGCGCAGCTTCAGGCTGTTTTGGGGCAGGTGGAGCTTGACCCCGCTGTGCTGCACAGCCTGCGGGAAGGGGCAAAGGCCTCTTCCCCGGGCATGAAATATAAGCACTATGCTCCTAAGGCGGAGGTGACTTTGGTGGACGCTTCCCCAGAGGAATTTGCCGCCTATGTAAACGAGAGGAAGGGCGGCTGGGCGCTGTGCTTTCAGGAGGATTTACCTTTTGTAGAGGGGCCTGCCATCAGCCTTGGCTCCCGGTATGACGGGGGCGGGCAGGCCAGGAGGCTTTTCGGGGCGCTGCTGGAACTGGACAAAAAAGGCGCCCAGACCGCCTTTGCCCACTGCCCCAGCCGCGCTGGCGTGGGCCTTGCGGTGTATAACCGGCTGCTGCGGGCGGCGGGGTTCCGGGTGGCGCACCCGGAGGGGACGCTGGTGGTAGGGCTGGCAGGGCCTAGCGGCGCGGGGAAATCTACTGTGGGGGATTTCCTGAAGCAGGGAGGCTGTTCTGTTTTGAACTGCGACAGCCTGACCAGAAGCCCCCAGGTGTACAGCCCGGACTGCATAGAGGAGCTGCGGGCTGCCTTTGGGGAGGATGTTGCCCCGGGGGGAAAGCTGCATCGGAAAGAGCTTGCCCGCAGGGCCTTTGCCACACAGGAGGGCCGCAAACGGCTGGGGGAAATTACCTTTCCTCGGATTTTAAAGCAGGTGCGCCAGATGGTGGAATCGGCCCGGGAAGCAGGGACGCCCATTCTCGTGCTGGACGCGCCCACCCTGTTTGAGTCAGGGCTGGACAGCATCTGCGCACGGATTGTTGTGGTGACGGCGGCCCGGGAAGAAAGGCTTTTGCGGGTGATGGCCCGGGACAATGTAAGCCAGGAACAGGCGGAAATCCGTTTTTCCGCCCAGCAGGATGAGGATTTTTACGAAAGCCGGGCAGACTATGTGATTGAAAACAGCCGGGAACCTGGGTGCCGGCTGGCTGCGGAGGCTGTTTTAGCAGATCTGAAAGGAGAAGCGGCAAAGCGCCTATGAAAAAAGGTCGAGTTATCCTTGTGGTTTTCATAGCCCTTATCATAGCCTGGATTGCGGCGGGGGATTCCCTTGCAGGCTGGGTGATGCACCGGCTTTACCCCCGTCCCTATGGGGAGCTGGTGCGGCGGGAGGCGGCGGAATTCTCCCTGGACGAAAACCTGCTTTACGCGGTGATGAAGGCGGAAAGCGGCTTTGACGAAAAGGCCCAGTCCCGGGCCGGGGCCTGCGGCCTGATGCAGCTTACCCCTGCCACCTTCCAGTGGATAGCGGAGCAGTATCCCCCGGAAAACGGGGGCGGGGACATTTTCGACCCCAGCGACAACCTGCACTGCGCCGGCGCCCTGCTGCGAAAGCTGCTGGATCATTACGGCACCCTGGAGGTGGCCCTTGCCGCCTACAACGCGGGCATGGGCAATGTGAGCGGCTGGCTTTCAGAGGCGGATTACTCCGCAGACGGCAAGAACCTGCACACCATCCCCTACCCGGAGACAGACTCGTATGTGAAGAAGGTTACGAAGTATTACGGGACGTATAAAAGGCTGTATGAGGGCGGGGAAAGCGGCTGAAGGGAAAATGCAAAAACTTGGTTTTTCGATCAAACCTTTTTTCTAAAAAGGTTTGCAGGGTTCTTAGGGACAGAGTCCCTAAGCCGCCGGGGCATATGCGGCGGGGCGGTTGCATTTTGTGAAGTGATGTGGTAAAATCTGGTAGACGCATACAGGAGGAGGTTACTCTATGAAGCTGTGGAAAAAAGCGGTCATTGCCATAGGAGCGGCGGCTCTGCTGTGCGGGGCGTTCCTGCTGGGGCGGGGCAGCGCGGGCTGGCTGGGAGAGAAGGCTCCCCGGTGGGATGAAGTTGTCCTCATGCACGCGGAAATTGTGGACAGGGACGGCACGTTTTTCCATGTGCGGGGCCTTCCCTGCAACGACGTGAACGGCCAGGGGGAATGTACCTTCAGCGTGACAGAGGACACAGTGCTGGAATGGCGGTATACCCCCATCACCCTGGAGGACTTTAAGGCAGGAGACAAGGTGTCGGTTACCTATACTGGGCCTGTGATGCTTTCCGAGCCTGCCCAGCTTACGCAGGTGCTGCGGATACAACTGCTGGAGGACGAAAAATAGACTATAAACACTTATCTTATTATAAAAAGCTTTAAGGAGGTACATTCCAATGGAAAACAAAACGGAAAAGGTTGACGCAAAGGCACTTGCCAAGGAACTGCTGGTGGATCGCACCCACGGTTCCACACGGGTGTGCCAGGAGGAAATGAAGAAGTCCCAGCGCTTCTGCGAGGGTTATAAAGAATTCCTCAACGCCGCCAAGACAGAGCGGGAGTCTGTCACCTTTGCGGTGGAGGCCGCAGAGAAGGCGGGCTTTGTGCCTTTTGATCCGGCGGCGAAATATGCCCCTGGGGACAAGGTGTATTATAACAACCGGGGCAAGTCCATCTGCCTGGCGGTTATCGGCAAAAAGGGCACCAAGGAAGGCGTGCGCATTGTGGCGGCCCACATTGACAACCCCCGGGTGGACTTAAAGCCCCTGCCCCTGTATGAGGCAAACGAGCTGGCGCTTTTGAAAACCCACTACTATGGCGGCATTAAGAAATACCAGTGGACTGCCATCCCCCTGTCCATGCGGGGCAAGGTGGTGCGCAAGGATGGAACGGAAGTGACTTTGAACGTAGGGGAAAACCCCGGGGATCCCCAGTTTACCATTACGGACATCCTGCCCCATCTGGGCAAGGATCAGATTCAGAAGAAGCTGGGCGAGGCCTTTACCGGGGAGGATTTGAACATTCTGGTGGGCAGCCTGCCCCTGGAGAACGCAGAGGGGGAAAACCTCTACAAGCTCAACGTGATGAAGATTTTAAACGAGAAATACGGCATTACTGAAGGGGATTTGATTTCCGCGGAAATTGAGTTTGTGCCCGCGTTCCCGGCAGTGGACATTGGCTTTGACCACAGCATGGTGGGCGCTTACGGCCACGACGACCGGGTGTGCGCCTATCCTGCCCTGGAGGCTGTGCTGCGGTGCAAGGATCCGGAATATACCGCCATTACGGTGCTGGCGGACAAGGAGGAGATCGGCAGCGTGGGCAACACAGGCCTTGCCTCTGAATTCCTCAACTATTTCGTGGCGGATTTGGCCGCACAGGACGGCGCGGAGGCACGCCATGTGTGGACAAAGTCCAACTGCCTCTCCGCAGACGTGACGGCGGCTTTTGATCCCAACTATGCTTCCGCCTATGAAGCGGGCAACTCCTGCTTCCTGAACCGGGGCGTTGGCTTTGCCAAGTATACCGGATCCCGGGGCAAAAGCGGCAGCAACGATGCGTCCGCCGAGTTTTTGGGCTGGGTGCGCCGGGTGATGGACGAAGGGGACGTGCTGTGGCAGATTGGCGAGCTGGGCAAGGTGGATCAGGGTGGCGGCGGCACTGTGGCCCTGGATATCTCCCGGCTGAATGCCGACGTTATCGACGTGGGCGTGCCGGTGCTCTCCATGCACGCGCCCTTTGAGGTGGTTTCCAAGCTGGACGTATACATGGCCTATAAGGCTTTTAAGACCTACTTTATGGCGGAATAAGAGGAAATTTTGAAAGGCCGGCGTTTTATTGACGCCGGCTTTTTCCAAAGGAGGAAAACAGGATGGCAAAAACAGCGTGGATTTTTTCTTACAAGCTGCGGAAAAATGTGGAGCCGCAGCAGTTTATGGACTGCACCCAAAGGCTCCACGATCAGGTGGTTTCCAAGGCAAAGGGCTTCATCTCCTGGGATCATTACCGGCAGGAAGACACCTGGACAGACTTTGTGCTGTGGGAAACAGAGGAGGATGCCCAAAACGCCATGACCGCAGGCCAGGGGCAGGAATCGGCGGAGGAATTTTATGCCTGCATCCGGATGCAGACCTGCCGGGCGCTGGTTTCCCAGTTTGTAAAGCGGTATTAAAGGCCTGTTTGGAAAACAGGCTTTGGGATGGCAGCCGACTGGCGGGAGGGAGTGTCCAGACAGCGCGTTTTATGCCTCCGGCGGTTTAGGGGCTTCGCCCCTAAATACCCCACCACCTTTGAAAAGGTGGACGAAACTTTTGTGTTTCTTCATTCTTTAGAATACTCGCTTTGGACACTCCTCCCGCAGGATTTTCTCTTGCGAAATACATGAAAACATGGTAAAATATGGGAAATAATTATTTACAACGCCCAAGGAGGATGTTTTCATGAAAGAACTGCGCATTGGCATTATCGGGACAGGCATGATTTCCAACCGGCACATGACGGTGTGGTCGAACATTCCCGGCGCCAAGGTGGTGGCAGGGTGCGACATTGACGAAGCCAAGGTGAAGGCCTGGGGGGAGCAGTATGGCATACCGGAGGAGAACCTGTATGTGGACTTCCGGGAAATGCTGAAGCGGGACGATTTGGACGCCATTGACGTGTGCGTACACAACAACCTGCACACCCCGGTTTCTGTGGCTGTGATGAAGGCGGGATATCCCTGCTACTGCGAAAAGCCCATGGCGGCAAGCTATGCGGACGCGAAAATCATTTACGACTGCGCCAAGGCCACAGGGCAGAAGCTGGCTGTGCAGATAAGCTCCCTTTACAATTTGCAGACCCGGTATGCCAAAAAGCTGATTGAGGAAGGGAAGCTGGGGAAAATCTACCACGCCCGCAGCGTGGGCCACAGGCGGGAGGGCCGCCCCGGCTTTGACATGCCCATGTTCTCCCGGGACTTTATCAAAGGGGATATCGGCGTGCATGGGCCTTTATGCGATTTGGGCATTTACCATCTGGCCCAGATGCTCTACATTATGGGTATGCCGGAGCTGGACACCGTATATGGCCTGTCCTCCGCCGACTATTATCAGGATCCCCGGCTGCTGCCGGAGGGCCTGACCTATGACGTGGAGGATTTAAGCGTGGGCATTGCCAAGTTTAAAAATGGCGTTTCCCTGGACATTTACGAGGACTGGGCCATGCATATGGACGTGGTGGGCACCAGCTTTGTGGCAGGCTCTATGGGCGGCATCAAGCTGATTGACGTGGACACCACCGGCGGCGAACTGGCTGTGCCCAAGGGCGGCAGGATTATGGGCGGCGGCCGGGTGCAGCAGCCCACCCTGGAATTCTTTGGCTATGAGGACGGCATGAAAACCTCCAAGATTATCAACTGCCAGGAGAACGGCCGGAAGGAAGCCCAGGTGGAGCCGCGCATGGCCCTGTATAACGACAACCAGGTACACTGGAAGGCGTATCTGGAGGGCGAGCTGGACGGCAGCACCCGCATTGACTCCCCCTATATCGCCATGGAGACGGCTTTGCTGTCCGACGCCATTTTCGTCTCCCAGGCTTTAAACCGCAGCGTGACGGCGGACGAGGTGCGGGAGATGTCCAAGTCTATTGCGCTGCATAAGCAGGAAACGCCTTGGGGCGTGATTGAGTACGATTTCTAAGCTTTTGCATAACGGGAGAAGCGCCTGCCGGGAATCCGGGGGCGCTTTTTCTGTTCCGGAACAGGAGGAGCTAGTTCTGGCTCTTTGACAAAACACATAAAGAGAAACCGGGAATCAGGGAAAGTTACTGGATAATTTTTCCAAATATTTCTTGCACATACCAGCTTCCATGTGTTATACTAAGCTATAGTACACTCTGCTTATAACCCTATGGAAAGAAGGTTTTCAGCCTATGGCAAATCAATCGACTTGGATGACACGCAGCGCCGGCGTGCTGATGCCAGTGAGCAGCCTGCCCTCCAAATACGGCATTGGCACCTTTGGCAAGGCCGCCCGGGAATGGATAGACTTCCTCTGCGCTGCCCACCAGCGCTTCTGGCAGGTGCTGCCTTTAGGGCCTACCAGCTTTGGCAACAGCCCTTACCAGAGCTATTCCGCCTTTGCCGGGGAGCCGCTGTACATTGATCTGGAGCTGCTGTGCCAGGACGGCCTTTTGAAAGAAAAGCGCTGCAAACGGGCAAACTGGGGCAGCAATCCGGAAAAGGCAGACTATGAGGCTTTGCGGAACGAACGGGCGCAGGTGCTGCAAAAGGCCTTTGAAAACTTTAAAAAGCCCAAAGTCCTCTCCCGTTTCCGCAAAAAGAACGCCGCCTGGGTGGAAGATTACGCCCTGTTCATGGCCCTGAAAAACCTCCATAACGGCAGGCCCTGGTATGAATGGGAGGAGGACATCAAGCTGCGCCGTCCTGCCGCTTTGAAGGAATGGACAAAGAAGTGCGAAAAGGAAATTGACTATCACGTTTTCACCCAGTATCTGTTCTTCGAGCAGTGGAAGGACATTAAGAAATATGCCAACAAAAAGGGTATCCTGATTATCGGGGACGCGCCGATTTACGTTTCCGGAGACAGCTCTGACGTGTGGGCGCACCCCTGGTTGTTCCAACTGGACGAGGACAACAACCCCACCGAGGTGGCGGGGTGCCCGCCGGACGCCTTCTCCGCAGACGGGCAGCTTTGGGGTAATCCCCTGTACCGCTGGGACGACATGGAAAAGGACGGCTTTGCCTGGTGGATGGAGCGGCTCCAGGCAAACCTGACCATGTTCGACGTGCTGCGGATTGACCACTTCCGGGGCCTTGAAAGCTATTACGCCATCCCCTATGGGGACAAAACGGCCCGGAACGGCCGCTGGCGCAAGGGGCCTGGGATGAAGTTTGTGGACGCCATCAACAAGGCCATGCCCGGGGCCGCCATTATCGCGGAGGATCTGGGATATCTGACCCCGGCGGTGAGAAGGCTTTTAAAGCGCAGCGGGTTTCCAGGGATGAAGGTTTTGCAGTTTGCCTTTGACTCCAGGGAAGAAAGCGACTATATGCCCCACAACTACCAGAACCACTGCGTGGTGTATACCGGCACCCACGATAACGATTCCACCAGAAGCTGGTTTACCTCTGCCCCGCCTGCCGACGTGGCGGTGGCCCTGGAATATATGGGCCTGAAGGACGACACAGACGGCACCTGGAGCTTTATCCGCATGGCTTTAAACAGCGTGGCGGATCTGGCTGTTATCCCCATGCCGGACTATCTGGATCTGGGGGCCAAGGCCCGGATTAACACGCCCTCCACAGTGAACTCTGAAAACTGGAGCTGGCGCATGAAGCCCGGCGCCTGCACCAAGGAGCTGGCCCAGAAAATGGCCCGGATGGCCGATCTTTCCGGGCGGGCCAGGGATCTGCCCAAAGCGCCGGAGAAAAAGGCCAAGGCGAAAAAGAAAAATAAAAAAGGGGAAGGAAAGGACGCTGATACCCAATGAGCATACAGATTGAACTGGAAAACAAACTAGGCAGCAAGCCCCTGTATCAGGCAGGGAACGAAGAAATTTACCACGCACTCACCGCCATGGTGCAGGAGCGCCTGGCGGCTACCCCCCGCATCCAGGGGGACAGGAAGCTGTATTATGTTTCCGCAGAATTTTTAATGGGCAAGCTGCTCTCCAACAACCTGATTAACCTGGGGATGTATGACGAGGTGCGCAAAACCCTGGCTGCCGCCGGGAAGAACCTCTCCGACATTGAGGAGATTGAGCCGGAGCCTGCCCTGGGCAACGGCGGCCTGGGGCGCTTAGCCGCCTGCTATCTGGACTCTGCCGCCACTTTGGGCCTGCCTGCCGACGGCGTGGGGCTTCTCTACCATTTCGGGCTGTTCCGGCAGGAATTCTGGGATCATAAGCAGTGGGAAAAGCCGGAATACTGGCTCTCCCCCACCTGTTGGGCCAAAAAGACCGACACCCGGTTCTGGGTGCCCTTCCCCCAGGGGGAACTGCAGGCGGTGATGTATGACATCCAGGTGGCAGGCTATGAAAACGGCGTGAACTGCCTGCACCTGTTTGACATGGAGACAGCGGACGAATCTATTGTCACCAGGGACATTGACTTTGACAAGCATGACATTTCCAGGAACCTGACCCTGTTCCTGTATCCCGACGACAGCGACCGGGCCGGCAGGCTTCTGCGAGTGTACCAGCAGTATTTCATGGTGAGCGCCAGCGCACAGCTTATTATTAAGGAACTTTCCCAGAAGGGCTATGCCCTGCGGGATTTGCACAAGCACGCGGTTATCCAGATTAACGACACCCATCCTTCCATGATTATCCCGGAGCTTATCCGCCTCATGCAGAAGGACGGCATCCACATGGACGAGGCCATTTCCATTGTGTCCCAGACCTGCGCCTATACCAACCACACCATTCTGGCGGAGGCTTTGGAAAAGTGGCCCATGGACTACCTGGAGGAGGCCGTGCCCGGCCTTGTGTCCATTATCCGGGAGCTGGACAGACGGGTGCGGGAGAAGTTCCCCCAGAACGAAAAGCTGTGGATTATTGACCAGGGCGGCCTCGTCCACATGGCAAACATGGACATCCATTACGGCTTCTCCGTGAATGGCGTGGCGGCCCTGCACACAGACATCCTGCGGGAAGCAGAGCTGAAGCATTTTGCGGAGGTTTACCCGGAGAAGTTCAACAACAAGACAAACGGCGTTACCTTCCGGCGGTGGCTGATGCACTGCAACCCCCAGCTTTCTGATTTCCTGACGGAGAAGATTGGAACGGGCTGGAAGAAAGACGCAAAAGAACTGGAAAAGCTGCTGGAGTTCCAGGATGACCAGGAGGTTTTAGGGAAGCTGCTGGAGATTAAGCAGGCAAACAAGCGGGAGCTTTGCCGGGTGATGAAGGAAAAGAGCGGCGTGGAGCTTGACCCGGATTCTGTATTTGACATCCAGATTAAGCGCCTGCACGAGTATAAGCGCCAGCAGATGAACGCCCTGTATATCATCTGGAAATATAAGCAGATTAAGGCGGGGCACCGCCCCAAGCGGCCCATTACCCTGTTGTTTGGCGCAAAAGCCGCCCCTGCCTATATTATCGCCAAGGACATTATCCACCTGATTCTCACTTTGCAGGAGCTCATCGCAAAGGATCCGGATGTCAGCCCCTGGCTGAAGGTGGTGATGGTGGAAAATTACAACGTGACCTGGGCGGAAAAGCTGATTCCCGCCTGCGACATTTCCGAGCAGATCTCCCTGGCCTCCAAGGAAGCCAGCGGCACAGGCAACATGAAGTTTATGCTCAACGGCGCTGTCACCCTGGGCACCATGGACGGGGCCAACGTGGAAATATGCGACCTGGTGGGGAAGGAGAATATCTGCATTTTCGGCAAGGGCAGCGAGGAAGTCATCAAGCTTTACGAGGAAGGGCCTGGGCGGTATACCACCAAGGACTACTATCCCAAGGACAAGGAAATTGCAGAGCTTTTAGACTTTATCATCAGCCCTGCGGTTATGCGCCTGGGGGATCCGGAAAACCTGGGCAGGCTTTACAAGGACATGAGCCGGAAGGATTGGTTCATGGCGCTTCTGGATGTGAAGGAATATATCGGGGCAAAGGAAAAGCTGCTGGAGCAGTATGAGGACAGGGACGCCTGGGCCAAGATGATGCTTACAAATATCGCCAAAGCCGGGTTCTTCTCTTCCGACCGTTCCATCGCCCAGTATAACGAGGACATCTGGCACCTGAAGTGATTTGCGCTGCCCCTGCACCCTGCAACCCTTTTTACAAAAAAGGGTGATCGAAAAATTAAGGACTCCCCCCAGAAATTTTGCCCTTGACGCTGGCATATTCTTCCACTATACTATATATATTGTAGCGTGTATGGGGGAGTAGTTTGCGCGGGAGGCTTTGCCGGGATTCCGGACGGCCTGCTGTGCGGCAATGTCAACAAAATGGCTTATATAGTTTAACGCAGTTCAAAAGAGGTCGAATACCTCTTTTGAACCAGGTGGCGTAGCCACCCGGCTTGAAAATCGTATATACCGATTTTCAAGTGCGTTTACCATAAGCCTGGTGTTGCCTGAAAAAACGAGACTCATAGAAAGCTGCCCCTTTGGGGTGTGTTTTCTATGAGTCCTTTTCGTGTGAAAAAGCAGGAAAGAACGGCACTGGGCGCAAAGACTGTTTTTCATGGCTCTTTGGTAGAATCCCGCCCCCATGGCGGCAAACGGAAGGATGGAGATCCTGGGAAAAATTCAAAGAAAGGAGCGATACGGGCACAAAAGGCGGCTGTTTTACCTCTTTTTGTGCGAATCCCGTATCGCGCGGCGATTCACATGGGAATTGTAGAATTGTTCATACTGGCGGTGGGACTTTCCATGGACGCCTTTGCGGTGGCTGTGTGTAAGGGCCTTGCCATGCGGGAGGCCAGGCCCAAAAGCATGGCTGTGGTGGGGCTGTGGTTTGGAGGATTCCAGGCGCTGATGCCCCTGATAGGCTATGCTGTGGGGGTGCAGTTTTCTGAGGCCATCGAAGCTTTTGATCACTGGCTGACCTTCCTGCTGCTGGGGGCCATTGGGGGGAACATGATTAAGGAGGCCCTCTCTCCGGAGGAGGAACCGGGAGACGCTTCCCTGAACCCGAAAGCCATGGTGCTGCTGGCCCTGGCCACCAGCATTGATGCCCTGGCTGTGGGGGTGAGCTTTGCCTTTTTGCGGGTGGATATCCTGTCCGCTGTGGCCTTTATCGGCGTGGTCACCTTTATCCTTTCCGCTGTTGGCGTGAAGGCGGGCAGCATTTTTGGCAGCAAATATCAGAGCAGGGCCGAGCTGTTTGGCGGGTGCATCCTGGTGCTTTTAGGGGTGAAGATTCTGCTGGAGCACCTGGGGGTGCTGTGACAAACAACATAAGATAGGGCGCAAACGTTTGCGGCAGAAACGTTTGCGCCCTTTTGCTTTAGGGAAGCCCGCCCCTGCATCCCGGCCCGGGCCGGGATGGCCCCCGGAGGGGGGGCTGCAAAACCGGAGGTTTTGCACAGGGGCGGGCGGCGCTGGGGAAAGGCTTTTAGGAGCCAGTGGATTTATACCTGTGTACCCCTAAGCGCCACACCAGCCAGCAGGGGACAACGAACCAGCAGGAGATAAGGGGCAGGAACATGAACCACAGGTTGTCGCTGCGGCCTAAAAGGAACAGCAGGGGGTAATATTGGAACAAGGCATAGGGCACCACAAAGGTGCAGAAGGTGAGCATCCCCTTGCCGTAAATGCTGACGGGATACTTGCCATGCTCCGAGGCCCCATAGCTGAACACATTCATAAACTCCAGGCCCTCCAGGGTGAAGAAGGCAAAGGCGCCGTCTAAAAGGAAGATAGCGGAAAACACCACGCTGCCGCCAATCACCATGAAAATAAGGGTGAGCACCCGCAGGGGCGTCCAGTCCACCCCGGCCTGGGAGATGCCATAGACGAACATGACAACACCCTGGAACATGCCGCCCAGGCGCACAAAGTCGATGCGGCTGGCAAGCACCTGGAAGATTTCATTGCAGGGACGGGTTAAAATGCGGTCGAACTGCCCGTTTGCTATCATGGTGTCGAACACCTTGAAGCCGGAGGCAAACATCTGGCTTATCTGGAAGCCTAAAAGCAGAATGCCATAGCAGAGAACCACCTCGCTGAACTGGAAATCCTTTACCTTGTGGAAGCGCTGAAACATGAACACGACTCCCAGGAACACGGTGAAGGATGTGATGAAATTGCCAATGAGCGTGATGAAAAAGGACGCTTTATACTGCATCACGCTTTTCAAGTGGATGGAAAAATATTTTTTGTAAAGCCTTAGCATGATTCTCAACCTCCCTGCACCACAACACGTTTAAGGGCCTTTTGCTCTAAAACCTTGCCGATGAGCACCAGGGCAAATACCCAGAAAATTTGCAGCAGGATGGCCCGGACCATTTCAGGGCCAGCCAAGTCCCCGCTGTACACCCGCAGGGGCACGTTCTCCATGCAGGAAAAGGGCAGAAGCTCCGCAAACTGGCGGAAGCCCTCGGGGAAAAAGGGCAGGGGCACAATGCCGCCCATTAAAAAGTCGCTGAGGGAGACAGCCACCATGCGCACGCCCCGGTAAGAGATGGTATAAAAGGTTAAAATATACACCACCATGCAGAAGGAGGTTGTCACCAGCAGGGCCAGGCACAGGGCCACCAAAAACAGCAGGAAGGCCATAAGGCTGGGCGGGGCCATAAGCCCAAAGGGCTTTGGCAGAAACGCTGCTATAATCAGGGGGGGAACGCACCGCAGCAAAGCCCTGGCAATGCGGGTGGCGGCGCTGTGGGAAAACCACATGGCGTAAAGGTCAACGGGGCGGCAGACTTCATACACCACGTCCCCGGTCTGGATGGTGTTGAAGATGGAGTTGTCCATGGCGCCTACAGAAAGAAGGCCCAAAAACGCCTGCTGCATCCAGATATAGCTGGCGGTGGCCTGGAAGTCCATGGGGAAAGAGGCAGGATCTGTTTCATAAAAGGCATAGAAAGCTAAAATCGCCATGCCGCCCCAGGCAAACTGGCAGACAATGCCTGCCAGGGCCGCCACCCGGTACTGCAAATTCATGGCAAAGCGAAGCCGGAAAAAGGATATGTATTTTTTCATGTGCGCGCCCTCATATGTCGTACTTCTTGTACAGGTGGGCGATAGTCTCGTCAATCTGCTCCCCGCCCCGGCGGATATCATCCAGGGTGCCGTCTAAGAGGATTTTCCCTTTGCCGATTAAAATGACCCGGCTGGCTAAAGCCTCAATGTCCTGCATGTCGTGGGTGGTGAGGATGACAGTGGTTTTGTGCTCTTTGTTCAGGCGCTTGACAAAGTCCCGCACCGCCAGCTTGGACACAGCGTCCAGGCCGATGGTAGGCTCGTCCAGAAACAGGATTTTCGGGCTGTGGAGCAGGGAGGCCGCTATCTCGCAGCGCATACGCTGGCCCAGGGAAAGCTGGCGGGTGGGGGTGCGCAGAAGCTGGGACAAGTCCAGAAGCTCTGTGAGATCGCCTACATTTTTGCGGTAGAGGGCATCGGGGATTTTATAGATGTCCTTTAAAAGCTCGAAGGAATCTATCACAGGCACATCCCACCAAAGCTGGCTGCGCTGCCCGAACACCACGCCGATTTGGGCCACGTGCTTTACGCGCTGCTTCCAGGGAACCCGGCCGTCCACCCGGCACTCTCCCCCGTCCGGGGTGAGCACGCCGCTTAAAACCTTGATGGTGCTGCTTTTTCCCGCGCCGTTGGGGCCTATGTAGCCCACCATCTCCCCTTCCCCGATGGAAAAAGAAATGTCGTTCAAGGCGTGGATTTCCCCGTACTCCCGGCGGAACAGGGCTTTTACGGCATTTTGAAAGCCTTTGTCCCGGCGGGCTACCCGGAAGGTTTTGCGCAGATGGGACACTTCAATCATGGTAAACACTCCTCTCTTGCTGCGGAACCGGTTTGAAAAGGCCGGGACACAAAGCCGCAGCCATGCCTGTCCTTTGCCTTTTCACCTGGCCCCCTTGGACTAAAAAGCATGAAACCCACCAAAAAACGCGGTGGGTTTCCTATTATATTCCTCTATTTTGCCCATGTCAAGGCGCGCTTTCATTTTCGGCCTTCGAGCCGGGTGTTCCCAGGGGAGCACTCCCAAAGCTGGGGGGCTTTATTCGCCCAGGTCAATGTGGCGCATTTCCCGGCGGCTTAACAGCTCGTACATGGCGGGCACCACAAAGAGGGTCATAAGGGTGGCGTACAGAAGGCCGCCGATGCAGACAATGGCCACAGGCTGCATCATCTCCGCCCCTGTGCCGCTGCCCGCTGCCATAAAGACAAGGCCCAGGACGGTGGTGAGAACGGTCATCAGGATGGGGCGCAGGCGGGTGCGGCCCGCCTGTATAATAGCGTCCCGGCGGGGCACCCCGGCAGAGCGGAGCTGGTTGATATAGTCGATAAGTACAATGCCGTTATTGACAATGATGCCGGAAAGCATGATAAAGCCTATCATGGACACCACGCTGACCTCCATGCCGCAGAGGTACAGGGCCAGAAAGCCGCCTGTAAAGGCCAGGGGAATGGTGAACATGACGATGAAGGGCAGCAGCAGGGACTGGAACTGGATGACCATAATCAGGTAGATAATGAGGATTGCCAGGGCCGCCATGTATACAAGCTGCTCCATGGCCTCCATAATGGTTTCATTTTCCCCGGTGATTTCCAGGGAAATGCCCTCTGGGGGCGTGTAGCCCTTTAAAAGGCGCTCCACGTCCCGGGCCACCAGGGAGACGTTGTGGCCCTCTGCCACCCCGGCAGTGAGGGTGAGCACCCGCTTCTGGTTTTCCCGGTGGATGGAGGAAAGGCTTTGGCGGTCTTCAAAGGAGGCCACCTGGATAAGGGGCACCTGCCGGGTTTCCCCGGTTTTACGGTCTGTGGCGGTGAGGGTGAGGCCCTTCACATAGGAGGAATGCATCTCCCCTTCCTTGGGGTGGACAACCAGCACGTCCTCAGAAATGCCGCCGATATCCATGGAGGCGGCTGTGGCGGATTCCGTAATGGCGGCCCGCACGCTCTGGTACACCTGGGCTACCGTGAGCCCCTCCGCCATGGCCTTGTTTTTGTCCACCACAACGCGCAGCTCCGGCGCGGCTTCCTCCAGGCCTGTTTCAGCGGCCTGCACCCCTTCCAGGGCAGAGAGATCTGCCGCAAGCTCTTCCGCTGTTTCCATCAGGCTGTCCATATCCTCGCCGTAAAGCTTAATCTCTACCCCAGAGCCGCTTAAAGAGGACATGGCAGAGGACATATCCATGGAGCCTTGGGCGGAAACCTCACAGTCCAGGTCTTTGCAGGCTTCCTCTATCTGCTTTGCAAGCTCCTTGTCCTTTACGCCGGCATCTTCATCCAGCAGGGCATACATGGAGATGTCGCTGCCCCCTCCCCCCATCATGCCGAGCAGCCCGCCCCCGTCGCTGCCAGAGGAAAGGGCGCCCACTGTTTTTATGCCTGCAAGGCCGGTAATGCGCTCTGCCACCGCGTCGTACAGGGCGGTTTTATCCTGGAAGGAGGCTTCCTCATCCGCGGGGGTGACGGTGACGCTGAGCTGGGTGCCGCTCATGGAGGGCATGAACAGGAAGCCCCGGCTTAAAGCCAGCCACACGCTGGAACCCAGCAGCACCACGGACAGGGTGAGGACAATCCACTTGTGGTTCAGGGAGGCGGCGGCAAGCCTGCCATAGCCCCGCAGGAGGCCGTCTAACAGCCGGCTTTCCCGGATTTTCCCCTTTTTCAGGGTGGCGGAGGTGAGGGCTGGCACCAGGGTGATGGCTACAAAGAGGCTGGCGAGAAGGGAATAGCCAATGGTGAGGGCCATGTCGGTGAAAAGCTGGCGGGTAACACCCTCTACAAAGACGATGGGCAAAAACACGCAGATGGTGGTGAGGGTGGAGGCGATGATGGCCCCTGTCACCTGCACAGCCCCCTGGACAGAGGCTTTTGCCGCAGGCACTCCCTCTGTGCGCAGGCGGAAGATATTTTCAATGACCACCACAGAGTTGTCCACCAGCATACCCACCCCCACTGCCAGGCCGGACAGAGAGATAACGTTTAAGGTGACGCCGGAGAAATACATGAGCACAATGGCCACCAGCAGGGAGATGGGGATGGAGCAGGCCACTGCCAGGGTGGGGCGCAGATCCTTTAAAAAGAGGAGCAGGATGAGCACAGCCAGGGCCGCCCCCAGCACCAGGTTTTGCAGGACAGTGTCTACCACAATGTAGATGTAATCCCCCTGGTCGGAAAGCATGGTGAAGGAGAGGCCCTCATACTTTCCGGAAAGCTCTGAAAAGCGCTTCTGGATGTTTTTCGACACCTGGGCAGTGGAAGTTGCCGACTGCTTTGTAAAGGACAGGGCCAAAGCGTCCTGCCCGTTTACCTTGGCATACACCTCTCCGGCGTTGCTCTGAAGGCTTACCTCTGCCACGTCCGACAGGGTGACAGGGCCGATGGCGTCCTCCCCAGTGTCAAAGAGCACCAGGGCTTTCAGCTCGTCCATGTCTGAAAGCTTATTGCCCACCCGCACCAGGCACTGCTCGCCCTCTGTTTCAATATACCCAGCGGGCATGGAAAAGTGCTGGGCGCTGAGGATTTGGGACACCATGTCCATGGTAAGCTCTATTTTGGCGCTTTCAAAGGCTGCTTTCTTCTGGGCCTCAAAGTCCTCAGTGGCAGACTGTATCTGTTCTTTTGCAGCGTCTAACTGGCTTTGGGCGGAGGTGATGGCAGACTTCCCCGCCATAATCTGGGAAAGCCCGGCGCTTATCTGCATAATGCCGCTGGTCTGCTGGCGGGAAAGCTCTGAAAGGGCCTGATCCACTGTGATGCTTCCGGCGTTTAGCTGGGAGAGGGTCTGCTCCATGGCTGCCTTTCCCGACTGCACCTTCGAGAGGTTTGCCTTTACCTCCTCCAGGGAAGCGCCGATGGAGTCGGGGTTTACCCCGGTGGCGGCAATGGCGGCCCGGGCCTCCTCCAGGGCTTTGGCGGCGGCCTCCCGGGCGCTTTGCAGTTCCGCGATTTTTTGGGGGGCGCCCTCTATGGTTGTCCCGAAGCCGGAAAGGGTGGCGTCCAGCGCCCCAAGCTGGGACTCTATCTGGGCGATTTGCCCCTGCAGCTCCTCTGCCTCCGGGCTTCCCGGCACAGCCACTGCAAGCTGGGACTCCAGGGCCGCCTTTTGCTCTGTTAAAACGGCATAGGCCGCAACGGCCTGCTGCAAGCCGGCTACAGCCTCGTCCAGGGCCTGCACCTGCTGGGTAAGCCCCTGGAGGGTGTCCCACAAGCCCTGAAGCTGGGACTGGGTTTCCAGCAGCGTTTTTTCCGAGTCTGCCAGCGTGGCAAGCTGGGCCTGCAACTGGGCCTTGGCTGTTTCAATTTCCACCTTTTTAGAGATAAGCTGGCCCTGGGCCTGGGCGCCCTGCTGGGTAAGCTGGCTCTGGCCCTGCTGAAGCTGGGCCTGCTGGCGGTCAAGCTCCGCGGCCTGCTCCCGGCTTTCCTCCAGGCCCTTTTCCACCTCATCGCTTTTTTCTGTCAGCTCGGCTTCCGCGTCTGCAAAGGTGCCCTCCAGCTTCTCCCGGATTCGGCGGTTTACCTCGTCAATCTTATCCTGCCGCAGCCTTACCTCCACGCTTTCCTGCACGTTGCCGCTGACGCTGACGCTGGCCACGCCCTCAATGCCCTCCAGCTTCACCAGCAGCTCTGTGTCCAGCAGGTTTGTCAGGGCCATGTTGTCCATGCCCTCCATCTCCACTGCGGCTACAGCTACAGGCAGCATGTTGGGATTGATTTTCATGATGTAAGGGGTGCCCACTGTGTCGGCCCAGCCGCCCGAAACGCCGTTTAGCTTCTCCCGGATTTCCGAGGTGAGGGTGTCCATGTTAGCGTCATCGGTGAGGGCCAGCATCACCTGAGAGGCATTTTCCTGGGAAACAGAGGTGACACTGTCCAGGTGATCCAGCGTGGCCATGGCCTGCTCAATGGGCTTTGTCACCTCCTGCTCCACCTCCTCCGGAGAGGCGCCGGGATAGGCGGTGATGATGACCGCATAGGGCATGTTGATGTTGGGCAGCAGGTCGGGGGTCATGCGGGAAAAGGCCACAGCCCCCAGCACAATGGCGATGATAACCCCCACCACCACAGTGAGGGGCTTTTTCACGCTGAATCTGGAAAACAATGCTATCTCTCCTCTTTCTGGAAACTCTTGAAAAGTCCACAATGAATCAAGTATAAACTTCCTTGGCTGTGAATTTTTGAATATTCTGTAAACGGTTTCTAAATAAATTTCGCGAAAAGAAAAAGCCCCGGGCAGTGCCCGAAGCCTTTCAAAAACAGCCTTTTGTGCCTGGCGTCATTTCTTTCTCATTTTTCACAGGCTCCCTGCCACAAGGGGGAGGGATACTGCCCTTGGGCGGTCATGGCGGCAAGGGCTTCCACCACGGTTTGGCGATCCTCCTTATAGGTTACGCCATACCATTTGTCCTGGGAGGACAGCACACGCACCTGGGCGCGGCCTGCTTCCAGCAGGGAATTGACCACAAAGGGCAAATAGATTTCCGCCTTCTCCGGATTTTCCGGCACGTCTTCCCGGAAAAAGCGCTTGAAGTCCTCCTCCAGCGCCGGGGTGAAGCCGGGGGTGAAGCCCCACACATTCATGGAAACCACCGCGTCCGGGGACAGGCTGTGCCAGGTTTCCCCGTCCTCTGTGAAAGCAATGCCTTCCGGGCGCTTTTCAATATGGGTGCGCTCCACAATGTTTTGCAGCAGGCCGTTTTCCGTTTCGCACACCCCCCGGGACACATAGCCGTTGTCCGTTACAGTGTTGCCCAAGCGGTAGCCCACCATGGCGAAATCCAGCTTTTCCCCGTCTTTGGCGGTTTTCAGGAAGCTGTATATTTTCCCGAAAGCTTCCTTGCCGTAAAAATCGTCGGCATTGATGACGGCATAGGGCGCGTCCCCCAGCACCCGGGCGGCAGTGAGGGCCGCGTGGCCTGTGCCCCAGGGCTTCACCCGGCATTCCGGCACAGAGAAGCCTGCCGGAATGTCCTCCAGCTTCTGGAACACCGTCTGGATGTCCATATACCCCCGCATTTTCTGGAAAACCGCTTCCTCGAAGTCCTCCCGCAGTTCCTCTTTGATAATGAAAACCGCTTTCTTAAATCCAGCCCGGCGGGCGTCGAAAATGGAATAGTCAATAATCTTCTCCCCGCAGGCCCCCACAGGCTCAATCTGCTTCAGGCCGCCGTACCGGCTGCCCATGCCCGCAGCCATCACTACTAATACTGGTTCGCTCATAACACTCTGCTTCCTTTCCGTCATTCATAGATAAACCGGCTGATATGCGCCGCGGCGGCTTCTATATCATATAGATATACCCAGGCGCCGTTTTCGTTAAAGTCCCCGTAGGCGTTTTCTTCCTGGCCGGGGACAGTGAGGGTTTCCATGGTGAAGTCTGTCAAAAGGAAGGGCGCAAGGCCCATCATGTCCAGGTATCCTAAGGAGGTTTCGCACATGGGCACCACATTATGCACCAGCGCAGGATAGGCCAGCTTGCTTTTGCCCTTGAGCTGCTGGATGAGGGCCTGTAGCACAATCTGCTGCCGCCCGGCCCGCATGTCGTCGCCCCCTTCCAGGTGACGGATGCGGGCATAGGACACAGCCTGCTTGCCGTTTAGCAGCAGTTCGCCGGTTTCGTTTAAATAGTCGCTGTTCTGGATATCCGCGTCTGCTGATTCTACAGAAAGATAGTATAAGTTGTTGTTAATTTCCACCCGTTCGGCCTCGCTGACAGTCAGCCGCACTCCGCCGAACGCGTCCACAATTTTCGCCATCTCCACAAAGTTTACCGTCACATAATTTTCGATGTCCAGGTGATAGTTCTGGTTCAGGGTGCGCACAGCCAGCTCCGGGCCGCCATAGGCATAGGCATGGGTAATTTTGTCATAGCCATAGCCGTCGATATACACCTGGGAATCCCGCAGGATGGAGGTAAGCTTCAGCTTGTGGTGCTTGCTGTCTACAGAGAGCACCATCAAAGCGTCTGAGCGGCCCACGTTTTCGTCCTCCCGGGCGTCCAGGCCGAACAAGGCAATATTTTTAATGGAGGAATCTGTAAAGGTGCCCGGGGCTATGCCCAAAGCGTCCTTGTCCTTTGTGAGGCTGGTCATGGTCAGGCCGCTGAGCATATAGCCAAAGACGTACAGGCCCCCTGCCAGAACCAGCAGGGCAAAGAGCAGCAGCACCGTTTTAAAGGCGCGCTTTCCCCCTCCCGGCTTCCTTCTGGGCCGGCGGGCCGCAAGCTGGTCTGCCCGCCGCCTGCCAGGGGAGGAATAGCTGGAGATGTCCTCAAAGCTTTGAGGGGCAGCCCGCCCACCCCGGCTGCGGGGCGGCTCCTCGTAATAGTAATTGTCCCGCAAAGGCTCCCGCCTGCGCTGGGGAGGCCTGCTGCCCCGGGATCCTGCCCGCCGGGGCGGGCCATGCCTTCCGGCAGGGGCGCGTCCTGTGTTCCTTTCACTCATGACATTCCCTGGACGGGGGCGAATCCCCCGCCTTCCCTTTCTTTTCACGTTCCCGCGTTCCGCTTCCGGCATCCTTTATTGCTGGGAGGCCTTCTCCCCCACCTCGCTGTCGGCGGTACTGCCATACTCGTCCCAATAGGGGGAGCCTTCCTCGTAAATGAAGGCGCTGACCCGCTGGGCCGCATTTGTCACGTCATAAATCAGGTAATATACCTGCTCCCCGCCTTCCTCCACAGGCCCGTCGTAAAGGTCGGTTTCATATTCCACATCAGGCACAGTGATGGACTGGACGTCAAAAGAGCTTGTGAGAATGGGGGCCATGCCTATAATGTCGTCCAAAGAGAGGTTTGTCTCGCAATAGGGCATCATCTGCTTGATAAGGCCGGGATATTCGGTGAAACTGATATTTTTCAGCCGCTGGACAAGGGCCGCGAACACTTTCTGCTGCCGGGCCACCCGGACATAGTCGGAACCGAGGTTGCGGATGCGCCCATAGGCCACAGCCTGGTTGCCGTTTAAGAGATATTTCCCGCCCTGGAAGCTGGTGCTGTTAAAATCGGGGCTGCCGTAGGCGTCTTTGAAATAGTCCTCTTTGGTGATTTCCGGATAATACAGATCATTATACATCCCTGCCGCCAGATCCCGCTCCTGCTGCACCTGCACCTCCAGGGTGAGGTTTGTCAGGTTCAGGTTCACCTGGGCCATTTCCTCCCCGGTCACCTCCAGCTCCACCCCGCCGAACGCGTCCACAATGGCGGCCATATTCACAAAGTTGATGGTGACATAATCCTCAATATCCAGGCCAAAATGCTGGTTCAGGGTGCGGATGGCAAGCTCCGGCCCGCCGTAAGCATAGGCGGCGTTTATCCTGGTGTCCCAGCCGTCAATATACTGCTCAAAGCCCTGGCCCTCAATGGGCACCCGGGTGTCCCGCATGATGGAAGTCATCTTGATGGAGTGGTGGCGGTTGTCCACCGTCAAAATCATAATAACGTCCGACTGGCCTTTAAACTCGCTGGTGCGGGAATCCAGCCCGAACAGGGCGATATTCTTAATGCTGTTGTCCAGGATGGCGCTTTCCTGTATGCCCAGGGCATCCTTGTCCTTGGTGATGGTGGTAGTGGTCAAGTCCCCGATAAGCTCTGTGGAAATGTACATGGAGCCTGTGCCCAGAAGGATCATCAGCACGCACAGCACCCCGAAAAGGCTTTTTGCCACTGTGCGGCCCCGCCGGTTCTTCCGCCGCTTTTTATATTCTTTCGAGGAAGAATAGCTGGACATATCCTCAAATGCCTGATCCTTGCTTTTTACCTGTTTCGCCATAGGGCCTCCTTCCGCATAACCCGGTTACGCTTTGCCCGCCCCCTGCCGGCGGCGGAACACAAAGAGTTTGCTGAACACATAGTTTACAATAACAATGATAACATTAGAAAGCAGCTTCATAAATTTGTCGTTTATGCGCAGGAGATCCACCCCCGCGTACATACAGCCCACATCCAGGAAAAAGGACAAGGCCCTGGCCCCGAAAAACCGGAGCATCTCCCCCAGTATCCCCTTAAAGCCCCGGGCCTGGCTTTCAAAAACCCATTTTCGGTTTGTCACGTAGGCAAAAAGGATGGAAAGCCCCTGGGCTATGACGGTTGCCCACAGGTAGCCGGCATGGAGGATATCCGCCAAAAACCAGTAAGACACCCAGTTTACCACAGTGGTGAGGCCCCCGAAGAACACATAGAGGATGACCTCCCGGTATTTTTGTAAAAGAGCGGCCAGAACAAATCCCGCCTTTCTGTAATTGAGGTGTTGACCTATAGTATACTGCAAAAGGGCGGCAAATTCAAGAAAAAAGTGTGTGAAAGGAGAAACCCCCGCCGGGATGGGCGGGGGTTGGGCGCTGTTACGCCTGCCGGTGCTTCTCCCGCAGGGCGGCGTTGATGGCGGGATATTCGTCGTCCAGACGGTAAAAAAGATAGAGGGCCACGCAGGCAAGGGCAGCAATGCAGGGCAGGAAAATAAAGTTTATTTTGATGGCCAGCAGGGCCGGGCCTGTCTGGGCCATATCCGGGACATAGCCGCCTGCGTCCAGGATAAAGGCAGAAACCACGCTGGAAAGCACCACCCCGATTTTCACCATGAACATGGACATGGAGGTGAGCAGCCCCTGCTGGCGGGTTCCGGTAACATATTCAGAGTGATCGATGGCCTCCCCCAGGATGAGGAAGGAAACGCCGTTGGACATGCTGGCCCCCAGGTTTGCCAGGATATTGCACAGGAACACAGCGGTGAGGTTTCCCCCGGCCAGGTACACCAGCAGGCTTCCCGCCACGAACAGGCCATAGCCGCAAAGGGTAAAGGTGCGCTTTTTCATCCGGGCTGTGGCAGCCGGCACCAGGAAGCAGACGGCAAAAGTGGTGAAAGACCCCACCGCCAGCAGGAGGCTTGCAAAGGAAGCGTCTCCCAGGCAGTATTTCGCGTAATAGAGAGCGGTGGAATTGCGGGTGACAGTGGCAAGATAGAAGAAAAGCTGGGCACAGCAGCAGATAACAGCAGGGCGGCTTTTTTTCACCGTTTCCCCCAGGATGCCAAGGGAAAAGGCCACAGGCGGAGGCTGCACCCGCTCCCGGGTGTTGAAAAAGCACACCAGCACCAGGACGATGATAATGGCGGAGAACAAAAGGGAAATGCCCACAAAGCCCCGGCGCTCGTCCCCCCTGCCGAAAAGATCGATGAGGGGCAGGGCAAGGCCCATAGACAGGAAGGTGCCCGCGGAGATGCAGACGAACTTTGACAGGTTCAGCCGCGCCCGCTGGGCTGGGTCTTCGGAAAGGTTGGGCATCATGGCGGTATAGGGCACGTTGCACACCGTATACATCAGGCAGAAGAAGGTGTATGTAAGAAGGGCAAATATCCCCTTGCCAGGCCCCGGCACCCAGGAGCAGAGGAACATCAGCAGCACGGAAATGGCCAGGGGCATGGCGGAAAACAGCAGGTAGGGCCGCAGCTTCCCCCATTTGGTGTGGGTTTTGTCGCTGAGCACCCCCACCACTGGGTTTGCAAAGGCGTCTATCAGCCGGGCGGCGCTCATGGCAGTCCCGGCCGCCGCCACCCCCACCCCGGCCACGTCTGTGTAAAAATACAGCAGGTAAGAGGCCATGAAGTTAAACACCATGCTGCAGGCCAAGTCTCCCAGCCCGTAGGAAACTGTTTCCCGCAGGGAAAGCTTTTCCCCCAAGGTCTGGTTTTTCTCTTTCAAAAAAATCATCCCCCATTTTCTCCGGCACCGAACAGCACCGGCTTTCAAACAGGAAAAGTGTATCATTTGCAGGAGGCTCTGTCAAGGGGATCCGGCAGAGGGAGTGCCCGGACGCCGGGAAAGGGCCAGGGGGCAAAAGGAAATCCTGAAACTTTTTGGCAAAATGGCCTTCGTCCCTTGCAGGACAGGGAGATTCATGGTATAATGTGTTCTGACGAACACTTGGGAGTATCCCTCTCGCGCACAGCGCTCGCCCCCTGCTTCGCAGGGGTATCGGGAACTCCGGATAAGGTTATGGTATAATAGCCACAGGCTATTATACTTGATTGAAATTGCCCCGCCCAGTTCTTCCCTCCGGTCAGACGGGCGATGGGCAAATACCAACGCGCTTTGCGCTTATGGTATCATAGCCACAGGCTATTATACTTGATTGAATTTGCCCCTGCGGCGCTTTTTTCCTTGTTGTGAAAAATAATACGCCACTACATATTGTGCTGATTTTGAATTTTCCTAAAGGGCCGGGGGCTTTTTTGCAGAATTTCCTTGAAATTTCGCCATGAAAGTGATAGATTATACCAAGAGAACTGGGTAAATGGCTTTTGTGTTAAGGCGAACAGCCTGCTTTTAGTATAACGCACCCGGGTGCGAATGGTATGTTTTTGAGAAAAAGCCGAGGAGGAAATGAAATGCCTTTTGAAGTTGACAACCTGTTGGACGAAACCCCTCAGACCATAAAAGTTGTAGGTGTGGGCGGCGGCGGCGGCAATGCCGTCAACCGCATTGCAAGCGCCGGGGTGCGCAGCGTGGAACTGGTGTGCATGAATACGGACAAGCAGGCCCTGCAGCGCTCCCAGGCCTCTGTGAAGGTGCAGCTTGGCGAGAAGCTTACAAGCGGCAGGGGCGCAGGCTCTAAGCCGGAAATTGGCGAGAAGGCTGCCGAGGAGAGCCGGGAACTGATTACAAACGTTTTAAAAGACGCGGATATGGTGTTCATCACGGCAGGCATGGGCGGCGGCACCGGCACAGGCGCGGCTCCCATTGTGGCCCGCATTGCCCGGGAGCTGGGAGCGCTGACGGTAGGCATTGTCACAAAACCCTTTGCCTTTGAGGGCCGCAGGCGCATGGAGCAGGCCGAGCAGGGCATTGCCGCTTTGCGGGAGCATGTAGATTCCCTGGTGGTTATCCCCAACGAGCGCCTGAAGCTTGTAAGCGAGGAGCGCATTACCCTGGCAAACGCCTTTATTATTGCCGACGATGTGCTGCGCCAGGGCGTGCAGAGCATTTCCGATCTGATACAGCTTCCCGGCATTGTAAACCTGGACTTCGAGGACGTGAAGTCTGTTATGCAGAACGCAGGCTATGCCCACATGGGTACAGGCCATGCCGGCGGCAAGGACAAGGCTGCCCAGGCTGCTATGGCCGCCATCTCCAGCCCCCTGCTGGAAACAAAGATTTCCGGGGCCAAGGGTGTTATCATCAACATTACCTCCTCCCCCGACATTGCTTTGGACGAAATCGACACCGCTTCCCAGATTGTCACCGAGCGCGCCCACGAAAGCGCCAATATTATCTGGGGCGCTACCTTTGACGAGAGCATGGACGACGAGATGAACGTCACTGTTATTGCCACAGGCTTTGACGGCATGAACGGCGAACGTCCCAAGCCGGCTCTGGACTTGGACTTGGACGAGGATTTCCTGGGGGGCAACCCCGCGGCGGCTCCCGCCCCGGCCCCTGTCTCCTCTTCCCCCACCCGCACAGTGCCCATGCGCTCCGCAGCAGAGCCTCGGGTGGATCCAGCTGTGATTGACGATGACGATACCTTTACGGACATTATGTCCATTTTCAACCGGAAATAAGCCCTATGTAAAAACCTGATAGGAAGGGATCGCCGCGTGCGATCCCTTTGTTATAACAAGTTTCACGATTCTGTTTTGGGAGGAATTTTTCATGAGCATGTTAAACGGCGTACACCACATCGCGGTGAAACCTACAGAGGAGCAGTATCAGAAAACTGTGGAGCTGTACACTGGCCTACTGGGCATGGAAGTCAAAATGAAATGGGGCGACGAAGCCCGGCCCTGCCTGATGGTTTCCTGCGGGGACAATACCTGCATGGAGATTTTAAGCGGCGAAAGCGAAACCCCTGCCGGAGGGCCTTTGGCCCACATCGCCTTTGCCACCGACAAAGTGGACGAGATTATTGCAAAGGTGCGGGAACAGGGCTATGAAATCACCAAGGAGCCGGCGGATCTGGAGTTGGGCGGCAAGCCCATCCGCATTGCCTTCTTTATGGGTCCTGTGAATGAGGAAATCGAACTGTTCTGGGAAAAGTAAACGGCAGAAACACAGTATACATAGGCGGCCCCGCAGCCGAACAGGCGGGGCCGCCGCTTTTTCCGGAGGCAAGCATATGAAAGTTGGCGTGATACAGGCAAGCTCTCAAAAGGAGAAAAACAGGCTTCTTGAAGCCTGCACCCGGCAGGCGGCAGAAAAGCGGGGCCATGAGGTGGTAAACTTTGGGATATTCCCAGAGGAGGACGAGACATATTCCTATGTGGAAACAGGGGTGCTGATAAGCTTGCTTCTGTGCTCTGGGGCAGTGGACTTTGTGGTGACTGGGTGCTCCTCCGGCCAGGGAATGATGCTCTGTTGCAACAGCCTGCCCGGTGTGCTGTGCGGTTACGTGCCCACACCCCAGGACGCGTTCCTTTTCGGGCGGATTAACGGAGGGAATGCCGCCTCCCTGCCCCTGGGGCTGGGCTTTGGCTGGCTGGGGGAATTGAACCTGGAACTTACCCTGGAGAAGCTGTTTGACGGGGCCTTTGGCTGCGGGTATCCGCCGGAGGATGCACAGCGGAAGCAGAGGGACACAGTCCTGCTGCAAAAACTTAATGCCATTACGAAGCGGGGGCCGGAATGCTTTGCCGAATATCCTGCCGGGCTGATGGAAAAAGTCAAGCAGAGGAAAAATGTGATGGACTTTATCCGGCGGCATGGCTGCGGGCTGGAAATCTAAAAGAATCAAAAGCAAAGATAAAAACGCAACGGGCGGGTTTCCGCTCCAGAGCCGGTAGGTAGCCCGGCCGTCCCGCTTCTGCGGGGTAAGTAACCTGCCCCTCCGGGTTGTCCGTTCTTTGTTCATATTGGCTTTAGGAGGGTCAGTTATGGACAAGGTAACTGGAAAATTGACGGTATTTTTTGAAAACCCCTTCTGGGTGGGGATTTTTGAACGGATGGAGGACGGCAAACTGTCCGCCTGCCGGGTGGTGTTCGGCGGGGAGCCAAAGGACGGGGAAGTGTGGGCGTTTGTCCTGCAAAACTATAGCGGGCTGCGGTTCAGCCCCTCTGTGGAGGCCCCGGCAAAGGCGGAAGCCCGCAATCCCAAACGGGCACAGCGGGAGGCCAGGAAGCTGACGCTGGAAAAGGGCGCGGGGACAAAATCCCAGCAGGCACTGGGACTGCAGCGGGAAGAACGGAAAATCCGGTGGAAAGAGGAAAGCCGGGAGCAGAAGCTTCTGGAGCGGGAGCGGATTTTTGCCCTGAAACAGCAGAAAAAGAAAGACAGGCACAGGGGGAGATAACCTATGGAAGATATCAGGCTTGACACAAAAGATCTGCCGGAAAAGGCCCGCGCCCTGCGGGCAGGCCAGCGGGTGCTGCTCTCCGGGGTGGCCTACACCAGCCGGGACGCGGCCCACAAGCGTATCTGCGAAATGCTGGACAAAGGGGAAAAGCCGCCCTATCCCATTAAGGGCGCCGCCGTCTATTATGCCGGGCCAACCCCCGCCCCGGAGGGCCTTCCCATTGGCTCCTGCGGGCCAACCACCAGCGGCCGGATGGATCCCTACACCCCCCGGCTGCTGGATTTGGGCCTTGCCTGCATGATTGGCAAGGGCAAGCGCAGCGAAGAGGTCTGCCGGGCTATAGAGCGAAACGGCGCGGTATACCTGTGCGCTATTGGCGGGGCCGGAGCCTTGGCGGCCCGGTGCATTGAAAGCGCGGAAGTGATTGCCTTTGAAGACTTGGGCTGTGAGTCTGTAAAACGGCTGGTGTTAAAGGATTTCCCCCTGCTGGTGGCTATCGACTGCGCTGGAGGGAATATTTTGGTATAAAGCGCATAGGATGTCAGCAGGCGCTTTTTGGAAAAGGAGACAGGGTATGGACAGCTTTATGGGATTTTTGGTGAGAGGCTATGGGCAGTTTGACAACCCCCAGGTGCGGCAGGACGCAGGAAAGGCAGCCGGGGCTGTGGGGGTTGCCACCAACCTGCTTTTATTCGCGGTGAAGCTGCTGGCTGGGCTTTTGTCCCATAGCGTAGGCGTGCTGGCAGACGCTGTGAACAACCTGACCGACTCCGGCTCCTCCATCATCATGCTGGTGGGCTTCCGGCTGGCGGGAAAGCCTGCGGATGAAAAGCATCCCTTTGGCCATGCCCGGATGGAATACCTCTGCGGGGTAACCGTGTCCTTTATCGTGCTGTTTTTAGGCCTGCAGCTTGGGTTCACCTCTATCGGCAAAATCCGGGAACCGGAGGGCACCTCGTTTACGCCCCTCACCCTGGGCATCCTGGTTTTCTCCGTCCTCCTGAAGCTGTGGCAGTGCCTCTTTTACAAAACTGTGGGGAAAAAGCTCCGCAGCGAGGCCCTGTGCGCCACAGGAGACGACAGCCGCAACGATGTGATTTCCACCCTGGCAGTGCTGCTGGGGGCGGTTATCACCCAGGTGAGCGGCTATAACCTGGACGGCTTTTTGGGGCTGCTGGTGGCGGTGTTCATTACAGTTTCCGGCGTGCGGCTAATTCTGGAAACCGGGAACCCCCTGCTGGGCATGGCCCCGGATCCGGAACTAGTGAAGTCTATTTACACCCGTATCCTGTCCTATGAAGGGGTTATCGGGCTGCATGATTTGACCGTACACAACTATGGGGCAGGCCAATGCTTCGCTTCTGTCCACTGCGAGGTGCCGGCGGAAACAGACATCCTTATCAGCCACGACATTATCGACAACATCGAGCGGGATTTTCTGAAGCAGGAGGGAATCCACCTGGTTATCCATCTGGATCCTGTGGTAACAGGGGATCCCCGCACCAACGGCTTGAAGGAGCAGGTGCAGGAGGTGGTGGCCCTGGCCTGCCCGGAAGCTTCCATCCACGACTTCCGGGTGGTGTGGGGCGTCACCCACTCCAATATCGTCTTTGACGCGGCAGTGCCCTTTTCCCTGGAAAAGCCGGACGGAGAAATCAGGAAAGCCATCTGCGGGGCTGTGGAAGGCCTTGACCCCTCCTACCGGGTTGTGGTGAACATGGACAGGGAGAGCCGGTAACGGCTTTCCCGCAGCAGAAAAGCACGCCTTATGAAAAGGCGTGCTTTTTGTATGGGATAGCGGCTGCTTATTTCATTTCCACTACGGTTACGCCGCTTTCGCCCTCGCCAAAGGCGCCCAGCCGGAAGCTTTTCACCTGGGAGCAGCGGCGCAAATGCTGCTGCACAGCGGCCCGGAGCACTCCGGTGCCCTTGCCGTGTATGATGGTCACCTGTGGCACATGGGAGCGGGCCGCCCTGTCCAGGAAGGCGTCCACCTCCATCAGGCCCTCCTCCACGTTCATGCCCCGCAAATCCAGGCTGGTGGCAATTTCCGGCGCGGAGACATTTTTTGTAACAGAACGCCCCGGCTTTGCCTTGGCCTTCTGGCCCTCCCCGGAAAGCCGCAGGTTTTCCACCTGCACCCGTGTTTTGATAATGCCCGCCTGCACCAGCACCTGCCCGTCCTTGGGGGCCTCCAGCACAGTGGCGGCCTTGTCGATATCGAAAATCACCACGCTGTCCCCAGGCCGCAGTTCCCTGGGAAGCTGGTAGTCATCCCTGCGACGCTTGCGCACTGGATCCGCAGAGGATTCCAGATCCCGCAGGCCAGAGCGCAGCCTTGCCTTCTGCTCTGCGGAAAGGGCCTTGTTCTGCTGGCGGCGCAGCTCGTCCAGCTCGTTTAGGAGGGCGTCGGCCTGCTGGCGCGTTTTTTGCACAATCCGGGAAGCCTCCTCCCGGGCCTGGTCGATTTCCCGCTTGGCCCGCTGGCCTGCCTCTGCCTGCCGGGCTTCGCTTTGGCGCATGGTTTCCCGGGCCTGCCGGGCCGCCTTCCGGGCGGCCTCCAGCTCGTTTTCCATTTCCCGGCGGCGCTCCTCCAGCCGCTCTATCACCTGCTCGAAGGAGCTGTTTTCCTCGTTCACCAGCTCTCCGGCCCGGTCTACAATGCGCCCCTCCAGCCCCAGGCGGCGGGAGATGGCAAAGGCGTTGGACTTCCCCGGCACGCCGATAAGCAGCCTGTAGGTGGGCCGCAGACTTTCCACGTCAAACTCGCAGCAGGCATTTTCCACGCCGTCCGTCTGCAGGGCATAGCTTTTCAGCTCTGCGTAATGGGTGGTGCAGGCCAGGCGCACGCCTTTGCGCCGCAGTTCCTCAATAATGGCGGTAGCCAGGGCTGCCCCCTCCACCGGATCCGTACCCGCCCCCAGCTCGTCCAAAAGCACCAGGCTTTCCCCGTCTGCCACGTCCAGAATACGGATGATATTCACCATGTGGGCGGAAAAGGTGGAAAGGCTCTGCTCAATGCTCTGCTCGTCCCCGATATCCGCCAGGATGTGCCTGTACACAGGCAGGCGGCTGCCCTCCCCAGCGGGGATCATCAGCCCGCACATGGCCATCAGGGTTAAAAGCCCCAGGGTTTTCAGGGCCACGGTTTTGCCGCCTGTGTTGGGGCCTGTGATAATCAGGGCATCGAAATCCTGCCCCAGGGTGATGTCTGTGGGCACCACCTTCTCCTTAGCTATCAAGGGATGGCGGGCGCTGTGCAGCTCTGTCCGGCCCTTTTCGTCAATTTCCGGCACCACAGCCTTCATGCGGTAGGCAAGCTGTGCCTTGGCGAAAATCACGTTTAACTGCACAGCATACTGGTAGCTTTCAATGAGGGAGTCGGCAAAGTCCCCGGCCTCCCCGGAAAGCTCCAGCAGGATGCGGCTGATTTCCTCCTGCTCGTCAGACCGCAGCACCCGGATTTCATTGTTCAGCTCCACCACGCTCATAGGCTCCACAAACACAGTCTGCCCGCTGGCAGAGGTGTCGTGGACAAGGCCCGGCACCTCCCCTCTGAACTCCGCCTTTACAGGCACCACGTACCGCCCGCTCCGCTGGGTGACAATGGCCTCCTGCAGGTGCTTCTGGTGGGTTTGGGAGTGGATAAGCTTGTCAAGCTGCTCCCGCACCCGCACAGCCGCACCCCGGATCTTCCGGCGGATGGCGGCAAGGGCCGGGGAAGCGGCGTCCGCCACCTCTTCCTCGCTTTGGATGCAGGTAAAAATCTTTTCCTCCAGGCGCTTGTTGGGCGCTAAAATGTCAAACCGGGGAGAAAGCACTGTGTGCATTCCGGCGTTTTTGCTGTGCCACTGCTGCAAAGAGCGGATGGCCCGCAAGGTGCCGCCAATGTCCAGCAGCTCCCGCAGCCCCAGGCCGCCCCCTGCCTGTGCCCGGCGCAGGGCGTTTGTCACGTTCTTCATGCCGGTAAAGGAGGGCGCGCCAAACTTTGCCATGAGCACAAAGGCCGCGTCCGTCTCCTCCAAAAGCCTGCGCACCTCCCCCGGGGTGTACGCGGGCTTTATGGAGCGTGCCAAGGCCTCGCCGTCCTCACAGGTGGTTTCCTTCGCCACCATCTCTAAAATTTTATCAAGCTCTAAGGCCTGGTAATTTTTGTCCATGTTTGTCCTTTCTTTGCGGGGGTGCTATAGCTTCACTGCCCCAAGCAAATCCTTATATGTATATCCTTCCAGCAGCGTGTTGCTGTATGTGCTTACCCAGCAGGGCATCAGCCCGCAGCGGTGCGCTACAGACTGGGAGCCTATGTTGGTTACAGACGCGCTATAAAACGGGACAATGCCTTTTTCCATGATTTTTTTCGCCAAATGGCTCACCAGCACAGAAGCAAGCCCCTGGTTCCGGTAGGTGGGCAGCACATCCACGCCCATCTCCCATAAGTTTTCCGCCTCCTGCCCGGCGCCTGCCAGGCCAATAACCCTGCTGTCCTCCATGGCATAAAAAACTATGCGCGCAGCCGTATGCCCCGTTTCATCAAAAACCAGGGAATTGGGAAACCCCTGCAGCCCTGCCAGCCGCTTTATGTCCTGCCCCTCCAGCAACCCATATGTATAGGCCTTTGGCAAAGGTTTCACGCCGAAAGCCTTGTGATCAGGCACAAAGTGGATAGTTTGCCCAAACACCAACGGAAACTCAAAAATCTCATCCCTGCTTTTCCCTTGCGTCCATTTCCGCACCATGGGCAGCAGTTCAGGCGAAGCGGAGGCCACCACGCTTTTGCCCATTGCAATGAATTTTATAAAGAGTGCTTTCTCATCTTTATTTGCAACAAAAAAGGTGCCCTCCTGGCTGAAAACATCTGCCTCACATCCCATCTGCCCCGCCGCGTATGCCCGGGCGGCAGCAAGGATCTTTTTTGTATCTATGTCCATTTTTTCTCCTTTGGTTACAGTAAACTGTTATAAAAATCCAGCGTTTGAGGCCTTTTCTGCAGCACCTGCACTGTATATGCTTCGCTGGCAGCGGAAAGCTCCTTCCCCGCCCCCTGGGAGAGGCTGAAGGAGAAAACCTTTTGAAAATCCGAATAAGCAATATGGCGCATGGCGGTCAAGGCCGCCGGGGAGAGCATACGCCCCTGGCCCCCGCAGGCCTTGCAGCAAATATTCCCCTCCTGCACCTGGAAGGCCATAGGGTCGGCCTCATAGGCCCCGCAGCGGGAGCATCCCACCAGATCCGGCATAAAGCCGGCAACGGAAAGCATCCGCAGTTCCACAATGGGCTTTAAAAGAACCTGGGGCTTTGTGCCCTCGCACAAAAAATGCAGGGCGTTGAGCACCAGCCGCAGATAGGCTTCGCTCTCCACCCCTTCGGGCACCAGTTCCGCCGCCAGGGAACAGAAATACTGCCCCAGGGCCAGGGCGGTGATGTCCTTCCGCAGGCCGAAAAACACCTCGATGGGGAAGGCGTCGTTGATTATGTATTTTTCCCGCCCCTTATACAGGTTCAGGCGGGAATAGCACAAAAGGCCTGTAGCGGCGTTTTTGCTGTCTTTCAGGCTTTTGGCCCGCCGGGCAAAGGCCCGCACCACGCCTTCGTCCTTTGTAAGCACGGTAACCAGCCGGTCACTCTCCCCCACCGGCTGTTCCCGGATGATAAGCCCCTGGGTTTTTACCTGCACGCTGTCCCTCCTGTGCCATGCACTGTCCTTCTCCTGCCCGGTTCTTAAGCTGTGCATACCGGATGTAATCCTCTATCTTCCCCGAATGGGCAAAGCATACCCATGCCTGTTTTTCGTCCACAAAGGCTTCCTCCTTCCGGCGCAGGTTTCTGCGCAGGATGTGTTCCTATAAGTTGGGCTTTATAGGAACACACCCAAATTGCTTTGCACAAAAAGTATTTGCAGCTTTGCGCCTGCTATGAAAGGAAAAAATATCTTTGTTCGACAGGCTCCGGCAGAATCCGCGCCCGGTTTGTGCTTAGGACTCCGTTCTTATAGTTCCAGATTCTGCTGGGAGAAGCCCAGGCTTTGGAGGGTTTGGGGCCGCTGCCGCCAGTCCTCCTTCACCTTCACCCAAAGCTGCAAATTCACCTTGCAGCCGAAAAATTTTTCCAAGTCTCCCCGGGCCATGGTACCGATTTTCTTCAGCATCTGCCCGCCCTTGCCAATAAGCATTCCCTTATGGCTCTGCTTCTCGCAAAAAATCGTCACGTGGAGGGTGAGCAAGTCCCCTTCCTCCTCCATGTGCTCCGTAACGGCAGCCACCCCATGGGGCACCTCCTGCTCAAAAAGCCGCAGCACTTTTTCCCGCACCAGCTCTGCCGCAATCACCTGCTCCGGCTGGTCGGTGAGGGTGTCCTCGGAAAAGAGCCAGCCCCCAGGGGCTGTAAGGCCCCGCAGCTCGGAAAGCAGGGCCTCCATGCCGCTGCCGTCCCGGGCGGAGACAGGCACTACGGCCCGGAAATTATAAAGCTGGCTATAGCCGGCAATCTGGGCCATCAGCCGGGTCTTGTCCTCCAAAAGGTCGATTTTGTTGATTGCCAGCACGGCGGGCACCCCGGCTGCGCGAAAGCGCTTTATCAGCTCCTCGTCCGCCTTGGACACAGGCGCCCCTGCCTCTGTCACCAGCAGGCAGGCATCCACCCCGTCCACTGTGCTGGTGACAGATTTCACCATAAAATCCCCCAGGGAGTTCCGGGGCTTTAAAAGGCCCGGGGTGTCCATAAACACCAGTTGATCCCCCTCCACTGTCAGCACACCCATAATGCGGGTGCGGGTGGTTTGGGGCTTTGGGGAGACAATGGCAATTTTCTCCCCGATAAGCCGGTTGAGAAGGGAGGACTTGCCCACATTGGGCCGCCCTACAATGGCGATAAGGGCAGAGCTGCCCTCTGCCCCCCTTGAATCGAATTCATATTCCATTTTTAAACCATCCTTATACATTATATATACCGCTGCAGCATCTCAATGCAGCCCAAAAGCCGCGGCAGGAAAACCACTGCGCCCACTGCCGCCGCGAAAACCGCCGCCAGCAGCACAGCCCCTGCCGCTATATCCTTGATTTTTCCAATCTGGGCGTTATGCCCTTCCTCTATAAAGTCGCACAGCCCCTCTATAGCTGTGTTCACAGCTTCGGCTGCCGTCACCATGCCCATGGCAAGCAGCAGACAGGCCCATTCCGCCCGGCCCACGCCCAGCCATGCCGCCAGAAGCACCACCAGCACACAGGCCCCCAGGTGTACCCGCATGTTCCTCTCTGTCCGCAGGCAGCTTCCTATCCCCCGCCCTGCGTCCCTAAAGCTGTGGAAAAACCGCCGCTGCTTACGCATCGGTGTAGCTGCTGCTGGCGGGCAGGCCTAACTGGCTCATCACCAGCTCTTCCTTTTCCCGCATCCGCACCCGGGCAAGGCCCCCGTCCTCGTGGTCATAGCCCAAAAGATGCAGCATGGAGTGGGCCGTAAGATACCCAATTTCCCGCTCTAAAGAGTGCCCGTAAAGATTGGCCTGCTCCATGGCCTTGGGCACAGAGAGCACAATGTCCCCCAAAATTTTTGCCCCGGTTTCATGGTTGACATCATAGTGCCCGTCCTCCCCCATGGGAAAGGACAGCACGTCGGTTACGGCGTCCTTGCCCCGGTATTGGCTGTTCATCTCCCGGATCTGCTCGTTATCCACAAAGGAGACGCTGATTTCAGCGGAGTCTGGAAAGTGCTCCAGCAGCAGCACCGCATGGCAGCACCGGCGGATGAGCATCCGCACCCCGGTGGGGATCTTCACTTGCTTCTGGCGGTTGGAAATGATGACCTTTAGCTTCTCCATATGGGTTCTCCCTTTCACTTATTTATTGGCGCGCCCGGCCCGCTCGTAGGCCCGGATAATGTCCTGCACCAGCCTGTGGCGCACCACGTCTTTTTCCGTAAACTTGAAGATGGCAATATCCTCCACCCCCCGCAGCACCCGCACCGCCTCCTTCAGGCCGGAGCGCTTGCCGTCGGGCAGGTCTATCTGGGTCACGTCCCCTGTGATAACCATTTTTGAATTAAAGCCCAGCCGGGTGAGGAACATTTTCATCTGCTCCCCGGTGGTGTTCTGGGCCTCGTCCAGGATGATGAAGCTGTCGTCCAGGGTGCGGCCCCGCATATAGGCCAGGGGCGCCACCTCAATGTTCCCCCGCTCCACATAGCGCTGGTAGGTTTCCGCCCCCAGCATGTCGAAAAGAGCGTCATATAAAGGCCGCAGATAGGGATCCACCTTCTGCTGCAAATCCCCGGGCAAAAAGCCCAGCTTTTCCCCGGCCTCCACTGCCGGACGGGTGAGGATAATGCGGTTTACCTCCTGGGCCCGGAAAGCTGTGACAGCCATAGCTACCGCAAGGTAGGTTTTGCCTGTGCCGGCAGGGCCTACCCCGATGGTAATGGTGTTGTCCTTGATATTGTCGCAATAGGTGCGCTGGCCCACGGTTTTGGGCTTGATGGGCTTGCCCTTGCTGGTGATGCAGATGCAGTCCCTGGCAAGGCGCTGCACCTGCTGCTCGCTGTCCTCTGCCACCATGCGGATGCAGTACCGCACGTTCTGCTCCGTAAGGGCTTCTCCGCTGCCAATAAGGGTGATAAGGCTTTGCAGGGTGCGGTATGCCCGGTCTACCTTTTCCGGGTCGTCCCCGCTGATTTTCAGCTCTGTATCCCTGAAAAGCACCTGCACGCCATATTCATGTTCTATCAGCCGCACATTGCTGTCAAAGCTGCCAAAAAGCTCGGCGGCCTGCTCCAGCCTGTCTACATTGATCCTCTGTTCCAAATACACTTCTCCTTGCTTTTTGCCTGCCCTCCGCCTGCGCGGCAGACAGAACCGGGCAGGGCAATTTTAAATCAAGCATAATAACTGTTGTACAGTTATTATACCACAAGGAAAAACAAATGTTCAAGAGAAAATCCTATGAAATCTGTATAAAATTTATCCCCATCTTCCGTCTAATCCACCAAAACTTTTTGCAGCTCCCCAATTTCTTCCCGGCAAAGGCACTTGGCCTCTAAAATGCACATGCCTTCTGTGAAATGAAATTCCAGCTCTTCCTCCAGCACCCGGCCCCCAGGGGCAATCTCCCCCCGCTGGATTTCCCGCAGCTTTAAAAGGGCCTGGGCCTTCTGCTCCTCCTCTGTTAAAGCCCGCTCCTGCTGGGCGCAGGCAACCCGGGCTTCCCTCCGGAGGGAGACGGGCAGCTTCGTGCCCAGCGCCTTTAGCGGGTGCTCTTCCCGGTAGGCCCGGCCTTCTCCCGGGGCCAGGGGCAGGCTTAGGGGCAGGCGCAGGCCCAAAAGGTAGAGGGAATAGCTGCTTTCCGTCTCCCCTGTTTCCACCCACTCTTTTTTCATGCCGCTGACCTGCACGGTAAAGGTGCGCCATGTTTCTGCCGTCACACTGCCCCGGGCCGGGCCAGTCACCTGCAGGGGATTGGGGTTCGGCTCTGCCCAAGGATCCTGCTCCTCCTCATACAGCCCGGAGATTAAAAGCTGGCCCCGTTCCACCGCTTCCCCCAGCTTTACCTCTGGCCTGCCGCTTTGGGCCTGTATCTCCACCACCTTCCCTTCCCGGGAGGCCACAATGTTTGACCACCCTGCCTCTTCCTCTGGCTGGGGCTTTGGCTCCCCTTCCTTTACGGCAATCTCCGCAAAGCAGCCGTCTGTGCTGATGCCAGCCCAGCTCAGCTCCGGCAGCTCCGATAAAATCCCCAGGGCCGCGCCCCGGGGATTCATCTCCCGCTGGGCACAGCCCTGATAAAGCCCCTGGCGGGCAGCGGCCTCCAGCACCCTGGAAGGGGGCATAAGCTGTGTCCCTGTCACCGACACCCCCCACAGGAACCCGGAGAGGAACCAGTACAGCGCCCCGCCGCAAAGCGCCCCCAACAGCAGCCCCTTCCGGGCCTCCAGCCTGTGGAGCAAAAAGGGGGCGCCCCGCTTTTTCAGCAGGCGAGGCCTGGCCCCGCTGCGCCTGTACACCCCCCGCAGCTTTTTATACTCCCGGGCCTTTATCCGGGCCACAGGCAGCCCTTCCCGGCGGCGGTAGCCCCAAAGCCCGATGCGGCTTTTGGCAGTTATGTTAAAAAATCGGGGGCCGTCCCCCTCCACCTGAAATTCCGCATATCCTGAAAGCAGATGAAACACCTTTTCCAGCAAAACACCCAGCCCCTTCCCTATACCATATATTCCACCTGGGAAATAAATCCCTCTATCACAGCAGAGTTCTCTGTCAGCCTGCGCAAAGCCAGATCCCGGCCCCCAAAGCGCACAGTGAGCCTGCCCGCCCGCAGGAGGATTTTTTCCGCGTCATAGTCGATAATGCCGTCGCAGCCGTCCACCACAGCGGAGCGGTTGCCTGTAAGCGTAATCAGCGTGCCGCCTTTCCCCTGCTCCATGCCATCCCTCCCAAAAGTTTTTTTGCCGTCGGGTAATAATATGTGTGGCAGGCGGCATGTATCCCCGGTTTTTCCCATATCCTGTAGATGGACAAAGGAGGGGTTCTTAATGGAAATGGCGCGCAGGCTGTGCAGGCGGATACCAGGGATGCTGGGGGCTTTGGGGGTGCTTCTCCTGGCCATGGCCCTGCTGTCCTTCCCGGAGGAGGTAAAGGACGGGATGCGGGCAAGCGTGCTATATTGCCTTACAGCCCTCATCCCCTCCCTGTTCCCCTTTATGGTGCTTAGCTGTCTTATAGTGCAGTCCGGGGCCGGGGAGCTGCTGGGCAGGCCCCTGGCCTTCCCCACCCGGTGGGGCTTCCGCCTGCCGGGGTGCTGCGCCGCCCCTGTTATCATGAGCTTTTTAGGGGGATACCCTGCCGGGGCCCGCAGTGCGGCACTGCTGCTGGAGCAGGGGAAAATCACCCGGGAGCAGGCCGGGCGCATGATGCTTTTCTGCGTGAACCCCGGCACAGCTTTTGTGGTCACCTATTTGGGCGGCGGCGTGCTGGGCAGCTACCAGGCCGGCTGGCTGTTGTTTTTCTCCGTCACCCTCTCCGGCCTTTTGCTGGGCCTGCTTTCCGGCCTGCGGGGAAAAATACCCCCGAAAAAGCAGGAGGCCCGCCCTATAAAAACAGGCGGGGCGCTGGTGCGCTCTGTCTCCGGTGCTGCTCAGAGCGTGCTTATCATGTGCGCCTGCATTGTAAGCTTCGGCGCCCTCTCCACCTTGCTTCACGCCACAGGGGCTTATCAGGCCCTGGTCCGGCTGCTGGACGCTCAAAGCTTCCTCACGCCCCTGGAAACAGCCGCGGCCCTTTCCTTCCTCCTGGAGGTTACCGGCGGCGTGGGGGATGCCGTCCGGTTCCACGCTGGCCTGCCCTTATACGCCTTTGGCCTGGCCTTTGGCGGGCTGTGCGTCCATTTGCAGGTGTTCGCCATGTTCCCCGGGGAGTTCCCGGTGAAAAAGTGGCTTTTCTTCCTGTTCCGGCTGCTCCACGGGCTGCTTTCCGCAATCTGCTGCCAGATTCTGTGCAGGCTGCTGCCCGGGGGAACCCTGGAAACTGCCGCGCCCATAGGGACTGTGCAGGCCTTTTCCGGCACAGCGGCAGGCGGGCTTTCCCTGCTTCTGCTCTGCGCCGCCTTTTTGGTGGCTGTGGGCAAGGAGGGAAATGAGAAGCTGCACCAATAGGCCCCTGCACAAACCTTTTCGGGAAATTTAGTGGGCTTCTGTGTTGGAAATCCTCGAAGACCGACAGGTCTTCTTGCGGTTCTCCGCCTTGAACCCCACAAAATTTCCTCGAAAATCTTCGCACCAATCCTATCGGTACAGCTTCTGAGAAATACTAAAAAGCCGGCTGGGAAACCCCAGCCGGCCCTTTTTCTTTATGTTAGAACTCTCATTCTCCGGGAGGCGGTTCGCCCCCTTCTCCCTGGCTGACAGGCTCTCCCCCCTCCGCCTCCGGCCCGGCACTGACCACCACTGTCACTGTGGCCCCATAGTCCAGGGAATCCCCTGGCTCGTGATCCACATAGCGTATCACATAGCCCGGGCCAATGTCGTCGCTGTGCTCCTCCTGGCGCATGGGTACAAAGCCGTTGCCGCTTAAAAGCTCCTGCAGTTCCGCAAAGCTTACGCCTTTTATCTCTGGCAAGGCCCGGGTGGCAGCGCCCTTGCTCACCGTCACCACAATGGTGTCCCCAGGCTTAGCCTTCTCCCCTGCAAAGGGGCTTTGGCTGATAATATTTCCCTCGTCAATGGTGCTGCTGAAAGACCGGGAGGAAATTTTAAGCTGCAGCTCATACTCCCCGTCCTTAATTTTCTTCTCCCAGTCCTCATAGCTCTGGTTGAGCATGTTGGGCACCTCTATGGCAGACTGGGCGGCAACCGTACCGTCAAAAAGCTGGCCCAAGTCCCCAAAGGACATGCCTCTGTCCCCCAGCCAGGCCGAGGCTACAATCACCAGAGCCACCAATGTTACCACACAGGATCCGATAAGCCACACCACCGGAGGCAGCCCCCGGTTTTGGGGCAGGCTCATGTTGATAGGCGGCAGGCGGCGGATGGCGTCTGTCTGGTCAATTTCCTCCACCAGGGCCGGAGCAGCGGAAAGCTCGCTGCGGAAGCGCTCGAAACTGCCGGTGCGCTGGCCCTGCTTCACCTGCAAGGAGTTGGCAATAGCCGTTACCGCAAAGGGAGGCAGGGTTTTCATCACATCCTTGGCAATCAGCAGCCGGGGATCCTCCAGGCGCTTCGGCGCTTCCTTGGGGGGACGGCCTGTGAGGGCATAGAGCATACAGGCTCCCAAGGCATACACGTCGCTGCCCTCGCTGCACAGGGCCTTGGAGCTATACTGCTCAATGGCGGCGCAGCCCGGATCCAAATCCGCCGGGATAGGGGATCCGGCCCGCCGGGCGGCCTTAATGCAAAAGCCTGTCAGCAGCAGGTTGCGCTCCTTTGTCACCCGCAGGGTGTCCGGGGAAATGCCCAGGTGGGAAATGCCCAAGGAGTTGATAAGCCCCAGGGCTGTGAGCACCGGCATGAACATCCGGTTCACTTCGTTCCAGCCCAGCCTGCCGTTGTTTTCAATGTAACTGCGCAGGGATACAGTGGGCGTATAGCGGTAAACCGTATACACCGTGCCGTTTTCCTCGAAAATGTCCAGCACAGACTCTATCACCGACAGTTCCCGCAGCCGGCTTACGCCCTTTCCCAATTCTAAAAACTCATCAGCATACTTGTCAAACACAGCCTGGTTCTCTTTTCCCGGGGCAACAGACTGATCCTGCCTGCGGGAAGCCAGGGGCCGGGGATAAAACTCCCGGATGGTAACGGTTTTCTGGCTGGCGCGATCCAGGGCCATGTAGGTGATGCCCTCGCTGTTCATGGAGCGCACCCGCCCGATAACGTACCGGGAGGCCAGCACCGTCTGGAACCGGAGGCCCTCTGTTACCTGGGGCTTGCTGTTGTCCCAGGAACATTCCGGGCAAAGGCTGCCGTCCACCTCCGGACGGTAGCCTGCAAAGCAGTTCATGCACAGTTTGCTTGCCATGTTTCCTCCCAGCCCCCTTTGCCTCCAAAGCCCCTTTGGGCTTATTTCCATAACACGCCGCCAAGCTGCGGCCAAAAATCAAGTATAATAACTGTTTTGCGGTTATTATACCATAAGCGCGAAGCGCGTTGGTATATGCCCATCGCCCGTCTGACCGGAGGGAAGAACCAGGCGGGGCAGTTTAAATTAAGTATAATAACTGTTTCGCAGTTATTATACCATAAGCGCCGGGAAATTACAAGAAAACAGGCAGGGAACCCACAGCTTTTCTCTCTGCCCCCTATTCCCCCGCCCTCATCGGAGCAGGAATCCCCCGTTTATGCCCAGGGCCTGCCCTGTGACAAACTCGTTTTCCGCCAGGAACAGGGCCGCGTGGGCCACCTCCTCTGGTGTGCCAATGCGCCCCAAAGGGGTGTCCTGGGCCAGGGCGGTTATGTCCGCCGGAGAGAGGCTTCCGTTCATGGGGGTGTCGATTACCCCAGGGCAGATGCAGTTTACCCGGATGCCGGAAGGCCCTTCCTCCTGGGCCAGGGCCTGGGTCAGTCCAATCACCGCCGCCTTGGAAGCGGAATAGGCCGCCTCGCAGGAGGCCCCCTGCTGGCCCCACATGGAACTGACATTGATAATGCAGCCGCGCTTCCGGCGGATCATGGGGGGCAGCGCCCGGCGGGTACACAAAAACACGCCCCGGGTGTTCACTGCGAAAACCCGCTCCCACTCTGCCAGGGACATGTCTGTGAAAAGCCCCCGCCAGGAAATGCCGGCATTGTTCACCAGCACGTCTATACACCCGAAAGCCTCCTCTGCCGCCGCGAAAAGGCGCTCTACCTCCTCTTCCCGGGAAACGTCACAGGAAAACACAGCGGCCCCGGTCTTTTCCGCAAGATCCCTGGCCCGCTCTGGGTGGCTGTGGCACACCATAGCCACCCCATAGCCCTTCTCCGCGAAAGCCGCCGCCATGGCCCTGCCAATTCCCCCGGAAGCCCCGGTGATCAGCACGTTTTTCGCCCGTCCTCCCATATGGCTGTCCTACCCTTCCATTTCGCCCCGCTGGTACAAAATTGCTGCCAAAGCTGCCAGAGGGGCGGTTTCTGTGCGGAGAATCCGCCTGCCCAACGTTAGAGGCTTTGCGCCCATGCTTTCCGCCAGTGCCGCTTCCTCCGGGGCAAAGCCCCCCTCCGGCCCGATGAAAAGGAACAGCCTGTCCCCTGCCGTCTCCAGGGCTTCTTTGAGGCTGTGTTTGCCCTTTTCATAAAAAAAGAGCACGTCCCCTTTTTCTGCCGCCTCCCGGAGGGCCTGCCCAAAGGGCGCCGGCTCCCGCACCGGGGGCACCGTACCCCTGCCGCTCTGCTTGGCGGCCTCCAGGGCAATGCGCTGAAGCCGGGCGGTCTTTTTTTCCGCCTGCTTCCTGTCCGGCCTGGCCACGCACCGGGCGCTTTCCACCTGCCAAAGGCCACAGGCCCCCAGTTCCACTGCCTTTTGCACCACCGTGTCCAGCTTGTCCCCTTTGGGAAGGCACTGGCACACCGTTATCTGCACAGAAGGCTCTGCCCGGTTTGCAGCGCCTTCGCCCACCTCCAGCCACAGGCCGTCTTTTTCCACCCGCTCCACCACGCCGGGATAATCTGTCCCTGCCCCATCGCACAGGGTAACTTCCTCCCCGGGCCGCAGGCGCAAAGCCTTAGCCCCGTGAAGGCCCTCCCCGCCGCCTAAAAAATATGGGCTGGAAGGGGGGGTATCTGTGATAAAAAACCTTGCCATGCCTGCCTCCTTTTCCTGCAAGCTCTCAGGGCTTGTCTGCCCCCAAATCCCCAGGGCTGTAGGGGGTAAAAGCTTCCTCCAGGCCGGGGGTGCAGGTGATGCTGCCATCCTCATGGATGAAAAGGGCCTGGGCTGAAAAGCTTTCCAAAAGGGGCAGGCTCTTTTCCTCCCCCAAAACAAAGCAAGCTGTGGAAAGACAGTCGCTTAAAGCACCGGAACCGCTGCACACCGTTACGGAAACCAGCCCGCTTTCCGCCGGATATCCGGTTTTGGGGTCTATCAGATGGTGGTAGGTTATGCCGTCCTGCTGGAAGGTTTTTTCATAGCTGCCCGAGGTGGACACGAAGCCCTCCTCCAGCTCCAGCACCCCTGCCGAGCCGCCCCAGGGATCCCGCACGCTTACCTGCCACAGGGAGCCGCCGGGCTTTTTCCCGTAAAGCCCCACACTGCCTCCCGCAGCGGCCACGCCTCCTGCAAGCCCTGCCTCCTGGTACACAGCCAGGGCCTTGTCGCAGGCCGCGCCCTTTCCTGCCGCCCCCAGGTCAACCGCCATGCCCTCAGGGAGGGAGGCCCCTTGGGGGGTGAGGGAAAGCTGCCTGTAGTCCACCAATGCCCGGGCCGCTGCCAGCTCCTCTTTCCCGGGCAGGTGGGGGTTTTCGTCAAAATCCCACAGGCGGCTTACCGGGGCGATGGTCACGTCAAAGGCGCCGCCGCTCTTTTCCCCCACCTCTAGGGCCATTTCCAAAAGGCTTTCTGTGGCGGGATCCAAGGACACAGGGCCGTTTCCGGCGGAAGCGTTTAAGAGGGCGATGTCGCTGTGCTCCCTGCGCCAGGAGATGCGGTTTTCCAGCGCCCCAATCTCCTGCGCGGCCTGGGCGGCGGCTTCCTCTCCCCCTTTGCCGTATACGGTCTGCTGGATATAGGAACCCATGGCAAAGGTGGACAAGGTATAGGGCTTGCCCCTTTCCCCTTGCAGGTAATAAAGCGCCCCAAAAAGTGCTAGGCACACCAAGCCCCCGGCAGCCAGGGCGTATTTCTTTTTTCCCATGCCGCTCCTTCCCTCTGACGATTTTCCCACAGAAAAAATGTGAACAAAGTGTGAATAATGGTAAAAATCAGATAAAACTTGGGAAAAACCTGTTGTTTTGTAAACGATTTGTCATCTAATTACAAAATTGTAATTTCCATAAAGGGAGGGATTATTCCTCCGGCGGCTGCTGCAAAAATTCCTCCACCCGGTAACGGGGCCGGGCTTTCACCTCGCTGTAGATTTTCCCCACATAGCCGCCCACTACCCCCAGGCACAGCATTTGCAGGCCCCCTAAAAGCCAGATGGAACAGACAATGGCAGTCCAGCCGGAGACGGCCCAGCCGGCAAAATAGGAGATGAGGGCATACAGCAGGCCGAACACGCTGAGGATGGACACAATGACGCCGAAGTTTGAGATAAGCTTTAAGGGCTTCACGCTGAAGCTGGTGATGCCGTCCAAGGCCAGGGCTATCATCTTTTTCAGGGGGTATTTGGATTCCCCGGCAAAGCGCTCGTGGCGGTCGTAATACACATAGTCGCTCTTATAGCCGATGAGGGGCACCATGCCCCGCAGGAACAGGTTTACTTCCTTATACTCCGACAGGGCCTCTAAGGCCCTGCGGCTCATCAGGCGGTAATCCGCATGGTTAAACACCACGTCCACTCCCAGCAGGTGAAGAATCTTATAATACCCCTCGGCTGTGGTGCGCTTGAACCAGGTGTCTGTGTCCCGCTTGTTGCGCACCCCGTACACCACGTCGCAGCCCTCCAGGAATTTTTCCACAAACTTGTCTAGCGCGTCCACATCGTCCTGCAAATCCGCGTCCAGGCTGATGGCACAGTCGCACAGGGGCATGGCAGTCATCAGCCCGCAGAACAGGGCATTCTGGTGGCCCCGGTTGTGGGCAAGCTTTACCCCCTCCACATAGCCGTTTTCCTCGTGGAGCCGGGTGATAATCTCCCAGGTTTTGTCCTTGCTGCCGTCGTTTACCAGCAGGATGCGGCTCTTGTCGCCTGCAAGGCCCCGCTCCCGCATGGAATCCATTTTGGCGGTCAGGCGCTTGACCGTTTCTTCCAGCACTTCCTGCTCGTTATAGCAGGGGATGACGAAATATACAGTTGGGTTCATAGCTTCGGTTCCTCCTGTTGTTCCGGGGTTTCCGCCCCGGAGGTTTCCACCCCTGGGATTTCCTCCATGGGCGCTTCCTCCGGCGTGTCAAGGTCTACCCGCTCTGCATATTCCACAGGGGCGGGGTCTTTTTCCCCTGCGCCCGGAAGCTGGACTTCCTGCTGCGGATCCTCCGGGGGCAGGGCCGCCTGCCGGGGGAAATGGGGAATCATGGCCCCGGGCCGCAGGAAGGTGGCCCTGTGCCGCTTTTCATATTCGGAGAAAGGCGCCAGGCGCATAAAGCGGGGGGCCGGAGGCTGGGGCTTTTCCTTCAGGCGGCGGGCCAAAACCAGGTAAGCTGCCAGAAGGCCCAGGGAAAGCAGGGAACCCAGTATGCCGGCTGTCAGGCCGGGGGTGCGGTAGGTAAACTCGATCTGCACCTGTTCCCCCACCGGCACCACCACTGCCATAAAGCCCACGTTCACCCTGGTGATTTTTGCCGGCTCGCCGTTTACCCGGGCAGACCATCCCGGTTCATAGGGCACGCTGAAAAACACCAGCTCCTCGGTGTCCGTATCCAGGGTGGCGGAAAAGCCTGTGCGGGTATACTGGAAGGACTGGCAGGCAGAGGCCGCCCTGTCCAGGCAGTCCTGGGGATAGAGGCTTTGATTGAAGGCCCGGTTTTCCGGGGGCAGGTGGGTGAGAAGCCCCTCAAAGGCCTGCACGTCCTTGTCCTCCAGCACCACTGCCCGCAGCATGGCAAGCTCCCTGTCCCCTGCTGTGGAGTCTGTGCCCTTGCTGAGCTTTTCATACTCGCTGCGGGTGATATAATAGTCATAGGAAAAGCCCATGGGGATGTAATACTGATTTTCCCAGATATCGAAGCCGTTGGCGTTGCCATAATAGGCCCAGCCGGGCATAAGGGGTTCAGAGGAATCCTCCCCGGCAAAGTAGTCGCTGTCGTGGTCGTCATCGAAAAGCCAGTGGACAGAGGTCAGCGCCCGCACCCCGTAGTGGCTGGTTTCCGGGCGGGAGGCCACGTCCCGCTGCACCCCCACAGAGCTGTAAAACTCCATAACAGATCCGGGTACCACGCTGTGGAAAGCCTGGATGGTGGGGACTTTCCAAAACATGCCCGCATTGTCCACAGACTCATAAAAGTCTGAGCGGCACTGCTGCAGATCCGGCAGGTCGATGGAGGCGCCGCCGTTTAAGGAATAGGGGATGAGGTGATCCCAGGTGTAGTCCGACTGGGTTTTGCCCAGGGCAATAAAGAAAATGGAATACAGCACCGAGACAATGGACGCGGCCCATATAGTCCCCCGCTGGAAGGATCTGCGGCTGTCCCGCCGGAAGGTGAACACATAGAACAGGGCGGCCAGGGAGATGAGGGAAATGGCGGCATAGCTCCAGAAGCGGGTGGGATACTGCATAAGCCCAAAGGAGACGCTCTGCTCCCCGTCCACAGTTTCGGAAACCGGCGTGAAGCCCACCACAGCCGTAATGCCCAGGGTGATGGAGAGAGTCCAGACAAGGGAACGCTTCCAGTCCACCCGCTCTTCCTCCAGGGACATAACAGTGGCAAGGGCCATCATCAAGGTGAGCATGTAGAACCACCGGGCATAGTAGGCGCTGTTCATCATCTGGAAGGCAGAATTCAGCCCCGGCACCAATGCCATGAAGAAAAGCGTCCATAAAAGCTTTTTCAGCCAGTGCTTCCGCCTGAGCTGGAGCCAGCCGATAACCCCTGACATGCTGAAAAGGGGCAGCCAGGCCCCCAAGGAGGCCCAGCGGGACTCGGACTCCGGGGTGAAGTTGGGCCGGGCAGGGAGATCCGGCGGGAAGAAGAAACACTCCAAAATGTGGAGGTACCGCTGGTTTTTGTTATAGAGCACCGCGTTCCAGCCGTTGATGATGTTTCCTGTGCGGCTGTTTTGCAGCACAGCCAGGACGGAGGGGACAAGCAAAGCGCAGGAAATGCCCACCCCCAGCACAGCCTCCAGGGCCAGGAAGAGGAAATCCCGGAAGGAGAGCCGCCAATCCCCCCACAGCATACGCAGGAAGAAATAAATGAGGGTGAAGGTGACCTGGCCCACGAAGAAGTAATAATTCACAAAGCAGCAAGCCGCAACCGCCAGGGCAAAAAGCCCCCGGCGGCGGGTTGCCATGTATTCGTCCAGGGCCGCCAGCAGCAGGGGGAAGAACACAATGGCCTCGTGGAAATGGTTAAAGAAAATATTATAGATGGAAAACCCAGAAAAGGCATAGAGGATGGAGCCGATGAGGGCTGTGTCCGGGGTTTTTGTATAGCGGTGCAGGTAAATGTACCCGGTGAGGCTGGCGCAGGCAAACTTCAGGATGAGCAACGGCCCCATCATGTACTGCATCCACTCCGAGGGGAAGGGGATGGTGAGCCAGAAGAAGGGGCTGCCTAAAAGGTAGAAGGAATAGGATCCGATGAAGTTTGCGCCCAGGTCTGTGTGCTGGCTCCAGCCAAGCTGCCCGGATCGGATGGCGTCGTGGGCCAGACGGTAAAAAGGCACCTGCTGTACGTTGAAGTCTCCGTAAAACAGGAAGCGCCCGCCGTCTATGGCCATGAAGGGGATGAACACCAAAAACGACAGTCCCAGCCCCAGCACAAACGCCCGTATATAGTAGTTTTTCTCTCCCTGCCGCCGCTTTAACAAAACACTACCTCCTAAGACCTTGGGGGCCTTGCCCCACACCCCACAAACCTTTTTGCAAAGAAGGGCAAACATTCCCTTTGGGAATGTTATGACCCAAAAACCAATTTACACCATCGGGAGTACCCCGGACACGCGATGGCTCACGTAAGCGCGGAATATCATTCCGCAGCGGAAAGTTCCCACTCACGTTTCTCGCGTCATAGATGCAACGTTACGTTGCCTGGACGTTGATAATGACTTTCATGGTAGATTCCCGGTTTTCGTCGATGAACTTATAGGCCTCCAGGTAATCCTTGAAGGCAAAATGCTTGGAGATCAAGGGCGCAAGGGACACCTTGCCCTGGTTTACCAGCTCGATGGCTGCAGCGTAATCCTCTGTGCGGTACATCATGGAGGTGTTTAAATCCAGCTCGTGATCGTTGAGCACTGCCAAGTCCACAGAGGCCTGCCCTGCAAACACCGCCACCAGGATGATGGTGCTGCCCTTGCGGGCGTGGGCAATGGCCTGTCCCATAGTGATGTTGTTGCCGGCGCAGTCGTAAATCACGTCGGCCTTGTCCGGGCCAAAGCACTCTGTAAGGGCTTCCCCGAAATCCTTCTCCTTTGTGTTGATGCAGAAGTCGGCCCCGCACTCTTTGGCCTTATCAAGGCGCAGGCTGCTTACGTCCGTTACCATCACCCGCCTGGCACCCATGCCCTTGGCGGCCTGGGCCACCAGGATGCCGATAGGCCCGGCGCCCAGCACGCAGATGTCCTGCCCGGTTACGTCCCCGGCCCGGCGCACCGCGTGGACTGCCACAGCCAAAGGCTCTATCATGGCGCCCTCGTCCAGGCTCATGTCCTCCGGCAGGGGGGTGACCTTTTTCGCGTCTACAGCGAAATATTCGGAGGCCACGCCTGTGGTCTGGAAGCCCATTACCTTCAGGCTTTCGCAAAGGTTATATTTCCCATGGCGGCAGGGATAGCATTCCCCGCACACAACCTGGGGCTGGATGGTGACCTTCTGGCCTACGGTGAGGGTTGTCACCCCCTCCCCCAGCTTTTCCACCAGGCCGGAAACCTCGTGGCCCTGGGTGACGGGATAGCTTGTGAAGGGGTGCTCCCCGTGGTATACGTGGATGTCGGAGCCGCACACGCCGATTTTCATGATTTTAATGAGGGCTTCCCCGGGCTGGGGTTCTGGCGTGGAGATTTCGCGGAACTCGATTTTTCCGGGGGCGGTCATAACTTGCTGCAGCATAACAGTCTCTCCTTGTCTGTTAGTATAGGGGCATCCGCCCCGCACCGATATATCCTTATTATACCTTGGAAATCCTGTCCAGGCAAGTGCTTTTGTACAAAAAGGGAGCCTGGGGAAGCTTTCTGCTCTAAGAAGCTGTACCGATAGGATTGGTGCGAAGTTTTTCGAGGAAATTTTGTGGGGTTTAAGGCGGATGAACCGCAAACGCATACATGCGTTTCGAGGATTTCTAACACAGAAGCCCGCTAAATTTCCCGAAAAGATTTGTGCAGGAGCCTATTGGTACGGCTTCTAAAGCAGGGAGAAACACAAGGCTTCCAGTTCCTCCACGCTGGAGACAAGGTGGGTGGCCCCGGCCTCCCACAGTTCTCCCGGATCGCTGTAGCCATAGAGCACGCCAATGCTCTCCACCCCCTGGGCCTTGGCTCCCAGAACGTCCTGCCGCCTGTCCCCCACCATCACCATCTGCTCTTTAGGCGGGTTTTCCAGCAGCTCCCTTGCATAGGCGATAACCTCCGCCTTGTCTGTGCGGGCGCCGTCCAGCTCTGCCCCGGAAAGGCAGGTGAAATATTGCTCCACCCCCCGCAGGGACAAGATCTGCCGGGCAAACACCAAAGGCTTGGAGGTGGCAAGGCACAGCACAGCGTTACCGCGCAGGCGCTCTAAAAAGCCCGCCATGCCCGGATACAGGGGGCTTTCAAAAACACCCTTGTCCCGGTAGCGCTCCCGGTACTTTTCCACAGCCTGGGCGGCGTCCACAGGGCTTAGGCCATAAAAGGTTTCAAAAGAGCCTTGCAGGGGCGGGCCGACAAACCGCCGTAACTGGGCCTCTGTCTGCTGGGGGAAGCCGAAGGCAGTGAGGGCATACTGGGCGGATTTCATAATGCCCTCTCCGGTGTCTGTTATGGTGCCGTCTAAATCAAACAGGAAATATTTTTTCATACATGTTCTCCCTCATAGAATGCACCCATGCCGGTTCCAGCATGGGTGCCATTGATTTTCAGGCAGCTTGGCCGCCGGTTAGCGCCTGCCGGCCCCGCCGCCGCGGCTGGCTCCACCGCCGGAGAATCCGCCTCCGCCGCCAAAGCCTCCTCCAGAGCGGCCTGCGCCAAAACCTCCGGAACGCCCGCCGCCTGTAAAGCCGCCAAATCCGCCAAATCCGCCGGGACGGTGCCCGCCTGGGCGGTGTCCCGGCCCTCCAAAGCCTCCCGGGGGCGGCGGGGGCGGCGGCGCGCCCCAGTGGGAGCGGCGGTTCCGGCCCATCATGTTGCCCAGCATCATGCCGGCCCAGAAGTTGCCGCCGCCTCCGCCTCCTCCATAGGGCGGGCCGCCCCGTCCCCCGCGGCCTCTGCCGCTGAAGATACGGACCACAATGATGACAACCACCATAATAATTACAATGCGGACCACGTTGGAGACAATCCCCATAAAGCTTTTCCAGCGGCTGGGCCGCACGCTGCTGTAATAGGGTTCATCATAATCAGGGCTGTCGGGCTGGGTGTATTCGTCCTCGTAGCGCTCGTAATAGTCCTCCACCTCGTCCAGCACTTCGTCGAAGAACGCTTCCACGCCCTCGTCATACCGGCCTGCCGCAAAGTCCTCCTCCAGGTAATCGTCAAAAAGCTCCTGGAACTTGGCACCGTCAAAATAGTCCTCCAGGCCATAGCCCGTCGTGGCATAATAATTTTCCTCGCCTATGGCCAATACCAGCAGAATGCCGTTGTTGCGCTGGGAAGAGCCTATGCCCCAAGTGTTAAAGAGGTCGTTTGCATAGTCTTCTATATCCTTGCCGCCCAGGAAGTCCACCGCCACAATGACAATTTCCGCGCCGCACTCTTCAAAAAGCTCTTCGTTTTCTTTGATAATCTCCCGCTCCGTCGCGCTGGAGAGCACCCCGGCCTCGTCCAGCACATATTTGTTTGCCGGACGCTGGGGCACTGCCGCCAGCGCGGGCATGGCAGTCCAGAAAACCAGGCAGAGCATCCCCACTGCCCCCAGCACCCATTTTCCAAGCTTTTTCTTTACCACAGGGCAATTCCTCCCTTCCTATGCCTTCCCTGCTGTCAGGGATCCAGCTTGTCTTCCACAATCTGCCCCACCCTGTCCTCTATCTTCTCCGCATAGCCTTCCGCCCAGGCCTCCACCGTGCTTTCAAAGTATTCCTCCTTCCGGACAGACTGCTCTACCGCCGTTTCTTCCCCGATGATTTCCTGCACCTCCTGCCTCACAGTTGCTGTTCCCATCTCTGCGGCAGCGCCATGCTCGTCAAAGGGGATAAGCTCCTTCACATCGGTAAAGTTCCGCAGAAGGTTTACCGGGAAAGAATGCAGCCGGGCGTTAAAGGCCCGGGCCTCGTCGTTATAGCTGCTGCGCTCGATTTTGTCCTGCTCCGAGCGCATCTGGGCTATCATCTGGGCCGGGTATTTTTTATCCTTTTCCTCTAAAGGCAGCTTTTCCAGTTCCAGGGCCAGGGCTTCCGCCGCCGCGCCCATTTCCATATTGGTGGCTCCCGCCCAGTAAAAGGTGTCGTCATAGGCGCTCTCATTAGCCTGCACCTGGTATTCCAGCGCCTGCGTGTAAGAAATAATCTCCGGGTGGGCCTCTGTATACCGCTGGGCCACAGTCAGCAGGTTGTGGGCGGCTTCCCGGCGCTTTTCCAGGCCGTCATAGATGGCATAGCCTGTGCTGTCATAGTAATAAGCGCTTTCGGCGTCATCCCGCAGGTCCTCCATGGAACGCCCCACGCCCAGGGGCATGGCGGCAAAAATCAGCCCCGCCATAACGGCCGCGCCTATAATATTCCGCTTTCTCCGCTTTTTTTCATCCTTCATCCCGCAAAACCTCCCTGTGTTTTCTATATTCTATGATAACAGCCCCAGCCTGCGAAAAACCCGTCCCATTTCTTACAGTTTTCTTTAGCTTTGCAATTCCGGCAGGATTTGCCGGGCTTCTGCCTGTTCCAGCGCTTCCCTGAGCAGGGCTTCCCCGTCGATGGCCTTTTCCCCGTCCTCCACAAAATGGAGGATGGGCTTTGTGCGGGGATGCTTGGGGGTGAAGATGGTGCAGCAGTCCTCATAAGGCTCGATGGAGATGTCATAGGTGCCGATTTTCGCGGCGGTTTTCACAATCTCCGACTTGTCCGCGCCAATAAGGGGCCGGAACACCGGCATGCCCGCCACGGCGTCTGTACAGGCAATGGCCTGCATGGTCTGGCTGGCAACCTGCCCCAGGCTTTCCCCGGTGATAAGCGCCCCGCAGCCCTCGTCCTCTGCCACCCGCCGGGCCGCCCGGAGCATAAAGCGCCGCAGGATGACGGTGTGCAGCTCCTCCGGGCATTTGTCCCGGATTTCCTCCTGGAGGCGGGTGAGGTTTACCGTCACCATTTTGATGCGCCCGGCATATTCCCCCACCTTTCGCAGCAGGCGCACCACCTTGTCGTGGGCCAGCTCGCTGGTGTAGGGCGGGCTTGCAAAGTGGACGGCGGTAAGCTCTACCCCCCGCTTGGCCATCATCCAGGCGGCAACAGGGCTGTCCAGGCCCCCGCTTATCAGCACCAGCCCTTTGCCCCCGGTGCCCACAGGGATGCCCCCGGCCCCGGGCCTGGGGTCGGCGTGGACATAGGCTTCCGCTTCCCGCACCTCCACCCGCACCGTGATGTCCGGGTTGTGTACGTCTACCCGCAAATGGGGAAAGGCTTCCAGGAGGTAGCCTCCCACCTCTGCGGAAACCTCCGGAGACTTATAGGGAAACTTTTTGTCGCTGCGCTTGCACTCCACCTTAAAGGTGCGGGCGTCCTCCAAAGGCTCCCGCAGGTATTCCGCCGCCTTTTCCCGGATTTTCATAAGATCTTTTTCCGCCGCCCCGGCCCGGGTATAGGCCACCACGCCGAAAACCTTGCCGCAGCGCTCTTCAGCCAAGTCCATGTCCGCGTTTTCATCTTTTGGCTCCACGTATACGGTGGACTGCCTGCTGTATACGGAAAACTCCCCCGCGCTTTTCAGCCTGCGGCGGATATTTTTCATGAGTACGTCTTCAAAGGCCCGGCGGTTCAACCCCTTTAAGGCGATTTCCCCCAGCTTCAGTAAAATTATTTCCTTTTCCATAAGCGAGCACGCTCCCACTTTTGTTTATTCCAGGGCCTTGAGCATAATCAGGCAGGGGTTTTCCTCATCCCACATTTCCGTCAGGGTGACTAGGGGCGCAAAGCCCATCCCCCTGTAAAACCGCCGGGTGGCTTCATAGGGCGGGAAATCTGCTGTTTCGCTGAGGGTTTTTACCATCACACAGGCGCAGCCTTGCTGCCGGAAATAGCTTTCCGCCGCCTCATACAGCCCCCGCCCCAGGCCCTTCCGGTGCAGGCCGGGCAGGACGCCCATCACTACAATGTCCCCTGTGCGGCTGTAATGGATTGTTACGGCAAGGATGCCCAAAGGCGCGCCACCCTCGTCCACTGCCGCCCACAAGGGCAGGCCTTTCACCTTTTCGCAGTATTCCGAAAGGGCCTCCGGGTTTCCAAACCACTCCGGCAGGGCACAGAGCACCTGGCGGGTATAAGCGGCCCGGCGCTCAGGTTCTTCCACTTTTTCTATTTTCCAGCCTTCCATAGGCTCACTCCTTTGCTAAGCGCGAAAGCCCCTCTTCCAGGGCCGCAAGCAGGGCCTTTACATCCTCCATGCTGGAAAACCGGGAAAAGCTTACCCGCAAAGCAGAGCGAATCTGCCCTGCCGGCAGGCCCATGGCCTCCAGCACATGGCTGGGCTTTGCCTTTCCGCAGGCCGACCCGGCGGAGACATATACCCCTTTTTCCGCCAGGAAGTGGAGCATAGTTTCCGCCCGCACCCGGCCTGCTGAGAAGTTTACAATATAAGGCAGGCCGTCCTCCGGGGAATGGACGGTTACCTGCTCTAAAGCGGAAAGGCCCTCGATAAGGGCCTCTTTCAGGGCCTGCATTCTGGGCAGGGCTTCCTGGGGCCTTGGCAGGCGGGAGGCCGCTTCCCCAAAGGCCCCCAGAAGGGGCAGGCTTTCTGTGCCCGGGCGCAGGCCCCGCTCCTGCCCGCCGCCAAAGGCGCGGGGCAGGATGCGCGTGCCTTTTTTTACATACAAGGCCCCGGCGCCCTTTGGCCCATGGATTTTATGGGCGCTGACGGTACACAGATCAATCCCCCATTTTGCCGGGTAAAAGGGAAGCTTCCCAAAGGCCTGCACCCCGTCTGTATGCAGCAGGGCCGGGGCCTTTTTCCGCCTGATAACCCGGCTTAAGCCCTGGACAGGCAGGATAGCCCCGGTTTCGTTGTTCACTGCCATCACGCTGACGAGAATGGTGCTTTCGTCGATTGCCGCTTCCAGTGCCTCCAGGGGCACCTGGCCTGTTTTGTCCGGCTTTACATACACGGCCCGAAAGCCCTGGCGCTCCAGCTCTCCCACAGCTTTCAGGACGGAATCGTGCTCTATGGCGGTGGTGACGATTTTATCCCCTAACCGCCCGCGGGCAGCGGCGGCCCCGAAAAGGGCCAGGTTGTTCCCCTCTGTGCCGCCGCTTGTAAACGTAAGCTCCCCTGGCTGCACCCCCAGCTTCCCGGCAACAGCGGCCCGGGCCTTTTCCAGCTCCTGCCGGGCTTTATAGCCCCGGGTGTGCAGGGAGGAAGGATTCCCGAACTCCTCCACCATCAGCGCCCGCGCCCGGTCTGCCGCTTCCGGCAGCACCTGGGTGGTGGCGGCGTTGTCTAAGTAATGCTCTGCCACATCCATGCCTCCTAAGGTCTTGGGACTTTTGTCTCGCCTGTCGGCTCGGTCGGTTGCTGGACATGCCCCACTGGGGCATAGCAACTCCTTTTAAAAAAGGGGTTAATTCTAAAATTTATAGCGTTTTACAGCTTTCTATAGCCGGTAGCGAAATCTACCTGGTTTTTTAGCGGCTCCCCCTTCAGGAAGCGGGTGAGGTTCTGGGCGAAAATATCCACAATGCGGGTGTGGGTTTCCTTCAGATGGTAAAACCCGGAGATGTGGGGGGTTACCACCGCTGTGGGGATTTTCCACAGCCTGTGGCCCTGGGGCAGCGGCTCCGGGTTGGTAACATCCAGCCCGGCCCCGGCTATGGCCCCGCTTTCCAAAGCGTCGCACAGGGCCTCTGTGTCCACAATGGTGCCCCTGCCCACATTTAAAAGCACAGCCCCGGGCTTCATCAGCCCTAAGCGCCTTCTGTCCAGCAGGTTCCGGGTGGCTTCCGTTCCCGGCAGGGTGACGGCGACGATATCCGCCTGGGGGAGAAGCGCGTCCAAATCTGCAATCAGCCGCACCTCGTCGGCATAATCGGGCTTTGCGGCATCTGTCCGGCGCACGCCGATAACCTTTGCCCCCAGGGCCTTGCAGCGCTTGCCGAACTCCCCGCCGATGTCCCCCATGCCCAGCACCAGCACGGTGCTGCCGTATATGGATCGCACCGGCCCCAGGCTTTCCCAGGCTTCCCTCTGCTGGGCATCCCGGTACAGCTCCAGCTTTTTCAGGATTTCCAAAGCCATAGCCAGCATGTGCTCGGAGATGGCAAGGCCGTATGCCCCGGTGGCGTTTGTAAGCAGCGTATGAGGGGCCAGCACCCCGGGCCTGATGTATTCCTCCACCCCGGCGCTGTTGGTTTGCAGCCACAAAAGCTTTTCGCTGCCGTGGAGGCTCTCCCCCTTCACGTTGCCTAAAATAATGTCTGCCCAGTCTATGTCCTTCTGGGTGACGGGATCTGTTTCTATGAGATTTTCAAAGGGCAGCTTTGCCCGCTGGAAAGAGGGCAGGGCTGTCCCGGCCTTAAACCGGAAGGCACACCCCGGCCCGGCTTCCTGAAGCTTTTGCACGTGGGTTTCCTCTACAGGGACTGTGACGAGAATATTTTTGCCGTTTTCCATACCATGCTCCTCCTCAATTTGTGTGGGCTATTCTTCCACCCTTTCCAGAATGGAAAGGGCTGTTTGCAGATCCTGCCGGCTTGGCTCCGGGATTTCCGCCCGGCAGGCCATGCCGCAGATACGGCGCGGCCCGTCCCCCAGCCGCACCCGGCAGTTGTGGGGGCAGGCGCATTTGCGCTGAGGGAATTTATCATCAAACCACAAGCCCAGCCTGGGATTTTCCTTATGCAGGGCAGCGCTTGCCTCTGAAATTTTCTCCGGGGAACCGAAATGCAGGCACAGGGTAAAGGCGTCGGGGTCGGCGTAAAACCCGACGGCGCATTTGCCCTTTTTGCGGTATTCCCCTTTCCACTGCGCCCCGGAGGTGATTTCCCGCAGGGGCTTTATCACAAGCTTTGCCCCCCGGCCTGTCATGGCGTTGTGCAAAATTCTGGCGGACTGCGCCCTGTCCGGGGTGAGGGTGGCGAAGATGTCCGCGGGCTGCGGCCCGCCCTGGAGGGCTGCCCGGTAGTCCACCCGCAGATAATTCATATAGCTGTATTTATCCTGGGGCGCCTTGCACAAGGCCCACAGGCCATATAACATTTTGGGGAACTCCCGGCTGGTGACGTACACCAGCTTTGGCTCCTGCCGCTCGTCCAGGCCCAAAGCCTGCAGGCGCTGGAACCGAGGCCCGTTTTCCCCCCGCAGGTGTGTCCATTCCATGGCCTTGCGCGCCTCCTGCCAGGCGGCTGTGGTGAGGGTGAGCACCCCCTTTTCCAAAGACTGCGCCCGGGCGCCCAGCTCATATAAGTAGGCCGCGTAAAACCGGATGGCCTGCTGGAAGCGGTTGCGCAGGCGGCTCTCCTTCTGGTCGGCCCTGTGCTCCCCTTCTTCCTCCTCCAGCCCGGCAGGCCGAGACTGCATGTACTCGTCATATTCCCCCTGGGGGATGAGGAAAAAGGCGGGGTCGCTGTACATTTCCCCGTATAAGCCCTTTATAAATGCGTAAAACTGCCGCTCTCCCTCCGCCATGTCCCCGCTGGCATGCTCACATTCCGGGATGGCCTCCCGGAATGGCGCCAGCATCCGCAGGCAGTGGAGAATGGAGCGCCGGGGCGCGTCGTCTTTGGGGGGCACAGGCCGCCCCCACAACACAGCTTCTCTTCCAGACATAACAATCGCCATGCGATACAGCATTCCCGCAAAAGGGATGAAGCATCAGCCTTTTGCGGCTGTACCGTTCCTTTCTTCGTATTTTTCCCGTTTCCTCCCCGGCTGGCTTACGGCAGGGCCTGTGCCCGTTTTTGGGGGAGCAGAAAATCTTCTCTGGTTTTTTCTGTTTTCACCTTCCCAAGTTTACCACAAAACTTTCCGCCTGTCTATGGAAAAGCCCCGGGGCTTCTTCCGGGAAAGCTGCCGGAAAAGGGGGGAATATGGGAAAAAGGAAAGAAAAAGCCCGGAGGTTTAGGGGGATTACACAGAAAAAGCCGGAGCAGTGGGGCAAATGTCGGCGGGGCCGGAAGCAGTTTTTTTGCCTTATCCCTTTTTGCGGGCTGTGATGAAGTTCACGCTTAAATCCGGCGAGGCGGCAATGCCCCGGGTGCCGGGGCCGGCGGCGTAATAGGTTTTGTCGCTGAACAGGGGATAGAAAATATAGCTTTCCAGCAGGTAGTTTTCCAGGCGGCGGTAGGAGGAAAGCTCAAAGGTCAGGGAGTGAAGCTGAGCGTCAAACTCCTCATCCTCCAGAAGGCTGGGGTAAGAGGTGCTTTCAAAGGACTTGAGCACCTGGTAAGGCGTGGTGCCCCCGGCCCGCAGGGTATAGAGGGCGGCCTCATAGTCCCCGGAGGCAACCCGGCTTTTCATCTCCTCCTCGGGCAGGGGCTGGATGTTAAAGGCGTTGCCCAGCTTCTGGTTCCAGGAAACCAGGAAGCCGTTGGCAATGTCCACAGACTCCGGGTCATCCGGGCACAGCACCGAGATGGAGGGCAGCTTCTCCTGCTCCAGCATTTCCAGCAGGGAGGGAAGGCGCTCTAACACCGTATCGTCCTGCTGGGCATAGAGCCGGGCGCCGTCGGCATAATAGGAGGAGGTGTTCCACACCACGCAGCTTGGCATAATGCCCATGGCCTCCTGGGCCTCCTTGTCCCGGCGGCGGTCCAGCAGGGACTGCCTGTCAAGGGTTTTCAGGAACATCTCCCGCACCACAGGCTCCTCCAGGCTTTGCGCGCGGGGGTTCAGCAGCAGGCCTGTCACCGCGTCGTCCAGCACCTGCACATGGCACCCCTGGGCCTCCGCCTGCTCTGCCAAAGACTGGGACAGGGTGAGGATGTCCGCCTGCCCGCTGGCAAGGGATTCCACAGGGTTTTCCAGCAGGGCCGGGTCATAGTCTATCAAAAACTGCAAAGAGGCGGGGCGCACCTCATGGGGGCCTTTATACGATTCGCTGCGGGAAAGGCTGATGGCCCTCTTGCCGGACTCTGTCACCCAGGAATAGCGGTTTGTAAAGGTGAAGGGGCCGTTTGTGATAAGGTATTCGGAGGAAAGGCCGTAGTGCCCGGCAGACTCCTCGAAATAGGCCCGGTTGCAGGGCATATAATGGCTGCCGGCGGTGAGGGCGGGAAAATCCGCATAGCTTTTTTCAAGCTGTACCACCAAAGTCAGCTCGTCCTTTGCAAAGACCCCCAGGCTGCTCTCCGGTATCTCTTTATTGTACACCTCCCTGGCCCCCCGCAGGATGAACAGATCGTCCACAGAGGGGGTGGCGGTTTCCGGGCGCAAAGCCCGCTGCATGGCGAAAACAAAATCGTCCGCTGTGACAGGGGTGCCGTCGCTCCACTTGGCGCCCCCCCGCAGATAGAAGGTGAACTCTGTGTCGTCATAGTTTGCTTCCCACTTTTTCGCCACGCCGGGCACCACCTGCCCGTCCTCGTCAATGCGGCACAGCCCCTCGAAAACAGAGCCGATAACCACCCAGGCCGACTCCCCGGAGGCTGTTTGGGGATCCAGGTTGTCCACGTTGCGGGCCAGCAGGTAGGTAAAAGCCCCGTCATTTTTATAGCCGTCCCCGCAGGCCCCGCACAGGCACAGCAGCAGGAAGGAGAGAAGCAGGCAGCAAACGCCTTTTATATGTTTCATCACAATCGCCATGCGATACAGAATACGCACAAAAAGCCATGAAAAAGCAGCGCTTTGTGCCCGGTATCTTTCCTTTCCTTCGTATTCTTCACACTAGTGTCCGCAGTGCCGGGCCTTAAACGCCGCGCCTGTGGGCAGAAGCCCATGCGCACAGCCTTGTAAAAGGGGAAGCCGCCCCGCGCCCGAAACCGTTCCTTTCTGTTTTTTTCAGCTTGCTCCCATCATACCAAACCCGGCTTTAAAAGTCAACCGGGCTGCCGGGAAGAGGGAGTGCCCAAAACACGCATTTTGTGCTGTCAGCGCATGACCGTGGGACTCTGTCCCACACCCTGCGAACCCTTTTGAAAAAAGGGTTCGATCCTAAAACCAATTCCTTAAATTGATAAATTTCTTTCTATTAACTCTTCCTCTTCGTTTCAGACATCCCCTCCGGGAGGGGGCGTGCCTGCCTCCGGCGGTTTAGGGGGCCTTTTTAGTCAAGCCCTGGGTATTCCCCCTGCAAGAAAAAGGAAACCCGGCGGCACCCCTTTGCAGGGCACAGCCGGGTTTCCCGCCCGAAGGGGCGGTTGAGCGTTTAGTAATTGGCGGGCTTTAGCTGGAAATAGGCCTGGGGATGGGCGCACACCGGGCAGACCTGGGGCGCGGCCTTGCCCACCACAATGTGCCCGCAGTTGCGGCACTGCCAGATGGCGTCGCCCTCCCGGGAGAACACCAGGCCCCCTTCAATGTTGGCGGCAAGCTTGCGGTAGCGCTCCTCGTGCTCCTTTTCAATGGCGGCAACGCCCTCGAAAAGATGGGCAATCTCCGGGAAGCCCTCCTCTTTGGCGGTTTTGGCAAAGCCCGCGTACATGTCGGTCCACTCGTAATTTTCCCCGTCGGCAGCCTCCTTCAGGTTCTGCAGGGTGTCCCCCACCTGCCCGTGGAGAAGCTTGAACCAGATTTTGGCGTGCTCCTTCTCGTTGTTGGCGGTTTCCTCGAAAATCTCCGCAATCTGGGTGTAGCCGTCCTTTTTCGCCTTGGAGGCAAAATAGGTGTACTTGTTCCGGGCCTGGCTCTCCCCGGCAAAGGCGGTGAGCAGGTTGGCTTCTGTTTTCGTCCCTTTCAGTTCAGGCATGGCATGTTCCTCCTTTTGGTTTAGAAAGCTTTTATACGTCTCATAGTATCCCCTCTGCCCGGCAAAGTCAACAGGCAGTTTCCCGGCGCAAGGGGTGCCGGCGCTTCCCAAATGTAAATTTATCGTGAAGCCCGGGCCGGGGCTGTTGAAAAACCTTTTTATAAAGCGTATACTACAAATTATAGAAAGGTTGTGATAGCTTTGTTTTTTCAAAAATTCCAGCGCTTCATGTACGGACGCTATGGCAGCGACGGTTTCAGCTTCTTTTTGCTTCTGCTTGCCTTAGTATGCACTTTTTTAGGCAGCTTATTCTTCTGGCCCCTGACCCTTTTGGCAGACGCGGTGTATATCTACACCGTCTTCCGCATGTTCTCCCGGAACATCCCGGCCCGGCAGCGGGAATATTACGCCTTTTTAAAGGTGTGGGGGCCTGTGAAAAGCTGGTTTGCCTTACAGAAGCGGAAGTTTTCCGAGCGGAAGTATACCCGCTATTTTAAGTGTCCCCAGTGCAAACAGCAGCTCCGGGCGCCCCGGGGCCGGGGGAAAATAGAGGTCACCTGCCAGAGGTGCCATCACGTGTTCATTACAAAAACCTGAAAAAGCCGCGTTACCTAAAGGAGAAAAAGGATATGAAAAAGCTGACGGAAATGAGCCTGGAGGAATTTGCAGGGCTTTCCTACCCCTGCTCCTGCGGGCGCACCCATGAGGTGGGCATCCGGAAAATCCGGGTGGCAGGCGGGTGCCTGGAGGAATTGCCCGGAATTGTAAAGGATTTGGGCGGCGGGCCTGCCTACCTGCTGGCAGACCGCTGCACCTTTGAGGCAGCCGGGGAGCGGGCGGGGCAGCTTCTCTATGAAGGGGGCATCCCCTTCCATGGGAAAAAATTCTCCGGGGACAAGCCCCTGGTGCCGGACGAGCACACCCTGGGGGCCGCCCTGGCGGATTTAGAGCCGGAGGACAGGCTGATTATCGCCATAGGCTCCGGCACCTTAAACGACACAGCCCGGTTTCTCAGCGCCCGCACAGGGGTGCCCTATATGGTGGTATGCACCGCCCCTTCCATGGACGGCTATGCCTCCACTGTGTGCCCCCTGATTCTGGAGGGGCAGAAGGTTACAAAGCCCGGGGTGTATCCCCAGGCCATTCTGGCAGACACCTCCATCATGAAAAACGCCCCCATGCCCATGCTTACGGCAGGCTTTGGGGACATTATCGGCAAGTTCACAGCCCTGGCGGACTGGCGGCTTTCCCAGCTTGTAAACGGGGAATATTACTGTGAGGAGTGCGCCGCCCTTATGGCCCGGGCTGTGGAAAAGTGCGCCGAAAACGCAGAGGGCCTCCGCGCCCGGGACGAACAGGCTGTGCAAGTTGTGACAGAGGCCCTCATCCTCTCCGGGGTGGCCATGGGCCTTGTGGGCAATTCCCGGCCCGCCTCCGGGGCCGAGCATCATTTCTCCCATTTCTGGGAGGTGGACGCCCTGCGCTGGGGGCAGGAGCACCCCCTCCATGGCAACTCCGTAGGGGTGGGGGCGGTAATTTCCGCCTCCCTTTATGAGCTGGCAAAAAGCCGCCTGCCCCAGGGCTTTGCCCTGCCGGACAAGGAGCGCATCCTCTCTTGCCTGCAGGCGGCAGGCTCTCCTGCAGGCCCCATGGAGCTGGGCATCCGGCGGGATTTATTCTTTGAAAGCCTGCTGCACGCCATGGAAATCCGGGATCGCTTTACCATCCTGCGGTTTTTAGCCGGACAGGGGCTTTTAAACGGCTGCGCCGCTGAACTTGCGGGCCGGTTTTATCCGGCTGGAAAGGAGTGAGGCCCATGCGCTGGGCAGATTTTGAAAGAAACCTACACGACGACAAAAAAGTGCTGCGCACAGGCATGTTCCTGCTGGCCTTTGCCGCCGCGCTGGTGCTGCTGGTGCTGCGCTTCGACGCGGTGTGGGGCGCGGCACAGATGATTTCCGCCACCCTGACCCCTGTGGTGGGGGGCATTGTGGTGGCCTATGTGTTAAACGTATTTGTCCATCTCTTTGAGGACGTTGTCTTTAAGCCCTTCCAAAAATCTCGGAGCAGGGTATGGAAAAAGCTTTGCCGGCCCCTTTCCGTTCTGCTGGCCTATGTGATTGTGGCGCTGGTCATCCTTTTCATTGCCCTGTTCATTGTGCCGGGGCTGATTGAATCCATGGGCGTGCTGGCTGAAACAGCCCAGAAAACCCTGCCCACCACCATCAACAACTGCCTGCGCTGGGCAAACGAGTTTGCAAGGGAAAACGACCTGGATTTTATGGAAGATTTCCTCAAAAGCTTTAACTGGACCACCCTGCTCTCCAACGCGACGAAAACCGCTACGGATTTTGTGGCCTCCCTGGTGGGGATTATGTCCAACGTGGCCTCCGGCGTGTTCAGTATGATTATGGGCTTCATTTTCTCCATCTACATGCTGACAGGCAAGGAGAAGCTACTGCGGGGCGTGCGCTCTGCCCTGCTTGCCTTCCTGCCCCGGAAAGCCGCCCGGAGCCTTTCCCATGTGGGGGCCATTACAAACCGGGTGTTTTTCTCCTTTATCAAGGGCCAGCTTACAGAATGCGTAATTTTAGGGGTGCTGTGCTATATCGGCATGAGCCTTTTGGGGCTTGACTACGCCCTGCTCATCTCCTCCGTAGTGGCCCTGGGCGCCCTTATCCCCATTCTGGGCGCGTATGCCGGCGCGGCGGTGGGGGTTATTGTCCTGCTGCTGGTAAATCCCTTTGATTCCCTGATTTTCCTTATCTTCCTGCTGATCCTCCAGCAGGTGGAGGGCAACCTGATATACCCCCGTGTGGTGGGTTCCTCCATTGGCCTGCCCCCTGTGTGGACCCTGTTTGCCGTGGTGTTCTGGGGAGGCGTGATGGGCATTGTGGGCATCTGGTTGGGCACCCCTCTGACAGCGGTGATTTACAGGCTGTTCCGCTCCTCGGTGCGCAGCCGCCTGCGGAAGAAAAACATGGATCCCATGGATCCAAAGCTTTATGCCCCCTCCCCCTTTGCGGATGAAAAGCTGGACAAGGAGGAAGGAGAACAGCAGAAGCTGGAAGAAATATAAATTGTTATAATTTATAAGACGGCGGAACTTGCGGAAAGATTACAAAACGGGAGGAATGCAGAATGGAAACAATGGTAAAAACAAAGCAGGGCGCTGTGGAAGGCCTTTGGAGCGGGGACGGGAAAACCGCCATTTTCAGGGGAATCCCTTACGCAGAGGCCCCTGTGGGGGCGTTGCGCTTTCAGCGTCCCCAGGAGAAGGCGCCCTGGGAAGGGGTGCTTTCCTGTAAGGAATTCGGCCCCCGGTGCCCCCAGGCGGATTTAGCCTCTATGGACTTTTACGGCAAAGAGTTTTACGACGAGCTGGTGCCCCCCTGTAACGAGGACTGCCTGCGCCTGAACATCTGGACGCCAAAGGAGGCCCAGGCCGGCGGCGGGCTGCCCGTACTTTTCTGGATACATGGCGGGGCCTTTATGCATGGCTGCGGAAGCGAAAAGGAGTTTGACGGAGAGGGCTTTGCCCAAAAAGGCGTTATCCTGGTCACCATAAACTACCGGGTGAATGCCTTCGGCTTTTTCGCCCATCCGGATTTGGAAACGGAAAACGGAGAGCGGGTTTCCGGCAACTACGGCATTCTGGATCAGATATTCGCCCTTAAGTGGGTGCGGGAAAATATTGCCGCCTTTGGAGGCGACCCGGAGAAAATCACCCTGTGCGGCCAGTCCGCGGGCTGCATGAGCGTGCAGGCCATCATCTCCTCCCCTCTTGCAAGAGGCATGGCCCGGGGGGCCATCCTCCAAAGCGGCACAGGCCTGCCGCCCCGGCGCTCCACCCCCACCCGGGATCAGATTTTTGAAACCTCCCGGCGGCTGATGGCCCATTTGAAGGTTTCCACCATAGAAGAGCTGCGGCAGGTGCCTGCCCAGGCCCTGATGGAAGCCGCCTATGCGGTGCAGGAGGGGGGCGGGCTTTGCTGGCGGCCTTATGTGGACGGCTGGCTGCTGCCGGCACAGCCGGAGGATCTGGCAGAAAACGGGGCTGTCCACCCCATCCCCATGATGATTGGCTGTACCGGGGACGATATTGGCGGAGGCGCGCTGCAAGAGGGCACTGCCGCCTGGTGTGAAAACCTTTTGAGGCTGGGCAGAGGCCCCTCCTACCTCTATTTCTTTGACAGAAAGCTGCCCGGGGACGATGCCGGCTCTTTCCATTCCAGCGAGCTGTGGTACGTCTTTGAGACCCTTTCCCGGTGCTGGCGGCCCTGGGAACAGAGGGACGCAGATCTCTCCAGGGAGATGGCAGGGTATTGGGCCAATTTTGCAAAGCAGGGAAACCCCAACGGAGAGGGCCTGCCCCAGTGGGAGGCTTTTGGCGAGGGCACCCGGGCGCCAAAGGTTTTCCGGTAATCTTATGGGCTGCAGGGCTTGTCTCGCCTGCCGGTCCGGTCGGCTCATGGCAATCGCCACCACACCTCGCAACCCCTTTTAAAAAAGAAAGGGAACCATTCCCTTTGAGAAGATAGTTTGACCCTAACACTCATTTTGCTGATTATAATCGTCATATAAGAATATAAATCTACCCGAACATAAAAAGCCCCCGGCAAAAGCGGTTTTTGCTTCTGCCGGGGGCTTTCTATGTCTTTATTTTACAGCAGGTTTTTGCGCAGCTCTTCCGGAGACTGGGGATGGAGATAGCCGGGGCCGATGTCCAGCACCGTCTTGCAGCCCCGCTGGCCCTCCTGGTACAGGCGGTACACAGCCCGGGCATAGGCGGTCAGCACGCTGGCGGTAAACTCCGGGTTGGAATCCAGGGTGAGCTTATACTCGATTACATGGCGGTTTTCCCCCTTCAGGCCGGTACAGCCTGTGCGGAACACCATGCCGCCATGGGGGATGCCCTTGTGCTCCCTGTCCATCTCCTCCTGGGAAATGAAATGAACAGTGGTGTCATATTCGTCAAAATAGTTGGGCATGGTTTTGATGGCGTTCTCAATGGCAGGCAAATCTGCCCCCGCCTCTGCCACCACAAAGCATTCCCGGGTGTGCTTCTGCCGGGTGGTAAGCTTTGGCTCTGCCCCGGAGCGCACCTGCTCCAGGGCGGCGTCTACAGGGATGGTGTACTGCCGGGCGTCCAGCACGCCAGGAATGCGGCGCACCGCGTCGGAATGGCCCTGGCTGACCCCCTTGCCCCAGAAGGTGTAGTCGCTGCCCTGGGGCAGGACGGCCTGCCCGTAGGCCCGGTTCAGGGAGAAAAGGCCCGGATCCCATCCGGCGGAGATAACCGCCAGCCTGCCGCTTTCCCGGGCGGCCTTGTCCACAGCCGCAAAATGCTGGGGGATTTTCGCGTGGGTGTCAAAGCTGTCCACCACGTTGCAGTATTGCACCAGGGCCGGGGTCTGCTCCGGCAAATCATTGGCGCTGCCGCCGCAGAGGATGAGCACGTCCATTTTTTCCGCCATAGCGGGCACGTCCTCCATCTTGTAGGCAGGCGCGCCTGTCTGGGTGCAGAGGGAGTCGGGGCTTCGGCGGGTGAACACGCCCACCAGTTCCATATCCTCTGTCTGCAAAAGGGCGCTTTCCACCCCCCGGCCCAGGTTTCCATAGCCCGCAATGCCGATTCTGATTTTTTCCATTTTCTTTTCCCCTTTCACTTGGCTTTTATGTTATCCGCCAAACAGCGGAACATAAACTGGAAGGTTTTGGGGGTTCTTAGGGGAAAGTTGCCGAAGGCAATCTTTTGGCTTTCTCCTTAAAAATCCCCCCTAAGCGCCAGCCCCAACTTTCAGCGTATCTCCCCCGAGCGCAGGGGGCGGGTGACATAAACCTTCCCCTTGTCTGTAAGGAGCTGGGCGGCGTTCCGGGCGGCGGCTTCTGTGTCGAAAATGCCGTATACGGCAGAGCCGCTGCCTGTCATCACAGCCCCCATGGCCCCTGCTCCCAGCAGCGCTTTCTTGATGTCCCGCACCTGCACCAGCCGGAGGGTTTCCTCAAAGCGGTTCTGGAGGCACTGGGCGATTTTGGGCAGCCCCCCTTTTTCCAATGCCTCCACCATGCGGGGGGTGCCGTATTTCCGGGACATGGGATATTGATCCAGCAGGGCATAGGCCCTGAGGGTGCTCATGCCCGCGGGGGGCTTGCAGATCACAAAAAAGCAGTTCGGCAGCTCTGTAACAGGCTCCAGTATCTCCCCGATGCCTGTGCAGCGGCAGGTGCCCCCCTGGAGGCAAAAGGGCACGTCCGCCCCCACCCGGGTGGCAAGCTCCCGCAGGGTTTCCATGGGAAGGTTCGCGCCGTATATGCTGTTCAAGGCCCGCAGCACTGCCGCCGCGTCTGTGCTGCCGCCCCCCATGCCCGCCCTGCTGGGGATGCGCTTGTGGATGACAATGCTCAGGCCCTCGTCCTTCAGCCCTGTTTTCCGGAAAAAATACTGGGCGGCCCGGTAAGCTGTGTTGCCGTTGTCCACTGGAATATAGTCCCGGCTGCACTGCACCCGGATACCCGGCAGGCCGCCGGGGGTAAGCTCTATTTCGTCCCAGAGGGACACGCTCTGCATCACCGTGTCCAGGGTGTGCAGGCCGTCCTCCCGCCTGCCGGTTACGTCCAGGGTCAGGTTCACCTTGGCGTATGCTCTAATCTTCATATATCACTATCAAACTCCTTTTTACCACTGGAACAAACCCAGCCGTTTAACGCCTACCACGTGCCGGGGGCACATCTCATGGCAGCAGAAGCACCGGATGCAGGCCTTATAGCTGATAACGGCCCTGCCCCCCTCCATGGAGATGGCCTTCTGGGGGCAGCTTTCCGCACACTTGCCGCAGCCCACGCAGCCCTGCTTTTGGATGCGCGGATAAGGCGTGCTCAGCTTTTTGGCTGCCGGGCGCAGAAACCCGGGCAGGCGGTCTATAAAATCTGTGCTGGAGGCCCTGGCCCGCTTGAAATCTGCCACCTGAAGGCCTTCCGGGCTTTCCCCCAGCAGCTCTGTTTCTGTAAAGGATTTGGGGCCTAAGCCCCGGCGGGCGCTTTCCGCCAGCATGGGCAAAGAGCCTTCCGGAAAGCCCAGAAGCCCTACCATGCATACGTCCAGGGCATAGGGGCTGCGGGAAGCCCCTATAAAACCCGTATCCCGGCGCAGGCCCCCTGTGGGGCCGTCCCCCTCCATGGCCCAGACGCCGTCCATCAGGCTGAAATCCGGGCGCAGGAAAGCGCAGATATCCACTAAGGCTTTGGAGAAATCTTCCTTTTCCGGGAAGCGGCAGTGCAGCTCCGGCTTCTGCAAGCCCGGCACCGCCCCGAACATGTTCTTCACCGCCCCGGAATATCCCACCATGCAGTGGGTTTTAAGCTTTGGCAGGTCAATGAGGAAATCCCGCTCCAGAAAAGGCTCCACAATGGAAACCCGGCGGCACCTCTCCCCTTCCGGCAGGGAAACCTCCCGGCTTTTGCAGTCTGTATACAGGGAAAAGCCGCAGCTTTCCGCCATATCCGTATAGCCGCAGTTTCTAAAAACCGCCTTCATCACAGCAGGGCTGTAAGGCCCGCCGGGGCTTTCGGCAATGAGCACCTTTCCCCCTGCCCGCTGCACGCATTTGCCCACAGCCTGGGTAAAGGCCGGGTGGGTGCAGATGGCGGCCTGGGGCTTGGAGCTTTGTATCAGGTTGGGCTTTAACACCACCGTCATGCCGGGCTTTATGCTGTCATAAACGCCCAGGGCCTCAAAGGCCCCGCTTATTTTCTCAAAAAGGGCTTCCCCGTCATAATCCGGGCAGCGGCCCAGCCACACCCGCTCCCTCATAGCTCCCTTAGGAACGCCCGCATGCGCTCTAGGGCCTCGGTGATGTGCTTGACGGAATAGCAGTAGGAAATGCGCAAAAAGCCCTCGCCGCAGGCTCCGAAAGCGTCCCCGGGCACCACAGCCACGTGCTTGGAATAGATAAGCCTTTCGCAGAACTCCCCGCTTGTCAGCCCCGTACACTTGATAGAGGGGAACACGTAAAAGGCCCCTTCCGGCTCAAAGCACTTGAGGCCCAGGCTGTTTAAGCCGTCCAGAATCAGGCGGCGGCGCATGTCATACTGCTCCCGCATGTAGGCCATGTCCTCGTCCCCGTTTTTCATGGCTTCAATGGCCGCGTACTGGCTGGTGGTGGGGGCGCTCATAATGGCGAACTGGTGCAGCTTTGTCATCAGGGCCATCAGTTCCTTCGGCCCCGCCGCATACCCTAAGCGCCAGCCTGTCATGGAATGGGACTTGGAGAAGCCGTTGACTAAAACTGTGCGTTCCCGCATTCCCGGCAGGGAGGCAATGGACACATGGCCTTCCTCCCCGTAGGTAAGGGAAGCGTAAATCTCATCGGAGAGCACCAGCAGGTTGTGCTTTTCCACCACCCGGGCCACGGCCTCCAGATCCTCCCGGCGCATGACGGCCCCGGTGGGGTTGTTGGGGTATGGCAGCACCAAAAGCTTGGTTTTATCTGTAACCTTTTCCTCTATCTCCTCCGCTGTCAGGCGGAAGCCGTTTTCCGGCTTTGTCTCAATGATGACGGGCACGCCCCCGGCCATGCGGGCAATAGGCTCATAGCACACAAAGCTGGGCTGGGGGATTAAGGCCTCGTCCCCGGGGCACAGCACGCAGCGCATACACAGGTCGATGGCTTCCGAGCCGCCCACCGTTACCAGTATGTCCGTTTCCGGGGCATAGTCCACATGATAGTGCCGGGAAATGAATTTCGCAATTTCCTCCCGCAAAACTGCAAAACCCCTGTTGGGGGTATAGCGGGTGCGGCCCTTTTCCAGGCTCTCAATGCCCGCCTCCCGGATGTGCCAAGGGGTGTGGAAGTCCGGCTCTCCCACAGAAAGGGAAATCACGTCCTCCATCTCGTTTGCAATGTCAAAGTATTTCCGGATGCCGGAAGGCTTTATCTGCTGGATGGTGGGGTTCAAAAGGGAATTAAGCTCAATCACACAAATTACTCCCTCTCTCGTCGATTTCCTCGTAGTCGCTGTTAAACACCACGCCCCCGTCCTTATATTTCGTCAGCACGAAATGGGTGGCAGTGGACAGCACCCCGTCGATGGTGGACAACCGCTTTGCCACGAACATGGCAATGTCCTGCATGGTGCGGCCCACCACCGTCACCGCCAGGTCAAAGCCCCCGGACATCAGGTATACGCTTTCCACCTCGGAAAAGTTCATAATGCGCCCGGCAATCTCGTCAAAGCCCGTATCCTTTTTGGGCGTAACCCGCAGCTCAATGAGGGCGGCGGCCTTCTGGCTCTCTGTGCGCTCCCAGTTGATAAGAGCGTGGTAGCCCTTGATAACCCCTTCTTTTTCATAGCGGGCGATGGCCTTCTTCACCTCGCCCTCCTCCTTGCCTACCATCACCGCCAACTGCGCCGGGGTAAGCTGCGCGTTGTCCTGCAAAAGCTCCAAAAGCTGTTCCATTGCCATATTGATACCATCCTTTCTTAAGGCCGCGGGATTCCATCCCGCACCCTGCAAGCCCTTTTGAAAAAGGGCTTGACCCGAAAACTATTTTTACTCCAGCGGCAGCATGTGCGGCTGGCGCTTCTCGTACACTGCAAACTCCGTAAAGCCCGCCTCTCTCAGCACGTCCATGCCTTCCTCAATGCCCTTTCCCAGGTCTGCTGTGGAGTGGGCGTCAGAGCCCAGGGTGACAAGACGCCCCCCCAGCTCCCGATAACGCTTTAAAAGGGGCAGGTCCGGCAGGGTGCGCCCGATTTTCTGCCGCAGGCCCGAGGTGTTCACCTCCAAAGCCTTGCCTGCCTGTATCAGGGCGGAAAGCACCCCGTCGATGGCCTCCCGGTGCCTTTCCAGATCTACAGGAATGCCATGCACCCCTTCAATGTAGCGCAAAGGGTAGGTCAAATGCCCCAGGGAATCGAAATCCCCCCAGGCGATAAGCTCCAGAAGCTCCTGCCAATAGGTTTCCAGCAAAGAGTCGATATAGCCGGCGGGAGCATCCTTGTACTCTAAAAAAAAGAAATCCTCATAGTCCCGGATATTGTGGACGGAGCCAATGACAAAGTCATAGGCCCGGCCTGCCAGGGCGGCCCTGGCAGAGGCTGTGTCCTGGTTGGGCTGGCCCAGCTCAATGCCCCGGTAAAACCGCAGGCCCTCCGGGGGCCGGACAGCCCCCATCTGCGCCCAGGCGTTTTCCACCCGCTCCCGGTAGCGCTCCTCATATTTCTGGCACTCGCAGTGATCCGTAAGGGTGTAGGCGTAAAGCCCCAGTTCCGCCGCCCTGGCGCACATGGCAGCAATGGAGTCATGGCCGTCCGGGGAGCAGGCAGAGTGGTTGTGGCAGTCGCTGGCAAATTTGTATTTCATAGGAATCATTCCTTTTCCGGTTTGCACATAATGGCGGGTTTGAAATCCAAGTAGATTAGTTACAGGCTGTTATACCATAAGCGCGAAGCGCATTGGTATTGTGTCCATCGCCCGCCTGACCGAAGGGAAGGTTAAGGCGGGACACATTTAAATCAAGTGTAATAGCTATGGGCTATTATACCATGAATTTCCTGCCTGCGCAACACTGGAAATCCGGCGGGGAGACGCAGGCGGACATGCTCCGCCCTGTTTTCCCACTTGACATTTTCTCCAGGAAATACGATAATGTAGATTCAGGGATGCTTTTCCCGGAAAAACACAGAAGCAGAAGGGCGTTCTGCCCGGTTTTGCCAGTTATAGAAGTAGAAAGGACAGATGAAAATGAGCTGTGATCTTGCCAAGGCCTATGAGCCAAAGGAGGTGGAGCGCCGCATCTATGATTTTTGGATGCAGGGCGGCTATTTCCACGCAGAGGCTGACCCCCAGAAAAAGCCCTACACCATTGTCATCCCCCCGCCCAATATCACAGACCAGCTCCACGTGGGCCATGCCCTGTGCATGAGCATGCAAGATATCCTCATCCGCTGGAAAAGGATGCAGGGATACAGCGCCCTGTGGCTGCCCGGCACCGATCATGCGGCCCTGGCCACTGAGGTGAAAATTGTGGAAGCCATGGCAAAAGAGGGCGTCACCAAGGCGGACTTAGGCCGGGAAGGCTTTATGGAGCGTGCCTGGGCCTGGAACGAGAAGTTTGGCGGCAGGATTATCGAGCAGCTCAAGCTTTTAGGCTCCTCCTGCGACTGGGATCGCCGACGCTTCACCATGGACGAGGGCTGCTCCAAGGCTGTGCGCCACGTGTTCGTGAAGCTGTATGAAAAGGGTCTTATCTACCGGGGCGAGCGCATGGTAAACTGGTGCCCAAGCTGCCACACCGCCCTGTCCGACGCGGAGGTAATCTTTGAAGAGCAGCAAGGCTCCTTCTGGCACCTGCGCTACCCCCTGGCAGACGGCAACGGGTATATTGAACTGGCCACCACCCGCCCGGAAACCATGCTGGGAGACACTGCTGTGGCGGTACACCCGGAGGATGAACGCTACAAGCATTTAATCGGCAAAAATGTTATCCTGCCCCTTGTGGACAAGGAGATCCCCATTGTGGCGGACGAGTATGTGGAAATGGACTTCGGCACAGGTGTGGTGAAAATCACCCCGGCCCATGACCCCAACGACTTTGAGGTGGGCAAGCGCCACAACCTGCCCATTATCAACGTGATGAACGAGGATGGCTCCATCAACGAAAACGGCGGCAAGTATGCCGGCATGGCCGGGATGGATGCCCGCAGGCAGATTGTAAAAGATCTGGAAGCTGGCGGCTTCCTCCTCAAAGTGGAACCCCTGACCCACAACGTGGGCACCTGCCAGCGCTGCCACACCCCGGTGGAGCCGCGGATTTCCACCCAGTGGTTTGTGAAAATGGAAGGGCTGGCAAAACCCGCCATTGACGTGGTGCGGGAGAAGAAAATCAAGATTATCCCCGAGCGCATGGAAAAGGTGTATTACAACTGGATGGAGAACATCAAGGACTGGTGCATTTCCCGGCAGATCTGGTGGGGGCACCGCATCCCGGCCTGGTATTGCGAGGACTGCGGGGAAACCATTGTCTCTGAAACCAACATTGACACCTGTCCCAAGTGCGGCTCGAAGCATTTAAAGCAGGACGAAGACACCCTGGACACCTGGTTCTCCTCTGCCCTGTGGCCCTTCTCCACTTTGGGCTGGCCCAATGAAACCGAGGACTTAAAATATTTCTACCCCACCAACACCCTGGTGACGGCCTATGACATCATCTTCTTCTGGGTGGCGCGGATGATTTTCTCCGGCCTGGAACAGATGGGGGATATCCCCTTTGACACTGTGTTCTTCCATGGCCTGGTGCGGGATGCCCAGGGCCGGAAGATGTCGAAATCTCTGGGCAACGGCGTGGATCCCGTAAAGGTGATTGACGAGTACGGGGCAGACGCTTTGCGGCTGTTCCTCATCACCGGCAACACCCCTGGCAACGACATGCGCTTCTCCACAGACAAGGTGGCTGCCAGCCGGAACTTTGCCAACAAGATCTGGAACGCCGCACGGTTCATCCACATGAACATTGACGGCAAAGACGTGCCCTGCGCCCTGCCGGAAACGCTGACCCTGGCGGACAAGTGGATTGTCAGCCGGTTTAACACAGTGGCAAAGGAAGTTACGGAAAACCTGGAGAAATTTGAAATCGGCATTGCTGTGCAGAAAATTTACGATTTCCTCTGGGACGAGTTCTGCGACTGGACTATTGAGCTTGCAAAGCTGCCCATGTCCGGTACGGACGAGGAAGCGGCCCAGTCTGCCCGGCAGGTGCTGGTGTGGGTGCTGGGCAGTACCTTAAAGCTGCTGCATCCCTTTATGCCCTTTATCACAGAGGAAATCTGGCAGAGCCTGCCCCACGAGGGCGAAGCCCTGATTGTGGCCCCCTGGCCTGTGTATGACGAAGCCCTCCATTTCCCGGAGGCCGAAAAAGAGATGGAGAAGGTGAAAGAGCTGATAACCGCTGTGCGCACCCGCCGCAGCGAGATGAACGTGCCCCCCTCCCGGAAAGCCCATCTCTATATTGAAACCCAGTCCCCTGCCGCCTTTGAGACGGAGAAGGAGGCCATTGCCCGCCTGGCCTATTGCAGCGGCGTGGAAATCGGGGAAAGCTTTGCCGCCATGGAAGGGGCTGTCACAGTGGTGACTGCCGCCTGCCGGGGATACCTGCCCATGGACGATCTCATCGACCGGGCCGCTGAAACCGCCCGGCTTACAAAGGAGCTGGAAAGCGCCCAAAAGCAGTTGGATATAGTGAACGCCAAGCTTCAGAATGAAACCTTTATGTCCAAGGCGCCCCAGAAGGTGATTGACGGCGTGAAGCAGAACGGCGAAAAGCTTCGGGAAAAGGTGCGCATGATTGAGGAGTCCCTTGCGGCTTTCCGGTAACCCCCAGGGCCTGACTTTGGGGCGCTGCCCCAAACCCCGCAAACCTTTTTGAAAAAAGGTTTGATCGAAAAACCATGATGCCCTGCCTTGTCCCGCCCATGGGCCTTCATTTAAAACTAAAACAAAAGGACTGATACAGAAGCGGGATCCCGGCAGAGCCGGGATCCCGTATTCTCCAAAGCTTTTCACGTTTTCCCCTCTGAAAGGAGTGCTGCCCATGACCTACGAAGAAGCTATAGAAAAAATTGACAGCCGCCTGCTTTTCGGCGTAAAGCCCGGGCTGAAAAATATTACCGCCCTGATGGGCCTGCTGGGGAACCCTCAGGACACCCTACGGTTTGTCCACGTGGCGGGCACCAACGGCAAGGGCACCACCTGCACCCTCGCGGCTTCTGTCCTGCGGGAAAGCGGCTACAAAACCGGATATTACATTTCGCCCTATGTGCTGGATTTCCGGGAGCGCTTCCAGATAAACGGGGAGATGATTCCCAAGGAAGAGCTGGCGGAAGAAGTGGAGCGCATCTGGCCCTTTATAGAGGAAATGGACAGGCGGGGCCAGTATATCACAGAATTTGAGTGCATCACAGCCCTGGCTTTTGACTGGTTCGCCCGGAAAAAATGCGATGTCGTGGTGCTGGAGGTGGGCCTAGGCGGCATTACAGACGCCACCAATATCATCCAAACCCCGGCGGCAGCGGCCATTACCTCCATCTCCCTGGATCACACCGCCATTTTAGGGGACACCCTGGAGAAGATTACCGCTGAAAAGGCGGGCATTATCAAGGCCGGGGGCCGCCTGGCCCTGTATCCGGAGCAGGACCCGGCAGTTCTGGAACAGATAAAAGAAGTGTGCCGGGAAAAGGGCGCGGAGCTGTTTATCCCGGACATGGGGAAAATTCAGGTGGAGGCGGCCTCCATCTTTGGCACAGATTTTGCGGCGGATATGCAGGGCGCAAGCCTGCGCCTGCATACCCCCTTCCTGGGCGCGCACCAGGTGAAAAACGCCGCCACCGCCCTGGAGGTTATCAAAATCCTGCGCAAGGAGGGCTTTGCCATCTCCGATGAAGCCCTAAAAAAAGGCTTTCAAAAGGCCTTCATCCCGGCGCGGATGGAGGTCATCTCCCAGCAGCCCCTGTGCCTGCTGGACGGCGGGCACAACCCCGGCTGCGCCAAAGCTTTGCGGGCGGCCCTGGAGGATTTTGTGCCCCAGCGGAAAATCGCCATTATGGGCATTATGGCGGACAAGGACAGCGGCCGGTTTCTGGAGGCCGTTGGCCCTGCCTTTGACAAGCTGATTGCCATCACCCCTAACTGGGGCCGGGCACTGCCTGGGGAAAAGCTGGCGGAAGCCGCCCGGGCCTTCTGCCGGAATGTATCGGTGGCACAGACCTGCGGCGAGGCCATTGCCGCCGCCATGAAGGATATGACCAGGGATGATGCCCTCATTGTCTGCGGCTCTTTCTATCTTGTCAGCGAAATCCGGGAGCAGCTTAAAGGAAAGCTGGAAAATTTGCAAACCTGACACGCTTCCCGAAAAATTGCACAGCGCGCCTGCTACAATAGCCCTGTAAAAGGGCGGAGGCTTCTGCAAAAGGCTTTTGCTTTTTGCAGGGGCCTTCTTTTTTTAAACAATATAGTAAACTTTGAAAAACATAGTTTTTGGGTCAAACCTTTTTTTAAAAAGGTTTGCGGGGTTTGGGGCGGCGCCCCAGGGGTTTTATAGTAAACGCACTTTAAAATCGGGATATACCGATTTTAAAACTGAACGGCTTTGCCGCTTGGTTCAAAAGAGGTATGCCTCTTTTGAACTGCGTTAACTACAGGAAGCAAAAAGAAAGGATGAAAAAAATGAACGTGCAGTTAAGCTACAAGGAAGGCGTGCTGACGGCAAAGCTCTTTGGAGAAATTGACCACCACAGCGCCAAGGAAATGCGGGAGTCTATAGACGATACAGCCCAGAAGCTGAAGCCATACTGCCTGCGGCTGGACTTCACCGGGGTGCCCTTTATGGACAGCTCCGGCATTGGGCTTATTTTAGGCCGGGTGCGGCTGTGCGGGTTTTGGCGGGGGCATGTGGTGCTGTGCGGCCTTTCCCAGAACCTTACGAAAATGGTAGATCTGGCGGGTATCAGCGGGGTGGCCGCCATTGAAAGGAGGGCTGGCTGATGAAAGCGCTGAATCAGGCACAGGTGTGCTTTTCCTCTAATTCCGTAAACGAGGGCTTTGGCCGGGCGGCAGTGGCGGCGTTTTTGTCCCAGCTTGACCCTACGGTAGCAGACCTGACCGACATGAAAACCGCTGTTTCCGAAGCTGTCACCAACGCCATCGTACATGGCTATAAAGACCGCATGGGCACTGTGTACATAACCGTCAAGCTTTATGAAAGCGGCAAGGCTGTGGTGCGGGTGCGGGACAAGGGCTGCGGCATCCCGGACATCGAAAAGGCCATGGAGCCTCTTTTCACCACCGGGGGCGAGGAGCGGGCAGGCCTGGGCTTTGCGGTCATGCAGAGCTTCTGCGACAGCGTGCGGGTCACCTCGGCAGTGGGCCGGGGCACCAGCGTAACCCTGACAAAGCACTTTGGGCGCAAGGAGTGAGGCCTCCCTCCTCCCGGTGCAGGACGTGGAGGAGAACATGGGGCTTGCCCACCTGTGCGCAAGGCGGTTCATGGGCAAGGGCGTGGAATATGAAGACTTGTTCCAGGCAGCGTGCCTGGGGCTTATCAAGGCTGCGGAAAACTTTGACAGCACAAGGGGCGTGCGGTTTTCCACCTATGCGGTGCCTGTCATCTTGGGAGAGGTGCGCAGGCTTTTCCGGGACGGCGGGGCCTTGCGGGTGTCCCGGGGGCTGCGGGAGCTGGGCCGGAAAGCCCAGTCGGCAGCAGAGGAACTGCAAAAGGAAACAGGTCAAAGCCCCAGTCTAGGGGAAATTGCGGACAGGCTGGGGGTGGCCCCGGAAAAAGCGGCCCTGGCATTAGGAGCCTGCCGGGCGCCGGTGTCCCTGACAGGGGGCGAGGAAGGGGAGCAGCTTGAAATCCCTGTGGAGGCCCCGGAGGAAAAAATGACCGAGCAGCTTACCCTTCAGGCCATCCTCCGCACCCTGGAGGAACGGGATCAGAAACTGATTGCCCTGCGCTATTACCAGAGCAAAACCCAGACCGAAACCGCCCGGATTCTGGGCATGACCCAGGTGCAGGTGAGCCGCCGTGAGAAAAAGCTGCTTCTCTACATGCGCCAGATGTTTGATGGGTGAGGTGGGGGGGAAGTCCGCTATGTATTTCCGGATGGTGCTTTTATTCAGCCCCACCGTTAACATGTAGTATCCTTCTGCCCAGAAATGTCGGTTTCCATATTTGTACTTTAGGCTCGCGTGTCGGTCGAGCATCATCAGCGCGCTTTTCCCTTTCAAGTATCCATGAAATTTGTCACACTCATTTTTAGTGGTATACTTAACAGCAGATGGACATGGTCTGCCATCATATGTTCTCTGCTACTCGACACCTTTGTATTTGCATAGCGTCCTTATGATTTCCTGCAAGTCTGCCCTGTACTGCCTGTATATCGTTTTCCCCCTGTACTTCGGGATGAACACGACATGGTACTTACACATCCATTTGATGATGTGCAAGCGTAAGTTCCTTACGCCAGACTGTTTGTTTGGTTTACCATACACTTGCTTCTTTCCTGGACAATAGACCTGAACACTCTTATTGTATCTGAAAGGAACTTTTTTGTATAACCTTTGTTCCCCACCCGCTTAGCGGATGGATTTCTCTTTCACCTTCGGCTCAACTACCTAAAGGCAACAATAAAAAAGCCGGTCTCTTGTTTTGGAGACATTTCTCCAGCGACCGGTTATGTATGCAACGGGCTATCGCCCTTATGCACGCAAAAGACTTACATCTTCTTGTCTTATGCTATTTTGTTGTTGTGTGGGTTCACATCCTGCCGGAAAACCAAAACGCAAAATTTTCATCTACGTTTCGTAACTTTTGAAATCCAGCCCTTTGAGATGCAAAAAACCGCGTTTTTACAGTGAAGAATTCACCATGTTCCACAGCTTTCCATAGCGTTCCGTGGAAGTGTAAAAAAGCGGCGAAATTCCTAGAAATTTCCTAACTGCCCGAACCATCCCGTCCCTTATCTTTCCATAGTGTTCATGGAGGCTGATAAGGGACAATTCAAGGGACAGCAGAATTAAGTCCATATTCTGAAATATGCAGGTGGACTGCTGCGGTGGCATCCTGCTGGCCCTTGGAATTGTTAAGCACATCCCCCAAAAAGCCACCTCGGCAGCAAGTCCAGGATAGCCTTTTCCACTATTCCTTTTCTGTCAAGCCGAACCAAATGAATGCCTCGCGGATAGCCGCCTATTTCTTTGCGGCCAGCTTGGGAGCAAAGTGCCCTTTGGCATCTCCATAGCCCTTATACTCCGTCTTGGCAAGGCCGCAGAGTTCCTTGGTCTGGGATATGGCAAGATTGCTGACATGGATGCCGTAGCGCTCCTTGACCCATGCCTGGACGTCCTTGTAGGTGGCACGTTTTGTCTGTAAACGCGTTTCGCCCTCATAGCCGTCTGTCTCGACTATAAGGGCGAACACGTTACGATACACAGCCAAACCAATCCTTGACGTGGTGTTCGTATACCTAGCGTTTGTGAACGCACGACAAAAAAGATATCTTTGGCAAATTGGCGGGTGTATCTGAATCCTCACTCCTCTTTAATATCTTGCTCAGACACACATAATAATAGATCTCGTTGGATATGTTTTCTTGATTCAAAGCTGACGTATGCGTGTGCTTGTTCACTAGCAGCCATCATTCATTCTTTTTACCTTTTTTCTTGAGATAAATGATTCGATTCCTATGCTCAAACAGAATAATACAATATTCCTGCAAAAAGCTGGTATACTCTTTCTCAATAGTATCTTTCAAAGACTCGCTGTTCCAAATGCCGTCATCTTTGTAAGACTGGGATTTTTTCTTGTAGACATATTCCACACATCTCTTGGCCTGTTCGCTATTTTTCATATATGTCTGGATCTCTTTATCGATCTCCTGCCGGATCTCCATACAAACGCCATTTTCATCCTGACTGGATCTTTTTTTCGCGAGTAACCCCCGCAGCCACCCTGTCAACTGTCTGTCAAACGGGGAAAGGATATACCCCTGAATGCAGTAGTCCAGCGGCAGTGAAAAATTATCGCCCCGCAGAAAATTCACCGGGTATTCGGATATAACCAGGTGCGGATATTTCCGATTTGGCTTAAAGATTTTGCGCACCAGGGAATCGATATCTGCGTCTTCATTTTTATTGTTGTGTTGGGGGCTGATGGCGTCACAGTAGTCATAGACTTGAGCCAGATAGTTCATACAGATCAAATCGAGCTCCTGCTGATTACGGTGGCCGGCGTCTAGCTTAAAGGAATATGTAACGTCCCCTTCCAAATTCCTTGAAATGCCGCAGATATGGATCAGACGATGCGGAAGCCTTGATATGGTGGAGATTTTTATCGGTAATGCAGCGCTTTGCACCGATTCAGGCTCCTCCGTTTCCACAGGAACCCGCATGTGGGGCGATGTAATCCATCTTGAGGAACCTTTGGCGGTCAGCTTAAAAACGGAATCCTTTTCCCACAGTTTTTCGACGGTAAATCCCTCGTCTTGCAGCTTCCAATTCTTTTCGAGAACAAAATCTTTATACGGCTCCATAAATGTTTGGAAACGGTCTTCTGGAACATCCTGGTAGAATAGCAATGCCAAGGAAATCAGAGCTTCCGGGGAATCTTTAAAAATATTCTTGGCTAACTCCGGCTTGAAATCCTTTTCGTTTCCGAGGTGCTTTTTAACAGCTTGGCCAGTTGCATTGCGGGCCGCCCGCTCTAACTCTTTATACTCATATTGGCGGATGAAATGCTCGCACCAGGCCCGCATAATGTGCTTTCGTGTTTGAATCAGTTCTTCCTCATAGATTGCACCGTCACGCAGCCGGTCTCTGTCGATATTGAGATATTTTTCGGGCTTGTCATCCATAATGTTCACTTGCCAGCAGAGAAATCCGGCGTGGAGGTTCCGGGACTTGCGCACATCGAGAGGATAGACGAACTGCGCGTTGGAAATGGGGTTAAATTTGTATTGGAAATGGTAGAGATTGGAAACAGGCTCCGGAAGCCTGAAAATGTTTTCCTCACCATTTTGGGATGCCTCGCCCATACGAAGGGTAAGGTGGTGGATACGGCAGGTCTTTTCGTCGGCAAAAAGCGCATTGTCTATTGAAAAGGACAAGGGTGTACCGGGTTTTGACGGCTGGGGAAAGAACGGCAGGATGGAATTTTTTTCCAACTCTTTCTCGGAGTTTTCACGAGATCCAGTAACCTTTCGCAGCGGAGAAAAATAACTGTACCGGCAGCGGTTCCTGTAATTCTTAATGATCGTGCCGTCCTCCATCTTTTCCATTGTGCGGAAATAGATATCAAAATAGTCGCATGGGCACTCCCGCAGCCGCTCGTCAATAATTTTAGAAAGCTCCACAAACAGTGCATGAAGTATATCCGGCTCATCAAACTCCATGTCATAATAGCAAAATGGGTCAGGCGCGTCATCCTGATCAGACCGAATTTTCTCCGGGGAAACGGTAATCTTTACATTTGTACCCGGAATTGCGTTGTTATAGTAAACGCCGTCCGTATCCGGCGGAACCTCCCGGATTTCAATTTTGCCATGGTTACGGCCGTAAGAATGGAAAATGATCTGGCGTTCGGGTTCGTTCGGCCGCCTTGTGAAAAACTCAATTTGGTTGGTCAGCTGGAACGCCGACTGAAGGCCAATGCCAAAGACTCCGGAAGGCTTTAACCAGCTGGGCATATTTTTCATGATTTTGCGGGCCAGCTCGTTTTTCTCCTTACTGGTGCCGATATCGGACATATGCTGCACATCATCCGGGGTGATGCCTGTACCTTTATCCATAATAACAATCTGAATGACCTTTTCCTGCTTGTCATGAATGAGTTCTACAGTAATGGAATAATTCTTGAATATCCTATTCAGCTCGTCCGGTCCCCATTCCAGTAAGGTTACCGCCTTCTTGTCCTCTTCTAAGTTGGCCTTGGTTTCAACGGTTTTCTTGTCACTGTCTTTTACTTTGTGGCCGAATTTGGAAATCCCTATACCAAAGTAGCGGTTCTGGGTAACGTCATACCATAGCTGCAGCAGGGAGGCATCCACTGCGTTCTGCACCAGCTCCCGAATACCAACATATTGATCCTTATAAATACTTGTGCCTTCCAGCAGCTTCATTACCCGATCCTGTGACATCCGCATTTGCAGCCGGTAATTTTTGGACGCATAGCTTCTTCCGTCAATCAGGATTTCCGCTTTTTTAAGCTGGGGTGGTCGCCCGAAGTCTGGCTGGGCAATATCCGCCCAATGAAGAAATCTGGTCATTACACTCAGTTTCCAGCCATTCCAGCCATTCCAGCACTAACCCGGCTACTTCATATCCGTCTTTGCTGCTGTCACATGAGGCGCATACCTCGATCCGTTTCGGCGTGATCAATAAATGGCTGACGGCCTCATGCTTCTTGTGATGGAGTTCAGACAGCTTTGGAATAAGGCCCCGGTTTCGGCTGACTTCGTTGACAAACCACCGAGGGAACCGCCCGTTATCCAGGTCCAGTAAGTCGCCGAGCCGAAGCATTGACGCAATAAAGCGGGGATGAAATTCATCGCCCACGATTCCGTCGGAACGAATACTCATTTTTAGCACGTCAGAGAAAGACTTTCCATGAGCCTCGCAAATTTCAACAATACCCTCCATGCCCTGGATAAACCGTCCGTTCAAACGGCCTTCAAATAAGCCGCCAAAGTCATTCCAGATCCGTTCTATGCCTTTCCAGTGCGAGGGCCGCAGATAGGTTTGGATCACGGTCATGATAGAAAAGTACAGCTCCTGAAGAGTGGCGGATGAATTAGAGCGGTCATTAGTGTATGAAAGCAGATTTTTAACGGCTTGCAGTTCGTCTACCG
>ERZ779632.19-NODE-19-length-104345-cov-11.860293_pt1 | contig 104345 bp, 120 predicted proteins | sample MGYA00514194_ERZ779632 | MGnify/ENA primary metagenome ERZ779632 (study PRJEB29562, sample SAMEA4376704) | mouse gut metagenome | isolation source: Cecum | study: EMG produced TPA metagenomics assembly of the A DSS colitis mouse model was used to assess the... | reverse complement strand
ACAAGGTCACTCTCAATCTGGAGGAAATCAGGAAACACCCTGGGTATGAGAGAAACCCGCCGCTTGGGTCGATGATCACACCCCTGCACCGGGCATGGCGCCCGATCTCGTCGCTGAGTTTCTCAAACTCACGCGTCTTCATGAGATCCTCTACGATATCCTTGTCAGTTCTGTTTTCATCCTCTTCATAGAGCCAGAGTGTGACATCACTTTTTACCGCAAGCATTGTCACCAGATAGGAGAGCCTTTCTGCCTGACCTCTATAGTCACAGACCTCCCACCCAAAATCGCCGAGTTCCGTGTGGATGTACCCATCACGATCCACATGGATATCATTGTTTGAAATCTTCCCATGCGTGATGGTGATTGAATGGGTACTGCTGCTGTTTGTCTCGAAAACGCTACGCCTGACCTGTTTCATCCATTCTTACCTCCTTTACCGAAGCAATGATTTCGTCCAATGTACGCGGCGTGTAATCCATCCAGGGCATCATGGCGCCTACATTGAACATCTGACACTTACGGTCATATAGCTGTTCCATCAGGAACTTATCGTACTCCATCATATGGGACTCAAAGGAGTTGTGGACATGACCGTACAGGTGATACCACCCATAGAAGTGGTTCTTGAAGCACGGGATCGGATAGTGGCTCAGCACTACGTCGCGGTCTCTGTCTTTGATCTCCATGTACTCCGATACCTTCACGAACTGTTTAATGAACTTCCCATCGTTGCACCTGTCATGATTACCGCGCACCAGGAATTTCTGTCCATTGAGGTGTTCGAGAACCTGCATGGCCGGCTCCGTCTTGCACCAGAACATATCGCCGAGCACATACACGATATCTCCTTGCTTGACTACACTGTTCCACCTATCCACCAAAGCCGCGTTCATCTCTTCGACGGTGACGAACGGGCGGTTATCGAATGCGATACAGTTCTTGTGGCCATAGTGCCAGTCAGCAATGTAAAATTTATCCTGCACTTAATCACCTCCTTACCACATCTCCCACATGACGCTGAAGACTTTCTTGTTATAAGACTGGGCTCTGCCGATGAAGTCAGTCCTGCGGAACAATTTGTTTGCGTACCGCTTGAGAAACTTCTTACGGTTGGATTCATGGGGCTTTTTGATGTAGGTATACTTGACATCATCGTCGTCGATACCAAACAGCCAGAGCTGGTATGGCCGGGCCGCCGGCATACTTTTCCTATCCATACCAATAGACATCGCGCCGTTCTGATTGAGCGCGATATCTTTTTGGCGGTTGAACTTCTGGACACGCATTGCACGGCGGTAAGCGCGCCCAGTCTTGCGCTTACCTTTGTGCGCCCGCTCTCTGGGCTCTCCCCAGGCATCCTCGCACCCGTTCCACATCCACAGCTCGCCGTCGATCTTGTCACATCCACAGTGGTCAAACATGCCGAAGTATTCAAAGCTGCCGTCTTCCTGAGCGTACTGAAGCCTGCGCTCCAAGTCACATACGATAGGGCATTCGTCACACGTCCATACCCTTGAGAGCCCAAAATCCATCATGTTGACCACACCTTTCTTATTCAGTTGATTGGATTAGTGTTCGTTGAACACAACCTGTTCCCCACACTGGAGAGTCCAGCATCCATCATCCGTGCAGGCACACTCGGAACAGTTCCCGCCGCACAGTTTCGCATCGTCACGGGCGGTGGTCGTCCTGTCCGTGTAACGCACATGAGCCTCCGGTAGGCAAAACGGGTTCTGCATTTCGAGACCAACCCATGCGCTCAGGATAATATGTAAATTCTTTGGGAAAGACCCGCCAGAACTGAGGTAGTCGTTTACGATCTCATACTTTTTGGTAAAGCAGAGGATCTGACAGTGCTGGTTCCGGCGAGCCACGTTGACCATACGCACCAGATAGGTGCTGTCAGGGATGTCGCCGGAGACATGGAATCTAAAAAATCGAGACAGCATAACCGCTGCCTCGACCTCTCTCCAATATGTATCTGGATCATTCCGAAGAATGTCCAGATTGCGCCGGTATGCTGCGGCAACACTTGGTCGCAGCCGTTCCAGCTTTTGTGCGTAACACTTCTTATGACAATCGCACTCTCGGCATGTCACGACAGACGGCAGAGAGACGCTTGCGATGTTACCCATCTTCTTGTTTGACTGACTGATGCTGAGTTCGCCCATCAATATACACCTCCAACAAAACGCCACATATGGGCGGCGCTAAACTCGCTTTAGAACTTCAACTTGATATGGTGTACTTTCTTCATGTACGCAGCGATGAACTGTTTGCTTTGCTCAACCTGTGACTCATATGGCAGCTCTGTGTCATAGCCGACATACATAGCAAGGATCATAGCGTTGATCATGTCCTGTGTGATCTTCGATCTGTCCATATTGGCCATCACCGAAGAAACGCCAACCATAAGGGAAATCCATGCCCTTGCCATAGTTTCGGTTTCATCAATCCTGAACGCACTGAGCCAATCCTTCAATGTGATTTCGTTCCCTCTCTTGACACCTGGGCAGGATACATTCTGCGTGAAGTAGCTTGCCTCCATCGTGTCTGCGTCCGTGAATCTGCCGAGAGGGAAGATTGCACAGACGACCGGCTTGTCGTCCTGAACCATACACTTACCATTTCGCAGCAGGCTGCAGCTCCCATCCATACGTTCTCTCAGGACAAACACAGGAGTATTTGATGTTGATCCGAGATACCCGGTCAGATATTTGCTGACTACCTCTCCAGGTCTGATACTAAGAGACTTCGCGATCCTGAAGATATCTGGCCCGGTGAGCAGAATTGGTTCTGCTCTGTTGCGACAACAATTCCCGCACATCTGACAGGTAAATGTGAATGTGTCGTCAGGCTTCAGGACATTCGCCTTCATTCTTTCTACGTCTTTTGCTGTGTACGCCATTGTGATACTCCTCCTTTTTATTCACCACGAGCGCAGCCCGTGGTATGTATCACATCCACACCTGTCTGCAATGTGTTATCGTGCAAGAACAGCGACCGGGAGCATTTTCATCCCTTTGTTCTTGCACACAAGAAACGCCGTGTACCCATCCTTCAGGATACCGTCCTCGATGCAAACATTGGTATGGAAGCACCCAAACTCCTGCAGCTCACGCTTACGCCTATCGAGCTTGCTCTTGTGCGGAGTGGACATCTCCATCCAGATCGGAACGCGGACATCCGAGATGTCGATGGTCTCAACGACCGCAGAAATGTACTTCAGCGGCATCCGGGCGCCGCACTCCATAAGCATCCGCTCGATTTCCTGGTCTGCTTCATCGCCGCTCATGACATCCGACACGACGACTCCGGGCATATTACCGCGACGTGTATCGCAGATCACATTGACGCCCATCTTGACGTGCGGAAGAAGATGATCCGGGACAGCGAAGCAATACTTTTTGCTTTGTTCGGTATTGTGTTTGACGAGGACAACATTCATCTTGATCTCTCCTTTACATATTTTTGTCGTGGATGTAGGCTACTTAGCCAGTCTTCCTGTTGCTTTCAGATAGTCTTCACGGAGGATCTCATAGGACTTGTCGTTTAGCGGGTTGCCGGCAAGATCCCTGGAACGATTATGACGGATGCCGATAATGTGACCGCCAAGTTTCTCACACATACGGTCATAGCTCGGCTCGATTGGGTTCCCGCAAATGACATTCCACTCAATCACGTTCATTCCGAACTTGATGAAGCAATCGTCGATAACCTGTCGGAGAGCGTAACCGAATGTGATTTTGTCATCGGAGAAATTGATCGCCCCAAACCACTGTGCAATCCTCAAGTCTGGGTCCATGGAGTATGAGATATATCCGATCAATTCATCCGAGTTGTTCAGAACCGCAAAGGCGCGGCGCGGCCACTCGTTGTTCCTGTCATCGAGCGAGAAGTCATTCCGCCATGACCCGCCCCAGAAATACTGGTACTTCTCGTCGTACCAGACTTCCCAAAGCTTGCGCTTGATCTGTTCCTCGTACAGTTTCGCATTGACGATTTTCACTTAGCCGCCTCCTTCGATCGTGCCTGAAGTTTGTCTGCGAGCTTCCACAAATTCCTGGGGAGAGGAAGTACGGTGATGAGTTTCGTATCCCGAAACAGGTAAGTGGAATGATTGTATACCCGCATATTGGTTGGCCTGTAGTTGCGCAAGAAAATGCTGTCCAGATATTTACATAGCTGCCCAGTCGCTTCCGCGTGAGTGACGCCACACTGCAGCGCCTTCTCAGCATTTCTTTCCGTCGCCTTCTTGTTAATGCCAAGACGCTGACGGATTCGCTTCTCAGCATGTCGTGTCACATCAACAGTCTTTTCTTCCACAGTTAACACCTTCAATCACATCCGACACGTATTTCATTGTGAAGTCATCAATACGGCGCTGCCACTCTTTGATGAACTCGGCCAAATCGATCTCTGTAATCTGCGTGTGGAAGAACTTGTCATATCCACCGCTCCATGCAGATGAATGGAGATGACCATAGTAGAACGGGAATGGGTTCTTATGGCGTGTGAAATCTGGATTGGAACCAAGGCGCAAAGCCGGATACTGATATGGGTTGCAGATGATATCTGTCATTGTCAGCTCCACTTCTGGGACACCAATGATCTTCACGTAGTCAGTTCCAATTTTGAAGCAGCGTCCAATGTTCTTCGCAGCTTCTTCTTGCATAGAGGAAATATTTTCCCTCTTAAGCTCTGCTTGTCTGGCGCGGCATTTCTCCATCAGCTCGTTCAGTTCTTCAGCGCCCAGCTTAGATACATCAACCATATCTCTACACCCCCAAATATGGGTTAAAGCGCCGGTCGCGGAAGATGTTGAGTGGCTTCCCGTCCTCGTAGAACTCGAACTGCACCGAGTTAAATGCGCCTTGGAAATTCTCCAGATAGACACTGGTATATGACTGCCCGATAGAGATGTCGCTTACCGGATACTCATTCCCAGCTATGAGGCCAGCCTTCTTGGCCTTCTCTTCGTCATGAGGGAATCCGTTCTCTGGATTAGTAAATTTAGCAGTTACCATATTGACCTCCTCTCTTGCGCGCAATGCGCACGAAATGCAGACAGGGGGTGAGCCAACGCCCACCCCCCTGCGTATGTATCATATTCAGTCCGTCAGCAGTTGCGGCTGATTCGGGTTGACGATCACAGAGGATGACTCGCCGGCCTGCACAGTCGGCAGCTTCCCATCCCACTTGTCGATCCAAAGCTGCTGGATGTACGCCTCCGGCATATCAATCAGCGCTTCACGAACGATACGGATCGCTTCCGCCTCACCTTGTGCCTGCGCAATCGCGGCCTGCGCCTGGATCTCCGCAACCTCCTTGTCCTGCTGAGCCCGGACAACGGCAGTCCGCTTTTCCTGTTCCGCTTTCAGAGCGTCCTGCTCCGCCTTCATCTTCGCCTCAACCGAAGCCTCGAACGCATCGGAGAAGTCGATGTTGTTTACCACGGCGGAAGTGAACGTAACATGGTACAGATCCTCCAGATCCTTCAGGCGATCAAACACCCGCGCTGAGAGGGAAGACCGGTTCTCCAAAAGCGGCATCGCGCTGTACTCGGCGAACACGACCTTGACCTTTTCCTCAACCACGCTGGACAGCTTGGTCTCAAGAATCTCATATGAGCCATACTCTTTGGCCACTTCGAGAACCTCGCCAGGGCGCAGCTTGTACTGGTACTCGACGCCGGCGTCCAAAGCCTGGGCGTCCTTTGTATAGGACGAGAAGGTTGCCTCCCGTACATGGACACGCAGGTCATAGTTTTCAACGCTCTCTGAGATCGGATTGACGATATTAAAACCTGCTCCGATCTCACGATTGATCTGACCCCATGTCCTCACCACACCAATCTCTGTGCTGTCGATGATGCGGATGCCGGAGATCAGCATGATGAGAGCCAACACGGCGAGGATTGCGCCGCTGACGACCCAACGCAGATTCTTCAGCTTCCTCCCAGTCTTATGGTCTCCGCTGTGCTCGGACTTTGCGTACGAGTTGCTGATGCCGGTCATCACAGCAAAGCTGCAAACTGCCAGCACCAGCATGATGATAAGTAATACGATCATGTCTTTCTGCTCCTTTAATTCATTTATTCAATCCAGCAGAGTACGGTATCATCGTCCACCCGTACTCCGACAGGGTTGTCCACAATAGCTTTTCGGAACTTCTCAAAGTCCGAAAATTTACACGACTCTGTAAGGTCGATTTGCGTATCCGGAAGTTGGTTTGCATCGCTTTCCCAACAGTCCTCAAAATCAGCGTTGTCCATGATGTTCATCACATCAAAGGTGAACTCCTCGATACCGATATCAACTGTGACACGGCCTTCCTCCCACTTCCTCGTTTCCTCCATACCCTGTTCCGTAACAGAAAGGATGCCGGTGTTTCTGCTTTCACATTCTTGGAATGAGATATTATTAAACCGCCCTGTCTTATCTTTGGCGATATTCTGTCTCTCCTCTGCATTGATACCGGCTCCGGTTGCCTGCAAGATCTCTACAGCGACCTTCAGTTTATTGATTTCTGTACGGCTCCGATACGCCTCGATAACCTTACCAAGCAGATTGAGCGAGCTTGATGTATACGCTGACCAGTGGTAGTATGCGTTGGCGACCAACTCACCATCGTAATGTACCTCTATGTTCAATCTCTGCCCCATGTCCGCGCCTCCTTTCTTCCAGTTGCATACCTTACATATAGAGGTGATACTTCTTGCTGATGGACTTCGACACATCGTCCGGCAAAGGGCAGAACCAAATCCCGGTCAATGTCGTGCCATCAGCTTCCTCCGGCTGCAGTTCAGTGTAACAGTTGTCGTAGATAAGGCCGAAATGCTCACCTTCAATAAGACCCATTGCTTCAGCAGCTTCCTTCGCTTTCATCAGGTGATTCTTATTCCGAGCCTCACAGATGGTTTTGACAAACGAACCACATACATACCCGTCATAGAGTTCCTTATCGAAGGACAGATGCTCTATCTCGTAGTGCGTGTCATCACACAAGACCTCCTTGCCACGGAGCTGGCGTGTCCAGTACGCTTCGGCGCAATGGCCGACCTGCGCAGCAAGTTTACCTGCGGACATGTTGAGGTCTTTACGCATGATAAATAAACGACGATATCCCATTGCCTACATAACCTCCTGTGTGAGCTTAAAGGAACAGGATGACTACGGCGTTGACCTCTCCGTCTTCGGCACAATGGTAGAATGAAACATACGAACCATCGCCATAGCCGGAGCTTGACACCACACCGTTCGGGATGACACCGCCACACGCATCGGAAAGTGTGAGGTCACAGCAGTGGTTATAGAACAGGCTGCCGAAGTCTACGCTCGGCGGCTCGCACCCTGCGAACTGCTCGTCCTTATCGTACATCAGGTCATCGAACAGGCCGGCCTGGCCGCTGTCCACACCCACAGTAAAGCTGCCCTCTTTCCAGTCTTTCGGAAAGGCGACCTGCCAGTCACCGGTGTCTTCGTCCACGCTTTCAGTTCTGATTTTGTCAAGGGTGGTCTTGTTGACCCTTGAGTTTTGATGGATCGCAGCGACCATAGAGACACGGACTCCCCAGGCGCCCTCGTCCTGTTTGGCGATGATACCGTTCCACTTGCCGGTTTTGCAGTTCTTGATAGTCCCGCAGCACCACGTATCATCGTCGTAGCACGGGTCGCTCACACGCATGACATCACCAGTCATGGTGAACGAGCCGAGATCCACATATTCTCTGACAGGTTTCATAGCTCCTCCTTTATCTCCACTGTTAGTCGTACCAGCAGTACATGCCTTCTTTGTCCACGTTGAACTCGTCTGCTCCACGGAACATATTCGTGAAGTCAATCAGCTCGTCCTTCGATGGCGGTGTCTTTTTCCCAACACCCTCGAATGTAATACGGAAGTCGGAGCGCTCCGGGCTGATGCAGTACCCATGGACGTACCAGCCATCGGTCTTATGTTCGCGCAGGAAGTCGATGATCTCGCCGGTGGTTGGGCTGTAGTTCTGTGCCTCTTCCATATCCAAGACGCCGAGTTCCTCCAGCTTGTCGATCTGCTCAAGAGTAAGATCATCGAATCGGCGGAGCCCTCCGCCATACTTCTTCCGGTTGAAAACCTCACCAAATATGATCTCGTCGCGCTGGTCGGCAACGCTTAAACGCATGATGTCTACCATGTTGAGAACCTCCTTCTCTATGCCTTCGGGTGTAGCTTAAGAATCTCGCTGTAAGCGTTATCATCGCTCAGCATTGTTGCGATAAACGTATTGATGCCATAGGATTTACACATTTCGTATATCGTTCTGTGATACCCACCTTCAGTGAACGACCTTCGGATATCAGGCGTATAGGTAGCCGTTGACTTGAACCACCTGTCATGCTCTGCGTCAAATCTCAGGTATTCAAATTTGATATGTTTGAAAATGTTTGAACTGTCTGACTTCTCCATGGATACATCAACAGGGACTATTATTTCGCTGAGCCCTGCAAACTGTGACGCGACCTTCCTGCATGGGATAAAACATACATTCATGCAGGCACGCCTGAGCTTTATCAAGAGCGGGTGCTCCTGATCGAACACACTGCTCATCAGATACTGGAGCTCGGCGATATCAGTGGAACACATACGTATCATACAAGAGGACGGGTGCGAGGCGTTGAACTCCTCAAAGTCTCTGTCTCTATCTGCATCTTGTACGATTTTGTCAACCTTTGCTCCGATGGCCTCCTTGACCTTTGCGTCAATGTTTTGCTGGAATACGCTCGCGACTTGCTCGTTGATTTCTTCAGTCATAGCGTCATTGATTGTGCCTTGCATGAGCTCGTCCAGCTTATTGTCTGCGAACTTATCGGCCATCTTTTTCAGGTACTCCTCAGACGCCCGAAGCTCCTCCTCGACTTGCTCACCGCTTAGTTTCGCCTTGTTGGTATAGGAATCCAGGTCGTCATACAGACTTTGAAGTTCAGTGACACGTTTGCTCAGGATCTTCTTGGCTATCAAGATCACAATGATGGTCATGACAACCTGGAAGACTATGTATGCAATCAGCAATTTCATGTTACGTCCTCCTTAATACCACTCCCAGTAGCAGTACGCGTACTCTTCGTTTGGCGCCTCCACAGGAAGCTCTTCATCCTTGAACCTCTCGTTGAAAGCCTGCAGAAGTTCTTTGCTCAGGATGTAGTATCCTATGTTCTCCACATGGCCGATGTAGTCATAGAACCACTCCTGTATGTCATACACTTTGCGCCAGTAGCGAACCTCGGTATAGGAACACACGTAGCATGTTTCCTCGCGATCCACCGTGTAGCTCTCGTCGATCTCTGCGTCAGACTTCGAGATTGTGACGCTCTGACCATTCGGCTTTGTGCCGGTAAAGGAAAGCACACCGCCGATGATGCTGCTCAGGTGTAGGCTCTCGGCTCCGCTTTCTGCCTTCAGCTTCTCGATGTCGTAGTAGTGCCGGATGGCCTGCACTTTATCGCAGTACGGCAGAAGCTCACGATACATCGCATCTTTGATGTCCTCCTCGCTGAGGATGATGCCGTGTATCTCATCCGCGTCAAATACCTTCGACGTGTCGAGCCCGGGTTTCTTTACTCGGTACACATACATGTCCAGTCCCATATCTTATTTCTCCTTTCCGTCTTTGAAAAAATATCCGGATGCCCATGGCGGACATCCGGGTGCTGTTTATGTATCCATTCGGCTGCTTCGTTCAGATCCAGTGCTTCGTAATCGACAAAACCAATTTTGTTTGCTGAGTCAAATTGAAGTGAAAGCAGATGCTTTCAATATAGTAAAATCGTTTTCAAGACGATTATTAAAGAACGGCGTATAGCGAAACGTGTATCGTGTTCTGCGTTTGGCGAAGCCGGCATCACCCGGCCCGTGTCGAGTTGGTGAGCTGTGCAGAGAACGCCGTAACGGTTAGCGTCAAAAATGACGATGAGCAAATCTTGATCTTCATTTGTTATAGAATCAAGTCTATATTCTTTTCCAGAAATCATGACCTAATCATGTTTTGGATGGATTACTTGCTCATTCAAGTATTGTGGTGTACTTGAATCACCCCGCAGCACTATACTTCGTCTGTGGCTGAAGCGGTTTTGTTGTCATAGTCCACAATGGATCTGAACGAGGCAGCCGAAGCTGCCGCGTTCTCAGGAATGCTCCTCCAGCTTTTCGACGAATGCCGCAACGACATCCTCAAAGGCATCGTTGACGCTGTACTCAGGCTCGTACGCAACCTCAAGCTCCACCATGACCCTGTCGATGCTGGTTGAGATACTGTCTGACGCACTCACCAGGGAACGGGAGATTTCCCGTGCCTTGTTGCGGTCGAAGTCGATGGTCGTGACCTGCTTCACGTCATAGTTGTACGTGACCTGATTCCCTTCGCCGTTGAACTTGTAGGCGCTGCCGCGAATGATGTTCTCGCTCGGCCGGATCTTGGCCATGTCACCCAGGACACGGGCAACCCTCTGACGGACTCGGTTGTTGGCCAGCTCTCCGTCGATGTCGATATCGCAGCTACGCTTTGCCGCGCTGATGGCGGCGGTCAGCTTCTCCTTTTCCGCCATGATGTGGCTCAGGAACTGGATGAGCTGGTTGTTGCTGCATTCATAGGGGCACTCGATCTTGACCTCGATGGTCTCATCCTCCGCATCAGGATTGACCTTCTTGCGGAGATGCTCCTGCGTGGTCTTGGTGGTGTAGTTCCGGTTTGACAGGAGCATGGTCGTCCTGTCAATCAGGGCGCCCAGGAAATTCTGATACCGGAATGCTTCTTTCAGATACATTTACTATTCCTCCTCTTTTCTCCACAGCTTCAGCCTGATTTCGCTCAGGCTGTAGTATTCGATACATTGGTCATAATGCAGCTCGTCTGCTTCCTCGTCGATGCAGACCTGCACCCCGATCATGTAGTTACCTTCGCTGACCGCGATGCATTCGACCACGCGGCACACAGTACCATGCGTATCCTCGAACTGGCTCTCGTCCATGAAAGCCTTCTCCTGTTCATACGGCGTATACCCCCTGCGGTACACCCAGAAGCAGAACAGGTCATCGCTGTGAGTCTCCAGAAAGTCAGGGAAGGTGGTGAACTCAAGCACCATTAGTACCCCTCCAATCCTTGTATAGGTGCATACCACGATGCGTTTCCTCCGCACGTACAGATTCATGGAACCGCATCCACACAGGCTCGTCGATGTCTGGATCTCCGTATCCTCCGCAATACTTCTGGTCTGTTATGTCCTGGTCGAAGACATAGAGCGCATGATTTGAGACATGCGGCAGCAGGGGAGTGATGAAGTCCACGACGAGGCCCGGCATATAGCTTCGCCTGCCAAGAGCGTAACGAACGGCACAGTTCAAGATGATCCCGAACCCCTCGTTCTGGACAGATATCTTCATGCCGGGCATATCTTCAACCCCTGTTCCTTCGGCCTCGGTGCGTTACGCAGTTCCAGGCGCCGCTTCTGAACCTCCGGGTTCCACCCACACTTATTGCAGGGGCGGACAGGGCCGGAGCATTCGACCATCGAGTTGAACTTACAGCTACGTACAGGTTCAGACATCGTCATCTTCCTCCTTAAATAAAATACAGTCCCGTACAACACGGCGCTCCCATCGTATGTCCTCGAACGTAGGCCATCTGCTCCAGTTATACTTCTCAGTGCAGTCTCCCGTAATGTCATACACACGGTCGTGTATCCTGCACCCGAAGTGGTTGATGACTGAGTCGTACACGATGACGACGTCTGGATCTCCTACGCACGTACTGAAACGCTCATGCAATATCTTTGCAAACCAGTAGCACGCACCGGATGTAAAGACCTGGATTACATCTCTGAACTTCCCGCCTCCGGTAAAGCGGGAAATGAACGACATGATTTCGTGATCCATCAGAAGTGATAGTCCACGATTCCGCCGAGGTAGTACGCACCTGACGGTTTGACTTGCCGCATCCACTCCTGCATGGTATACAGTTCGTCACAGTACCACACATAGAACCCGCGCTTGTCGTTATACGACTTTTCCAGTTGGAACATCAGGCTGTCTACGCTTTCTGAGCCATGCTTAAAGGCGTCGATGAACTGGTCGATGCTGATATCAGACAGCCTCTTAACCGCGTCCATGAAGCGGGTGAAGTAACTTTCAAAGAAGTCGATGACATCGACCTTGAAAGTGATCTTATCGCCGTCCAGCTTACATACCTCTCCGAAGTTTGTTCCCATCAGCCACTCGATGTCGTCATCGCGATACTGCTCGTTGATGTCGTCCACATAGTCTGCGATAGACGATGTGAACCAATCAGGAATCGTCTCGCTGCAGATACGGTCTTCCTTGCTGACCGGCTTATCTTCGATCTGAAAAATCCTACTATGCATACTCACCGGTACTCCCTTCTTAAAAATTGGAACATCTCGGCGATATCACCTGTGATGTCATACCTCATGGGGCAGCATGAGTTGTACGCAAACTTCCCGTCAACCGCATCAATATACATGGATGCGGAATCGAACGAGCCGTTTCTGCCATCATCTCCCATGTAGAACTCGTCCCACTCTTCCTTTGTCATGAAGCGTCCTGGGGAGAGCTGACCAAGCCCGATGTTATCAAAGCTGATCGCTTTGAACTCACCGTTCTTGATGGCATCTCCCAGCCGGTCGTGGAGCCAGATCTTTTTATCCTCGACCTCTCGCCAGTGGGCGTTGTGGTTGTACGCGCCACGACGAAAATCCTTGTACCCAAGGATCAGGATTTTCAGTCCGTGGTTTGCCAGGGCATTGAACCCGTTCTCCGAGATGATCCCGTTGATGATGTGAATGACAGCGTTGGGAAACTTACTGACCTCTCTGATAAAGTCAGGCGTGTCGTCCTCCAGCCCGAGGAAAGAGACGCCAAGGCCATAAATTAACCCCTGCTCCGTCAGATCGTGGAGCAGGGGAATGGCCTTCATGAAGTGAACCTTATTCACCGTGATGTTTGGAATCAGGTCGCGGTCTTTACAGAGCCGGAGAAACGGAACCAAGTCCGGGTGAGCCAGCGGATTTCCTCCGCCGATAGCCAGCTCTGTGTATGGGTGTATGGAATCCAGGAATGGAAGATGGAGGATGTTCCCGTGTTTGCCGTCCGGTTTGGAATCCTCGTGGCACATCGGGCAACCCATGTCACACTGGTTCGTTATCTTGATGTCGAATGATTCCGGGAATGCCGGCTCAAAGAAATTCAGGTCGTTCTCACGGATCTTCGTGCCGTCGCTATAAATCCGCACACAATAATTCCCGTTGACATAATCGCCTAAGATGCTCACGAAGACACCTCCTTAGTTATCCTCACTCTGGAGACCTTTCCACTCCCAGTTATCGGAACACTGATCCTTCGGAAGTAACGCTCCTGCAGTTTCATGCGTGCAGTACGTACACTTTCCCACATTGTGCCACCCGGTATTATGCTTACAGGCGTGGCACTCGCCTCTCAGCATTTCGATTGCTGCTCCCAGCTCCATCAGTAATGTCTCTATCGCAACAGACATTTCAGCGATGATGTTGCGCGGCTCATTCGTTTCCTGTCGGAAGTTGTTCCCTCTCCAGCTATGTCCACGCCTGAGCAGTTCTTTGTAATCCATTATGTATCCTCACGTTCCTTTGAACACCACAATCATACTGGGGAATGGCGCCTTTGTAGCGACCCCTGACCTGTCAAGGATCGGCTGGCCATCTACTTCAAAGGCGAGCCTGCCGCGCAGGAACTGAATCGTGACGCCGGGTTTGTTGTAGATGTAGTCATGAAATGAGGCCCGGTCAGTTCTCCGCGGGATCAACAACCAAACGGTTGTGCCTGGCTTCTTTGCCGCCGCAAAACATTTCTTTTTCCCGATCCCGGGCGCCGTGTTCCCATACGGCGGATTACAGAAGACCGTCTCCCCCCCCCCCAGTCCTGAGCGAGACCGTCATCATCCGCCGTAAAGTACCTGTCCACCTTGTGGTTGGTGTGAGATGCTGCGGCATCCAAGGTGAAATGATAATGACGATCCAATTCATCAAACAGACGCTGCGGGGTTTCCCAGTCGTTTTTGTCGCTGCTGAACATTACAGCCTGTGTTGCCCTGTCTATGTGAATCACCTCATTTTGAAAACTTTTATCCGTAATATGCGGGCAGGGATTTGCACCCTGCATAGAGCCGATTATTGCCTGCACGAGCATCTCGGCGCGGGGCTACTTCACCTTTGCCGTCAAAGCGGTATCACACCAATGGGAGAATCGAACTCCTGTCTGCTCCTACCTCTCGTTATAGCGTCTACCTATTCCGCCACCGCATAGAACACTGATTTTATTTATCCCTTACATAGATAGGGGTACTGCATGTATACCTGAAAGTGCCTTGAACTCGGTACTTTCCAGGTGTTCCTGTTTCAAACATTTCCAGAAACTACCCGCCAAAGTATCTTGAAATGCGGACTTACGAAAGTTTGTATAGGGTCAGATGTCTGTCCTTGAAACACTCCGTCAGGAGATCCATGACTTTACCCCAGTCTCCACCGCCAAAACCGCACCCGATTCGGTACGGCATCGCGATTGTATCACCAGGGGCGCTGTGAGATGCGATTGCTGTGAACGCTGATTTCAACGCGTTCATGTCTGTGTACGGCCCGCCAGACCTGCCATATGCGACCTGACCAAAGATGTTGACCACAACGGTGTAGCCATCGACACGAACTCCTTGTGCGGTGCCAAGCAGTTCATCGACATTGCCGCCATGCATGTCGCACTTCTCTTTGTACCTTCTGAACACGCTCGGCCACTTCTCTTTGATCTGCTTGGCTACCCCACTCCCCATCACGCCTTTGCAATTCACCTGATGGCAAATGTATTTGGCGCTGGAATCAAGTAAGTTACCATAAACAACTTTTACCATGGTGCCCTCCGATTCGCTTCTTTAACTATGTGATCCGCACAGGATAGGATGAGAACTTGTTCTGCCTGCAGATCTCCTCGTGTACCTGCTTGTGTTTTGTTGGCTCCGTGCTGTCATGGCGGTGTTCGGGGAAAACCCTTGATCTTCCAGGGTTTCTTATCCTGGTGATTTCGGATGACATCTGGTCGTCGGATGTTGGCATCACCGGATACACCCGCGGGCAGCGCGCTGCCCCGGATGGCGCCTGCTGCGTGCCCTTCCTCATCCCAGCCATGTGTTACTCTGATTTACAATACAGAGCTTGAGTCGTTCAACTCAATATGCATCACAGTTTAAGAAGCTATTTAATATGAATAATGTACTTGCCGGCGAGTTTGAAGCCGGCTGCCTCATACTGATCCCACACATCAAACCAGTCAATGTAGGATGGCAACGCGCTCTTTGTAATGCTTTCCAGAAGCTCTGAGGTAATGCCACGGTCGAACGGGGCCATAAGCTCTGTCGCCAGGTACATCGCTGCAATTTCTCGTGTGGTCAGCCTTGACCCACCATCCTGTTCGGAGATGTCCTCGAAGATAAAGTCGTTCTCTTTGAGCCTGCGGACAAAATCTTCGTTGAACAAATCCCCACCGGACGGAGATGCTTCGACCAGAAGCGCCAGATAGTTCGCGTCCATCGACGGGTTCTCGCTGTTGATCTCGTCAAGCACATCATTGAGTCGCTCGATCTCGTCGTTCCTGCTGATCTGGATATCCGGTGAGACAGACAAAATGATGCAGTCGAAGAAATCAGGGAGCTCGGTGCGAAGGTTGCAGGGGAATGTTACATTTTTTGTATCGCCAGTGTCAAGGTTACTGACTTCTACGTTTAGCTGAATCATATTGATATCTCCCTTGTTCGATAAAGTTTTGTAATCTACAATAGGATATGGCTTCCTTACCGTGCATCTGGAGACTCCGGAGGAGGCTCTGTGGCCAGGTTACAGGCTGATTTGTCGGTCGTATCTCACCGGTATGGAGCCAAGTCGGATGGAGTTCCGGCCTGAAAACTGTCAGGTTTGGGTGAACTGTTCGGATGATTTCGTCGGTTTTGGGGTGGGAATCTTACCCTGCTTGGCGGAGCAGCTCGCATCGCCGTCGCGCCGGCGATCGGGATGCTGGGGGTCACCTCCCTCCTCTCAGCCATGTGTTACTCTGATTTACAATACAGAGTGCTTTGCGAAGCAAAGCTATACATTACAAAACTTTACTTTATCACGCTGCCAAATCTTCGTGAATGCTCCTCATCACGTCGGTATGGTACTTCTCGTTGTTGTACCGGATCACACTGTCAACATACTGCTCCTCTACCATTCTGTAGTAGTTGATCAGTCCCCTCAGAACCTGCACATCATGGAGATCCCACACGGTTCCATTCTGGCGGTCAAGGATATAGTTGTTGATCATGGCGCGGAACCGCTGCTTGTTCTTGTATCCGATGGTGATCTCGTTGTCCTTGTTCAACATGAGGCCAAGGTTCCAGTTGCTGCCGGCTCGCGACCCATACCTGGTCTTCTCGTCCTTGATCTGGAACGGTGCGCGGAAGTCAGCCAATGTGCTGTTGATGAAGTTGATGATCTGGTCGTAGGAGAAATCCTTGCGGCTGGAGATCAAAGAGTCATCAGCATACCGGGTATACACAAATGACTGCCCGTTGAAGTCGCGCAGGGAGTTGTAGATCTTATGGTCGATGGGGATCATCATCAGATTGGTGAGCATAGGAGAAATCGGTGTACCCTGCGGCAGCCCACCATGCAGGAAGCACAGGAGCAATGCCCTATCCAATGCGTCCCGGCCGCGCTGTGACTTCACGATCTCACTGAACGGGAAGATCAGAGAGAGTGAGTAGCGCAGGAACTCAAACGTCGTGCTCCCAAAGAAGTTGGAGAAGTCAGTCTTGAGAAACCAGTTGCTGTTGTTCCTCTGGTGCCGCTTGATCGCGTCGATGGTAGACCGGCCCGGAACATATGCAAACGCCGCCGTATGATACTTGGCGAACATCTTGGTTTCAAATATCGTCTTCAGGTTCCGGAGTGCGTTCATCAGCTCAGGAACCGGAGCGTTGATCTCACGCAGACCACCGGACTTCTTCGGGACGTGGAACGTAGTATACAGAGTCTCCCGTGGAACATCGAACAGGGCGCTGTTCTGCTCGTTAAAGTTTTCCAGCGTTTCGATCATAGCTGGGAAATCAAATCTCTCCAGGAACGCAGGCCGCAGGTTTCTGGAGAAGTATGTCCTTGTGTTGGTCTCGTTTGAGGTCACCATAGCGTTCATGTTGACCGCGCCGGAGATGATTTCCTCAAACGTGATCTGATGATACGCAGGTGACTGTGCAACTGTGATATAAGGCATTACAATACCTCCTTACTTGTCTGTATTCAAATATAGATATACCTTGAGAAGACAGCTCTTCGTTAGCTAATCCTGAGCTGTTATATAGTTCCTTTCACACCAAGTGAGAGCTTCTTCTGATCAGGTAGGTGCGGTAATCAGAGGGAAAACCTGTGATTTGGGTACGGTGTCCTGGTTCTGATGGGATTCGGAGTTCCTCCCGGACTGGTGCCAAAGGGTTTGCTCGAACTCTGGAATTGCCGAGGAATCCAGTACCGTCGTCATCCGCCTTCAGGCAGCAGTGGCTGCCGGAGATAGTCCCTCCCAGCCATGCGAAACTTCGATTTACAATACGAAGCACCCTCGGATACAATATGTATAGAGGGTAATGCAATACAGACTTAATGTGTTGAGCGGCGACTACATCGTGTGCAGCCGCCGCCCTTTATTTTTAGACCGCAACCACGTCGAACGCGAACGCGTCGATCAGGATCATCTTTTTGAGCGGGCCGCCCTTCACGAAGTTGATGAAGTTCGACACGCCAAGCGCAACGACCTCACGCACCGTGGGGACGACGGACAGGGTGATGTTGCAGGCCGATACCGGCGTGGCTTCCTTGGCCTCGTCGTGGGAGAACGCCATGGACTTGATGAACGTCTCGACCATCTTCTGGTCACTCCAGTCAGCCGCATAGTGCTGAGCGTCGGTCAGCCGCATCCGGAAGTCGAACATCCCCTTGACGAAGGTGTTCTCCTTGCAGGCCGTGGCGATCTCGCGCCGCAGGTCGATGTTGTCCACACACAGGAAGACATACCCTGAGAGACGCTGACCTGTCCACCCTTCCTTGACCAGCTTCAGGTCGGCGGCGCACTCCGGATTGATCTCCGTGAGGTACTCCGCCAAGGCGTCGATCTTTAGCTTGCCGATGTCCGTGTGCCGGAACATCTGGTTGGCGATGTTGTGCGCCTCCACCGTATCGAAGTCGTACAGGGTGATCTTGGTGATGCCGAAGCGCACCAGATTTTCTGCCACGGTACTACCGATGGCACCACAGCCGATGATATGCACCCTGGATTCGAGCATATCCGGCTTGAAGAACTCGTAGGATTTGGACAGATCCATAACTCGTCTCTCCCTTCTTATCGTGCGCAGTAGGGGTCGTTGTAGTCTTCGCCCCATCCGTCTCCGCCGTACTCTTGAAAGGAACGCCCGATACCGGTAGTCCCTCCCTTGGTCTCCTTGGGCTTGGTCTTGACGCCTTCCGGAACCGCAGCCTGGCCGGTTGCCGCAGGAGCGATGGGCGTAACCTTGCTCTGGGGCTGCGGGGCAGCCATATTCCTGCCCTGATAGCCGTAGATGGAAGGAGTGTAAGTCGGCGCATAGGTCTTGGGCTTAACAATCTCCTTGGCGCTCTTGACGAACTCGTTGAGGTTCATCCCCTCGTCGCCGATCAGAACGTCCACGTCGGCCGTCTCGTACAGGGTGTTGTTCTTCAGGTCGAAGATGCGGACGAAGTGCTCGTACCGCTTGTTCCAGATCATGAAGATGTAGTAGTCGTCATCCCGGATCTGACCCAGGATTTTCTCCTGATGCGTGGTGTCCACGCCGGAGGGGGACACGCCCATGTTGACGTGACTATGCCCCTGCATACGGATGTTGTTGAACACATCATCGTCGAAGGCATAGAGCCAGGTCTGATAGGCGTCCTGGTCGGTGTTGACCGTGACGCCGCTGACGACCTGCGGATACACCAGGATGTCCATGATGCGGAAGATGGTGGGGTCCTCCTCGTCGCGATGAACGACGCCGTGCCACGCAACCTCGCTGTCAAACTGCTGGATCAGCGCGTTCATTTTCGCAAAGGCGACCGAGGACAGGAAGATAGTCGCCTTATCGTTCTCGGAGTCCTCCCACTTGAATGTCCGGCTGTACTCCAGCTTGCCGTCGAACATCTTCATGGACTTGACCTTCGCGATGAACTCCTCCTGGATATTTTTCAACAGCTCATCAGTGAGCTTGATCGGTCTACTCATGACTCTCTTCCCCCTGTTCCTTTTCTTTTTTCGCCTTGACATCTTGTTCCTCCAACCATTTCACCGCATCAATCGGCGTCATTGTCGTTTTGTCCGGCATCTGAATGAACTTGGTCGCATCAGAAGCGAACAGCTTGTTGATCATGAGCTTACACGTAGTGCTCTCGGTGACGTTGACGCTCTTGGCGGATTGGATACACGCGGAGACAGCACCAACATAGTCGTGCTTGCGCATAGAGTCACGGATCATGCGCTCATTCTGACCGAGGCAGCGGAACCCCTGGATATGCTGGTTTGGGGTGTGGTCAATCGCAATGTCCCGCGCAAACGCATAGCCCTTTCTGCCGGCGTACTCGCCGCTTGCGAAGTTCAACGTGTATGCGGCACAGAGCCGGATCTTCAGGACTTCATCCACGAAGATCGCTTTCAGCAGACGCTTCATGCGACTTCTGTCAAAGCCCGGGTGGTCGCCACCACTGTGGTAGAAGAAGCTGTTCTCATTCCTGACCATGGAGTCTGCAGCGTCCGGGTCGAAGTTGTCCATCGTGGTGGTCACGACGAACTCAATCTTACCCCCTGACACATTCACCAACTGCAAGGACTTGGTCGCCAGGAAGAAGCCAAGCAGCTCGTTACTTTCTTCCCCGCCGCCGTTCTCGATCTTGACGATCAGGCCGGCTTCCTGCGTGCGCAAATCATTCAACTGCTGGTAGTAGGAGGAGAACCTGGACTCCAGATCCCGGAGGTTGTTGTCTACTCTTCGGATGTTGCTGCGCACATTCTCCAGCTTCTGCCGGTCGAACTGGGTTTCAAACCCAGTCAGCTTGCTGCGGACAATTTGGGAGCGGAAGTCGAACTTCTTCGAGAAAGCCTCAATCGCCGCCTCGTAGTTCGGCGCGTACCGCTTGGTCAGAGTCTTGACCAGGTCAAGCTCTTCCTCGTTCAGCGGGTTCGGGCCGAAGTACCACGGGAAGTACCGGGTCACAAGAGACTCCAGCATGTGCCACCGCTTGGTGTTCATCTTCTCCGTGAAGACGATGGTACAACGCCTTTCCTCGTTGATGTAAACCTTCGCGCGGAACTTTGCGGTTGTCTCGATCCAGTTCGACAGATCGTCCAGGGGCTTGAACCCCTTCACGGCTTTCGGTACTCCCTCATCCAGCACCTTGAAGCAGGCTGTGTTGTCTTCCTCTGATCTGCCCTCAAAGGAGTGGATGAGCAGGATACCATTCTCGCCATACGTGATGTTGGTATCCCGGATGAAGGCTCTGACGCAATCTCTCGGAGCCGAGTCGGATAACTGGCCAGCGCTGTAGTCCGTGCTGGAATACTGCAGCGTGACCGACTCTTCTTTGGGGACCCTGCTGTGGAGCAAAGCCCGCAAGGTCGCAACGAACGATTCGTCAGAACGGAACTTGTTGCCCGTGATGTTCTGGAACAAAGTCGATGCGATCCCGTTGGTGAGAGTCAGACCACTAATTTCTTTTGAGAACATAGCCTGCTCCTTTTCAGAAAGATTAAGGGCTCCCGCCTATGCTGACGGGAGCCCCGTTTGCCCTATGTATGGGCGGCTGGTGGTGTTGATCAGGCGTTATCGGCCTTGACCACCGCGATCAGGTAGCCCTTGTCGTGGTTGGGCTCGCCGGTGTAGCCCATCTCGTAGAAGGTCTTGTCCAGGTCGGAGCCGCCGATGGTCTCGCCGTCCAGGGAGACCATGCCCATGGCGTACTCGACGCCGGCGGTCTCGAACGCCTGGCGGATGGTGGAGTTGGGGTCGATGTTGTAGCGGCGGCGATCCAGATTGTTACCGATGGTCATGTTCAGCATAATAATAATCTCCTTCCAATGTCAAAAAATTTTTTGTTGTTGGTGTTCAGTTAGAGCGTGGGGCGGGGAGCTTCCCCGCCCCGGCTGGCTGCCCTTCTTACAGGACGAAGATGTTGGCCATAACCTCGGCCTTCTCCTCCTCGACCGTGCCCAGAGCCGCGTCGATGCCAGCCTCGATCTTGTTCAGCAGGACAACGGCCTTGCCGTAGACCTTGGCGGCGTACGCCTTGACATCCTGGGTGCCGGCGGGGACGGGCATGGTGATGGTGGCCAGCTTGTCCTCGTCGTGGGTCTCGGAGGCGAAGGTGGCGCCATACTGGTTGATGCTGCCCTTGTCGGCGGCGGTGGCCACGCGGAAGACCTCCTCCTTCTTGCCGTCCTCGTTGGTCTCCACGAGCCGCAGAGCCTTGGGGTTGTACTCCTCCAGAGTCTTCAGGGACTTCAGACTCTTGGAGCTGGTGACGACGATGGCGTCACCGACGATCGTGATCTTTGCCATATTGCTACATCCTTTCTGTACGGGCTCTCGCCCATTTGTTATGTACCCGTTAGTTCATCCTTTCGGACTATCCAGACTGAACCACGAGGAGGTGGGCCACTCAGTCCATAGAAAGCCCCGCAACCGAAGTCACGGGGCTGATATTAGCTCATGAGAATGCGACTGAAATCGTCGTCTGTGATAACTGGGCTATTGCAGGCCATACCCTCCGGGTGATACTCAAAGTGACAACACGGGTACCAGTCATCATAATTCTCTGTGCCTACTTCAAGCACAATTTCATCCGTCGTTGTATCCTGCATCACCAGTACATCTGCATTTTCGCCGTACTCGTTCTCACCCTTCATGTAGCACCGCATTTCTTGGGGAGGGAACGAATACCGAGGCGCCTGATCTGAGACAACAAGTTCTCTGCACCTGCTCCGGTACCCATCTTCAGGGTCTTCAACCGCCATGTAGTGGACGCCATCAAGTGTGAACTTCACGAACCCACAGTCCTGGGTATCACCAAATTCATCGGTGATGCTGGTTTGACCCGTCTCAACACCAGACAGCTTGTGGATTCCAACCAGATCACTCAGCTCCATTGGATCACCTCCCGATGATGGAATAGAAGTCGCTGTCGTCTATCTCGGTATCGTCCTGCTGTTGCCCATAGAAGGTGCATCTTGTGTACCTGCTATATGTGTAGTCTTCTGTACTGCTCTTTGGTCCGCGTAATACCTCAGATTTCCCCTTGATATAGTAACAGAAGTCTTCCTTATAGTTTTGCCATGCTCCTTCTACTGTGATAGGTCTTACGCCTCCAGGATATTTGATGCCATATTCATCCAACAGTGCCGCAAACTCACGTTCTAACTCCTTAGTCGGGCAACTCACCACAACTCTGGAACTGTCCGTAATCATATCAATGGTGAACTCATTATCCCACACGGGTTACACCTCCTTTATCTACCCCCCCCGCAGAGATGATAGTCTCAAAGTCAGAGTCCGAAATCTCACTGTCGGCGGACTCGATTCCGTAAAACTGGCATTTTATGTGATCATCGTACATGGCATCTGAGTAGCACTCAGTGTTTCCGCGCTTCAGCTCCCCTGATCTTGTGACGCGGTAGCAGGTGTCAGAGCCCTGGTCATCCCAGAAGGTGTATCGCATACTTTCTTCACCATACCAGGTAATCCCGTGATCCCTAAGTATCTCGAACAGTTCTTCAACAACGTCGCCGTCAGGGCAGTAGATGATTACCTCCCCACGGCTCAGCATGGATTCGTCAAAGGGAGTATCCCATCCTACCATCGGGAATCACCCCCCCCCACAACATATTCCGTTTCATTTGCATTCCCTCCAGATGTAGTTGTGTTTCCACTATGGTGGAGCTGGTCGGGGTCGAACCGGCGACCTCCTGCTTGCAAGGCAGGCGCTCTCCCAACTGAGCTACAGCCCCCGAAGGCAACTTTTGAAATGCGGAGCTGCCGAACCGCGCTGGTGGAGCCGAGGGGAATCGAACCCCTGTCCGAAATCCCTACATGAATAAGACCTTCTTACGCAATAGGCGGCTTTTCAGCGATGCTTTACAGCGGGCGCTTGCGATGCCGTCCGAATCTTGCCCAGGGCGTACTGGTTTGTACGCCTCCACCACCTTGTTCTTTGTATCAGAAACAAGGAAGACTGTTTGTGCGGTGTATCTTCGACCTCAAACACTTACCCATCCGCGGTGTGTTGTTTTGGATATCCAGCCACCAATCAGGCGGCGACCCTCTCTGCCACGAAGGCGGCGAAAGCGGGGTGGATCATAACGACTTCAGTAGTGTTGTCATTTCATTGTTTGGTATGCCTTGAGGCGGTCATCTACCTGCGAGTCTTATCCTCTCAGAACCCCGTCGAATCCAAAACGGCCCCGAATAGGAGGCGGCTTTTGAGAGGAGCCGCCGAACCTCGCCAGGATTACTGCACGCCGGTGGTGGGAGCAGCCGGCGCCTGGAACAGACCGCCGCCCATCATCTGGCTCATCAGGAGCATCTGCATGAGGCCGCCCTTGCCGCCCTCGTCGTCATCGCCGGACAGAGCCAGGAGCATGAGGGGGTTCATGCCGCCGAACATGCCGCCGGCGGGAGCCGCAGTCGCGGTGTTGCCGCCCATCATGGTCATCATGGCGATGGTGGTGAACAGATCGTCGGCGTCGTCAGTGTCGCCCATGAGCATCAGAAGCATGGGGTTGATCCCGTCGGAACCCTTGCCGTTGGCCATGGAGAACAGGCTGGTGACCTTGGCGTAGGGGAGGCAGCCCATGATGGTGTTGATCTCCTTCACCAAGGTGGTGGTGCGGCCGCTGTCCAGGGACACGCCCTTGATGGCGCCAGTCTCGGTGATGTTGGTGATGTAGATGTACTTCCCGTTGTTCAGAACGACGTCGCCGATGTGGACATCCTTGGCCGGCATCACGAAGACCATCTTGTCCAGGGCGTCGGAGCCGAACACCAGCTCCATGCAGTTGTTGATGGACTTGGCCTCGGGATCGTAGAACACGTAGTCGCCGTCCTTGCGGCGGTAGGCGATGTCGCCGGAGATGCTCAGAGCGACGGAGCCGTCGTCGATGGAGCGGGGCATGTACTGCTTCAGCATGTTCTTGAGGTTGAATTTCATAGACTTCTTCTCCTTCTTAATCGTTTTGGTTTCATCGCAGGGAACCTGCGTTCCTGCCTTGGTGGTTGCCGGGGTCTTGGGTTTGGACGCCTTCACAAGGCCATCGAAGTCAGCCTCCGACCACACCCACATCTCGCCGTCCTCCTTGATGGAGTACCCCGGAGCCTTACCGGGACAATCAACGACACCAACGGCGGCGATTGTTGCGACAATGCCGCGCATAGCGAGCATCCCATCGGGGAATGCGAAGGGCGGGAGGTCGGTGCGAATCTTGACCTTATCACCGACCTTGTACTGCAGGGGGTATGCGAGGCCAGAGAACATCTCGTCTGTCCACACGAACTCCTCGTCGTCCTCTTTGATGGTGTACCCATCTTCGTCGGCCGATGTGATCGTGACAGTCCGCCCGCGAAGCTCGACCATGTCCCCCATGACGTACATACCTTCGTCCTCGCCGTGTTCCATGTAGTACACGCTGTCGTCGTCGCGGATGTCTTCGGAGACTACGACCTTGTCTCCAACTTTGTACTTGGGCACTAACAAAACTCCTTTCCGTCAGAATGTATATAGATTAAACGAGCAGGACATCGAGAAATGCCTGCTCGCTAATCTCGGGTGGGTACACATCATCCGCAGAGTTCCCATCACCAGGAAGCGAGAACAGCCACCTGATTACATCTTGAGGAACTTCCTCGGTCAACCAGCTACTACCGTACTTGTACCCATTATCTACGAGAAGCCCGACCTCACTTAGGTACTCACACGCTTCGTCATACGAATGCCTTCGCGGGTTAATCTCGTAATATTTTCTCAGTGCATCTTCCTGCCTCTGCGTTCCAGCTCTCAGGTCGTTCAGGTGCCATCTGTCCCAGATGTCGCAGAGCTTTACAACATCTGCAACGCTGAACTTCAGAATGCACGGCTTATCGTCTACCAGCTTTCTTAACTCACCAGAAATCTGACCTATGCATCCACGGCCACTACCTTGTATGGACAGGCGTCGTCCATCGAAAGCAATCGTAACCATGAACCATATCGCAGGCTGTACGACCTTGATGAAGCACTCCTTATTTCCCATGGAGTTCACCTTCAAGCTCGTCATGCGCTTCCTTCATGTTGTCCGCGCTGAACTGAAATACACCGTCAAGGAAGACCTCTACATGACCACGAACCCATTCAAATTCATACACGGACACATCATCTCCTTCCTCTGGCGAGTAAAAATTTCCATCTCTGTCATGATGTTTCAATGGGTTTTAGCTACATTGTTTTTACAGAGATTCTCTTTAAGGGGAACACCCCTCAAACCATTGAAAATACTGGACTTTTTTCCGCGTTTACCACCTGGGTGGTGGTAAGGGGTGGTAAATGGGTGCCCACTCTGCGTTTCTGAACCGGGCTTGTGACCGGCTATGGCCGCATTAGGCGGGTGGGAGGTTGCCCACCCACCCCGGAAAGGGAAAGACCGTTGGATGTAACCACACGGCAGTATGAAAGCGCCTGTCGGCGCTGGCGTCGGAGGTAGGATTTGAACCCACGGACGGTTGCCCGCCTCCAGTTTTCAGGACTGGTGCCATCAACCACTCGGCCACTCCGACTTATGAAGGTGGTTTTTGGTTCCATGTAATAGGCAGAACCACCAAACTGCCTGGGGAGGCCGGCTTCAACAGGGGGAGCGGACTGCTCCCCAGGCTGTTGTGTCCAGGTTCCGGCATATACCTTGCGCATCTGCGCCGCGGACTTTCATCTTTCATTTTGGAGCCGCCGGCGTCAAATCCGGCGCCGGCGGCTAAGCATGTCGTCAACATTTCAATTATTTTTGGAACTCGGGCTGGTCGCGCGCTCTATGCAAAACCTTCCCTCCTAACATAGCATCCTGGCACTGATCGTCCGAGCCCGGCTGGGAAATACCGCCGGGCAAGCGGTCGGGCAATCACGCTGCATACCTCCAGGATTGCCTCGTAAGATATATTCACATCTCCCCTATGCGTCATCAGGGAGCGGGAATAACATGGTCATCAATCAAAGGACGTCCAGCTCAGACTGGAGTAAGGCGACCTCGTTTTTGATGACTTCCACAATGCTGGCCGAAAGCCGCTCGGACGCAGAAATCTCATTGTCGCGCCACCCATACGATGTTTTGAGCGTGACCTGAACATTCTGCCGTTTCGGGGTGACGAAGAATTTGATTCTACCCCAACACTTCCGAGTGTCCTCCAGAAACATATTGAGCGTTTCGATTTGCTCACTGAGCATGGTTGCTTTCGCTAAGTTGTCTTTTGTCATACGCAATGCCTCCAAATTAGCTGTGGCTCGGACAGCCGATGTAGAGGAACTTGCCCTCAGTCTCCTGCTCCGGATAGTCCTCCGTCTTGAACCCGTCGAGGAAGCAGGTCGGGATCAGGCGCTCTTTCCCGTCGCTACAGGCACAGAGCGCAACACCGGGGTCTTCAGTCCAGCTCTTGAACTCTGCGGTGTAGTTTGCATACCCGCCGGTTTCAAAGCCGAAAAGCCCGTTGTACGAAAAGTTTTTAACTTTCATCTCTCACCCCACCGATGTTCAATCGCCGACGCTACATAAAGGCCAATACACATCACGATGGCATCCATGGAGAAGGCGATGAAGTTCTTTGTAAACTTCACCGCTACAGGTATGCTGTAAAGCACACACTCCACAGCGGTCTTGATTACGGCGACGCCGAGAAACACAGCCGCCACAGTCACAGCCGTGTTGATAAGCACGGCAAAACGATTGCCCTTTGTTCTGGCGTAGGCCACGCCGCATAAGGCGCCAACGAGGAAGTTGCCGAGCGGCCATCCGATGGCAATCCAGCCGCTTGCTATCAGGCTAACCAGGAAGCACCCGAAACTTCCTACGATCGCTCCGGACACACCGCCATACGTGTAGCAGTAGACTGCCAAGACGATGTATCCCAAATCCAGGCTGATGTGACCGATGACCGGGATCTTAATCAGCATACTTGCGCACACATACAGCGCAATGCCGAGCGCAGTTATGCAGATACGCTTAGTTTTGCTCAAAAGCTATCACCCCTCCCGCCCAAACTTACATGGGCAATTTCTGCTGGCCGTCGTCCTCGTCCGGGTCACCGAACGGGTACCGGATCGTACACCCGTCAACATCGACGGGGTGGTAGACCGAGATGCCAAACCTGTCGAACAGGTGTTGCTCAACCATGGACACGATCTCGTCGATGTCGGTGGAATCCAGTCCGCAATCCTCCGGGTGCTGCTCAAGCAGAACCAAGAGGAAATCCTCAGCGGCGCATTCGATCTCGTCAACTCGATCCTCGTCCTGGTCAGGGCAATCCTGGTCGTCCTCGATCTGGTACTCGTCCGCGCTCTCGGTGGGAACCTCCGGTAGGATGTACTTGGTGAGGAGATCCTCGTAGGTCGTCTCAGCGTCCAGCGCGGAAATGGTCTGGGTTTCAAAAACCCTTTCCCCGTCACACTCGACGACGAAGAACGGGAACCCGTGCTCCTCCGTGAGGTAAATCTCAATGCCGTCCTCGACATTGCTGGCGATCCTGTGGTAGTTGCTCGACAGGGACGCCCTGTGCTCTGCGAAGTATTCCCAGAGTTCGTCTACCGTGATTTCGTTCATGGCCTCACTCCTCACACAATCATGATTTCTTTGCTGAACAGAAGGAGCAGGCCAAGCGGCACGATGACGAGCAACGCTCCGGCGTCCTCTCCGGTTCCCCAGACCATCCAGGTGAATAGGGCGGACACGATAAGCATGGCAACTCCCATCAACCTTTGCTCCAGGAGTTTGCGCCTACGCTTCTCGTTGCGCGTCCTGCTTTTGCGCAAGTAAGCCTCCATACCAAATCTCCTTTCCGCTCAAAACTTCTCACTCTGCATTTTTCATGCGGGCTTGTGACCGCCAATGGCTGCATTAAGAAGCCGCCGGTGGCTCAGAGCCAGCCGACGGTTCCCCACGCTACTGAGGCGACCGTGCGTGTGTTTTTTTAATCATCAATCAATTAAAAACCTAAGACATCGCCTCAGATCAAGGAGCGGGTGACGCACCCCGACCCTTCCGTATCTCGATTCTTCTTTCACGATACGGTGTGCCGCGTTAAGCTCGTCGCGGAAAGCTGTGCCATGAACTGCCATAGGCCGGATTTGAACCGGCGACGCGCGGGGCATCTCCCGTTGCTCTACCTAACTGAGCTACTACGGCATACCTTCACGGACGGGTAACGACGGTCGGCTTGCTCTGGAAATAGGCCACGACCATGGCATGGGTGGCGGCGATTGCGCACCTCTCGCATTCGATCCGCATACCCTTGGAACAGCAGGTGTCACAAGAGTATTTGAAATTCTTGTTCGCGTGGCGAACAGAAACCGCATCGTACTGGAGATTAACGCCAACTTGCTCAAACTTTGTCATCGTCCTACCCTCCTTCGTCGTGTGGTGGTGAGAGCCCAGCCAACCGAAGCTGACTGGGCTCTTTGCTGAGAACCTCGCTATGGAAATGGGTTCGCTATGAAAATCTCAGCGGACAGTGTTCCATCCACCGACCGCCGTTGATGGCGGTTTCGTCGTAATTTTCAACGACTCATCAGGGTGGTTTTAATGGTTCACTTCTCGCCAGCGGCCCTCTTGTTCTTTTTCTTCTTGGGCGCAGGCGGGACGTACTTGGGGTTGGCGGAACAATACTTGTTCCCGCAGGGCTTCTCCTGCCCGCATGTCTCCATGCAAGAATTTTTTGCCATAGGATTCCTCCGTTCAGAATTTGATTTGGGCATAAAAAGACCCTCCGGGCAAAACCTCGGAGGGTCAGATATGCCTATTCAGTTGTGCCTCCGGCCAGGGGTGAGAACACGTCCGGAACCGTGACCCCGATCTCAACATTCCCGTTGGAAAGGGGTTCGATGGACAGCGCCGTGCAGTTCGCAAGCGCAGCCCTCAATGTCGTGACCTCGGCCGTGTCCAGCTTCACGTCAGAAACCTTGATGGTGACATACCCCGCCGAGAATGCCGGGTGCAAAGTGACTTCTTTGTCGCCCTCGATCAACCCAGCGAGTGTGTTGTAAACCTCCATCAAGACCTGGAACTGTTCCTCGTCCACGGACCTCTCCTCGAACTTCGCGTCCTGCAAAACCCGCTTAATGGATTCATCGAGCGTTTCAAGCAGGGGGCGCTTGGACTCATTTCCTTCTGTGGGCAAAATCTCACTCCTCTCAAAAAGTCCTTGCAAAACCTATGTGCTGGTGATACAATGAAACCGCACGGGGTGGAGTTGCCGCTCCTCCCATGCTCACGGGTGCCACCGTGATAACCCGCTTATAGCCTTCATGAGTGGCTCTCCCGGCGGGGGTGGAGCGAGGGTAAAACCTCGCTCCTATTTTGTCTATGGAACCTCGCCCTTGTGAACTTGAGTATAGCACGTTTGTTCCCGCGTGTCAACAACTTTTTTTGTGGCGAGAGTCCCAACGGGCTTGGGCTTTGAAACCCAAACCTCACGGACGGCATCCGCTTTAGGGCAGAGAAATTCAGCGTACAGTTCCATCACCCCCGGCCCAATAGTTCACTTCCAGGCGATCGGGGGACTTTAGCTTGTGAACACGGCAACATGGGCGGCTCGAACACAGCCCCTGTGCGCTGTTCTCTGTGCGGAGAAATCCGCAGACGGCTGGAAACCCCAGCCGTTTCGCCGTTTACGGCTCATCAGTGCGGCTCATCAAACCCCGTACTTCATACGGGCGGCAGCGATATGCGCTGCGAACTTCTTTTTGTACCGCTTTCCATCGGTCGGCATATACAGACCATTGACCATCTGGACAACGCGGTAGAAAACGTCCCTACCAATCGGGACTTCGATAACCTCAAATTCCTTCATGCCTTCAATCCTTTCTATTTGGCAGAATTGATTTGTGATTCAAAACCTTTTGCCCCCTCTGCATTTACACGGACTTGGGACCGTTGGCAAGTAACACTTGCCAGTTGCATTAGGTGCGGAGGATAAACCTCCGCGATGACGCGCATTAGGCGGCGGGGGCGGCCTTCTTGCCGGTCATGGGCGCGGCCTTGGGAACCTCGGCGGTGGCCTTCTTGGGCGCGGAAGTCCGTTTGGCCTTGGGCGCGGAACCCTTCGGCTCGTCCTTCTTAACCTCAGTGGGGGCGGCGCCGTTGCGCTTGTAGTCCACGCCATACACGCCCTTGGTCGCAATGCGATAGAAAACGTCGCCCATCAGGGACATCAGCAGGGTGTGCTTGGAACACTGAACCCGCAGGGCGGCCCGGTTGTTGCGCTTGGTGTAGCAGGCCATCACATAGCCCAAGTCGTGGCCGTTGACCTTGCCCTCACCAGGGGAGAGCATGTCAAGAACCTTCTGCATGTGCTTGACCACCTGGGTGTCGGAAGTGGGCGTCTTGCCCAACTGGATCTCGGACGCCAGCTTGTCCATGTTGTAGCTGTCGTCAATCCGCTTCATCTCGGCGGCGGTGACTCCGATGCCCTCGGCAACCCGAAGCGTCAGCCGCTTGTTCAGCGCCTGAAGCTCGTAGAACCAGCCCAGGTCGAAGCCCTTGACCTCACAGAACCGCTTGAGGTCGATCTGAACCGTGCGGTCGGCCTTCTCCACGCCGGTCATCCGGCCCTCGTCAGTGACCCGCTTGTGGCCGATGGTGGTGAAGTGGTGCAGCTCGATGGCCTGGTGGGTGTCAGCCAGCCCGGCGAACACCTCGGCCTCCCGGATAGACCGGTACTCCTTCTCGATGTTGACGAGTTCAGCCAGCTTGCCTTCGACGTCGGCGTTCGTCCCATTCGTGCAAGCCTTGTTGACCTCGGAGATCTTCGTCTCGAAGTCCTTCATCAACTGCACTTTCCGTTCGCTCTTTGCCATAACGCTATTCCTCCTTGAGAAATATTTTATTTATGGGCAAGCCCATAGTGAAGCCCAGGAACGATTGACGCTCCTGGGCTCGGATATGGGTTTGACCTTCCCCTGGTGACCTCTGCTCTGCGCTCAAGCCCTCGGGTCGTATAGACGGCCCGTGCCGCGTGTCGCAGTATTCGATGAAGTATGGGCATTCCAACCCTCACCAGGGCAAGGAGAAAAATCTGTTGCTATTCATGCCCTCAAACCTGTTCCAGACCGCGCACTCTACCTATGTTACTAACTTCCTTGAAGCCCTCACATAACGCCTTCCCTCGCAACACAACAGCTTTCCTTGAAAGCCGCTATGCCTTTATGCGTGGCAAGGACGCCGCTTTATGAACCGCTTTCGCAAGTCGTCAAGCACATATCCGCTCACACGTTTCCAGTTACGCTCACGGTTGGAGCAGAACCAACCTATTGCCGAAACCTCAATACTACCCGCGTTCAGTACCCGCGCACTGGGAGCCTAACTCTCCCAATTTTTGGCTGGCCTTCTCTTGGGACGGTTGGAGCCGTCACATGTTGCAAGAGTACACTTCTTCTGCTGGCAGAAGTACCCCTTGAGCGAGCGTGTGATGCCCTCAAGGTGGCGCGTGGTATACCCCTCTGCATTTGCACAGGCTTGGGACTGTCCAGGCAAGTGTAACTTGCCCGGGCTGCATTGGTATACCGCCGGGGTTGGGCGCGTGGTGTGGCGCGTGGGGTGTGGGGCGGGGTGTGCTTTTGTTCCCCCGTATATATGCACACGGCTGTCACCCCCCCCGGCCCTGCGGGGTTGCGTGGGGTGTGTCGTGTGCGCGGGGTGTGCGGTGTGCCGGGGTTGCGTGGTGTGTCCCTGTATACATGCACACGGCTGTCACCCCCCCCCCGCCGTGGTGGCGGTGTGGCGGGGTGTGCGGTGTGCGGTGTGGGGCTGTCGTGGGGTGTCCCCGTATATATGCACACGGCTGTCACCCCCCCCCCGGAAAAGGGCATAAAAAGAGCGGGGCGGCTACACGGGCCGCCCCGCCGTTATGGGGGGGGTGTTCATTTCTGGTTCTTGTTCATGCCGCCGCGCTTACGCATGGTTGCCAGGGTTTCGGCGATATCGTCCGGGGTGTATCCAGCCGCCGCGAATGTCGCGCCGTCCGTGTCCAGTTCAACGGCTTTTGTCAGGACCCAATAATAAGCCTTTGCAAGGTTTTTGTAAACATTCTGGCGCGCTTTACCTGTCTTTTCGGCGATATCCGCCGCGCTCATTTCCTGTTGATAGGACAGGGTGAACACTTCGACTTGAGCCGGGGAAAGCGTGGGGGCGGTTGCGTCAATGGCGCGGGTAATCAGACGGTCAAGGGCGGGGCCTGTGGCGCGGGGGCAACGGGGGGGGGGGGTGGGGGCATGGGGGGGGTAAATCCGCGGGTCAGGGGCGGGGCTGGTGGCGCGGGGGTAACGGGGCTGGACGTTGCACGCAACCCAACCGGGGGTGTATTCCTTTTCGCTGTTTCGGTCCTGTTTCTGTTGGTAGGCGCGAATGGCGGAGAAAGCCGCGCTTTTCACATCGTACATGGTCGCGCCGGGGTTGTCCGTCAGTGTGGCGATAATGGCAACGGCGGCTATGCTGGTGTAGTCCTCTTTGTCCCACTGGCTGCGGTTTATGGGGTTCATTACGGCGTAATTGTTACGGCGTTCCCAATTTTCCACGCTGGCAAGGGTGAAACGCGCCATTTCCGTAATGGTTTCCGGGGTGTCCATGTTCACATAGGGGTAAATGCGGACGGTTTCGCGGGGGTACTTCTCATTTGCCGCATTCACGGCGTCCTGAATGGTTTCGGCTTCGATGATTTCCAGGACTTTAGCTGTCTTGTTTTCGCGGTTGACGTTGCAAATTTGATACTTTTTCATGGTTTTACTCCCTGTTTCACCGATAGATTAGCGGGGACGGTTGCCGCCGCGCCCCGTTGCGGTGATATGGATAATATACACCCCCGATTAAAGATTGTCAACACTTTTTTTTGAGGGGGTGTCAACAATACTATGCACACGCTTGTCACCCCCCCCGGCGCGGTGTGTGTGCCGCCGGCCCGGCGTGGTGTCTATGTCACCTTTTCGCGCTATGTCCCATAGAGGGGGCTTGTTTTCCATATTTTGACGAAACGCCCCCGCAGCCCAGGCGCCCAGTTGGCTCATCTCCCATGGGTCACCAAAAAACTCACTCCGACCACAACCCCTTGCGCCACAACACTCACAGCCGTTTTATCATCGGGGAGAATGTGTTGCTCACACCATTCTTTATAAAGGATCGTCACAGATGATAAAACGGCGTCTCGCCAAAGTAGCTTGAAACGTGACTTTAAGGAGACAGATAATTTTCTCCGAAATTTGTGCTTGACATCTGGGGCGATTATGCTATAATAGTATCATAGTCAACAATCTTTTTTGAAGTATAGAGGGAGGCACCGTTCATGGGCAAGGTTATCAATGTAGACTTCACAGCGCGGAGTGCAGACGCAAACGCAGACGCAGTCATCGACGTTAAGGCAGTAGCTCAGTCCCGGAGGTTGCTCCAGGCTGGCCTGATCGCGCCGGCTGTCGAGGATACCAGTTACGAAGTAGCGGGGGAACATGCAAGCGAACCTATCAAGAACGTAGACGACATCTACGCCGTGTCTGAGTGGTTCATCACCAGAGGCCAGTATCGCGACAACATGCTCTTCATCGTTGGCATCAACTTCGGCCTGCGAGTCAGCGACCTGCTGACGCTGCGGTTCTCCCACCTGATCGACGAACAGTTCAGGTTCAAGACCACGTTCCCCATTCTGGAGAAGAAGACCCGGAACACCAGGAAGGTGAAGCGCAACCGCTACATCACCATCAACGACGCCGTGGTGGATGCAGTCACGCTCTATCTGGAGAACACACCAGGCGTCAAGCTCAGCGACTTCATGTTCCGTGGTGAGAGCAACCGGTGCGGCAAGGACAACAACAAGGCCATGAGCCGGAAGTCTGCCGACCGGATCTTGAAGGAAGTCGGTGAGGCGCTCGGCCTCGGCATCCACATTGCTACCCACACGCTGCGCAAGACGTTCGCCTATCACCAGATGGTAATGAGCAACAACGACCCGCGTAAGCTCCTGCTTCTGCAGAAGATGTTCGGACACAGCACGTCCGCCCAGACGCTCGACTACATCGGTATCACTGGTGAGGAGATCGAGGAGGCGTACATGCAGCTCAACCTGGGCGGGCGCCGCTCGCTCCGGCTGATGGACAGCACCATCGTGGAGCAGCCGGCAGGCTGATGCGCCACCTGCACCTTGACAACAGAATAGGATACTACAGTCCTTAGCTCCCTCGTTTGAAGGCTCTATAGCTACAAGTGTTCCTACAGAGATTCTCTTTAAGGGTTACCCCCTGAAATAATCCATTTCAAGGGCCGAAATTTTCGTTTTACCACCTGGGTGGTGGTAAACGGTGGTAAAGGAGGTTTTGCTTATGAGTGTGAACTGGAAGATGGACGAGACAGCGCTGGGCCGCGAGACGTTCGCCGAGGACTTCGACGACTACGGGCGCGGGGAAGACCATAAGGTTTCTATCGGCGACGAGGTCGAAGCTACGGACAAATACGGGCGTACCCACGCCGGGGTGGTGGTGGGGATCATCCGCGACATCAACCGCGAGCCGGTATGTTATAAGGTATGGAATGAGGAGCTGGACGACTTCGATTTCATCCAGGCGTCAGACAACATCCTGTGTGAGCCGTGCGGCTCGTCGCAGTGGTCGCTGGAGCGCATCGGGTATGTGCGGCATGGGAACGATGCAGACCGGTGCTGGTTCTACCTGAACAAGCGGACGGGGGATGTGATCTATTGGTAAAGGTATGTGACGCCATCATGGGAACCGGCAAGAGTTCCGCAGCCATTACATACATGAACGACCACCCCGAGAAGAAGTTCATCTATATCACACCATACCTTGAAGAAGCGACACGCATCGCCACATCATGTTCCCGGCTCCACTTCTTCGAGCCCAAGAAGAAAACGGAGTTCAATGGGTCAAAGACCCTACATACGATTGACCTCGTGAAGCGAGGGGAGAACATCGCTACCACCCATCAGGCGTTCCGGTTCTATCCACAGGAGCTTCTGGAACTGGTGAGTGGGCAGGGCTACACGTTAATCATCGACGAGAACGTAGACGTGCTGGAAACGCTGGACGAAGACCCGGCAGATATCCAGATGGCTATCGACGCCGGGTACATTTCCGAAATCAGACCGGACGTTTTCCACCTCGTCAAAGACGTATACGATGGGAAGACGCATCGGGATCTGTTCCGAGTCCTGCGGACACGCGACCTGATTCGGATGACTGGCGAGTCCAAGGAGTCTTTCTTCTACTGGCAGCTCCCGCCTGAACTCATCACCTCGTTCGACGAGGTATACATCCTGACGTACCTGTTTGAGGGACAGAGCCTGCACCACTTCCTCGAAATGTACGACATCCCCTACCAGTTCGTTGGGGTGGAGAAAACGGGCGACAGCGAGTTTAGGTTCAGCAGCTCGACAGAATACGTGCCGGACTACGTCCATAACATCCACGACATGATTGAGATCGTGGACGACCCCAAGCTGAATGATGTCGGGGAGGACGACTTCTCCCTGTCCATGAGCTGGTTCGACAAGGAGAGTTCTGACACATCCAGGTTGAAGAACAACCTTTATAATTTCTTCCGCTATATGTGCGGAGCAGAGGCCGCAGACAGAATGTGGTCTACATATCGTGACGCGAAGTCGAAGATCCAAGGCAAGGGATACACCAACGGGTTTATTCCGTTCAACAAGAAAGCGACGAATGAATATAGGAATCGCACCGCCGTTGCGTACTGCGTCAACCTATATATGAACGTCGGACAAAAACTGTTCTACCAAAACAACGGCGTGGAGGTAGACGAGGACGCATACGCCTTATCCATTATGGTACAGTGGATTTGGCGAAGCGCAATCCGTGACGGACAGAAGATCGTACTGTATGTTCCAAGCAAACGGATGCGCGGTCTGCTTACCAACTGGATGGAGGAGGTGAGCAGACGTGGATAAGTGTGACAGATGTTTATGGGCAGGGTGCTGTCGTACAGCCATGGATGGATGCCCGGACTTTACAACGGTGGACGAGAACGAATACATCGAGGAGTTCCACAGGGTTCGGTCAGAGGAACTGCTTCCGTATTGGATGATATATATCGGACAATACAGCGACGACTAATTTTTTAGCGTATCAACAATTTTATTTGAGGCGGTGAGCATTATTTCCAAACAACAGTCTTGCCAGAAGTTTATCCTCAAACTTCATAGCGCACGCTTACGCAAGGCAAGGTGGAATTTGACGCTCCCTATCTCCGAGGCGCGGAGAAACGATGAAGTCATTTCCCTCAGCGACAGCCAGATGCTGCGCTTCATCGATAAGCTGAACGGCATCGAGAACGCAGACGCGATTGCGAAAGAGATTAAGAGCGAAATAAAAATGCTCAGAAAACAAATAAATTCTCTACAAAATCGCAAGAAAATTAAAAGTTTATACGAGAAATTAGATGAAATACAATACAAACCAGATTACATGTGTTTGATCATCGACAAAGAGAAAGACTATTGGAGAGCTTGCAAGGGCTTCAAGATCAACGGAGTGAAGTACGTCAGGCTGCTGGGTACCAACGGCGGCATCAAGAACTCGACCATCGTGTTCGTCAGCGAGAGGCTGGCGCCGGAGCTGCGGCGGCGTATCGACAACGGGAGGGACAAGAGCAAGGAGCTGGTGCCGGCCAAGCTGGAAGCGTATCAGGCGCTGGCCTGCAGCGGCTCCATCCCAGTGTCCTACCCCAACGGCATCGCCGTGGTCGAGGACTGCGTGACGCACTTCAAGTCCGACGTCATCAACATCGAGGACTCGGACGGTGAACCGAAGATGTGGTTCCAGGCCGGGGCGGATGTGGAGCTCGACGAGTCGGATGGGTACGGCATCATGCTTCCCTCTCTGGCGAGAAGGTGGTCGGAAGAACTTCAGCTCGACTATATGGTGAGCGGAGTCAACACACGCCTGTCCTTTGAGAAGGGGATGGTCTTCACCTTCGACTTCCTGGAGTTTGCCGACGAGGTGGCCGGCACCCGCATCATCAAAGATGCGTGGGGCAACGATGTGGATCTCTCCAACGTGGAGCTGATACTCACCACGTCCATGGTCAAGCTGTGGGACAGCTACGCGAGCTGTGAGGACTACCTGCGCAACTGCAAGGAGAACGGGTATACATTCGGCATCACAAAGTCCTGCCCAAAGGTTTTGGAGAATGAGCGCAGTACCAACTACCAGTTCCTCCAGGTGTACGACCTGGACGACGCACAGGTCGAGCAGCTCATCCAGCCGACCATGCAGGAGATCCACGACATCCTGGCGCTCGACTGGAGGAAGGCCGCTCTGTTCCTCAAGGGTGTAGGGCTGAATGAAGAGAACATCGACTTCATCGAGTCGGACTTCGCGAAGGCCATCATGGTGGAGCCCAGGATGATGGACGACCCATTCGTCACGAAGAAGATCTACGGCATGATAAAGAAGCGCATCATCGACGCGAAGATCGGCGTCATCAAAGTGCGCGGCAACTACTCCATCATTTCCGGCGACCCATACGCGCTGTGTCAGAGCATCTTCGGTCTGGAGGTCACCGGGCTGTTGAAGGCTGGCGAGATCTACAACAAGTATTGGTTAGACCACGGCGTGGACAACGTGGTGTGCTTCCGCGCTCCTATGACCTGTGCCAACAACGTAATCAAGATGCACGTCAACGGAAGTGAGGAGGCACAGCACTGGTACAGATACATGGTATCATGCTCGCTGCTGAATGCCTGGGACACCACGGCGGCTGCGCTGAACGGCGCAGACAAAGACGGGGATCTGATTTTCACAACGGACAATGAGATACTGGTGTCGTGCCACAGGCAGCTCCCCGCGCTCATGTGTGCCCAGAGGAAAGCGACGAAGTGCGTGCCGACGCAGGAGGACATCATCAACTCGAACATCGCCAGTTTCGGCGATGACATCGGGAAGATCACGAACCACATCACATCTATGTTCGATGTGATATCCATGTACGAGAAGGGCAGCCCGGAGCACGAGGCGCTCGACTACCGTATCAAGTGTGGGCAGAAGTTCCAGCAGGACTCCATCGACCGGGCCAAGGGCATCATCTCAAAGCCAATGCCAAAGAGCTGGTATGACAGGGCGTATGTCAGGAACGCATATGGCGACGATGAAGAGAAGGTACAGTTCGCCATGAAGATCGTTGCGGACAAGAAGCCATACTTCATGCGGTACATCTACCCGACGCTGATGCGCCAGTACACTACATACGTTTCCAACACCAACAAGAAGGCGCTTCGCGAGTTCCGCCTGACCATTGACGAGCTGATAGAGAAGGAGCGCGCAGGCGGTCTGTCTGACGAAGAACGGGAGTTCCTACACTACTATCGTATCAAGACGCCGGTGGGAGTACATGACTGTGTGATGAACAGAATATGCCGGCGCTTCGAGGACGAGTTCGATGGGTACATCACCCGCCACAACTCCGACGTCGAGTTCGACTATACGATTATGAAGAGCGGCGTGGAGTATACACAGACCCAGTACAACGCAATCCTTCGGTTGTACGAAGCGTACAACAAGCGGATGCAGGACTATATGCAGTACGCAAAGAAGGAGCGCCTGGATGAAGACGAGAACATGAACCACAGGTACGTTATGGTTCAGGACTTCCGCAGAGAGTGCCAGATTGTTTGCTCCAATAAAAGTCAGTTGTGTGACATACTGTTGGATATATGTTATCAGAAAGAAGGGTCAAAGCAGTTTGTCTGGGACATGGCAAGCGATGAAATCATCGACGCTTTGGTCAGGAACAACGGCGGCTATATTTCCTTCCCTGTCCGCGACGACAACGGAGACGTTTTGTTTGGCGGCGAACGGTTCTCGTTCGCAAGAAAGCAGATTGGAGGGGAAGCAGATGAATATAGTGCTGAATGAGTCGGAGTATGTGGAGGGAATCCTCCGTGACCATCAACTCGGGCCGAAGCCTACGGAGACTCTGGTGCGTGTGGCTCGGTACTATTCGACGGTAGATATGATGAAGAAGTCAGACGTACGCGCCGAGCTTGAGAAGTTCATGCTCCGGTGCGACCCATCCATCAACTTGGTCAAGTGGCAGGACACGTTGGACAGAATCATCAAGGCCGCCGGCAAGTATCCGATGGTCGATATCGAGAGCGTCCCTATCACCGAGAAAGAGATTGCCCTGTGCGACGGCCTGTCCAAGGATACCAAGCGGCGCGACCTCTCGATGTATAAGAGCTTCTCGGATAAGCCGATGCGCCGCCTGCTGTTCACCCTGATTTGTCTGGCGAAATACTCGGACCTTGTGAACAGCAAGAACGGCGGGTGGGTCAACCGGACAGACAAAGAGATCTTCAAGCTGGCTAACGTGGTCACGCCGGTCAAGCGCCAGTCCCTCATGTTGAACGACCTGCGTGAGATGGGACATATCAAGTTCAGCAGGAAGGTGGACAACGTGAACATCAACGTCCAGTGCCTTGACCCGGGTGGCGCGGTGGCGCTTGAGATCCGTGACTTCCGCAACCTTGGCTATCAGTACATGCGCCATTGCGGAGAGGCATACATAGAGTGCGAACAATGCGGTCTGGTAATCAAGCAGCGCAACAATTCACAGAAATATTGCCCCGACTGTGCCATCGACGTGAACAGGCAAAGGTCTATTGATAGACGGAAAAGTTGAACTTTTTTGAATATGTTTGAAACAGAAACAGCCTGTAAGTATTCAGTCCAAGATACTTACAGGCTACTGTGCAGTATTTCTATATATAGAGAGAAAAGGCATAGAAAAATCACATTATATACTATAGGTTGAAAGGGTGTTCATTTTTGGTTGCTATCAGCGCACGAGAAAAACAGATCATTGCGGAGAGATGTCCGATGGTGCATATCCGTCGGACGGTCAAACAGAAGAGTAACAGGCATCGGTACTACATGGAAGAGAGTAGGGAAGCCATGCGTATTCTGAGGTCGCTCCGCAGGTCGGCATAAGAGGAGGACTGTATGGACAAGCTGACGAAGAGGCCAAACGAAACAGATTTGGCGTATCATAAGCGTCTGATCTATGGGAAGTTGGTCGATGGGACGCTTGCCGACGAGGACTACTCAGAACTGGCGCCATATGTCTATGGTAGAGAATACAGTACGGACGTTGCACGCAGGATGATGTACGGCAGCAAGAGAACGCTTGAGCTGTTAAGCGAGAGCGCCGAGCAGTCTATCACATCCGACGATATCCTGAGCGAGCTGGACGCGAAGAGGATTGAGCTGCAGAAGGACAAGCAGAAGATGCTTGACCAGAGGTCTGCGCTCAACAAACTGATCCGTGAACGCGCACGTCAGGAAGAGATCAATGAAATCCTGATGAGCGCGGTGGAGAGGGGTAATCTTCCATCGCTTGATTACCATGGCCCGAGTGAGGGTGTCACATTGTCATCCGACAACGATATCCTGGTGAGTCTCAATGACATTCACTATGGGGCGAAGGTGAACAACTATTGGAACAAGTACGACTCCGATATCTGTCGCGATATGATGCGCCGGTATCTTGACCGTATCATTGAGATCGGTCGTTTACATAGGAGCGAGAATTGCATCGTGTGGGAGAATGGAGACGCGATCTCCGGCAACATCCACTACTCGATTGCAGTGACCAACAAAGAGAACGTAATACAGCAGGTCATTGGTGTGTCTGAGCTGATTGCAGAGTTCCTTGCTGAACTGAGCAAACACTTTGCCAGTGTGCAGTTTGTGAGTGTGTCAGGCAATCACTCCAGACTTGACGTGAAAGACCGTGCCTTACAGTCTGAGCGCATGGACGATCTGGTGGAATGGTATCTGGCTGCACGCCTGCAGAACTTTGACAACGTCTTGATTGGCGTTGGCGAGAAGGTAGACGCCACCATGTATCTGATTGATGTGCGTGGTAAGACGTACTGTGGTATCCACGGTGATTACGACGGAAGTGCCACGAAGGTGCAGGCGCTTCAGACAATGGCTCGCAGGCCGCTGTACGCGGTTCTGAGCGGGCATCTTCACCACAACATGATGGATGAAGTCCAGGGGATCAAGACGGTCATGGCCGGCAGCTTCCTCGGGATGGATGATTTTTGTGTCAGTAAACGAATATACGGCCGCCCGGAGCAGATGGTATGTATCTGTGACAACAGCGGCATCAGGTGTTCGTACAATATTGATCTCAGCTAAAGCGACCGGGAGGGGTGAACAGCCCCTCCCGCTATTTTTTATATCGCAGGATCGTCTAAAGGTAGGATATTTGGTTCATGCCCAAAAGATTAGAGTTCGACTCTCTATCCTGCAACCACAACTATTTTTGATTGAAAGGGTGAACATATGGTAACAAGGGACGAGTTCATCGAGCGCCTGTCGCAGAAGGGTTACACCAAACGCGACGCTGGCATCGTGATGGACGATTTTATCAGAACATTGGAGGAGGCTCTGGTCGGCGGCGAATCCGTAATGTTCCACGGGTTCGGGACATTTGAAGTCCGTGAGCGCGCCGAGCGTGAGAGCTCCAATCCACAGACGAAGGAACGAATTGTAATCCCCTCTTATCGTGCCGCGCACTTCACGCCGGGCAAGAAGCTGAAGCGTGAAATCAAAGAGGGCTTGGTTCGGGATTGAGGTGATACGCAATGCCGAAGCAGAGTAAGATTGCAAGCACAAGGCCAAACGCGGCGGCTCCGGTTAAACAAGGCCCGGATCGGTTTTACTGTACCAGGTGTGAGCGTTCGTTCACAAAGCAGAAGAGTAACTTCCCTGGTTCGCAGAGTCCGCTGTGGAGGAACAACAACGGGTATATACCTGTGTGCCGGCATTGCGTCGATGAAATATATAATCATTATAAGGAGACGCTGGGCGACGAGAAGGCCGCCATCCGGCGTATATGCCTGAAGTTCGATATCTACTGGAGCGAGAAGATCTACAAGATGTTGGTTAAGACTTGCACTACGAACTCTCGCGTCTTGAGCTACATAAGCAAGTCGAACCTGTACCAGTTTGTCGGGAAGACATTTGACGACACACTGGACGAAGAATATGCGGCGGAAGCAGATAAGACCGCTTGGCAGCTCCGGCAAGGCGATGCCGACAGTTATGTGGATGGTCAGGATGATCCATCCATAGAACAGATAGACCAGGAAGTCATTGACTTCTGGGGACCCGGTATGACGCCAACCATGTATATGGAGTTGGAGCAGCGCAAGGTTTATTGGATGAGCCACTTGCCTGCCGGCGTTGAAGTCGGTATCGGGCTTGAGGCTTTGATCCGCCAGATCTGCAGTATGGAGGTTGATATCAACCGAGACCGTGCTGCGGGTAAGTCGGTTGATAAGGCGGTCGGTACACTGAACACTTTGATCGGGAGCGCTATGCTCAAGCCGAGCCAGAAATCTGACAGTTCGGACAGCTCCCTGGAGAAGACTCCGTTCGGAGTGTGGATCAAGAAGTGGGAAGATAAGAGACCGATCCCAGAGCCCGACCCGGATATGAAGGATGTAGATGGTATCGTCAGATACGTTGAGATCTGGATGAAGGGGCATCTGTCAAAGATGCTTGGGCTCAAGAACGCATACTCTGCTCTGTACGATAAAGAGATTGCGAAGAAGCGCGTGGAGCGCCCAGAGTTTGACGACGAGGATGACGAGACCTTCTTCTCTGACGTGTTCGGAGAGGAGGATCAGGATGACGAGAGCTGAGAAAATCATGCAAGGCGCAGCGGTATACTGCGCCTTTTATCGTGCAAATCCAGCGAGATTTGCCAAAGACTATCTGCATCTTGACCTGAGACTCTTCCAGAAGATCGTCATCACGATGATGATCCTATGCTCGAACGCTGTGTTCATCGGCGCTCGTGGTATTGGTAAGACATTCATCAGCGCGGTGTTCTGTGTTATCCGCTGTATCCTGTGGCCCGGTACCAAGGTGTGTATTGCGTCAGGTACAAGAGGACAAGCCATCAATGTCTTGGAAAAGATTATGTTGGAACTCAAACCAAACTCACCGGAGTTGGCTGCTGAGATCGACATGAAGGAAACCAAGATAAACGGTACGGACGCGAAGATTGTTTTCCTGAACGGGTCATACATCAAGGTCGTCACCGCATCCGACTCCAGCCGTGGTAACCGCGCAAACGTTCTGATCCTTGATGAGTTCCGTCTGATCTCCAAGGATGTTATTGATACGATCCTGCGCAAGTTCCTGACACAGCGGCGTATGCCGAAGTATGAGGAGCTGACCAAGGCGGAACGCCGTGCGGAGTACGACAAAGAAAAGAACATGACCGCGTACCTGAGTTCTGCGTATTACTCCGACCACTGGAGTTATACAAAGTGCCAGGATACGTTCAAGGCCATGCTGGATGAATCGAAGTCTCAGTTTGTGTGCAGCCTTCCATATCAGCTTTCTATCGAGGAAGGCTTGCTGGATGCTGATACTGTTCTGGACGAAATGTCGGAGACAGACTTCTCTGATATCAAGTTCTCCATGGAGTATGAGGCGCTGTTCTACGGCAGCTCTGAGGATGCGTTCTTTGATTTCGCATCTGTCTCCAAGAACCGGCGTATCAAGTACCCTATGTTCCCGGACAGGTCATCCGGGAAACTTATGTCCAACGCGAACATCAGCATACCCCCAAAGAGACCTGGCGAGAAACGTATCCTCTCTGTCGATATCGCTCTGATGAAGAGCAAGAAGAGAAAGAAGAAAAACGACGCCACGGCAATCTTTGTGAATCAGATGCTGCCAACAAAGGCAGGCAGGTATGTGAGTAACATCGTGTACGCCGATGGCAATGAGGGTATGCACACTGCAGACCAGGCATTGCTCGTCCGCAAGTTGTTCGACGAGTATGAATGCGACTATCTGGTTATCGACGCGAACGGCGTAGGCGCCGGCGTTGCTGACCTGCTGCTCCGCGATATACCAGACCCAGTTACTGGAGATATCTACCCGGCTATATCATGCTGCAACAACCAGGACATGGCAGACCGGTGTATATCAAAGGACGCCAAGAAAGTAATCTGGGCAATCAAGGCAACGTCGAAGTTCAACTCCGACATTGCGTATCTTCTGCGCGAGGGATTCAGCAGCGGCCGCGTTCGTCTTCTGGACACAGAGATCAACGGCGAGGCGAGTATGAATGAGCTGCGCGGGTATTCGTCACTCAACCCGTCTGAGCGCACGTTTATGTCTCTGCCGTATGTCCACACCACTCTCCTGATCGACGAGCTGACAAAGCTCCAGCATGAAGAGAAGGACGGGCTCGTCAGAGTATACGAGCGTTCCGGGAAGCGCAAGGATAGATACTCCAGTCTGGCATATAACTACTGGGTCGCCTGCCAAGTCGAGACAAAGATCCGTAAGCGGAGTGTGTCGGCACAGTCAGGGAGCGGCCCTCAGTTTATGTTCCGGGCACCAAAAGTCAAGTAAAGGGGGTGAATGAGTTTGGCAAGAAAAATTGTCGATGCAAGCGAAGACAAGACAGAAGTATATAAGGAACCGTTGTCGTTTGACGCGGACGGTTTGATTCGTATCCCACAAAGGTTCGCGGCGCTCAACCGTTTGATCATGCGGGACTTGAATGGCAGGCTGCGCAGTCCTACCTTCTATAAATACACGAAGGATCAGATTTCACAGTACCTGTCTAACCCATATCGCTACCAGAAGAATCTGCGTAACGCAGCGATCTATCTGTATGCGGCGAGTTCCCATTTCCGCCGTTTGATCCAGTATTTTGTTGCCCTGTCCGATTTGGCATATGTCGTGTCTCCGTATCGGATCGATACGAGTACGGCGAAGCAATCCATGCTGAGGAAACAGTACAAGCGTACTCTCAACATGCTTTCGGCTATGGACATCAAGAACCAGTTCCCGAAGATCCTCACGGTATGCTTGCGCGAGGATGTCTTCTTCGGAACAATGTGGGTCACCAACGACAACATCACGATCCAGCAGCTCCCGTCTGACTTCTGCGAAATCGCAGTCGTTGAGGGGAACGTGCCAAATGTGTCATTCAACTTCTCGTATTTTGACACGAACCATCAGTATCTTGAGATGTATCCGAAGGAGTTCCAGGATAAGTACGAGCTGTATAAGAGTGACATGACGAAGATGAAGTGGCAGGAACTTGACGCACCTAACTCATTTGCCGTGAAGTGTAACAACGATATCCTCGACTACGCGATCCCTCCGTTCGTAGGTATCTTCCGTGAGATCTACGACCTGGAGGATTACCGAAGCCTGAAGATGACCAAGACAGAACTGGAGAACTATGCGCTCCTGGTCATGAAACTTGGTATCAATAAAGAAGGCGAGTGGGAGATGGACTTCGACAAGGCGCGAGATTTCTACTCCAACCTTGCTGACGTACTCCCGGAGGAAGTCGGTGCAGTTCTGTCACCAATGCCGATTGATAAGATTGGCTTTGAGAAATCGAACACCAGAGACACAGACACAATCGCTGAGGCGGAACAGAATCTGTTTACTGCTGCCGGTGTATCTACTCTCCTGTTCAATAATGACAAGGCTTCCAGTAATGCTCTGCTGCTTTCCATCAAGGCAGACCAGGCGCTTACATATGGCATCGTCAAGAGCATTGAGGAAGTGGTCAACCGTTTCATTCACAGCTACCCGTACGGGAAAAACTTCAGAGTGACTTTCCTGGATTGTTCTCCATATAACCGCAAAGAAATGGGAGAACAGTATTTGAAAGCGGCGCAGTATGGGTTCCCGACTCTGTCATACTTCTGCGCATCGCAGGGGTTGTCGCAGGCAGACATGGACGGCATGGACTTCCTGGAGAACGAGATTCTCAAGTTGAAGGATCGGTTCAGGCCATTGCTGAGTTCTGCCACCGTCAGCTCTGCAGACGGCGCCGGCAGACCAACAAAGGATGACGGCGACCTATCGGATTCTGGTGAGTCATCCAGAGAGCATGACGACGGGGACGACAGCCAGCTTGAATGAAAGGAAGGTACGGAATGAACTTTATATATGTAATGAGTGTGAAGGACAAGAACAAGATGGTGTCCCTTGGGTATGACCTGATCAGGGAGGACACCAGGAACAGCATGTGGGTATTCAAGAATAAGGACACAACCACATTTGCCTGCGAGGATGAGATATCCGGCGCGGGCATTAAATTTGTGCTTTCCAACACGCTCACATTCTGAAGCAGCAAAGAGCTGCGTTGGGAGGTAGATGCACATGGACAAACAAATCCGGCTGCAGTTTACCGCCTCAATCGAAGATATCTGCGACATCAATGAATCATTTGCCGCCGCGAAGATCCGTGCTTTCTATGTAGGCGGGAACAGGAATGGTTCGTTCATCAGTAAGCAGAGTGCAGAAGATGCGATCCCGACTATGTTCAACTGCCCTATCGTATGCAACTACGATGTTGAGTCCGACACGATTGGCGGACATGACATCGACATTGTTGCAATGGATGACGGAGAACTTAAGCTGGTCAATCTCACTGACGCGGTCGGTGTCATCCCATCTGACGCAATGTATAGGTTCGAAACGATTGAGGAAGAAGACGGATCAACGCACGAGTATTTCGTGGTTGACGCAATCTTGTGGAAGCGGTCTCCTGCGTATGACAAGATCAAGCGGGACGGCATTGTGTCTCAGTCTATGGAGATTACTGTGCTGAATGGTCACATGCAGGGCGACCTGTATGTTATCGAGAAGTTCATCTTCACCGCGTTCTGTCTTCTTGGCGATGGTATCGAACCATGCTTTGAATCTGCGTCGTTGCAGCTTTTCGATAAGGGGAACTGCAGAGAACAGTTTGCTCTGCTTATGAAAGAACTCAAGCAGAGCTTCTCAAAGGTCAATCCATCTTTACAGGATGACAATGATACAACTACTAATTTTGCAACGGAAGGAGGAGAAAAGGAGTTGGACGAGAAAAGTAAACTTGCCGTCGAGTACGGATTCGATATCAACAGTCTGGACTTTTCTGTGGAGGATCTGACTCTCGATGAGCTGCGGGCAAAGTTCGAGGAGATGAAGGCTGCTGATTCAGCGGTCACACCCGCAGATGGTGATCCCGAAAAGGACTTCGCGCTGGAGGGTCAGTTCCGAGGGGAACTCGTTGAGTCTCTGGAATCTGAGAAGATCGAAACCCCGTGGGGTATGGATTGTCACTACTGGTTCTGGGACTATGACCGCGAGGCGTCCGAGGTATATGCTACGGATCTTACAGACTGGAATCTGTATGGGTTCCCGTACTCCACGGACGGCGACCGGGTCGTTGTGGACTTCAAGTGCAAGAAGCGCATGAAGCTCGCCGTGGTTCCATTCGATGAGGGCAGCGCCGCCGCGCAGATGAGCGAGATGTTCACTGCTGTGATGGAGAAGTTCACTGCTGCGAAGGAGGCAGAGATCCAAGCCAAGTTCGACGCAGAGAAGGCGGCTATCGAAGCAAAGTATCAGACAGCGGAGACCACCATCAATCAGATGAATACGGAACTTTCCGAACTGCGCCAGTTCAAGCAGGACAAGCTCAAGGATGAGCGTGCTGCTGACGAGGACGCAGTTTTTGCTATGTTCCCGGATCTGAGCGGGGTCGAGACGTTTGAGAATCTCCGCAAGAGCTGCGCCGAGATGTCCATCGACGAAATCGAGGACAAGTGCTTTGCGATCCGTGGCCGCAACACATCTGTGCAGAATTTCTCTGCTCAGAAGCCAAAGGCGCCCAGGCTGCCTGTGGAAAAGAGCGGGGCGGCTGACGAGCCCTATGGCGGACTTTTCGTAGAATTTCCGCCAAACAAATAAGAAAAGATTGAAATAAGGAGGAAAATATCATGGCTTATACAGTTTTTCGTTCTGATCTGCTGTCTGGCACTGACGTCGCGGCTGACCTTGTCTCCGCCCGCGTGTACGACAGCGGCGAAAAGATTGCCGTGGAGAACGGCACCATCATCGAGCTCGAAGGTCTGGAGCCCGGCGAGCGCGAGGTTCACAAGGCCAAGCTGGCTACCGCTTCCAGCGAGCTGTCCAAGTGTGTCGTGGTCGGCACCCCCGAGGTGTTCTATGACGAGCGCCTGAAGAATCTCGACCAGTACATCAATGAGCCCAACAAGATCGTGCGCGGCTATATCCTGCGCAGCCGGAACATGTTCTCTGTGACGAAGGAAGGCTTTGTCGGCGGCACCGTTCCTGCTGTCGGCGACGAGGTCGGTATCGGCGCCAAGGGCAAGCTGGACGCTGCCGGCACTGGCTTCGGCGAGTGCATGGCTATTGAGCTGGCTGGCCGCTATACATACTACGTGATCCGTATCGCAAATACGGAAGTCTAATAAAGGAGGGTGAGATACAATGGCTGATATGAATGAGATTGTCAGACTTGCTGTTGACGCATATCACGGCGTTACCACCAAGTATTCAGTGAACGAGTCCATGGACACTCTGCGCCAGGCTCTGGTCGCTGCCAACAACGGTTCCACCGTTATGAACTACAAAGACATCCGCGACGGCAAGTGCGTCGGTCTGTTCGCTCTGATCGAAGAGATCCTGTCCCGCACCGTCGTCGAGGGCTTCCAGGGCGACGAGTATTTCAACGCTCTGGTCGATTTCCGCAACGTCGCTCTGGGCGACAAGAACATCTTCGAGGTTGCTGACCGTGACCTGTTCGTGGTGGCCGACGCCGCCGATGGTACTCAGGGCATCCGGCGTCAGCGGCTCGGTGGTGTGACACAGACCTCCATCCCCACCTCCTTCAAGGTCGTGAAGATCTACGAGGAGATGAACCGCGTGCTGTCCGGTCAGGTGGACTTCAACTACTTCATCAACAAGGTGGCTGAGTCCTTCCGCCGGAAGCTGCTGGATGACATCTACGGCCTGTGGAGTACCGCTACCGCTGCCGACTTCGGCGGCACCACCTACTTCCCCGCCGCTGGTACATACAGCGAGGACGCACTGCTCGACCTGATCAACCATGTCGAGGCTGCCGCCAATGGCGCTACTGCCACGATCATCGGCACCAAGAAGGCTGTCCGTAATCTGGCTCCTTCCATCCAGGGCACTGACTCCAAGAGTGACCTGTATAACATGGGCTACTACGGCAACTTCTACGGCACCAGTGTCGTGGTGACCCCTCAGCGTCACAAGGTCGGCTCCACCGACTTCATCTTCCCCGACAATGTCCTGACCGTCATTGCCGGCGACGACAAGCCCATCAAGTGCGTGTACGAAGGCCAGTCCACCGTCATCCTCGGCGACCTGACCAAGAACAGCGACCTGACCCAGGACTACTTCTACGGCGAGAAGTATGGTATGGGCATCGTGCTGGCCGGCGGCAATGCCGGTATCGGCCGTTACGAGATGGCCTAATCAAACACTACGCCAAGTGGCGGCCCTGTATCGCGCAGGGCTGCCACTTACTTTGAATGAAAGGAATGTGAATTATGCCTACTACAACTACCGGCAGTAAGGTGAAGAAGACTACTGCCCCCAGGAAAACTACAGCGCGTGCGAAGAAGGATGCGACTGTACCCGTGGTTGCAGAAGCGACTGCAAATGTGGAAGCCACCGAGACTTCCAAGCCAACCTTCAAGGTCAAGAAGGATATCAGCCCCACTATGATCGTGACTGTCAAGAACGGGTTCAACGGCACCCTGGTGTATAAGAGCAAGCGTACAGGGGAGCTGTTCATTTGGGACGCTTTCGGCAGCGAGCAGGAGATGGAGCTTCAGGATCTGAAGGCCGCGAAGAACAGCTACAAGGCGTTCTTCATCAACAACTGGTTCCTGTTCGACGATCCTGAGATCGTGGAGTGGCTTGGTATGGAGCAATACTACAAGCACGCTTTGAATACAGAGTCGTTCAATGAACTGTTTGTCAGCGACCCAGAACAGATCGAGGAAACAATCGGCAAGCTGTCAGCCGGACAGAAGAAGTCGGTTGCTTTCCGCGCCAAGCAGCTCATCAAGGACGGCAAGATCGACTCCATCAAGGTGATCAACGCTCTGGAGAAGAGCCTTTCCATCGAGTTGATCGAGCGGTAAGGGGGTGTCGTATGAGCATCTCTTATGATGTGTTCACCGGCGCTTTCCTTGGGAAGGTGACCGAATACGACTTCCTGCGTCTGGACGACCATGATCGAAACGCAACTGTGGACGGCTACATGAAGCGCGCTTGCGCAGAGTTCAACAAGATATGCAAGTACGATCTGCTTGACCGGGATGACGTAGTCCGAGAGTTTGCCACCGACATCCCGGAGGAAGATCTGGACGAGATCGTAGATATCGTATCAGAGGGGATGCTCGTACAGTGGATGAAGCCGTATTTCTACAGAGCAGACAACCTTGAGAACATTCTGAACACAGCGGATTTCTCTGCCTATTCTCCTGCAGAGTTGCTGTACCGTATCACCAATGCCTACAATGAAGCGAAGAGGGACTTCAGAAATATGATAAAGGAATACTCCTACGCCCACGGAGATCTGGTGCATCTGGCGCTATGAAAACAGTGAACGGATATAACCTCTCATCCGAGATGGTATCAAACTATCTGGGTGGACTCGTAAATCAGTTCTTCAAAATCCTCCCCATCAAGGAGAGTGGGGAGCCCTCTCTGAACGAGTTTATGAGGAGTCTCCAGGTTGAGCTGCTTGGACATAAGAGCCTGATGCGATACCTGGAAAACGACTCGATGTATATGACGCTTTTGTCTATCCTTGAGTATCTTATCAACAACGATTGTGAGACGCACGTCGTGAAGCGTGAGGTGTTCAAGGCAATCTCAATCTGTAAGAAGCTGCGCAAAAAGTATTGTGACAAGGGGGTGTGATTCTATGAGTGTATGGAACACTTACGAGGCACGGTTCGCACCGGATGATCCGACTATGGACCCGAGGCGAAATTCTGCACAGGATCATATCCGAAGCAGGATGCGGCGCAAGATCACCGCGTCCCTGTCATACAAGCGCGTACAGTGCGAGGGGCGTGATATACAGCTTGCCATCGTTGATACGGCAAACGACTTGAGCGCCAAAAAGATATTCTCTATGCCGGAAGAGGAACTCCCGCACGGCTCTATCATCGAGTGGGGCGACTCCCGCTGGTTGGTCACAGAGGCCGGCTTCGGGAATGATCTCTGCCAGGAAGGTAAGATGCGCCGGTGTAATTATTACCTGAAGTGGATCAACTCCAAGGGTGATATCATTGGGCGCTGGTGCGTCGTGGAGGACGGCACCAAGTATCTGATTGGTGAACGGCAAGAGGATATGCTGGCGGTTGGTGACGCCAGAATGGCAGTCACGCTCGGCAGGGACTCAGAGACAACTCAGATCAATCGTGGGAGGAGATTTCTGATTGACGATATGGACTCACAAGAAGTTCTTGCGTATGAGGTGACCAAGCCAAACAAAATGTTTAACGTCTTCAACGGCAAGGGTGTGATCCGCTTTATCATGGGCGAGTCTGAGCTGACAGATCTCGACAACCCGGAAGCGCGGATTGCAGACTACTATGGTTGGAAACCGGAGGAAGCAAAGCCCGTACCTGACACAAAGAAAGATGTTCCTTTCGAGGAAATGATTTCACAAGCTGAGCAGGAGGCAAAGGATAAGCCTGAGCAGATAGAGAAAAGTGGGGTGTGGCTGTAATGCTTCTGAACGAATTTTTTGACTATAAGAACAAACTGATGGAGACGCTTTGCCGCAACGAGAATATTGTGCGGCTTGTCACGGACAGTAAAGATGCACCTGTCCCGAACTACACGCTTGCGTATAACCGTATCTTCCCGTTTGAATTTGTCCCGGATACCGTGGACGACGGCGATACCTTTATATGCTTTGATGTGGATATCGCTCGGGTGTCAGACAAGGTGTACTATAAGCCCGTGCTATACGTGTGGGTGTTTACTCATAAAAGCAAGATACGTTTGGAGGAAGGTGGTATCCGAACGGATCAGCTTGCCGTTGAGATTAACAAGGAGCTGAGCGGCAGCAGGTACTTTGGACTTGGCGAATTAGAGCTGTACTCGGTTGGGCGGTTCGCTCCCATTACAGACTTCCAAGGACGTGTTATGGCTTATGCCGCCACGGACTTCAACAGGCCAGGTATCTCCAAGAAGCCGCCAGCGAACCGTAAGCATCCATGAGCCTCGGCTATTTATATGCGCGCTCTTGTCCAATCAATGACCATATCTCGATTATGGTTCCGACTGTTGGTCAGATATGGGACAGAGAGGCGGAATACTACGGACTGATTACATCCATTATCGCAACGCCATCAGACTTTATGGTACAGCTCGATGACATAGGGATCGACTTTTCGACGATCTCTCCGTTCGAGCTTTTTTTGCTGCTCTTCAACGGGTTGAAAGGCACTGATACCAGCATGGTGTTTGGTGACCTCGACCTGTCTAAGTTCAAGACTGCAATCAACGAGCAGAACGGTAAGGTTGTTCTTGTTGACACAGAGAACGATGTCGTGATCGATAGAGCGATACATGACCAGATACGTCGTACCATCCGCAAAATCAACCACCTTGAGAATATGGACAAGAAGCCGGGCAACGAAGAAGCCAAGAAATACATGATCGAGCGTGCCCGCATGAAGCAGAGAAGGTCTGCACACAGGAAGCACAAGTCGCAGTTGGAGGATTTGATCATCGCTATGGTGAACACGGAACAGTACAAGTATGGGTACGAGGAAACTCGTGACCTAACTATCTACCAGTTCCACGCAAGTGTCTACCAGATTATCAAAAAGATCAACTACGACAATACGATGATCGGATGCTATGCTGGCACGATCAACGCGAAAGAACTGAGCCAGGACCAACTGAACTGGCTGACATCAAAATAGGAGGAAGATAACTATGGTTAATGTGAATGACATCACCGTTACCAGTATCGAAACGATCACCGCGTTTGATATTGGTTCAGGCGCATTCAAGTGGGTCCTGGACGAGCTGCAGAATGCGAAAATCGCCAACACCCAGGAGACCACCGACATCACCGGTAAGCAGGGGCGCCTGCTGAATACCCTGAAGAAGAACAAGGCCGTGACCGTGAGCGGCAGCAACGGTCTGATCTCCGGCGGTCTGCTTGAGACTCAGGTTGGTAACGCCTTTGAGAACAAGCTGACCAACATCATGTACCCGGACTATCTGACCGTCACTGGCAATGAAGCGACTACGTCCTTCAAGGCCGTTGGCACCGCAGGCAATGAGATCGAGACTATCTATATCCGCAACGCCGACGGCACTCTGGGCAAGGCTCTGACTCAGGACACCACCGCATCCGCTGGCAAGTTTGCGTATGACCCCACCACCCGCAAGATCACCTTCTACGCCGGCGATCCTGCCGCGTCTCCCGCTGTCCCTGCCGACCTGCCTGACGGGACTGAGATCGCTGTGTACTACTTCCGCAAGATCCAGGCCAACGTGCTGGAGAATATGTCTGACCACTATTCCGAGAAGGTGTCCCTGTATATCGACGCCTTCGCTGAGGACAAGTGCGCCAACATCTACCGCGTGCAGTTCTATATCCCCAAGGCCGACTTCAACGGCAACTTCGACCTGGAGTTCGGCGAGAACCAGAGCGCCCATGCGTTCGAGGCCCGCTCCCTGGCGGGCAATGCGTGCAACGGCACCGGTGGCGGCGCCGCTACCCTGTGGACTTATACCATCTTCGGCGAGAATACCGAGGACGCAGAATAATCTGAGAGGTGGTCGCAATGCCGAAACAGACGAAAGAGTGCCGCGTTTGCGGCAAGACGTATGAGTCCTGTCGAAGCATCAAGACCGGCAGCAGCGCATTCAACTGGAGAGAGATGTGCTGTTCTCCTGAGTGCGGTCAGATTTACTTCCAGCGCGTCCAGGAGGCCCGTAATCCGCTTCCTAAGACGAAGGCCAAGAAAGTACATACCCCGCGCAAAGGTGCCGTTGTGGAGGCTCCTACGGCCTCTGAAGATGGTTCGGCAGAACAGCCCGCTGAGGTAGCGGACGAAACATAATTCAAAGGGGGAGGAGGAGAAACTTTATTCTCCCCTCCCCGTTTTTGTGTGGTGAAAACATGAACATCCTCGCAATCGACCAGGCGCGTAACGGTGCTTGGTCTGTTTACAATTACGAAAAAGGTGAGCTGATCGGCTATGGTACTTACGAGTTCCCGCTTGAGAAGTATACCTATGCCAAGGCTATCATGCACATAAAAGAGTTAATCTATGCTGTCATGAAAGCGTACGACGTTGAGGCTGTCTTCGTGGAGGATATCCAGATGCGCGCATCGGTATCTTCGTTCAAGAAGCTGGCTCAACTGCAGGGCGTCCTCGTGAACCTCTTTGAGGAGAACGAATACTTGTATGGCTATATCGCCCCGTCTCAATGGCAGAACTTTTGTAAGGCGCGTGGGCGCAACACAAAAGAGAAGAATGCCCGCATTATTGAGCTGGAACATTCCGGGAAGAAGCAATCAAAGATTCTGTCCATCCAGTTTGTCAAGGATCAATTCGGAATCGATACGGACAATGATGATTTGGCTGATGCAATCTGTCAGGGGTACTATATCGTGAACGCGGTAGAGATTCTGAAAACAGATAAATCTGTTAAGAAACGCGGCGAAAAGAAGTAAAGGAGAATTAAAATGAGCAAGAAATCCAACAAAATCTCTGTCAATAAGCTGGAGTCCACAATGCAGAACAATGTGGTGTCCATCCCGATGGCAGGCTATGAGGATATTGAGATTGTGGTGCGGCGTGTGCTTCCTCTGCGCGATGTGATGCAGTTCGTGGAAGACGTGGTGTCGTCATGCGTTGACCGGGACACCGGCAGCTACATCCCCGAGGTTCAGGCGTTTGCAACACGCGCCTGCGTCCTGACGCAGTATGCGAACTTCACATTGCCGAAGGACAGCGAGAAGCAGTATGACCTCGTGTATAACACCAGCGCGTTCCATCAGGTGATGGATGTCATTGACCGCGCACAGTACGACGAGGTCCTGTACTCCATCAACGAGCGCATCAAGCATGAGGTGGCAATGATGGAGAGTTCTATGGCGGCTCAGATCGCTGATATCACTGCGAAGCTCGATCACTTCGTGGAGACCAGTGAGGCCATGTTCGGTTCCGTGAGTGACAAGGATATGTCTGCTCTTATCCATGGTCTTGCGAACGGTGGGCGGTTGGATGAGAAGAAAATCGTAGACGCCGTGATGGATGCGCGCCGGCAGGAAAATGCTGCAGAGCATGAAGACCCTGTGGTCTCATCCGACGGAGAAGTGATTACGCTCCGCAAAAAGAAAGGCTGATTACTATGCCAGACTATGATAACTGGGAGGAACTTTGCGAAGCTGCGCAGGGTAGATGTAAAGATATCCTGAACAGAGATGTCGCGCCTGTTGCCATCCAAATCGTGAAGAAGCATATCCAGAAGGACATCTATGATGCGTATACGCCAATCACTGGCGGATGGGTAAACGGGACAACATACAGCCGGCGCCATGTGCTGGAAGGTTCTGTGTATCACACCTTCATTCACGACGATGAAATCATGGTGACAAGCAACGCGACGGCATCCAAGTCTGTGGTGAAGGGATATAGCTTCCATAATCGCAGGCCAGGTTCCTTCCTCCAATTATTGGAGTCTGGTCATATGGGTATTTGGAGGCACGGGTTCCCGCGCCCAGCGATCGGGAACGCACAAAGTGAGATCGACCGAAGCTCGGCTATCCGCTCAGCTATACAGGCTGGTCTCGACAGATACTTTTAATTCTGACGGACTGGGTTTATCCCGGTCCGTTTTTCAAGGGACGGTGAAAAAATGGCAGGTTATGGGTTTGGTGCAAAGGTAAAACTTACTGTTGACAGGTCGAGGAAGGCCGAGTTCAACAAGCAGATCAGTGACATGGTTGGTCAGATCAAAGTCAGCAATAAGTTTACGGTTCTGCAAAAGGACATGGACCGTGTGCGCAGAGAAGCGCAAGCCATGCTGAACAGCAATCCGCTGACTTTGAAGGTGAACAAGATTGACTGTTCTGCCGCCGTGAATGATGTAAAGAGACAGCTCCAGACAATGCTCAGCGCTCTGAGTGTATCAAATGGAGTGAACATCACAGGGCTCAAAGACTTCATCGGGACTGACGGTATGGACGCCGCTATGCGTAATACTGCGGACGCCGCAAATGCTGCTGTCGCGAAGATGAACGAAGCGCAGGCCGCTACGGCGAGACTGTCCGGTCAGATGGAAGTCCTGAACACTATTGCGAAGAGTGTAGCATCTACATACAAACGCGGCACTACCGGCAATGGGATGATTGCAGATGAAGCAGAAGTCCAGAGGATTACTGCCGCGTATAACACATGGATACAGAAAGTCAGAGAAGCTCAGGCTACTCGTTCTGGTGATATCGAGGCTCTCCAGCAGGAGGGTCTTGCCATTCAGAGGAATATCACTGCACTCCAGAATAAGCAGACCGAGGAGCGCCGCGCGCAAGCCGCCGCAGAGAAAGCAGCCAGGGCCGCAGAGTCTGCTGCTGAAAGAGCGGCAGCCGCGAATGAGAGTGAAGTCGCCTCCTTGAAACAGGTGTCCTCACTGCAGGAGCGCATGGCGAGATTCCTGAGATCCAACAGCCGTGTCTCTGTCTCCGATTTTGGTACACAGATACGCACCATGCTCATGGAACTGAACTCTGGTTCTACGATTACAACAGAGCGGTTGCGTGAGATGGAGGGCGCCTTTGTCAATATCAGGTCGCAGGCGCTGCAGACCGGTGTTGTTGGGCGCACAGTCTTTGATTCTCTGCGCAGGGCGTATGAGAAGTTTGGCGGGTGGATGCTGATCACCCGGAGCCTGACTGCTGCAATCCACACTATCAAGAATATGATCTCAAGCGTCAGGGAGATCGACGGCGCGTTAACGCAGCTCAAGATCGTCACTGGCGCTACAGACGAACAGCTTACCGCATTCCTCCAGAATGCTACCGTGTTGGCGAAGGATCTCGGTCAAAGCATTAAGGATGTGCTTGGCTCCATCGAGACATTCAGCCGACTGGGCTACAATCTGGTTGACGCATCTGAGCTCGCGGAGTATGCGACAATTCTTTCCAACGTCGCTGCGGTGGACACAGAAGCTGCAACGACTGGTCTGACCTCAATCATCAAAGGCTACAACATGAATGTGGCTGAGGCAGAGCATGTGGCTGATGTTTTGGTGCAGGTCGGTCAGAAATACGCGGTTTCCGCCAGTGAAATGATGGAGGCTTATGAGAAGTCCGGTGCCGCCCTGAATGCGGCGAACACCAGCTTCGAGAAGTCAGCCGGTCTGATTGCCGCTGCGAATGCTTCTGTCCAGAACGCATCCACAGTTGGTACAGCTTTGAAGACGGTCTCCGCCCGTATCCGTGGAGCGAAGTCAGATCTTGAAGCTCTTGGAGAAGAGACCCATGATCTTGCGCAAGGGTTCTCCAAGTATGCGGAAGAGATCAAGGCGCTGACCGGATTTGATATTATGGTGGAAGGAACCACCGACACCTATAAAGATATTTACGATATCTTTGAGGGAATCGCAAAGGTATGGGACAAGCTGTCTGATACGCAGCAGGCCCGTGTGTCAGAGATCCTTGGTGGTACGAGACAACTCCAGGTTATCTCGTCCATCCTTGGTAACTGGAAAGATGCTGCCGGTGCCTACTCAGATGCAATGACATCTGCCGGTACAGCTACACAGGCCAACGCGACGTACATGGAATCTATCAACGGTAAGATCGGTACGTTCAATGCGACATTCCAGGAACTCAGCACCAATATATTCAGCTCTGGTCTGGTAGAGTTCTTCGTCGAACTCGGTACGGCGATTCTGTCTGCGCTCAATGCGCTCGCGAAGATCAACCTCTTGCTGCCGGCAATCATATCCATGGTGGTTGCTATCAATGGTATCAGAGCTGGTCTCGCTGCAATGCGCAGCGCAACTGCTGCTGCGGAAACTGCATCTACGATCAATACGATTGTGGCAAAGCTCGTGGCGGAAAAGACCGTGACGGATACTCTGGCGGTTTCCATTGCAAATCTTACAATCGCCGAGAAGGCAGAGTTAGCCACAAAGATTCAAGCTGCTGTTGTAAGCGGGTCGCTGACTGCTGCACAGGGAGAACAGATCCTCACAACGCTTGGGCTTGCCGGGGCAGAGGGTACTCTCACTGGCGCCAACGTGACGCTCGCTGCGAGCTTCAAGGCTCTTATGGCGTCCATCCCCGTGTGGGGCTGGATCGCGCTTGGTATCACTGCTGTTATCACGGCTGTCACCGCTCTTGCTAACGGTTATAAGAGCAGCGAAGAACGGCTCGCAGAACTGAACGAGGAGCACAATGAACTGATCCGTAGTGTCAGGACAGCCGAGAGCGAGTTCAGGAGTCTGCGTGATTCCGCGGACGATGTGATCCCAAGGTTCGCTGAGCTTGCCAAGGGTGTGAACCAGTTTGGTGAGAACGTAAGTCTGACAGACGAGGAGTACCAAGAGTTCCTGTCTCTCAACAACCGTATCGCGGAGATGTTCCCTGAACTTAACCTCGGTATGGACAGCAACGGGAATGCAATGCTCGCTCTGTCTTATTCCGCAGATACTCTTACTGAGTCTCTGTATGCGCTCGTAGAGGCTCAGCGTCAGGCCGCTGCTGCAGAAATTGCCGAGAAGATTCCAGAAGAACTCGAAAATATTAAAGCGGCTGAGAAAGAATACGAGAAGCAGATCCGGCGCGCAAAGGATGTCAAGGACGAGTGGGAGGATGTCTATGATGATATCGTTAATCAAGAACTCCCAACCAACATCGGAAGATACTCGACGCTTGAGGCCGGACAGCAAGCAGCCCTCGGTTTCATTGAGAAGGCACAGCGCCTTGGTATGCATGGCGATGTTATGGTGGACAACCAGAACACCACCAACAACGGTTATGTATTCACGGTTGAATGGAACTACGATGCTATCAGCCTGCAGAACGCCAAGGCCGCGCTTGACTCCATCATCGCTGGTCAGGATAGCGTAATCAACAATTACGAGAATCTGATCAATGCGAGATGGGAAGGTCTCAATAATATCGTTAGCTACTGGGCTGAAACGAACTTCCTGTATAACGACCTGAATGGTCAGATGCGGAATATCGCAAAGACCATGATCAGCGGGATAGACTTTGCATCGCTTGGTCTGGATACGGAAGAGAAGGTACATAACTATGTTGAGGACTACATCCTTCGTCCTCTGTTCCTCGCTTCCCCAGAAGTTAAAACGGCCTTTGAGAATCTTTTCGATCTCCAGGGTTCTCTGAAAAATGGGGATATCACACCAGAAGATTTCCAGGAACAAGTCAAGCAGATGTTCGATGGACTCTATGAGTCTGTCGATGCAGATAAGCAAGATGATTTTGTCAAAGCATTCGTTGCTGGATTCAATGCAATGGGCATTGCCGGCGATGACTTCAACTCTGTCGTAGAGGGTATCGCAGACAACTGGGGTACTGTGACCGGTGCAATGTCAGGCGGCAATGCACTCAGCAATGTTTCTGATCTTGCTGAGGGGATATCAGAGCTGCAGAAAGCATACAGCCTGCTGGAAACTGCGCAGAAGGAAATGCTGAATGGAGGCTTGTCCGCTGATACGATTGCAAGCCTTGCTGATGCAACAGACGATTACCTTGACTACCTCTACGAAGAGAATGGCGTTGTAAAGCTCAACACTGAAGCGTGGAAAGAAAATGCCAATGCAAAGATGCAGAGCTCTATGGCGGACATCCAGAATGAAATCGATCTTCTGAATGAACGAAACGCGGCCCTCGCAGAGACATTAGAAGTCTATCAAACGAACAAGCACGCAAGTGCCGGCGATAGCTCAATGACTGCTGTGTGGGATGATAAGATCCGTGAAGTCAATGAGGAGATCGAAGCGAACACAATCGCTATCGGTGCAAACCAAGCCAAGCTCGCGCTTTACAGCGCTCTGTACGGCAATATCACCGGTGACCTGGATGCCTATACGGCAGCTCTGAGGAATTTCTCCAATATCGCTTCGACGATAGATTCCGTAAGCAACTCCTTCCAGACGCTTGCAGATTTGCAGGCTGAGGTGGCGGACGGGTTCACCCTGTCCCTGGATAAGGCGCTGGAGTTTGCGAAGGTATATCCTGAGATTCTCAACAACGCACAGGTATCTGCAGATGGGCAGATCATTCTCAACCAAGATGTTGTGAACTCTTTCCTTCAGGGGAAGAAGGCGGAGCTTGACGCTCAGATTGACGCCCAGATTGCAGAGCTTGAAGCAGACAAGTTGGTACTGCAAGCCAAGATGGAGGCCGCTCAGGCTCAGCTCGAACTGGCTAAGAATGTTGGTGAGGGCGAAGGCCAGGTAGCCAAAGAGGTTGCAGAATATCGTATCAGGGCGTCCAACGAGATGGTGCAGGCGCTTATCGATAACGGTATCGATGAGGCTGAAGCATTCAAGCTGGCAGCTCAGGCTATGTCGCTCAACGCGGAGGAGTTCGACCGCGTTGCGAAAGAAGTATGCACCGATGTTGACGGTAACTTTAATAACGCCGCTTATAATGCCGCGATGGGTATCTATGAGAACATGGAGCGTGCGAAGACAGATATCAACTCTGTCACGAAGCAAGCTCATGAGGCCGCGAAGGCTGTTAGCGGTATCGGGAAAGGTGTAGTCTCCGGCGTAGTCGGTAAGATGCTTGGCTCTGGCGGTGGCAAAAATCGCAAAGGCATTGAAACGAATGTCACAAGCGGCGAGTTCAATGGGTTTGATTACGACTTTGATTTCAAAGGCGCTTCGCTGGATGATTTCATCACACAGGTTGAGCTCGATATATCAACGTACGAAAAAGCAATATCTCAGATCGATGGGCAGATTGCGGCGCTTAAGGCGTTGAAAGATTTGCCGCTTAAAACTTTTGAAAGCACTGGTAAGAATACATCTGGAAGTTCCCCTGATGCTTCTGAGGTTGAAGAGTATATTGCATCCATCGACGAATATCGCGAGGCCATTGAACGGCTCCGCAAAGCCCAAGAGAATGTGTCGAACCTTGAGACGCAGATCGAAGACGCCGGCAGTTACGAGAAGAAGATCGAACTGCAGAAGCAGTTGATCGAGGCGTACAAGGAGGAACAGGCCGCTCTCCATAATCTTAACAACCAGCGGGATGGTACGATTGCGTCAAGCATCGACTATCTCCGTGAGTTAGGGTTCGCCGTTGAATATAACGCTGACACGAACGAGCTGTGGATCAGTAACCTGGAACACCTCAATGAACTGCAGGCTGATTCCAAAGGGAAGTACAAGTCGATGCAGGAAGCCACAAACGCTCTGCGAAAAGAAACAGAGAGTTTGATCAACAGCATCGAGGATCTGAACGAGGCAAATCGTGAAGGTTCTGCTACATGGCTTGAGGTGCGTGACAGAATCTACGAGACCATGATAGCTATGCACGAGAACGCTATCAAGGCCAATGAGAACTCTATCACGCTGACAGAGAACCGGATGGACAAGGCTATGGACGATGGCTTTATCCAAGGTGTTTCTGGATATTCCAACGATATCGTTTCCTTCTATCGGCAGATGCAGGAAGCCGTCCATAGTGAAGCGGAAATATACCGCGCGTGGGGGTACGCCGAAAACAGCGATGAGATTACCAAGCTCAGTGAGCTGTGGTGGCAGTATGAGAAGGACATCAATGATGTTCGCGATAGGGTCGTTGATAACCTGTTGGATATGGCGAAGGCATCGTCCGACCTCGTGGACAAGATGCAGGACGTTGATAAGACCTTGCACGATGCTGCTGAAGAGTATGCAGCAAATGGTGGTTTTATATCCGTTGATTCGCTGCAGGCTATCTATGACCTCGGCCCACAGTACCTCCAGTACCTTGAGGACGAGAACGGGCTGCTGGTCATCAACGAGGATCGCATCAATGCGGTAATCGCTGCGAAGACAGAACAGCTTGCTCTTGATACCGCCATGTCGTATGTCGAGAGGCTGAGGCTTGCCGCTCTCGGAGAATCCAACGAGAATCTTGACATGCTGTGCTTCGCAACAACAAACGCCACCAACGCAACGTGGGGTCTTGTGTATGCACAGCTTGAGCAGATGCGGCTTGCCGGAGAGTTGAGCGACTCGCAGTACAATGCGGCTCTGCACAACATCCAGGCAATCCAGTCGCTGGCGAAAAATGCCATAGCCGGCATCGGACGCACAGCGGACTCGGCGAAGTCCTCATTGGAGAGTCTGAAGAAAGAGCTTGAGCAGATGCAGGATGGTGTCGATGGCATCATCAAGTATGTCATGGATATGCTGAAGCACCGCATCCAGCAGCAGATCGACGCGCTGAATGAGATGAAGAAGGCATACGCCGACATCATCAGTCTGCGGAAAGAAGCGCTCGATGCCGCCAAGGAAGAGGCGGACTATGAGGACAAGGTTGCTGAACAGATCCAGAAGATTGCGAAACTTCAGGAGCGTATCAATGCCCTGTCTCTGGATGACAGCCGTGACGCACAGGCACAGAAGATCAAGCTGGAAGAGGAGATGTCTGACCTCCAGAAGGAGCTTGCAGATACCCAGGCGGACTATGCGCGTGACGCGCAAAAGGACGCCCTGGATAGTATGCAGGAGGAATACGAGAAGCAGAAAGATGACGAGATCGCTATCCTTGAAGAAACAATCTCGTCTTATCAGAAGCTGTACGATATGGCTATCAGCTATATCAACCAGAACTGGAGGACGCTCTACCAGGAACTGATTGACTGGAACTATGAGTACGGGAGCGTGCTGAACTCTGAAATCACTGACGCATGGGCTCAGTGTGAGGCGGCGGCACAGCGATACGGTACATCCGTGCAGGCAATGCTTGCCGGGTTGAAAGCTGAAATAGCCAGTGTGACATCACAGCTTGCAAGTATCAGCAACGGCTCGTACAGTATTGACGGAGGCGGCACTAACAAACCGATAGTCGTCTCCCCATCCACGGGTGATACCAACGTCAAGAATGAAGACATGGTGAGGGCTATCGTGGGGCGGATGAAGCGGCTCGGGGCTCAGTGGAGCACGCTTAATCCGAAGGAGACAAACGATAAGCTGCATAAGCAGGCTGCCGTTGAAGCCGCGAAGCTGGATCAGTATGGCGTACACGCAACATTCCGTGGGTCAGACGGTACATGGTGGATCTCTCGTGATGAATTGAATCCATCTAATGTAGGTAAGAAACTACATAACTGCTACCACGAAGGCGGGTTTGTTGACGAACAGATTCCCCTTGGGCGCAGAGAAGTTCCTGCTATCCTGGAGAAGGGGGAGCTTGTGCTGGACGGGCCAAAGCAAAAGGGTCTGTATCGTATGATCGATTTCACGACTGCGCTGTCTGAAAAGCTCGGCGCCGCATTCGGGTCTGGCGGTATAGCAAGTCTGCTCCATACGTTCAAGAGCGGGCCGGATGAAACACACGCGCCACTCCCGTCCGTAACGAACAACCAGAACGAAGCTATTCATTTTGGTGATGTTTATATCTATGGGGCAAACGAGGATACTGCCAAGCAGCACAGAGAGATCAACCGGCAATTCACCAATGAGGTTCTTGCGAACCTTCACATCAAACGATAACCACACAGTGGAGGGGAGCATAGCGACTCCCCTCCACAATCATATAAGGAAGGAGGTTGTTTGATTGGCTTTTAATTCCTATGAGTTCTCATTTAACGGCGAGTCATCGCTGATGTACGGGTTGATGATATACGACTATGACGGGAATGGACAGAGTAATGTCAGCTTTGGGAATCAGGCTGCAATCGTAGAAACGCGAACAAACAACCGTATCCAGCCTTTACACTTCGGCGTTAACTATCATCAGAAACCACTGGAGTTCAAGTTGGTCTTCGGCGCGGAGCAACCGCTGGACAGGTATGACCTGCAGAACATATCCATGTGGTTGACAGGTCATCAACAGTATCAGTGGCTATCTATCGACCAGCCGGATTTGGAGCATGTCCAGTTCTGGTGTCTGATCACCAAGCTGACTCCTCTTGCACACAGTTGGCTTCCCGTTGCTTTTGAAGCAAACATCCTGTGCGATTGCCCGTACGCATACGGGTATCCGTTTGAGGAGAGCTACACTATTAACGGCGAAACCAATATCCTGTTCCGCAACAACGGTTCAGTCCGTGAGTATTTTAAGCCGTATATTTCTTTCCGCCCTGCATTTGGTACAACAGAGCTGAAGATTGTCAATGCAGATGATGGCGGCAGGGAATTTCTGCTGAGCGACATACCTACCGGCGCCGCTGTCGTGAACATTGATAATCGAAATGGAATCATACAAGACCAAGACAACAAGTTCAATCTGTACGATGGGTTTAAGGACTGTATGAAGTTCTTCAGGCTTGTCCATGGAGATAACAATCTTGTTGTTACCGGGAATGGGACACTGACAATCTACGGCAGGTTCTTGTATAACGTGTCAGCGTAAGGAGGTGCAGGATGTATCTCGACTATTCAAAGATTGAGTTCGACCGGGATGGCAATCCTGAGATGCCAGAGCTGATGCTGAAAACACTAAGCGACAAAGTGATCGGCGTGATACCCGGCGTACACAAACTCAAACTGAACATCAAGTTTTCTGAACCAAGCGAGATTTCATTCGATGTTCCAGCCGTCATCGACGGCGTGGAGAATCCCATATACAAGTATCTGTGTGGTCATAAGCAGATTTACACGGAACACTATGGTGTGTATGAAATCATCAACCCAAAGACATCCGCCGACGGTATCTCTGAAATCAAGCATGTTACCGGATACTCCTATGAGAAAACGCTGGAATCTAAGAAGTTCTTCCTTGAGGAAGGTACATTCAACTTTTGGAACCCAGCGTCACCAACAGACACAGTGCTTGGTCGTATTCAAGAGACCGCGATCGGATGGAGGATCGGATATGTCTCACCGACACTGATTGGCAAGTATCGTACATTCGACGGGTATGACAACTATTTGCTCCAGTTCATATACAACAGTGCGCCTGAGAAATATCGTTGTGTATTCGTATTCGATACATACGAGAGAACCATCAATGTCTATGACAGCGACCAGCGTATAGCTAACCTGCCCATCTATCTTGACTTCGACAATCTGGTAGAGAAGCTGGATATAACCGAGAAAAGCGACGAGCTTGTCACGGCACTTAGCCCGTATGGTGCAGATAATCTGGATATCCGTGCGGTCAATCCGACTGGTACCAACTGGATATATGACCTTTCATATTTCATTGCAAACGGTGACATCAAAGGTGATCTCGCTGATAAGTGGAATAGCTGGCAGAGCAGTGTGCTGAGTAACCAGATGTACTATAAGGGTCTTGTTGCTTTGCAGGCTTCTACGACAGCGAAGGTTCTTGCAGAGCAGGCGGAGCTTACAGACCTGAACGGTCAGCTTGACTCAATGATCAATCAGCAGAGCGTTACGATTCAGGCGCTGGCTATGGAAACAACAGCCGCTGGCAAAGCGAGTCAACAAAATTTGCTGAATACGATCAACGCGAACATCAAGGCCAAGAGGGCTGAGATTGATGCCAAACAGAATGAGATAGATACATCAAAAAGAGAACTGGCATCGTACACAAATGAGATCAAGGCTATCGTTGACGAGCTGTCAATCAAGAAGTATTTCACCGACAGCGAATATAAGGAACTGTCAAACTACATGACAGAACAGGATATCACTGAGAAGACATTCGTCGCGTCTACTGTAGATGCCACTGTGTCTGGTGAATCTTACTCTGTGCCAAATACGAGCGTTGCTATCATCAGTTCGTCGATATCTATGGTTGACCTGACGGGTAAGTTTTCAAAGCGGATGTTTGTACTCGCCGGCGGTACACTCACGCTATCCGGCAGTATGTCTATCTCATGTGACATTATCAGGGGAACAGTAGAGACGAAGAACAACGGCGCATTCGTTATGAGCGTGTACGCCGGAACGATCCGTGTCGGGACTAAAACGGCCTCAAGTGGTCTCATTACGATATCCGGTGCGTACTCAGGGCTGTCAAGTAATGTTGCCCCTGTGACGGTGGACGGTGTGACTACGAACGAAGGAACAACAATGAGGTTTACCGTTGCGTCCGGGTCAATGTTCCTGACCGGCAATGTCAGCGACTATCAGAAATACTCCGTTCAGATGGAGCTGTATGACTATGCGGTCAAAGTTCTCAAAGATCTTGCAACACCCACCTATGAGTTCACCGTGGATTCTGGGAACTTCCTGTTTGAGCAGGAGTTCGCTCCGTTCCGAGATGGACTGGAGCTTGGCAAAGGCGTGTACCTGAATGTTGGGCCGTACGTTGTTACACCATACATCATTGAGTTTGAGCTGAGCTTCGAGGATCGCAGCGCATTTTCCATCGTATTCTCCAACCGCTTCAAGAGACCTGACGAAACGAATACTCTCGCAGACATGATCGAGAAGAGTTATTCGAACAGCCGCAGCTTTGACGCCAGCAAGTATATCTACAACCAGACAACGTCGCAGGCGTCAGAGGTATCGAAGTTCATGTCAGACGCATTGGATGCTGCAAAGAATGCGGTGCTTGGTGGGTCAGGTACAGTCAAGTATGACGCGACCGGGCTGACTGTAGGCGTTGGTTCCAGATATCAGATCCGTATGGTTGACCGCATGATCGCCATGACAGATGACAACTGGGAACACGCGAAGGTTGGTATCGGTTTGATTGCCACACCAGACGGCGGGAGCAACTTCGTTGTCAACGCTGAGGTCATCGGAGGCAAACTGATCGTCGGCAATAACCTGGTGATTGAGAACGAAAATGATACAGGTGTGATGCAGTTCAAGGTGGATGCCTCCGGCGCATGGCTGAACAACGCAACCTTTATCCTCCAAAAAGATAACGGCGGGAAGATCATCATCGACCCGAAGTACGGTATCGTGGGCGGGAATGGTAACCTGTATACAACAAGCGGGACAACGGTAACACCAGCATTCATCGACAGTAGGGGCAAGGTCACGCTTGACGCAGATGGTATGCCGACCAACTCCAACTTCTACCTGGACATCCGTGACGGTAGTGTGTACTTTCGCGGAAAGATTTTCGCACAGGCTGGTGGTAAGATCGGTGGATTCACCATCAATACAAGTGAGCTCGTATCTAACAAATCAGGGTACGAGGTTGGTATCAATGGAGACCCATTGTATTCTGCAGACAATCCAAACTATGCGTATGCTTTTTGGGCCGGGTCGTATACACCGTCCCGCGCGAAGTTCTGGGTCAAGAAGGACGGGACGATTTACTCGAAGGGCGCCACGCTGGATTCTGCTACCATCAACAATGCGACTATCAAGACGGCGACTATTGATCATGCAAACATGACCAACGCGACTGTGAGCGGCGTACTGAATTCCCCAACAGTGACCGGGCTTATGAATGCTTCTGGCGCTACGCTGGTCGGCCCTGAGATCTATGTTCCAAATAAGGCAAACTGGAAATTCAAGGTTGACAGCAGCGGGAACGTATATATCAAAGACGGCAGCATCAGTTGGGGTGCGGTGACTGGAACATCAGAAATCGACAACCGTATCGCGTCGGCACAGAACACAGCGAACTACGCCTATTCACTTGCAGACTCTGCATATGACGCGGCAGATTACGCTCAGAGTGCCGCCATAGCAGCAGAGAATCTTGCAAGGCGTATCGCAAATGGTACGTTCAACAACGGTACATTTATCAATGGCACCGAGATATACAGCCCAACAATTTATGCAGACGAGTTCGTTGTTATGCCAAGAAACAGTTATTCAGGCCGATGGACAGGCGGGTATAGCATGTACGGGTATTTTGGCAATCAACTGTTCAAGATGCTCAACATCGGGTATGCGGATACTGGTTTCAGTCCTGAGATCGAGTTCTGGAGCCCGGCAGGGGCATACGCTTACTGGGGCTTTAACCGCACCATGTTCAGCGGGTATTGTGATTTCAGCGGGGCAACAGTGACTGGTCTTTCGACAACTGCAACATTCGGATAGGGGTGATGGGACATGGCGAGCTATACCGTATCTTGTACCACCACTTCTGTAACATTCCGTGTGACCGGGTTGACGAAAGGGCAATATGTCCAGTTGTACGTCCGTCTTGAAAGCGGAAGCAACGCGGTCATAAGTGAGTCTTATACCGCGAGCGGGTCATCATTAACAAGGTCTTTTTCTGGGCTATCACCAGGAACGGACTATGCGGCGAACGTAAAGGTTGGAGCGACCGGAAGTTCTGCAACCTGGCTTGGTAAGAAGTCGTTTACCACTAAAGGAGAGAGTAAGCCGTCAGTAGACAAATGGTCATGGAATAGATCTAATGGCAACGCGTCAGCATCGCAGACAATGGCTGCATATTCTGCCGTCACAAGTAAAGGTCTGACAAGCAATTTCTCTTATCTTGTCTGGAACGATATGGTCGATAAGGTGGACGAGCTTGTCAGGGCGTTTGGGAAGAGCTGGAACAGCGGGTATGCCAGTCTCGGCTCAACCAGGATGAGCAGCTACAATAAAGATATAACCGCCGTTCGATTTAATTCCCTTCGGCTTAATCTCTCCTTATCCGGGTCTCATTCGTTCTCCGCATATATCCCAACCGTCAGTAGAGGCGACACTGTTTACGGGTCGTACTTTACAGGTATCGCAACAGAAATCAACCGCTTGGTTGATAAACTTTGAACATAGAGCTAAAGGAGATTGAACTATGAAAGACGAAATCATGCAACGGATCGAGGCTGTTCTGGCCGCACTCAACAATGTGTATGTCAGGGGGAAACCAAACCTCGACAACCTGTCCGGTAGTATCGCCATCCTTGAAGGTTTGGCTGGTACCCTGTCCGGCTGCGACATTATCGAGAATGTGAGCGGTGAGGACGCAGATCCGAAGGAGTAGGAAAGGCGGTGATACCGCATGATTGAATGCTTTAACCCATATGTGTTGCCGACCATTGAGTTTGTTGGCGGCGAGACACAGGAGCTTTTGTTCAACATGTACTTCTACCAGGGCAAGAAGCCGTTCAGTATGGTCGGCTGTATCAGCAGCTTCTCTATCGTGAGTTTCAATAATAAGAATGGCTCACCGATTCTGCGCAAGGACATGACAGTTCTGGAGAACCAGGACGGCACATCGCTCAATGTTCTGTCTGTTGAGCTTACCCCGGAGGAGACATATAAGTTGTCTGGCAAGTACATCTACCAGATATCCATCAAGGATGTGTCAGGCAATATCGAGATCCCAAAGCAAGGGCTCATGTATATCATCAACAACATCAATAAGGGCTTCATCACATCGTAACCGGCGCGTATAGCGGCCGGCTTTTATTATGCCCATTTCAACAAGGAGGAACGAAAAATGACGACTACCTATTTTCTGAATGTCGTGGCGGGCAATGTCTATGGCTCAGGCACCCTGACTCCTCTGCCGAGCAAGTATTACATCGGCCTGAGTACAACTGCTCCGAATATCAATGGCACCAACGTGACAGAACCATCTGGTTCCGGCTACACCCGTATGGAGCTGACCAGCCTGGGCGCCCCGTCCAGCGGCGTTGTGACGAACACGGCGGCTATCGACTTCCCTGAGAGTACCGCGAGCTGGGGTACTGCTACCCACTTCGTCATCTATGACGCACTGACCAACGGGAACCTGCTCCAGTACGGCCCACTCTCCACTCCGCGCAGTATCGAGCCCGCAACCATCATGTCTATCCCCGCAAACTATCTGAACCTGAGTATGCAGAATCCTGTGTAATCACGGAGGTGGCGTATGGCTAAGCAATTTGATGTCTTTCTGCGGCGCCACCTGATAGAGTGTGACATCCTTATCCAGTCTCTTCCGTATCGTGATGGTATCTCTGTGACAGATCGTATCATCGTTGACGCTGTTTTGCAGGGGTGCAAACTGATGCGTATTGCTGCTGCCCAGTCTGGTATCGAGGTAAATGCGCAGATCGACTGCCTTATCAAAACATGTTTGGAGCGTCTAAGTCTCCAGACTGTGATGGATGCGTCTGTCGATTTGAAAGCAACCAGTATTGCGAAGCCAGTCAACGAACCAATCGTGATGGACGCCAAGAATCTCGGCACCCTGGAGACCGTCCTGAACCGTGCGGAAGCAGGTATGGTCATGGCGGTCAATCCGCTTGTCACAAAGATTGCGAAGTCTCTTGGGCAAATGAATACCGGTATCGTGGTCGGCGCGAACGTGACCGATACGCTGAAGAAAAGTATCTTGACGCTACGTGCAGACACTACTCTCGATGTCGAGGTTCAGGGCGAACTGAAGAAAGGGCTTCTGGATCTCGACACCGAGATTTGCATGGACGCCACTTTGGCGAGCTTGTGTAAACGTATCGGGTTCGATGCCGTTGCCGGTATTGAAATGGCTGTGACATGTCTTGGCACAAAGCTATACCACTCGCTTGGTCGTGGGTATAGCGGCATTTCAGTTGACGCAAAGGTTACCGGTACGAAGGCGAGGAAGATAGAGACTGCGGAGACCATCGTACAGATCATGGCAGATATGTCAGCAGTTCTGATTAAGCTGATATACCCCGAAGATGTGGACGTGTGGATTGACGCGGAGGTTTCTGAATCTCAACTCAAACGATACAGACTTATGTCTGACCTCGGCGATACAACGTTGGAGGATCTTGGTGACATGACACTGGATGATTTCTACTACATCATCCTTGCTGGATAGCGTCACATTTATAACCATCAGGAGGTGAAAGAGATGTTCTATATCAAACTGAATGATGATATGGAGCTTGTCATCACAGTTCGTGAAGCGATCCACAGAGGCGATCACCTCAACCAAAAGCTCACCTTCCTTGTGCCTCTGCAAGTTGGCGATATCGATCCCGCCACTGCCGCTCTGTATCTGAGCTATATCCGCGCAGACGGAACTGCGGACATCGACTTGCTTTATCGAGAGAAGGAACTGTATAACGAATCGTACTACCAGTTCACCATGCCAGTCACCAGCAAACTGACACGGTATGCTGGCCCTGTTACCACCTTCCTCACCATCTACGCCGGTCCGGCAAACTCCCCTATGGTTGTCAAGAGCGGCGAATGTATGCTGCAGGTCATGGCGTCTACCAACATGGACGACCTTGTGACAGATGAGGGTCTGTCCCTTATCTACAGTATGCAGAAACAGATGGAAGAAAAACTTGCAGACGGTCTTGCAGAAAAGGCAGACGGACTCGCCTTCGACGACGGCACAAGGGAGCTGCAACTTAAATCCGGGGATACGATGATTGGCGAACCGGTCGTCGTATCTACAACCTAATTTATATGGAAGGAGGGTACAAGCATGGCATATTGGATCGCTGGTCAATCCCCGCACGCGAAGCACTTCATGTGCGACACAGAAGCTGACGTTGCGAATCTGCCGACCACTGTTAATCGCGGCGTTCCACAGGATGACGTTGACGACACCAATACCTATACAGTGCAGGCAGGCAGCACGGCGAAAGTCATTGCCACTGGTGACAAGTATATCCTGCAGTCTGATATCGACACATGGATCAAGCAGCCCGCGTCTGGCGGAGGCGGCGGTGGTGGCGGTGGAGTCACTGACTATAACATGCTGCAGAACCGCCCCGTGATCAATATCACTGGGAACGGCGTTGTGATCAGCTCGCTGACATCTGGTGTGTATAACATCAACGGAACATGGAAGATGACATCGGACGACGAGGAGCGTGCTACCGCTAAGGACGACCTGTTCTATGTGTTCAACGACGACACTGGGAGCAGGCTGACGTGGGTCAGCGCTGGAAAAATCAAGACCTTTGGCGTCCCGGATGGAGGCACCGCCGCTGACATCACTGAGAGCGAGATTGCAACAGTGGAAGATGTTACCGGACAGTTGGTCGGTGATTTCTGATGCAACAGGGCGATAGCCCGTTTTGCATATATTCGTACTATTCATTATAGACAACAAGAAAGGAAGATGCATTATGGCAATCATCAGTAAGCTCGTTTACAAGGGTCTCAAGGCTAACCTCCCCGCTTCCCGCAGCGCGGACAGCTTCTATCTCTGCACGAATACCCGTGAGCTGTACTTCGGCGATGAGCTGTATACCGAGCCTGTTCGGTTCTACAACGGCACCGCCAACAAGCCCACCGCTCCTGCTCAGGGCGTGCTGTATATCGACGAGGCCACCGGTAAGGGTGAGGCGTGGGACGGCACCGCCTGGAAGCCCGTCATTACCCCCGTGACCGTGAGCGCCAGCGACAACTCCGTGGAGATCGGCGGCACCGCTTCTGAGCCCACCGTCAAGGTGAAGCTCTCCACCAAGGACGGCAACCAGCTCCAGCTCGCGTCTGAGGCCGGCAAGGAGGGTCTGTTCGTCCCCGCCCCCGACTCCGCTGACTCCTATAAGGTCGAGGAAGCTGCTGCCGCTGAGACCGGCTACCTGAAGACCTATGTGCTCAACCGCTACCCCAACGGCGACGAGACCGGGACTGCTGTTGAGTGCGGCAAGATCAACATCCCCAAGGACTACCTGGTGAAGTCCGCCGAGATCAAGGAAGTCGCCACCGCTGACGACCCTTACACCGGCGCGAAGGTCGGCGACAAGTACATTGACTTCGTGATCAATGTCAAGTCTGGCACCGCTACCGACGAGCATGTCTACCTGCCCGTGAACGATCTGGTGGATGTGTATACCGCCGGCAACGGTATCGACATCTCCGCCGCCAACGAGGTCAGCGTGAAGATCGACGCCGCGAATGCCAACGGCCTGGGCGTTGGTGCCGACGGCGTGAAGCTGGACGTGGCTGTTGCCAACGACAGCACCGGCGCGAACGGCAAGGCGGGCGCTATGTCCGCTGCCGACAAGACCGACCATGACGCCATGGTGGTCGCTCTGACTGTGGGCACGTTCTAATAACGGCCAACGAGACAAACTGATTGGAGGGAGGGGCTTCGGCTCCTCCCTTCGTCAATAACGGGAGGTATTCAACATGGCCTTATTTAATCCAAACGTGACAGTTGAGAGTAAGGCGCGGAACACCACGCAGCTTCCCATCAGCGAAGGCCAGTTCTTGATGACCTCGGATACGAAAAATGTTTTCTACGATCTGGCCGGTGAGCGCATTCAGCTCACGGACATCATTGAACTGGATACTGAGGCACAGCGGAAGGCGATCCTTGCGCCGCTCAACAAGTTCTATTTCGTCAAAGACACCGGCACCCTGTGGCGGTACAACAACGGATGGCTGAGCTGGGGACATGGCGGTGGTTCGTCAAGCTCCGCCGTACACAAAGTCCTCACCGCAGCGGGGTGGGTCAACAACCAGCAGGTCGTCAGCATCAGCGGTCTGACTGCGAACCAGAACGGTATCGCAGGTCTCTCCCAGGATATTTCCCAGGCTGAGTTCGAGGCAGCAGCAAACGCGGAGATGCGTATCTGCGCTCAGGCCGATGGGTCATTCACAGTTGCGTATCACGGAGATAAGCCGGGGTGCGACATCCCAATCACAATCATCATTCTGGACTAAAAGGAGGCGATAGCGTATGAGCACAACACCGAACTATGGCCTCTATGTGACAGACGATGTGAAGGAGAAGGTCAAGGAACTGCTGGAAAAGATGAGCAACACGACTGACTCCAACATGGTCAAGATCGATACGGCTCTCGGTGAGAAGGCCGACCACAGTTCTGACGTGACTCTGACGCTGGTGTCTTCTGGCTGGTCAGGCGTGTCTGCTCCGTACACATATGAACTGAGTGTGGCTGGACTGAAAGCAAATCAAAACGGGCACATCGAGGTGGCGCACAGCGCCACATTTGAACAGCGTCAGATGGCACGGGAAGCAATCCTATGCGTCACTGGACAGTCTGATGGCAAGATCATCATCTCTGCGGATGGTGAGATGCCTGAACTGGACATCCCGGTCACCATCGTCATGCTGGACTAATTTGAGATAAAGGAGATATCAATATGCCTATTCTTGGAAATTTCCCCGCTGGTGGCGGTGGAGGCGGCACAGGCGGACTGGCATTGGCGGCGGTGACTAATATCGCCACCGTAACCGCGCACGAGAAAGTGTATGTCAGTTGGACTGACCCGAACGATCTGGTAGTGGCAGGCTCTACTCTGGCCGCGTGGGGAGGCACCCTGCTGGTGCGTAAGGCCGGCAGCGCTCCCGTGAGCCGCAGGGACGGCACGGTTGTTCTTGACAGCAAGACACGCAACCAGTACAGCACTACCTACTTCTGTGATTCCGGTCTGACTGACGGCGTGACGTACTACTACAAGTTCTTCCCCTACACTACAAGCAGCACGTACACAGACAGCACGGACGATGAGTTCACCGCGACTCCTGCCGCTGTCGCCCCAGGTAATGTGTCCGGCATGAGCGCAGTCGCTGCCGGTAACGGGAAGATCACTGTGCAGTGGGGTGACCCAGCCGCCACTGTTGTGACGGACGGTATCACCGTGTCCACCTGGGCAAGCACGCAGGTCGTGTATAAGGCCGGGAGCTATCCGACTGACCCGTCAGACGGCACACTGGCACTGAACAGCACCACACGCAACCAGTATGCCACCAACGGCTTTACCATTACCGGGCTTACGAACGGTACCACCTACTACATCGCCTTCTTCCCGACATCTACCGACGGCGCCGTGAACACCGATACAGCGAACCGCGTGACCGGTGTTCCGAACCGGCTCGTCATCAACGATATCCCCGCGCAGAGCGGGACTCTGACATACAATAAGTCTCCGCAGAACCCAGTGTGGGACAGCGCATATAACCCCGCCATCATGACACTGGGCGGCGAGACTGTCGGAACCAACGCGAAGACATACGTGGCTACGTTCACCCCGGATGACGACCATGTATTCGCCGGCGAGACAGCACCGAAGGCCAAGAATGTATCGTGGGTAATCGGCAAAGCAACCGGTACACTGACGCTCACACCAGCTTCTCTGGTTCTGGACAAGACCACGACAAGCGCAACCTTCGCCATCTCCGGGGACTTCGATGGCAGCTACACTGTCACGTCGATGGATACCAGCATTGCAACCGTGGTTCTGGTGAGCGGTAAGACATACCGTGTCAGCAGTGTGAACAGCACGACCGGCACCACTTCTATCAAGGTGAGCTGCTCGGGCGGCAGCAACTATACCGCCCCCGCCGACAAGTCTGTGAGTGTGACAGCGAAGTTCGTTACCATCTATGGCGTGAGCTGGGATGGTTCGAGTACCACGAAGTGGTCTCGTACAGATGCATCAGCCAGCTTCACAGATCCTGTGCCTGCTGTTAGCAATGGGAACGGCAGTTCCCCGTTCGACAGCCTGCAGCCATGGGCCGGAATGGTCAAGGATACTTCTGACAGCGCCGCCGGCGTTCTGGTGAAGATTCCGAAGTTCTGGTACAAATGGACAAAGAGCGGCAATACGTTGAAGCTCCAGATTGCAGACGGTCAGGTGGACGGGTTCAATGTTTCTCCCGCGCACGCCAACAGGGGCGATGGCAAGGGTGAGCGCGACTTCGTTTACGTTGGGCGGTATCACTGCGCGAGTGGGTATAAGTCCACCACAGGCGCCGCACAGCAGGTAAATATTACACGGTCAACAGCGCGTTCCAGTATTCACAATTTGGGTGCAACCATTTGGCAGTTCGACTACGCTATGCGCGTGACGATTCAGATGCTCTATCTGGTCGAGTTCGCCGATTGGAACTCTCAGGCAAAGATCGGCTACGGCTGCTCTGCCGGTGGCTCCAAGGAGAACAATGGCAAGACCGATGCTATGCAGTATCACACTGGTACTACTGCGGCAAACCGGACAACCTATGGCTACACGCAGTACCGCAACATCGAAGGTCTGTGGGACAACGTTTACGACTGGATGGATGGTTGTTACTACAACGGTAACGGCATGAACATCATCATGAATCCCGCCAATTTCTCTGACTCTTCTGGCGGGACTTTGATCGGTAAGCCTTCCAGCGGTTGGCCTTCTGCTATTGCTGTGGCTACCGCAAGTGGTCTGGAGTGGGCGATCTACCCCACTGCGGCAAGCGGTTCCGGAAGCACATACGTCGCGGATTACTGGGACTATGTCGCTTCCTACCCGTGCCTGCGCTGTGGGGGTTACTACAACCAGTACCAGGACCGCGGGTTGTTCTGTGTGGGCTACTACAACGCCAGCAGCACGTACGCGAACATCGGCTGCCGCCTCCAAAAACTCCCCTAAAGGAGGGGCGTGGGGAGGGTCGCAACCCTCCCCATCATGCAGCCTAACGAACAATTAAATGGCGGTAATCGCCATAAGCAACCATGACTTCCTATGTAGACGAAGACACCATATGCTCACAGGGGGGGGGTGATAGGCGTGTGCATACATATGGTACGTTCGGCCGGACACGCTACACCCCTCCATGTGAGGCGGTGTCTTTTTGCATCTACACACAATTCAATCGCATAAACGGCATGTTTTATACATGCCACGGGATTGCCTACGCAGCAGTCGCTGGTTCTTTTAATTGGTGCCGTCGCGGATAACTGGAACTATAACGCTTCCAACCCGTGCCTGCACTGTGGGGGTAACTACAACCAGAACCAGAACCACGGGTTGTTCTACGTGAACTACAACAACGCCAGCAACACGAACGCGAACATCGGCTGCCGCATCCTTGTTTTCGCCAGACCTCACCAGAGGTAACGGGCGAGTGCTTGGTTAGCACAATTTCGGTAGAACGGGCTCCTCACCCTTTCTATAAGGGCTGTCGTGCGTATATCGCACGGCACCCTTGGCGCGGGCAATCGCGTGCCCCTTGGCAAAGATTAACCGATAGGACATGGGTTAGTACCTCCTGTGAAAGCGGGACGTGGGAAAGCTCATGAGGTTACAAGGAGGATATTGTAACTCCTTATGAAACGTACAGCACATCTATACGAAGAACTCATTTCCCACGACAACCTGATGCTCGCACTAATTGAGGTAAACGCGAGCCACAGGTGGCTCCCTAAGCACAGGCCAAACAAAATTGTTGCATGGGTCGAGCAGGATATGGAAGCCCGTGTGAATGAGTTGAGAAAGATCATCGAACAGATCGTATACCACAAGAGACAGCTATCCAAACCAAAGCAGAAGCAGCGTTACGATAAGAGCGCAGGCAAGTGGCGCATTATCAACGAGCCGAAGCTGTGGCCCGACCAGTATATCCATCACGCACTCGTGCAGGTGCTGCAGCCTACCATGATGCGTGGGATGGACAGGCATTGCTGCGGAAGTATCAGATCGCGCGGTATCCACTACGGCAAGAAGAAAATCGAGAAGTGGATGGATACGGATGCGCGCGGAACGAAGTATTGCGAGGAACTCGACATACATCATTTCTACGACAGTATCGACCCGAAGTACATTATGGCTCGGCTCAGATGCCTTATCAAGGATTGGCGCGTGTTGAAAATCTGCGAGGAGATCCTGCGTTACGGCGTGCTGATTGGTCTTTACACATCCCAGTGGTTTGCGAATACACTCCTGCAGCCACTCGACCAACTCATTCGAGACAGCGGATTCTGTACTCACTATCTCAGATATATGGATAACTTTACCATATTCGGGAGCAACAAGAGGAAACTCCACAAGCTGAGAAAGCTAATTGAAGAATGGCTTGCAGAGGTCAATCTGTCGTTGAAGGAGAACTGGCAGGTGTTCCCGACTAAGAGCCGTATGCCATGCGCGCTTGGATACAGATTCGGTAGAGGCTATACCTTACTTAAGAAAAGGAACCTGTTCCGGTTGAAGCGGAAGCTCAACGAGTATTACAGGCGCCGGCGGAAGCACAGGAAGATCTCTGCAAAAATGGCAACAGGTCTGATCTCAAGGCTTGGTCAACTCAAGCATTGCAGCAATAAGAATGTCTATGAAAAGATCTATCACGGCAAGGTTCAAAGAGAACTGAAGCAAGTGATTCGAAATGATATGCGAAAGGAGCGATTAACGTGGAGTATGTATTTGGAACAAACAGCTATAGCGGCGTAGAGACTCTGCGTACAAAGGGGAGCGAGCACACAAATTTCGTTGGGTTCGTTGAGACGGTGCAAGAGTTCGATGACAGCACCATCACAGATACCTTCCATGTTGTCAGCAAGACAAAGTCCGATGATGACGCAGAAGGTAACTGCTATGACTGGTACATCATTGACAAACACAACCGTGTCATCGACAAGACCAAGCGCCTGAAGGCGAACATCGACGTGCTTGCCGCGACAATTCTGGAGGGGTAACAATGACAATGAAGATGGACAAGAATGATGTGGCGCGCCTGTATGAGAATCGTATGATCTCTGCCGTCGGCGTGCTGAACGCGATCCGCAGCAAGTGGATCACCACCGAGGATGCGGTTGAAATCCTTGGGTCAGACAATGCACTCAGCGTCATCAGATCCGCGAAGCTCCAGGAAATCTCAGAGGCGTGCAACAATACAATCGTTGTCGGCATCGACGTGGTGATCGGCGACCGGACTGATCACTTCAACCTCGCTCTGGAGGATCAGAGCAACATCAATAACTTGTTCCGCGTCGTGGAGCTGGGCGGTACTGAGTACCCATACCAGGCAGACGACGGGACATGTACCGTGTATAGCAAGCAGGAAATCGTTCAGATCTATATCGCCGCCCAGACTCACATCACGGTCAACACCGCGTACCACAATGCGCTCAAGGCGTATCTGCTGTCTCTGGAGGACACCGATGTGATCGGCGCAATCGAGTATGGTATGGAGCTTCCTGCGCCATACGCCGAGGAGTTGGCTACCAAGCTGGGTGTCGCCGAGAATCAGATGCAGATGATCGTGGCGAAGCTGAGCGAGGTGGGATAACTATGCACACCAAACTGGTGGAGATACTTTCGGATATCTGCATCGGGCAGGCATCTGTCATCAAAGACCAAGCATTTGCTCTCGCTGCACTGGGGGCGGAAGTACGAGAGGACGAGGCGGCTGCTTTGCGCGACCTCCTCCGTTCTCTGATTGGAGATTGGAGTGATGATGATGGAAAAGAGTAAGCTGAGCAAGTGGGTGCTTTCCGGGCTTCTGTGGGTGTTCGGCGGCACCCTCTACTTCTATATGGAGGTTATGTGGAAGACGCTGAACAGCAGACCAGAGTCAATCAGTTGGACGATGCTGACACTGGCGATGATCCTGTGCATCCCTCTTGAACGATTCGGGAGTGAACTGCCATGGAACTGCCCGCTGCTTTTGCAGGCGTCCATCTGTACTGTAGCAATCACAGCAACCGAGTTTATCGCCGGGTGCATCCTGAACCTCTGGCTCGGCCTGGGGATTTGGGACTACTCAAACGTCCCGTTCAATATCCTTGGGCAAGTGTGCTTGGCGTTCTCCGGCGTATGGTTTGCGCTGTCGATCTTTGCAATCATTCTGTTTGACTGGATACGGTACATCGTGGGGTGCGGAGAGAAACCGCATTATCGCATTGTATGAAAGGGAAATAAATGCCAAAATTCAACATCAATAAACTTCGGTCTGCCGGCCTGAGATACCTTGCCGCAGACACAGACGGTCAGATGTGGGCGTATGAAGCAATGCCCGTACGAGAAGATGGGCATTGGAGGCTGTCAGACAAACATATGTGCCCATCTGATTACGGTGAAGCATACCTGGAACATTGGAGAAAGGTAATGCGATGGAGGTGGAAGGGCAGGGAGTTCTGTCTTCCAGTCTATGATACGCCCGTCAAGCTGACATCCGATGACGACCCATATGACATTGTTCAACATGGGCTCGTGGATGGGAAAGACCTTAAGGCTTGGCCGGAGTTTATATAGAAGTCGTATTTTATTCAGCCTCGGCGGTGTGTCCTGCCGGGGCTGTTCTTGAAAGGAGGGGGACCTGATGGGAAGAAAGACGACTCGGAGTATGGCTGCTACGCCTGAGAAGCTGGCAGAGGTTAACCCAGAGAACATGCGGCTTAAGAAAGAATTTCTTGGCTACCTGAAATCTCTGAGCCGATCCAGCGAGACAATCAAGGTCTATGACTCCGACCTCAACATTTTCTTCTGCTGGGCGGTGGACAATGCCGCTAACAAGTTCTTCGTGGATGTGAGCAAGAGAGACATCGTGGCGTTCCAGAACTACATGCTGGAAGCCGGCTGCTCCGCTGCAAGGGTGCGGCACCTGAAAGCCGCGCTGTCATCTCTGTCCAACTATATCGAGAACATTCTCGATGACGAGTTCCCGAACTTCCGGCCCATCATCCGTAAGATCGAGAACCCAGCCAATGAGGCGGTGCGTGAGAAAACCGTACTCACCAAAGAGCAGGTTCAGTCCTGCCTGGATCATCTGGTCGAGCATAAAAAATTCAAACAGGCGTGCTTCTTTGCTTTGGCTGCCTACTCTGGCAGACGCAAGGCGGAGCTTGCACGCTTCAAGGTAACGTACTTCGACGACGCCAATATTATTTGCGGGTCGCTCTATAAGACGCCTGAGAAAATCAGGACAAAGGGTCATGGGAGAAACGGCAAGATGCTGACCTGCTATACGCTGTCCAAGCCGTTCAAGCCCTATTTCGATCTGTGGATGGAGGAAAGGAAGCGCCTCGGTATCGAGAGCGAATGGCTGTTCCCAGATGTGCATGACACTACAAAGCCTATCGGGGTATCAACAATGAACAGCTACGCAAACAGCTTCTCCCGGATCATGGGCGTTCCATTCTACATGCACGCCCTCCGACACTTCATGACATCTGAACTGGCGAGAGCTAACCTGCCTGACTCCGCAATCCAGATGCTGATCGGATGGGATAGCGCAGATATGGTTGGCGTGTATAAGGACATTGACGCTGACGAGGAGTTCAGCAAGTATTTCAAAGACGGTGAGATCGTAGCGCAGAAGGCTACGAGTATTGAAGACCTATAGGGAGGTGGGTTCATGGCTATGAGTTTTACACCGAGACTGACCCGCCCAGAAGCGGGTAACAAATACTACATCACAAAGGCTGCCGGCGGATACTCGTCCGCTATCAAAGGTAGCCCAACCGACGCACACTGTGATGTCCTGTCGAACTGCGTAGGGTACGCATACGGCAGATTCAATGAAATCGCCGGAGAGGGTGCCTGTAAGTATCTGAGCCCAACCAATGCGGAGAACTTCATCCAGTATGCGGGTGGGCTTGAAGTCGGTCAGACACCCAGGCTCGGCGCATGTATGGTCTGGCAGAAAGGCGCGACGCTGAAAGGATCTGACGGCGCAGGACATGTCGCTATCGTGGAGCAGATCATCAGCCCCACTGAAATCATCACATCCGAGAGCGGATGGAAAGCCAAGAAACCGTTCTGGACTCAGAACAGGAAGAAGGGCAACGGGAACTGGGGACAAGGCAGCGCTTACAAATTCCTTGGCTTCATCTACAACCCCGCTGTCAATGTTGTATCGACAGAGAAAGGAGATGGTGTGACGATGAAGTACACTTCTGCGAACCCACCCATGCAATGCTTCATGCGGCAGAGTACCTGGTATCGCGAAGCAGGCAAGACTACCATCAAGGGCGTACTGTGGCATTCAACAGGGGCCAACAACAAGACCGTGAAGCGCTACGTCCAGCCTGACGACAATGCTCCAGACCGGGAGAAGATACTTGAGATCATCGGTGTCAACAAGAACGGCAATGATTGGAACCATCAGAAGCTGAAGAAGGGTGTCCACGCTTTCATCGGTACACTCGCTAATGGGGATGTGGCGGCTGTTCATGTCGGCCCGTGGGATAAGAAAGCATGGGGTTGTGGTTCAGGGAGCAAGGGTTCCTGCAATAACGGCTGGATTCAGTTTGAAATCTGTGAGGACAATCTGAATGACCCTGTGTACTTCGAGAAAGTGTACCGTGAGGCGGTGGAGCTGACAGCTTATCTGTGCAAGCTCTACAATCTCAACCCACAGGGGACTGTTACATATTGCGGTGCCAAGGTTCCTGTCATTCTGTGTCATCAGGACAGCTACCAGCTTGGGCTTGGTTCCCCCCACTCCGATGTGCTTCACTGGTTCCCGAAGTATGGGAAGAGTATGCAGACTGTTCGTGACGATGTTGCCGCATTGCTTGCGGGATCGAATGACAATACAGGGGAGGATGAAGATATGGATAATGCACGTTTCAAAGAACTTTTCAATAATATGCGTTCTGAATGGCAGGACAATGACTGCGGGTCTTGGAGCCAGGAAGCCCGTGACTGGGCGACAAGCACCGGCCTGATTGCCGGTGGCGGGAAGATGCCGGATGGCACTCCCAACTATATGTGGGCTGACATGCTGACCCGTGAGCAGGCTGCTGCTCTGTTCTACCGGTTCGCTCAGATGATGGGTAAGGTGTAATACCATGACCATCAAGATTGAGCGCGGGAGGAAGAAGCCCAGGCGGCGTAAGAAGAAGCGTCCAAGCATCGGGTTCACCAACCGGCTCGCTCTCTACCTCATGATGTTCCTGTTGGCGGGTCTTGTTGGTGGGTTCATCCTCGCTTGGAGGAGTATTGAGTTCCAGTATATGGGCGCTCTCGCGTGCTTCACCGTGGTGTTTACCCCGGTGGGTACGGCAATCGGTATCGTGCTGAACAGCATCGTACATAAGAGCGACCATGAGAACACCGGCGCTGACGGTGAGGGAATCAAGTTCGCCGCTGCAAAGGCGACAGGATTCGTACAGGATGATGTGGCAGAGGACAGCCCTGCAATATAACTTAGGAGGAAACGAATATGGAACACTATATGCAGCTTATTGTTTCTATCCTCGCAGGTCTGGCGACCGCTATTCCTCTGGCTATCAAGCTGGTGGAGTATGTCCGTAAGGCCGTGAAGGAAAAGAATTGGCCAGAGGTTGTAAGTCTTGTTATCGAACTGATGTCAGAGGTTGAGGGTAAGATGGAAGTCGGGGCGGATAAGAAAACGTACGTCCTGGCGGTGTTGAAAGCCTCTGCTGATACTATCGACTATGACCTGGATGAAAACGATTATAAGAAAATCGGGGATCTTATCGACAGTATGTGCGACATGAGTAAAGTTCTGAATGCGAACAAGTCTGCTGCCGCTAACGGAAAGAAGGAGACAATGTAACTTTCAGGAGGTATGCAACATGAATCTCGGAGAAATCGCCGGGTGGAGTGGGGGTGCATTGCTCTTGCTCCTCACGTTTGTCCAGATTGCACCAATCAAGATTAACCCGTGGTCTGCTATCGTGCAGAGCATCGGGAAGGCACTCAATGGGGATGTGCTAAAGAAGCTGGATGTTCTTGAGGAAGGCCAGTTAGAAACCAGGAAGCGTTTGGATAAACATATCCGGATCGACGATGATCGCAATGCAGATACACATCGTTCCCGGATCTTACATTTCAACACGGAACTGCTCCGTGGTAATAAGCACACGCGGGAAGACTTTATCGAAGCTCTTGCGGAGATTGACTTTTACGAACGATACTGTCGGGAACATCCAGACTATGAGAACAACCGCGCAGTTCTCGCCATCGAGAACATAGAACGTGTGTATAAGAAACTTATGGAGAACGGCGGGTTCTTGCAAGAGACCTAAAATTTGGGGGTCACCTTTTACGAGGTGGCTCCCATTTTTTTTGCGAAAAAAAAATAAGGCAGGACTGAATGACTCAGCCTGCCTTACTCTGGTTGCCTACTTATAACAGCGCTCCATGCACTGGAACGATCTTATAAATGGGCACAACTATGTAATCACTCATGCCTCTGATGAGTGACCCAAATCTGTGTTGGTGTTGTATGAGACTCTCCCCTCTGGACGACACAAAGTTGACACAGTTTTTGACACAGATTTGCATGGAATTATGGGGAGCTTTGTGGATTTACATATCTGAAATATTTTGAAAAACGAGATATATTGGGCTTTATTGAGCTATATGTGGGTATGAAAAGTTCGGAAGACCCACGATGCCTAATTTCATGATTTCACGTCTCCTCGCTTTGCGTTTTGCGATATTATAGCACAATGCCGCCCGATTCACAATAGAAAATCGGACGGCGTGCAACGTTGCCCTGACGGGCCGCCTCGGGCAGAACCAGAGACGGGCCGGAGCGGCCAGGAAGCGTGCCCCGCCCGCTTCAATGCCGGAAGAATGCCCGCCCATCGTCAAAAAATCCGACCCCTCCGCCCTTTGTTGCCCCGGGACATGCATCCCGGCCCGCGTTATCCCTCCCCGCCGGGAGGGATAAAAATATGCAACAGACAACAACCTACAAGCTCAATCTCATCGAGACCGACGACGTGTTTTCCCCGGAACCGCTCAACCAGAACACCCGGAAGGTGGAGGCCGCCCTGTCGGACGCCGCCGCCGCCCTGGCCTCTGAGAGTACGGCCCGCCAGAGCGCCGACGCCGCAGAGGCCGCCACCCGGCAAAGGGCTGTCGCCGACGAGGCCGCCACCCGCCAGAGGGCCGATGCCGACGAGGCCGCCGCCCGCCAAAGGGCCGTCGCCGACGAAGCCGCCGCCCGCAAAAACGCCGACGCCACCGAGACTGCCGCCCGCCAGAAAGCCGTTGCCGACGAAATTGCCGCCCGGAAGAGCGCCGTCTCCGCCGAGGCCACCGCCCGGCAGAACGCCATCGCCGCCGAATCCGCCGCCCTGTCCAGGCGCATCACCGCCCTGGAGGCCCACAAATTCGCCTGCGGGACCTACACCGGCAACACCACCACCTACGGCGGCTCCCAAACCATCAAGCTGCCCTTCACCCCCAAGGCGGTCATCGTGGCGGCGGGCGTCAACATCAGCCTCGCGGACAAGCCCACCAAAACCGTGAAAATCGTCTCCGGCGGTTTTACGGTATACTACATGATTAACCAGGAGGCCCGCCAAACTGAGTCCGCCAACACCAAAGGCAATGTATACACCTATCTGGCCTTCTGCTGAGAAAACAGGGAAAGGGCCCCCCGGAAATCCGGGGGGCCCTTTTTTGCCGCTCGTGCGGGTGCAACTTGGTTTCCTATTACGCGATGTTGGTCACGTAGATGTCAACCACGTTGATGCCGCTGTACACGATAGCCACGGACACATTGTACAGGTCGCCGGAGTTACCGTTGCCCTGGCCCATGGAAACCGCGTGGTTCAGCTTGAGCACGCTGTCGATGGTGTTGGTGGTGATGACGGGCGTGTTGGTGCCGAAGGCCTCGGTCACGTTAGCGGCGGTCACCTTGAACACCTGCTTCTGGCCGTTGCTGAAGGTGATCTCGGCGGTGGACAGATCGTTAACCACAATGTAGTTATAGGTCGCGCCCACGTTGTTGCTCTGAACATCGGTCACCTTGACAGCCCTGTAGATGGTCTGGCCGTTGATGGTCTTAACCGGGGTCATCTGGTAGAAGTCACCGGTAGTAACGTCGCCGGTGGCGCCGCCAGAGATGCTGTCGTCAACCCAGTAGTAGCCAACCTGGCCGTTGCTGTACAGCTTGTACTGGTTGATATCGGTGCCATTGTAGCCGGCCAGCTTCACGCCGGTGGCGGTAGCGCCAGGAGCGGCGAAGAACAGGGAGTTGGCGGCGTAGTTGTTCAGGTTGCTGTCGCTCAGGATCACGGTGTCGATGCTGGCGTTGTCGCTGGTGTTCACGTTGCCGTACTTGTCGGCGCTGGTCAGGAAGTACACGTTGTCGCCAGTCAGCTTGCCGTTGGTAGCATCCCAATTGACGCTGATGGCGGCGCTGCTGCCGTTGCCAACCAGCTCGCCGATGCCGTTGTAGGTCTTGACGGCCAGATCAGCGGTGCCGGAGCCGGAAACCACGATGAACTTGGTGCTGTTGGTCAGCAGGTAGGCGTTCTGGCCGTTGGCAACCGCGCCGTAGACCCGCTTGAAGCCGTTGACCACGTCGTTGCTGGTGATCTCCCAGGAGAAGGTGTCGGGGGTAACAGCAGAGGTGCTGATGCCCTGGTTGTTGTCGAAGCCGATGAACCGGGTGCCGTACTTGCCGCCCTCGTTGTACCAGCTCATGTTGCCGGCGGGATTCATCACGAAGCGGGTGTTGGCGCCCTGCCGGATCTCGTTACCGACGGTGGCCACGGTGCCCTGGTTCTTCATGGTGATGGGCAGGGCGTTGTAGCCCATGGACAGGGTCTTGCCAGCGCTGGGATAAGTGGTCTTGGTACCACTGGCCTCGTCGAAGTTATCAACGTTGCTCAGAGTGCCGTCGGGAGTCGTGGGCAGGGTGATGGAGCTGATCTGCTTATCCTTCACGATGTTGCCGTCCCAGTCAACACCGTAGGCGTAGTAGCCGATGGTGCCGGTACCCAGGTTGCCGATCTGGTAGTCGGCGAAGGTGGTGTACAGGAAGCTGTAGTCGTTGGGGATGCCCACACCGATGAAGCGGCCCACCTCGTCCATGTAGAAGGAGTAGGTCACGCCGGCGGCGGTGTTGGAGCCGGTCAGCTTGGTCACGCCGTTGACCAGGTGCTCATAGCCGTCGAAGGCATAGGGATCAAGGGAGCCGGTGATGCCGGACAGGTTGATCACGGTGCCGTCGGTCAGGGTCACGTTGCTCACGTTGCTGTTGCCAGAGTTGCCCGGCAGGATGTAGGTCGCGATGGTGCCGGTCAGGGTGGGCTCCAGCTTGTCGGTCTGGTACATGGCGTACTCAGGCTGCATGCCGTTGGCATTGGCATAGGTGTGGTCGTTGGTGTCGGCGCTGAAGATGTTGGTGGTGCCCACGATCTGGTGGGCGGTGACCACGGTGCCCAGAGCCTTCACGGAAGCGCCGGACAGCTGCTCAAACAGGATCATACCATTGCCGCCGCCGTACAGCGCATCGCCGAACTGGCTGGCGCCCTTGCCCAGGTAGATGTACTCGCCATTCTTGATGGTGGTGTTCACCTGGTTAATCATGGCCACTTCCTGGTTCAGGGCGATGACCACGTCCACGCCCTTACCGCTGTTGGAGATCAGGCGGTACATGCCAACCTTGCTCTCGTCGTTGCCGTCATTCAGCTTAGTGGTGCTGAACTGGCTGTAGCGGTCGCTCATGTAAGCGGCGGACAGCGCGTTGGCGCTGAAGCCATTGTTGTTGGCCGCGTCCATCAGGCTGATGGCGCCGCCGGTGCCGGCCGCGTTCAGGGTGTCATTGTGGGCGAACACGGTCTTGTCCATGCTGGCCTTGTCCACGATGGCGTAGGTGGCAAACCGGGAGCCGAAGGAGGCAATCTTGTTGGTCTGGGCCGGCTCATCGTAGTAGTTCACGCTGCCGGCGGCGGACTTGCCGTTGTACCACGCGGTGACCTTGTGGCCGAACAGCTCCAGGCCGGTGTTAAAGTTGTACTCGATGGTGGTCTTGCCCTTGTAATCGGTCGCAGAGTCATGGGAGTTCTGGCCGTAGGCATAAGCCACATCGGTGAAGTAGAAGCCGTCGGTGTGCTCCTGCACGGTGTAGCCGATCTTGGTGCGGGCCTCGCCGGTGGCCTGGTTGCCCACCAGGATGCCGGTGTCCTCGGTCAGGCCGAAGTTCTTATAGCCCAGGGTGGGGTTCAGCTTGGAGCCGACCACGCCGCCGGACATACCGGTGTTCTGATAGCCGAAGGCCAGGGTGTACTGCACCATGGGCACGTAGGCCGCGGTGCGGAACAGCATGGAGGCCACCACGTCGCGGCGGGAAGCCAGGTGCAGGGTATCGCCGTAGTGGGTGGAATCCACGTCCCTCAGGATCTGAAGGTTGGTGGCGGTGGAGGCGACCTCCACGGTCCAGGTGGCGCCGGTGAATTCGTCGTTCTTGTCGTAGCCCACCGCGCGCAGGATCATCGCCAGAACCTCGTAGCCGGTCACGTTGCCGGCGGGGTTGAAGGTGGTGGCAGTGGTGCCCTTGATGATCTTCGCGTTGTACAGGTAGCCCACGTAGCCCGCGTACCAGGCGTCAGCGCGGACGTCGGTGAAGGGGTGGCGGGTGGTGTACAGATCCATCTTGTTGGTGCCGGTGTCGCCGGTCACCAGACGGTAGATGATGGCAGCCACTTCCGCGCGGGTGATGTTGCTCGCGGGACGGAAGCTGCCGCTGTCACCCTGGAAGACGCCCATGCCGGTGAGCACTTCCACGGCCTCGCTGAACGCAGGAGTGACGGTGTCTTCGTCATTGTACTGCGTGCCGGCGTGGGCGGCGTTGGCGGTCACCATCAGGGAGAACGCCATGACCATCGCCAGGGCCAGCGCGAGGAACTTTTTCAAGTTTCTCATAGGAATTGTTTCCTCCTTTATATATTTGCCAGAATTTCGGAGCTTTTCAGCATTTCTGGATTGGAACAGGATAAGCCATCCTGTCCGCCGTCCAGCATCCTCCCTTCAGGCTGAGGTCATTATAACAACGCTCTTCCCGCAAGTCAATGGGTCAAGCCCAACTGTAACATAACTGTAATAAAGCCTCTTGTTGTCCATTTGGGTGCATCCGGGGGTGCCTGCGGCCCGCCGCCTTTTAGTATTTATAAGGTATGTTCCGTCTGTCCCATCCTGTAACCGGGGCTGAACATCCTGTCAAAGCCGGGGGAAAAGTGTCTCAAAACTCGTTCCTTTGCCTGTTTCCGCACATTTTTTATTTAGAACAGGATGGCTTATCCTGTCATCTCGTATTTCGCCGAAAAGTTTCCGAAATTCTGGCAAATATATAAAGGAGGAAACAATTCCTATGAGAAACTTGAAAAAGTTCCTCGCGCTGGCCCTGGCGATGGTCATGGCGTTCTCCCTGATGGTGACCGCCAACGCCGCCCACGCCGGCACGCAGTACAATGACGAAGACACCGTCACTCCTGCGTTCAGCGAGGCCGTGGAAGTGCTCACCGGCATGGGCGTCTTCCAGGGTGACAGCGGCAGCTTCCGTCCCGCGAGCAACATCACCCGCGCGGAAGTGGCTGCCATCATCTACCGTCTGGTGACCGGCGACACCGGCACCAACAAGATGGATCTGTACACCACCCGCCACCCCTTCACCGACGTCCGCGCTGACGCCTGGTACGCGGGCTACGTGGGCTACCTGTACAACGCGAAGATCATCAAGGGCACCACTGCCACCACCTTCAACCCCGCCGGCAACGTGACCGGCTACGAGGTTCTGGCGATGATCCTGCGCGCGGTGGGCTACGACAAGAACGACGAGTTCACCGGCAGCACCTGGACCGTGGAGGTTGGTTCCACCGCCACCACCCTGGGCATCCTGCAGGATGTGGATTCCACCCACTACGGCGATACCCTGTATCTGGCCTCCCGCCGCGACGTGGTGGCCTCCATGCTGTTCCGCACCGCCGCCTATGTGCCCATGGTGCAGTACACCCTGGCCTTCGGCTATCGGGACACCGGCATGGTGGACGGCGTTATCGGCACCGAGAAGAACCCCAGCCTGGGCGCGAAGAACTTCAACCTGTCCTGGACCACCGGCATCGTGGTGGGCAACCAGGCCACTGGCGAGGACTACACCAAGGTTGGCACGAAGATTCGTAACAGCGACCGCCGTTACGAAGGCGTGAGCTACCAGTATGAGAGCAAGCAGGACGCCGCCGACCTCGTCTACGGCACCCTGGTTGAGGAATTCCGGTTCAACACCGGCCTGGACCTCTTCGGCCATCAGGTCAGGGTGTGGTATAACGGAACCCCCTCCGCCACCCTGGAATACAACAACGATGTCACTGATGATACCAAAGTTGTTTCGTACCGCTCCCGTTACGCCACCTACGCCGTTGTGGACAAGGCCACCATGGACAGGACCGTGTTTGCCGAGAACGCCATCCTGAACGCGCTCGGCGCCGGCGGCGCCATCAACCTGATGGACGCGGCCAACGCCAACGGCTTCAGCGCCGACACGCGGTCCGCCGCTTACATGAGCGACCGTTACAGCCAGTTCAGCACCTCTAAGCTGGGTAATGGCACCGCTACAAGCAAGGTGAACATGTACCGCCTGATCTCCAACAGCGGCAAGGGCGTGGACGTGGTCATCGCCCTGAACCAGGAAGTGGCCATGATTAACCAGGTGAACACCACCATCAAGAATGGCGAGTACATCTACCTGGGCAAGGGCGCCAGCCAGTTCGGCGATGCGCTGTACGGCGGCGGCAATGGTATGATCCTGTTTGAGCAGCTGTCCGGCGCTTCCGTGAAGGCTCTGGGCACCGTGGTCACCGCCCACCAGATCGTGGGCACCACCAACATCTTCAGCGCCGACACCAACGACCACACCTATGCCAATGCCAACGGCATGCAGCCTAAGTACGCCATGTACGAGACCAAGAAGCTGGAGCCCAGCATGACCGGCACCATCGCCACCTACAAGCAGGCGGGCGTTGCCAATGCCGACGGCAGCTTCAATGTCAGCGGCGTGACCCTGACCGACGGCACCGTAATCAACCTGTCCGGCATCACCGGCTCCCTGAATCCCTACGGCTCCGACACTTATGAGCACCTGATCGACGGTGTGACCAAGCTGACCAGCGGCGGCAACACCTATGCCGGCGTGACCTACTCCTTCTATAAGGATGAGGTGGGCCGCTTCATCGGCGTGAGCACCACCAGCGATTACAGCTTCCTGTACACCACCTTCCTTGACTACCAGGTGGGCAACCTGGGCACCGGCACCATCAGCTACTATGCCTATGGCGTCGACTGGGACGGCAACATCGTGAAGGATAAGCAGATCACTTCCATTGAGATACCCGTTGGGACTAATGGTACGAGTGTCTTCTTTGACCGTGTTGCTGGTGCGGCTACAACCTATCCCAGCACTGCAGGCGGCTTGGCTGCGGGCTACACCCTGTCGCCTGTCACCCGCAAGAACCAGGGCAACCTCTCCTCCGGCAACGAGATCACCGAGGGCGCCAACACCCGCTTCATGGTGAACGCCGCTGGCAACATGAACTGGTATTCCAAGGTGGGCGGCACCTACGGCCGCGAGTTCATCGGCTTTGATCCCAATGTGACCGTCGGCGTCCCTGGCAACATCGATAGGGGCATTTGGCAGATCACCAGCACCGACGTGGTCAACGGCTTCGCCCGCGTCTACGGCGCTAAGGAAGATGGAACCGCCCAGAATGCTTACCTGCTGACCAACGCCACCAAGTTCATCGTGGTCACCGGCTCCGGCACCGCCGACCTGTCCGTCAAGATCTACAACGGCATTTCCGAACTGGTTGGCAACGGCAGCTACGCTGAGATCGATGGTCTCGCCGCCGACAATGTGTACTTCCGGACCAATGCGGACATGTACGGCAACGTGGATACCAGCGACAACGCCACCATCCACACCGTGATCATGAGCGACACGAACCTGAAGAACTACGGCGCTCAGTCCCTGTTCTTCTCCGAGCCGGGCAACGTTGCGACCAACACCCGGCTGGCCGGCGCTGAACTCACCACCGACACCATCCGTCAGTACAAGCTGTACAGCGGCGGTCAGGTTGGTTACTACTGGATCAATGAGACCGTTTCCTCTGCCCTCGGTGGCGATGGCACTGCCAATGGTCAGGCCAATTTCGGCGACTTCTACCAGCTGACCCCGATCGACACCATCAACGGCCAGACCATCTACCGCGCTGATAAGATTACCGATACCAGCCGGAGCGTGGCCGTGAACGCGACCTATGACTACGTGGTGGTCAACGACATGTCCACCGCCGAGATCACCTTCTCCGATCTCACCAAGACCGTGTTCAAGGTGAGCGGCGCCAACGTGACCTTGGCCCTGGGCGACAATGACAACGCCACACTCCAGGCCCTCTTCCCGTACGGCATCAATATCAGCGACATCCAGACGCTGAACCATGCCGTGTCCATGGGCAAGGCTAACGCCTCCGGCGACTACTACGAGGTGAAGGTGGCCATCGTATTCAGCGGCATCAATGTGGTTGACATCTATGTCACCAACATCACGCAAAGCTGACAGAGGGCGTTTAGCGTAAACCTTAACACACGCCCGCACGGACAACAGCAGGAAGGGCCCCCCGGATTTCCGGGGGGCCCTTTCTTTGCGCCGCTCAGGCAAAGGCCAGGTAAACGTACTTAGTATTGGCGGTATTGGCATATTCATTGGCATAGCTGACTTCGGCGCTCGTGTTGCTGACGGTGAAGCCGCCGGTGACAATTTTGATCGAATCACGGGGCCTCTCCGTCAGGCTTATGGCGGTTACCGACGTCCCGCCCCGTATAATGGGGACAATCACCGCCTTGGGGGTAAAGGACAGCTTGATGGTCTGGGGTGTTCCGCTTCCGATATAGGTCCCGCAGGCGAATTTGTGGGTCTCCAGGATGGTGATGCGCCTGGACAGGGCGGCGGATTCGGCGGCGATGGCGTTCTGCCGGGCGGTGGCCTCGGCGGAGACGGCGCTCTTCCGGGCGGCAATTTCGTCGGCAACGGCTTTCTGGCGGGCGGCAGTCTCGGTGGCGTCGGCGTTTTTGCGGGCGGCGGCTTCGTCGGCGACGGCCCTTTGGCGGGCGGCGGCCTCGTCGGCATCGGCCCTCTGGCGGGTGGCGGCCTCGTCGGCGACAGCCCTTTGCCGGGTGGCGGCCTCTGCGGCGTCGGCGCTCTGGCGGGCCGTACTCTCAGAGGCCAGGGCGGCGGCGGCGTCCGACAGGGCGGCCTCCACCTTCCGGGTGTTCTGGTTGAGCGGTTCCGGGGAAAACACGTCGTCGGTCTCGATGAGATTGAGCTTGTAGGTTGTTGTCTGTTGCATATTTTTATCCCTCCCGGCGGGGAGGGATAACGCGGGCCGGGATGCATGTCCCGGGGCAACAAAGGGCGGAGGGGTCGGATTTTTTGACGATGGGCGGGCATTCTTCCGGCATTGAAGCGGGCGGGGCACGCTTCCTGGCCGCTCCGGCCCGTCTCTGGTTCTGCCCGGGGCGGCCCGCCAGGGCAACGTTGCATAAAAATTCCCCCGCCTTTCGGCAGGGGAATTTTGCAAGTCCTGGTTACGCAGCTTTCCGCTTCATCAACAGCAGGAATCCCAATGTCAAGACCACTCCCACAGGCAGCGCAAGCAGTCCGGGCGCGCCCACGATGGACAGTACGCCGGCAATGACATATGTAATCCCCGCGATGGCCGCGCAGGAGATGGCATAGGGCAATTGTGTGGACACATGGTTGACATGGTCGCACTGCGCCCCGGCAGAGGCCATAATGGTGGTGTCGGAGATGGGGGAGCAGTGGTCGCCGCACACCGCGCCCGCCATACAGGCGGAGATGCAGATGATGGCCAGGGGGTCGCTCATGGGGAACACGCTTTGGACAATGGGAATGAGGATGCCGAAGGTGCCCCAGGAGGTCCCGGTGGCAAAGGCCAGCAGGCAGCCCACCGCGAATACGATAACGGGCAGCAGGACCTGAATGCCGGAGGCGGAGCGCACAAAGTCGCGCACAAAATATTTTGCGCCCAGGGAGTCGGTCATCCCCTTCAGCGACCAAGCAAAGGTGAGAATCATGATGGCGGGCACCATGGCTTTAAAGCCCTCCGGGATGCAGCCCATCATCTCTTTGAAGGTCATGGCCCTGCGGAATACGTAGTACACCAGGGTGAACACCAGACCGAATGCGGAGCCCAGCATGAGTCCCACAGATGCGTCGGAGTTAGAGAAGGCGGTGACAAAGTCCTCCCCGGAGAAGAACCCGCCGGAGTAGATCATACCCACCACGCAGCTCACCACCAGCACCGCGATGGGCAGCACCAGATCCAGCACGGAACCCTTGGAGTCGTCCATCTCCTCGTCCATCATGGCGTAGGGGTTGGACCCGGAAAACAGGTCGCCGTTTTCCACCGCGTTTTTTTCGTGCTTGGCCATGGGGCCGAAGTCCACGTTGAGCACCACCAGCCCCACCATCATCACGATGGTGAGCAGGGCGTAGAAGTTGTACGGAATGGCGCGGATGAACAGGTTCAGCCCCTGTCCGTCCTCGGCAAACGCGGCCACGGCGGCGGCCCAGGAGGAGATGGGCGCTATAATGCAGATGGGCGCGGCGGTGGCGTCGATGAGGTAGGCCAGCTTGGCCCGGGAGACGTTATGCTTATCGGTAATGGGCCGCATGACGCTGCCCACGGTGAGGCAGTTGAAATAGTCGTCAATGAAGATGAGGCACCCCAGCACAATGGAGGACAACTGGGCCCCCGCCCTGGTCTTGATATTTTTCTGGGCCCAGCGTCCAAAGGCGGCGGAGCCTCCCGCCTTGTTCATCAGGCACACGATGGCCCCCAGAATAACCAGGAAGATGAGGATGCCCACATTGTAGCCGTCAGACAGGGAGGCCACGATGCCGTCCTGGAAGGCATGGAGCACCGTACCTTCAAAGCTGAAGTTGGAATACAGCAGGCCCCCCATCAAAATGCCGATGAACAGGGAGGAGTAGACCTCTTTGGTGATGAGCGCCAGGGCAATGGCAATGACCGGGGGCAGCAGGGCCCACGGGGTGTTGTAATACCGGCTGGGGGAGTGGATATAGCCGCTCCCCTCACAGCTCTCGCAGGCGGCGGCCTCCCCTGCGTCGGACAGAACCATGCCCAAAGCGCCGCAGTCGGGGCACTCAATCATTTTGGTGCCAGTCTCCTCCGTAGGATCTACGGAGGCGGCAAAGGCAGTGGTAGTCAGGGCAAAGATCATCAGAACCAGCAGCGCGATGAATCCCAGGCGGTTTCTTCTCGTTCTCATTAGCACTCTCTCCTTCTTGTCACGCTTTGTCCGTTGCCGCACACAGCCAAGCGGCTTCAAGCCGGCTTGCCGCCGTATATACTCGCCGGCAACAGTTCAGCGTTTCTTTCAAGTGACACCGAAAGACCACAAAAAAACGGGCGCTTCTTCTGGAAGCGCCCGGTACGGACGAAACCCGCCGCCCAACCAACCCAGCGGCGAACTGATAGCGCTCCACAACTGTGACAGTCCGGGGGATGTTCTCCCACGGCCCAGGATAGGGGCCCAGGCAGGCCCATTTTCCTTCGGCGGCCGCCCCTCTCCCGCGAAACCGGCTGCCTGGCCTTGGTTTCGCGGTACGCATGGCGTCCGCGCCTCTATCAAACGGTATTCACTTAAATTATACAAAAATTATAGCGCTTAATTTCCAGTTTGTCAAGCGCTTCCCACAAATTGCCCACTTGCAGGGGGAAACTTCCACCAACGCAATGCAAAAGCTCCCCTGCCCGATTGGACAGGGGAGCCTTTAATAGCTTACACCAGCTGGATGATGGCCAGCTCGGCCGCGTCGCCGCGGCGGGGGCCCATTTTCAGCACCCGGGTGTACCCACCGTTGCGGTCGGCGTATTTGGGGCCGATCTCGTGGAACAGCTTGTTGGCCACGTCCTCCTTGGTCAGGTAGCTCAGGGCCTGACGGTAGGCAGCCAGGTCGTTTTTCTTTGCCAGGGTAATCATCTTTTCAGCAATAGGGGCGACCTCCTTTGCGCGGGCGTAGGTGGTCTTGATCTGCCCGTTCTCCAGCAAATAGGTGGTCATGGCGCGCAGCATAGCGCGGCGCTGGTCGCTGGTACGGCCCAGCTTACGGTTCTTAGCCATTTTGTAAGCACTCCTTCGACCTCGCGTGGCGAAGTCAGTTAAATTCGTTCAGACGCCCAATGATGCGGGACACAGCCGCTGCCATGTGTACAGAGAGGAACGTTACATACCCCCGTACCGTCTCGTCGGCACAAGCTCCCTATCATTCGCTTCCATCTGCGATGAAAGCTCATTCATTCCGCCGTGCCTCCTATCCCCGCGAAGCCCGCTTCGCTGGTCTTTCGCGGGGCTTTGCACAGCGCTTTGCGCTGATTAAAGGTTCTCGTCGTTGGCCAGGGACAAGCCCATCATAGCCAGCTTATTGATGACTTCCTCCAGGGATTTGCGGCCCAGATTGCGCACCTTCATCATCTCGTCCTCTGTCTTGGAGATGAGATCCTCCACCGTGTTGATGTTGGCCCGCTTCAGGCAGTTGAAGGATCGGACTGACAGGTCCAGCTCCTCAATGGTCAGCTCCAGCACCTTGTCCCGCTGGGCCTCCGCCTTCTCCACCACAGTGGCCTTGGAACCCATGGTCTCAGACAGGTCGGTAAACAGGGTAAAGTGATCCACCAGGATCCGCGCCCCCAGGGACACCGCGTCCCGCGCGGAAATGGTACCGTTGGTCCAAACCTCCAGCGTCAGCTTGTCGTAGTCGGTGGCGTCGCCCACGCGGGTGTTTTCCACGAAGTAGTTCACCTTGCGCACGGGCGTGTAGACGGAATCCACAGGAATCAGGCCGATGACAGTCTGGGCGGGCTTGTTCCGATCGGCGGTGACATAGCCCCGCCCCTGGGACAAGGTGAGTTCCATGTTCAAAGAAGCCTCGGGCCCAAGGGTTGCGATATGATGGTCAGGGTTGAGCACCTCTACATCGCTGTCCGCCTTGATGTCGCCGGCGGTGACTTCGCCCTCGCCCGCAGCCTCAATGTAGACCGTCTTGATCCCCTCGCTGTACAGCTTGGCGATAATGCCCTTGATGTTGAGCACGATCTCCGTCACGTCCTCCTTCACCCCGGGGATGACGGAGAACTCATGCTGCACGCCGGCAATTTTAATGCCGGTGACCGCTGTGCCGGGCAGAGAGGACAGCAAAATGCGGCGCAGAGAGTTGCCTATGGTGGTGCCGTAGCCCCGCTCCAGCGGCTCGACCACGTACTTGCCATAGGACTCGTCGCCTACATTCTCGATGCATTCGATGCGCGGCTTCTGGATTTCTACCATGTCGTGTGTTACCCTCCTTTAACAGTGGCGTGTGTTGCCATACGCTCCGCGCGGAGCCGCGCAAAAACGCGGCCCCGCTGCCGCCCTCGCGGCGGAGCGCCAGGAATGCCGGGGGAAAGCCGGCATTACTTGGAGTACAACTCCACGATGAGGTTAACGGCCACGTCGAAGTCGATGTCGTCCCGCTGGGGCATGGCAATCACCTTGCCCTCCAGGGGGGCGTTCTTGTTTTTCTCCAACCACTTGGGAGCGGCCACAAAACGGTCATCCTCCACCATCTTTTTGAACTTGGCGGAGGAACGGCTCTTGTCGCAGACAGCGATGACCTCGCCCTCCTTCACCAGGTAGGAGGGGATATTCACCCGCTTGCCGTTGACGGTGAAGTGCCCGTGGTTGACCAGCTGCCTGGCCTCGCGGCGGGTAGCGGCCAGCCCCAGGCGGAACACCACGTTGTCCAGCCGGCGCTCCAGCAGGGTCATCAGCTCGTCGCCGGTGTTGCCCTTCATCCGGGCGGCCTTCTCATAGTAGGCGCGGAACTGCTTCTCCAGCACGCCGTACACGAACTTGACCTTCTGCTTCTCGGTGAGCTGGAGCGCGTACTCGCTCTTCTTGGGGCGGCGCTGGGGGCCGGGGTTCCGGTTGGACTCCTTGTTCACGCCCATCACGGCGGGGGAGATGCCCAACGTGCGGCAGCGCTTCAGGTAGGGCTGCATATTCTTAGCCATATCGGTTTTCCTCCTTCCAGATCAGACGCGGCGACGCTTGGGCGGACGGCAGCCGTTGTGGGGCACGGGGGTCACGTCCTTGATGAGGGTGACCTCCAGGCCCACGGCCTGGAGCGCCCGGATGGCGGCCTCGCGGCCCTGGCCGGGACCCTTGACGTACACCTCCACGCTCTTCAGGCCGCACTGCTCGATGGCGGCGTTGGCGGCGGTCTCGGCGGCGGTCTGGGCGGCGTAGGGGGTGGACTTGCGGGAGCCGCGGAAGCCCATCTCGCCGGAGGAGGCCCAGGACAGGGCGTTGCCCTGCATGTCGGTGACGGTAATCATGGTGTTGTTGAAGGAGGAGCGGATATGCACCTGACCCTTCTCTACGTTTTTCCGCTCGCGGCGGCGCTTGATAACTTTTTTGTTAGCAGCCATGTGACTTATCCCTCCTTACTTCTTCTTGTTGGCAACAGTGCGCTTGGGACCCTTGCGGGTGCGGGCGTTGGTTTTGGAGCGCTGCCCGCGGACGGGGAGGCCCTTGCGATGGCGGATGCCACGGTAGCAGCCGATTTCGGTCAGGCGCTTGATGTCCATCGCCACATTGCGGCGAAGGTCGCCCTCGACGGTGTACTCGTGGCTGATGATCTCACGCAGCTTGGCCTCCTCGGCGTCGGTCAGATCCTTGACGCGGGTGTCGGGGTTAATGCCCGCCTCCTTGAGGATCTTGCTGGCGCTGGTGCGGCCAATACCGTAAATATAGGTGAGTCCGATCTCGACTCGCTTCTCCTTCGGCAGATCAATGCCGGCAATACGTGCCATACTCTATGCCCCTCCTTTAACCTTGTCTCTGCTTGTGCTTGGGGTTTTCGCAAATGACCATAACCTTGCCCTTGCGCTTGATGATCTTGCACTTCTCGCACATGGGCTTGACAGACGGTCTGACTTTCATGTTAATAACCTCCTGTACTGCCTGAATGGCCCCTCGTCGAAGCAAGCTCCATATCCCTGACTTCCGGCTAAGCCGAAAGCTCGCTCATTCCGCTGCTCCTCCTCTCCAACCGCGGGGGACGGGGATTGGCGGTCCCTTTCGGAGGCAAGGCCCCTTGAGGGAAAAGCCTGTTCCAGACTCGGTCGTTGATAGTTTACTTCGATCTCCAGGTAATGCGGCCCCGGGTCAGGTCGTAGGGCGACATCTGAACCGTAACCTTGTCGCCGGGCAGGATGCGGATGAAGTTCATCCGCAGCTTGCCCGAAATGTGTGCCAGGATAATGTGGCCATTTCCAATGTCCACATTGAATGTGGTGTTAGGCAGGGCCTCGGTGACGACGCCCTCCAACTCGATCATGTCGTCTTTTGCCAAAGCGTCATACCTCCAGTTGATCTCGGAAGGCGGCCAGCGCCCTTCTCAGTTCTCGGTCCGACAGGGCCTCGCCCTGCTTCAGCTTTTGAATGGCGGGATGGGAAAACCCATCGGCAAGCATATCCACGTGGCATGGTTTTTTGGCCTTGGGCCGGGCGCATTTGCGCCGCTTGCCGTCGGCCAGCAGCAGCCGCCCCTCCCGGTCCACACCCACCACGCAAAGCAGTCCGCCCTTGTCCCGTCCGGCGGATGCGCGGACGATCCGGCCTGTGCAGTCAATCATAGGCCCCATCCTCGGTGACGGTGGTGATCTCGGGCCCTTCCCCGGTGATGAGGATGGTGTTCTCGTAATGGGCCGCCAGGGAGCCGTCCACCGTCACGGTGGTCCAGCCGTCCCTCAACACCTTCACGCGCCAATCCCCGGCGCACACCATGGGCTCCACCGCGATGGCCATACCCGGCTGGAGCCGGGCGCCGTGGCCAGCGGGGCCGAAGTTTGGCACCTCCGGGGCCTCGTGGAGCTTGGCTCCCACGCCATGGCCCACGAAGTCCCGAACCACAGAGTAGCCATGCTTCTCCACATACGCCTGGACGGCGTGGGAGATGTCGGACACCCGGTTGCCCGGCGCGGCCTTCTCATAGCCCTCCCAGAAGCTCTGCCGGGTGACCTCAATCAGCCTCCTGGCCTCATCTGAGATGGCGCCGCAGGGATAGGTGGCGGCGCAGTCGCCGTGGAAGCCGTCGATAACCGCCCCCACATCAATGCTTACGATGTCCCCCTCCTTGAGCACAGTGCGCCTGGAAGGGATGCCGTGGATGACCACTTCGTTGACAGAGATGCACGCCGAGCCGGAAAAACCGCCATACCCCAGGAACGAGGGCTGTCCGCCCTTGCTGCGGATGAATTTGCGCACCGCGTCGTCAATCTCCTTGGTGGTGACGCCCGGACGCACCATATTTCCCGCCAGCGCCCGGGCCTGGGCGGTGACCCGTCCGGCCCTGCGCATGGCGTCCTGCTCCCGGGGGGATTTCAAGGTGATGAGTTCCATACCTTCAGATCCCCAGAAGCCCGGCGATTGCCTGGGTGGTGGCCTCAATGCTGGCCTGGAAGGGCACAACCTTGAGGATGTCCCGGTCCGCGTAGAACTTTTTCAGCGGCTCGGTCTGGGCGTGGTAGGTGGACAGGCGGCTGATTACCGTCTCGTGCTTGTCGTCCTCCCGCTGGGTCAGGGTGTTGCCGCAGTGGTCGCACTTGCCCTCTACTTTGGGGGGCGCGGCCTCCAGGTGGTAGGTGGCCCCGCAGATGGGGCAGGACCGCCGCCCGATCATCCGGTGGAGGATCTCCTGGTCGGGAACCTCGATATCCAGCACGCAGTCGAACTGGATGCCGGCCTCCTCCAGGGCCTCTGCCTGGGCGATGGTGCGGGGCACCCCATCCAGGATATAACCCTTCCGGCAGTCCGGCTCGGCCAGGCGCTCGGCAATGATGCCGATAATCACCTGGTCCGGGACCAGCTTGCCCGCGTCCATGTAGCTCCGGGCCTGGAGTCCTACGGGCGTGCCGTTTTTCACGGCAGCCCGCAGGATATTGCCTGTGGAAATGGTGGGCACGTCCAGCCGCTCACTGAGGATGGCGGCCTGGGTCCCCTTACCGGCGCCGGGGGCGCCGAACATGATGAGCTTCATGGCCTTACCCTCTGCGCTCACTCAAGGAAGCCCTTGTAGTGGCGCATCATGAGCTGGGCCTCCAGCGCCTTGACAGTCTCCAGCGCCACGCCCACCACGATGATGACGGAGGTGCCGCCGATGGCCAGGCTCCGGCCCGCGCTGCTTCCCGCCAGCAGCATAATGTTGCCGACGAGGGTGGGCAGCAGGGCCACCACAGCCAGGTAGAGCGCGCCGAACATGGTGATGCGGGACACCACCTTGCTGAGGAAGTCGCTGGTGGGCTTGCCCGGGCGGAAGCCGGGGATGAACCCGCCGTTCTTCTTCAGGTTGTTGGACACCTCAATGGGATTGAACTGGATGGTGTTGTAGAAATAGCTGAAGAACACAATCAGCAGGAAATACACGATGCAGTAAACCCAGCCGCGGGAGTCGAACACCTGGAGGAAGTTATACCAGCCGCTGCCCTTCACCTGGGCGGAGGGCACAAACATGCCGATGGTGGCGGGGATAGACGCGATGGACTGGGCGAAGATGATGGGCAGCACGCCGGACATATTCACCTTGATGGGCAGATGGCTGGACTGGCCGCCGTACATCTTCCGGCCCACCACCCGCTTGGCGTACTGCACAGGGATGCGGCGCTCGGAGTTGTCCATGAACACGATAAAGGCCACCAGCAGCAGCATACCGGCCACGATAAGCAGGATGAACGCGGGATGGAGTACCAGGTAGTTTTTGGGGTCGGACTTGGCGATCCAGCCCCTCACACCCTCAATCATGCTGCCCACCATGCTGGGGCCGCGGGCCACGATACCGGCAAACAGGATGATGGAAATGCCGTTGCCGATGCCGAACTCAGTGATCTGCTCGCCCAGCCACATCAGGAAGGCGGAGCCGGCCACAAAGGCGGCGATAATGACGAAAGCGGCCCAGATGTTGTCGGTGGACAGGAAGCTGGTGCCGTTGGAGCCCACCCGGAGCATGGTGTAGAAGCCGAAGGCCTGGATCAGGGCGATGCCCACGGTGGCATAACGGGTGATGGCAGCCAGCTTCTTCTTGCCCTCTTCGCCGCCCTCCTTCTGGAGCCGCTCCAGGGCGGGTATCGCGATGGTCAGCAGCTGGATGATGATGGAGCTGTTGATATAGGGCTGGATGGACAGCGCGAACACCGTGGCCTGGGCGAAGGCGTCGCCGCTCATCACGTTGAGCAGGCCAAAGATGCTGGCGGACTGGGCCTTCATATAGTCGCTGAGCATATCAACGTTAATGAAGGGCACCGGGATGGCGCTGCCCAACCGGAAGATGAGCAGGGCAAACACGGTAAACAGCAGCTTAGCCCGCAGCTCCGGCACCTTCCAGGCGTTGCGCATGGTCTGAATCATCTCAGATCACCTCCGCCGTGCCGCCCGCCTTTTCGATCTTCTCTTTGGCCGAGGCGGAGAAAGCGGAAGCCCGAACAGTGAGCTTCTTGGTCAGTTCCCCGTTGCCCAGGATCTTGACGCCGTACTCGCACTTGGAAATGATACCCTTTTCCAGCAGGTCGCAAACATTGACCACGGCGCCGTCCTCAAACTTGCTCAGGGCGGAGACGTTAATGGCCTCCAGCCGCTTGGCAAAGATGTTGTTGAAGCCACGCTTGGGCAGGCGGCGGGCCAGGGGCATCTGGCCGCCCTCAAACCCGATGCGGACGCCGCCGCCGGAGCGGGCCCACTGGCCCTTGTGGCCGCGCCCGGCGGTCTTGCCGTTGCCGGAGCCGGGGCCGCGCCCCTTGCGCTTGCCCACCTGGGTGGAGCCGGGGGCGGGAGACAGTTCATGCAGATTCATGGTCAGCACCTCCATTAGGCGTTCTCGGTCACCTGGAGCAGGTAACCGATGTGGGCGATCTTGCCCCGGGTAGCCTCGTTGTCGGGCTGCACGGTGGTGTCGCCGATCTTGCGCAGGCCCAGGGCCTCGGCGGTGGCCTTATGCTTGGCCAGACGGCCGTTCAGGCTCTTGACGAGCTTGATGTTGATGGTTTTAGCCATTGTCGCCAGCCTCCTTAACCTAAGATCTCTTCCACGCTCTTGCCGCGGATGCGCGCGACTTCGGCGGGGCTGCGCAGGGACTTGAGCCCCTCCATGGTGGCGGCCACCACGTTCTGGGGGTTGTTGGTGCGCAGGCACTTGGCGCGGATGTCGGACACGCCCACGGCCTCCATCACGGCGCGCACGGGGCCGCCGGCGATGATGCCGGTACCTTTGGACGCGGGCTTGAGCAGCACGCGGCCGGCGCCGAACTCGCCGATGACTTCATGGGGGATGGTGGTGCCGGACAGGGTGATGGTCACCATGTTCTTCTTGGCGTCCTCGATGCCCTTGCGGATGGCCTCGGCCACTTCGGCGGCCTTGCCCAGGCCGAAGCCCACGCGGCCCTTCTCGTCGCCCACCACCATCAGGGCGGAGAACTTGGCCACGCGGCCGCCCTTAACGGTCTTGGAAACGCGGTTCAGATAAACCATCTTCTCCACGAACTCTTTGGGTTCTCTTTCAAATCTAGGCATTCTTGTTTCCTCCTCCCTTAGAACTGCAGGCCGCCCTCGCGGGCGCCCTCGGCCAGAGCCTTCACGCGGCCATGGTACAGGTAGCCGCCGCGGTCGAACACGACTGCCTCGATACCCTTGTCCTTGGCGCGCTGGGCGATAGCCTCGCCCACCTTCTTGGCGGCCTCACAATTGCTGCCGGGGCCCTCGAAGCCCTTTTCCTGGGAAGAAGCGGAGACCAGGGTAACGCCCTTGGTATCGTCGATGATCTGGGCGTAGATATTGGTCTCGCTGCGGAACACGTTCAGGCGGGGACGCTCGGGGGTGCCGGACACCTTGCCGCGAACGCGCTTATGGCGGTGCAGGCGCTGAGCCTTGGTATTGGGACGGTTAATCATAATCGGCACACCTCCTTCTTATTTCTTCACGCCGGTCTTACCGACCTTGCGGCGGATGACCTCGTCAGAGTACTTGATACCCTTACCCTTGTAGGGCTCGGGGGGACGCTTCTCCCGGATCTCGGCGGCAAACTGGCCCACCAGCTGCTTGTCGAAGCCGGAGATGACGATCTGGTTGGCGCTGGGGGTCTCAATGGTAATACCCGCGGGCGCCTCCATGATAACCTGATGGGAGTAGCCCAGGTTCATCACCAGCTTGCCCCCCTCCATGGCGACGCGGTAGCCCACGCCGTTCACGTCCAGGGTCTTCTTGAAGCCGTCGGTGACACCCACCACCATGTTGTGGAGCAGGGTGCGGGTAAGCCCGTGCAGGGAGCGGTTCTCCTTCAGGTCGTTGGGACGGGTGACGTGCAGCTCGGCCCCCTCCTGCCTGATGGTCATGGCGGGGTGCAGCTGCTGGGTGAGGGTGCCCTTGGGCCCCTTCACGGTGACGAGGTTATTGTCCTCGATCTTAATCTCCACGCCGGCGGGGACGGCGATAGGAGCTCTGCCAATTCTAGACATTCCTATAACCCTCCTTACCAGACAAATGCCAGGACTTCGCCGCCGACATG